>Ga0070733_10001008_pt1 | contig 21474 bp, 18 predicted proteins | sample Coa_R1_9_FD_66450 | JGI IMG/M metagenome (GOLD analysis project Ga0070733, IMG submission 66450) | Surface soil microbial communities from Centralia Pennsylvania, which are recovering from an underground coalmine fire - Coalmine... | ecosystem: Environmental > Terrestrial > Soil > Unclassified ... | reverse complement strand
CCGCCACAACGCGATCGCCTCGGATCGCCACAGCCTGGGCGATCGTAAAGCGCTCATCGACGGTGATAATCTTCCCGTTGGAGAGGATCAGATCCGCGGTTTGCCCCGCCTGTTGCAATGGCTGCGCACGCAGCCCCGCGACCGCGAGCAAGATGACCGCGGTCACGGTTACAATCCGCTGTGACATCTCCTACTTCCCCACCAGGTGCTTGAGATCCTTTTCGTTTTCATCGCAGACATATTCAATCAGGTCGGTATCGGGCGTCGCATTAAACTGAAGATTCACGGTCCACGGCTTGGTATAGGCTTTCGGATCGTCGATAGTGAGCTGAAGGTCGATGTGTCCGTAATCGCGGCGATGGAATCGCTCGGTCAGGTGCAGGGATTCCGTTCCCATATGGCCGCCGTTATCCAGCCAGTTATTGTCCACAAAGCCTGAAGATTCCACCACCAGTGTGTCTCCGTCCCAGTGGCCGATCGAGTAGCCCATCCAAGTAGGATTTGGATTCTTGGGAAGCTGGCGCCCGTCCATATAGATCTGCCGGTAGCTGTGGAGCGCTTCATAGAGAATCACGATAATTCCATTGGTATTCAAAATCTTGAAAGGATACGGCACCACGTGCTCGCGGGGCACACCCGACAGGACACAATAGGCCTGGGGATCGTCTTTGCCCTGCGTCTCCTGACGGTGCTTGTACAGTTCTTCCGCCCAAGGCTGGAAGGAGACCTCTCCGGGCTTCAGATCCTTGGCGATGTTCCCAGTGTAGCCGCCGCGCGTCGTCCAGGTTCCAGACAGATCGGGCTTACCGTCGGCGGTTTTCGGCGCAGGCGCCGACAAGTTTGGTTTCCCGTCGGGCCCACGCGGAACTCCAGGAGTCGGGAAATTCACCCACTGAGCCTGCGCAGCTACGGCGATCAGGATGGGTACGGCAAATGCGGTGGTCATATCGACCCTCAGCATACTCAACTCAGCGGTGAAGTGCACGGGGGCCCCCGAAGCGGGCGCTTACGAGGATAGAATACGAACTACAACAGTGACGTTACGCTTTTTGATTTTTGTCGCCGCAAGTGCTGCCGGAATCGCGCAAAGTTCCGAAAATCTCTTTCAGACGCGCTGTGCCGGGTGCCATAGCCAAAACAATACGGTGGGCGCGCCGCTGCCGGGAACACTGCGGCAAATGTCATGGCAGTTGATCCTGGCGGCCCTAGAGACTGGAAAGATGCAGTCGATCGGCAACGGTATCAGCGCCGTCCAGCGGGAAGCCATCGCGAAGTTTCTCGGGACTGCGGACTCGCAACCAATTCCCGCGTCTGAGCGTTGCGCCGGGCAACCATCACGGATGACGGGCGATTGGAATGGTTGGTCCGATGCAGCCAACACTCGTTTTCAAGCGGCCCGAGCCGCGGGACTGACCGCCCAATCGACGCCAAAGCTCAAGCTCAAGTGGGCGTTTGGATTTCCAGGACTAACCAGTGCCTTTGGAACTCCGACGGTTTTCGGCGGCAAGATTTTTGTGGGGGCGGTGGACGGAACCGTCTATTCCCTCGACGCACACACAGGATGCATTTACTGGACCTATGCGGCAGCGGCGGGTGTGCGGACTTCGCCCGTGCTGGATGCGCAGTCCGCGTACTTCGGCGATTTGCGTGGCAATGTGTACGCCCTCAACGCGGCCACCGGAACACTGCGTTGGAAAACGCGTGCCGGCGAGCATCCTCTGGCGGTGATTACTGGATCGCCAAAACTCGACGCAGGCCGGTTGTACGTTGCGGTTTCAGGAAGAGATGAGTCAATCGCCGCGATCAGCCCCACGTATGAATGTTGCACGTTTCGAGGGAGCGTAGTCGCACTTGACGCCGCAACCGGCAACCTGGTTTGGCGAGCTTACACCATCCCGGAGGCGCCTCACGCGACCGGCCAAAACACCAAGGGCGCGAAGACCTGGGGGCCGTCGGGCGCAGTCCCGTGGTCCTCGCCGACTCTCGACTTGCAGAAAAGAATGCTCTACATCGGCACCGGCGTGAACTATTCCCAGCCACCCACGCAAACCAGCGACGCCATTGTCGCGTTCGACATGGACAACGGCCGTCTCGTGTGGTCGCGCCAATTTACAGCTGGCGACGCTTACAACTTCGCCTGTGGCGCTCCGGACAAAACCAACTGCCCGAAAGATCCCTTCATTGATGCCGACTTCGGCAGTTCCCCCATCCTTCGCTCACTTGGTGGCGGGACACGGATCCTGATGGCGAGCGACAAATCCGGCGTGGTGTATGGAATCGATCCCGATCAACAGGGCAAGCTCCTCTGGAAACAGAAGCTCGCTTCGGGCGGCGTCAATGGCGGATTCATGTGGGGCGGCGCGAGCGACGAGCAGGACATCGCGTACCTGGGCATTTCCGACTTCACCGCCGGAAAGCCGGACGTTGGAGGCGGCCTGGTTGCGCTGCACATAGCAACGGGCGAGAAGCTGTGGATGACGCCGGCGCCTAAACCCGGCTGCCTGGCTACGCCCGGATGCAGTGCCGCGCAGCCGGCTCCGGTGACCGTGATTCCTGGTGTGGCATTCCTGGGGTCCTGGGATGGACACATCCGGGCGTACGAAACCAAAGCGGGCGCCATCATCTGGGGTTTCGATACCGTGAAGGATTTTCAAACCGTGAACGGTGTCAAGGCTCGCGGCGGCTCAATCAACAGTATGGCTCCGGTGATTGCCGGCGGCATGCTCTTCATGGCGTCGGGCTATGCTTCCGGAACGGCCATGCCGGGGAATGTCCTATTGGCGTTTTCCGTGGCTGGCAAGTAGCCTCACTTCCACGCCGAATACACTGGCTTGCTCACCAGGAACGCCGGGTTCACGCCCGCCCGAGGACGGAACTTCTGCACGCGGCCGCTGTCCACCTCGGCGACGTAGAAGTTGCCCTCCTGGTCCACGCTGAAGCCATGCACGCCCCAGAAGGCTCCGGCAAAATCGCCCCCGACGCCCCAGGCATACAGGAAGTGGCCGTCCAGATCGTACTTCAGCATCTTGGAGGTTCCGCGGTCAGCGGCCCACAAGGTACGATCGGCACCGATATAGAGCAGATGAATATCCGAGGGGTCTTCGCCCATGCTCCATTCGTTGAGATATTTGCCGTTCTCGTCAAAGACCTGGATGCGTTTATTGCCGCGATCGTTCACGAAGACGCGCCGCGTCTGAGGATCTACCGCGATGCCGTGCACATTGTTCATGTATCCGGGGCGCTTCTCGTTGGGTGGCGTCCCTTTCTGTCCCCAGTCGAGCAGGAATTTTCCATCCTTATCGAACTTCGCGACGCGGGTTCCGTTGTAGCCGTCGGCCACGAACATGGTGCTGTCCGGAAGCCACGCCAGAAACGTCGGGCGATTGAAATGCGTGCCGTCGGCGCCGGTGACCTTGGGCGTGCCGAGCGTTTGCAGCAACTGCTTCCCATCGTGGGAGAACTTGTAGATGACGCCCATGTGGTCGTCCACGATCCAAACGTGCTTCTCCGGATCGTAGGGATTGATAGCGACGAAGTGCGGGCGCTGTAGAATCTTATCCCATTGGGTCCACCGCTCGACGATATTGCCGCTGGCGTCCGCGATGGTGATGCAGTTCTCCCACTTCGCGTCGACACCGACAGTGCCCGACCATCCGTCGGTGGGCGCTCCAGGCACCGATCCGCTCGCACCCCCGCCCGGCAGTGAGGCGGTGGTGGCGTCGCGCCAAGGCAGGCGGCCGATCGGGAATTGAATGCTCGGACCGAACTCGGGCAGCATCTTGGATTGAGGCCGACGGAGGTTGGGCAGCTCGCCGCGGACAAGCAGGAAGACGCGGTTGGGGCTTTCCGCGTACACGCTCTGCCCAGCGCCCCAGGTCCACTTCTCATTTCCGGGCAGAGTGCTGATGTCTTTCGGCCAGCCCTTGACGATATCGTATGCCCCGAATGTGTCCTGACCTCCCTTGGCTCCTGGAATCGCGGCAAAGCCGGCGCCCGGCTGGGCTTGGGTCTGGGCCGGGGCGAGCACGACAACAATAGCCACGGCCAATGGAATAAACCAAATCACCAGATGCTTCAGCATAGATGTACTCCTCCGGGTTCGCGAGCAGCCGCTAGTATATCCTAGGGCTATGCAGGTCGTCCTTCCAGAGCAAGCGCTCCCAGCCAAACTCATCTTGAATCCCGAACTGCGGATGAACGACGACGAATATTACGATTTCTGCATGGCGAACGCGGATGTGCGCTTCGAGCGAACCGCGCAAGGGGAGATCATCATCGTGCCACCGGCAGGAGGCGAATCGGATTATCGCAACGCGGACATCTCGATCCAGTTGGGAACATGGGCCAAGCGGGACGGGCGAGGCAAGACATTTGGCCCGAGTGTCGAGTTTATCCTTCCCACCGGCGCCGCGTATTCTCCGGATGCCGCCTGGGTGTCGAATGAGCGCCTGGCGCGGTTGACCAAGGAACAGAAGCGCAAGTTCCCCCGCTTGTGTCCGGAGTTTGTAGTGGAAGTGATGTCGCTAAGCGATCGCCTAAAGCCCGCGAAAGCGAAGATGGCCGACTGGATGGCAAACGGCGTTCTATTAAGTTGGTTGATCGATGGCGACCATCAGACCGTCTACATCTACCGCGCGGGACGGAATAATCCCGAAAAGCAAACCGGCATTTTGAAACTTTCAGGCGAAGGCCCCATCGCGGGTTTTGAATTAGACCTGACGGACATTTGGGCGGGGCTCTAAACCGGCGAGTTGCTTCAAATCGCAACCATTGCTTTCCTCGACGCCGAATGATGTAATTCTCCCGATATGAATCTGCGCACCTTCTACGCAGTTGCCGGAAGTCTCGCGGCCATCCTTGGGGGCTGGCTTGCTGCAGGCGCCGACGAGGTCTCCAAGGCCGCTCCCGGTCCCTCCATCCCGACCTTCTCCACCGACGACATCGCGCGCACGGGTTTCTTTTATGCGGGCGGCAAATACGCAGGCGAAAAGGGCAAGGAAGTCATGGATGGCGCCATGTACGTCGAGGTCATGGTACCCAAACGCATCCGCCACGCCAATCCAATCGTGTTTCTGCACGGCGCGGGACAAACCGGCACGGATTGGCTTCAAACACCCGATGGCCGGCCCGGCTGGGCGTACTTCTTCATCAAACGCGGCTACGTGGTCTACATGGTGGATTATCCTGCACGAGGGCGTTCCGCGTACGTCCCCAATGTCGACGGCGCGTTGACCATCCGGACCGCGCCAAACCTGTCACAGATCTGGACCGCGATGGACAAGCTCGGCGACTGGCCACAAGCCAAAAAATACACGCAGTGGCCCGGCGCCGGCCCGTACAAAGGCCAGATGGGAGACCCCGTTTTCGACGCGTTCAACAAAACCCAGGTTCAGTTCCTCGGCGGAGGCGGTCAGGACAAGATGGTTCTCGACGCGGGCGCGGCCCTGCTGGACATGATCGGCACGCCCGTGATTTTGATCACGCATTCGCAGGGCGGCTCCTTCGGGTGGTCGATCGCGGACGCGCGGCCGAAGCTGGTCCGCGCGATTATTACCGCTGAGCCCGCCGGTCCGCCGATTCAAAGTGTGGACAACGCCAAGCAGGTCTACACCGGGCGCGCGAATCTTCCCTGGGGCGTGACGAGTCTGCCGGTCCGTTACGATCCGCCAATTAAGGACCTTTCCGAATTGCAGGTGGAGGTGGAGAAAACGTCCGATGGTCCCTACCTGGTACCGTGCTACTTGCAGAAAGGCGCGCCTCGCAAGTTGGCGAACTTGACGAACATCCCGGTGCTGGATGTATCTGGAGAAGCCAGCTATCACCGCGTCTTCGATTCCTGCGACGCCAAGTGGCTGAATCAGGCCGGCGTCAAGACCGACTACGTCAAGCTGGAGGATGCCGGGCTGTCCGGCAATGGCCACGAAATGATGCTTGAGAAGAACAGTGACGGGATCGCGGCTTACTTTGCGAGCTGGCTAGAAAAGAACGTGCGCTGACGCCGATCACCCGGCAATCGACTTCCACGCCTTCACCAGATGATCCGCCGTGCGCCACGCCAGCGCCTGAACCGTCAGAGTGGGGTTGCGCGCCCCGCTGGTTCCCATCACCGACGCGCCCAGGATGCCGAGATTGGGAGCCTCGTGCGAGAAGCCCCACCGATCCACGACGTTGGTTTCGGGACGGTCGCCCATACGCGTTCCACCGTAAGCGTGGGTTGAAATACCGGGCCCGGCTGGCAAACCCTTCGCCACCTCAATCGCGCCTGCGGCTCGAAACCACTCTTCCATTTTTGTTTGCGCATACAGCGCCGACCGCTGCTCATTCTCCTTGGGACCGCCGGTGGTGATGCGGCAAACCGGATCGCCCAAAGGATCGCGGACCTGCGGATCGAGATCAAGATACGAACTCTCGTACGGAAAGCTGCTGGTCTGCAGGTACGTGTTTGCAAAGCGGCCGGCGTTGGCGTGGAGGAACGCTTTCCACTGCGAGCCCCACGCGGGCGCCCGCTGAAACGTCGGGAGGCTGCTGGCCTCGATGGGATGCCGCTCCGTGCGCACGTGCAAACTGGTGCCGCCGATAAAGCCTAGTCCAGAGTGGTCGAATTGATCGTCCGCCCAATCGTCAACCGTCGTGCCCTGCGCTGGCAGACCGTACCAGATGTTGACGTCGAATGGGAAGAGCGCGCCCACAGCGTCGTTCCAATGTCCGAAATAGTGCTTGCCCACCTGGCCGTGGTTGTTGGACAAGCCGTTCGGATACGCCTTGGATTGCGAAAGCAGCAGGAGCCTGGAGTTTTCGTAGGTGTAACCCGCCAGCAGAACGACCTTGGCGGGCTGGAAGTATGCCTGTTTGTTTCTCAGGTATTCGACGCCGGTCACGCGGCCGTTTGGACCGGCGACGATGCGCGTGACGTGCGCCCGGTCGAAAATGGTGAGCTTCCTGGTCCGGACCGCCTCCGGAATTGTTGTGACGGCAGTCGAGTTCTTGGCGCTGATGTGACATCCACCCGTAGCGCAATAGCCATGATAGGCGCACGCGGCCCGCCCACGATAAGGCCGGGAGTTGATCGCAGCAGGCGGAGCAAACGGATGCCAGCCGAGCTGCCCGGCGACCTTCGCCATGTGGTCCGTGAAGCCGGAGCCGCGCAGAGGCGGCATGGGATATTCGCGCTGCCGCGGCGCTTCAAAGATGTTGCCAGCCGGATCGAGCTTCCCCTGAATGTTTCCGGCCTTGCCCGAGACGCCGATCTCCTCCTCGACGATGTCGTAGTAGGACGCCAAGTCATCGTAGGAAATCGGCCAATCCTCCAGAGTCGAGCCCGCGGGAATGGCACTCGGGCCATAGCGCCGCAGGACCTCGGTTCTGGTTTTGAAGTCCCACGCTTTAAGACGCCAGCTCTGAGCCCAGTAATGAATGGATGTGCCTCCGATGGCGTTCATCATCGGATGGGGCCTGGCTGGCTGCGCCACCTGCGAAGGATTCGCGCGCAGAGTGGGACACTCGAGCTGGGCCTTGGGAACGGAAGTCACCAGGCGGCGAACGTTGTTATAAATCTCGTCGGGGTGGAAATCGCGATGCGGGTCCATCCAGGTGCCTGCTTCGATACCGGCTACTTTGAGTCCCGCGCGAGCCAGAGGCAGCACTGCGACGCCGCCCGCCGCGCCCAACCCAATCACTGCGACGTCAACGGGTTTGAGGTTGGTGGTCACTTGCCGCCGACCAGGTGCTCCACGTCTTTGTTGTTCTCGCTACAGATGTACTCCAATAGCTCGGTGTCCGGCAACAGCCTGGCGTTTTCGCTCACGCTCCAAGGCTTGGTAAACGTCTTGGGATCGTCGATGGTAAGCTGCATATCCATGTGTCCGAAATCCGTCCGGTGGTAACGCTCGGTCAAATGCATCGCGTCGCTGTGCGGCCGGCCCGCATTATCGAGCCATGTGTTCTCATTGACTCCGATCGTATCCACCACGAACGTATCGCCGTCCCATTTGCCCACCGAGTAGCCCAGCCACGCCGGCTGTGGGTTCTTGGGAAGCGCGCGGCCATCGGTGAAGATCTGACGGTAGGTAGTGAAGCCTTCGTAGAGCATCAACATCATGCCGGGAACCTGAGCGATTTTGTACGGGTACGGCAGCACCAACAGCTTGGGCATTCCCGGCACGCAATGCGCCGCGGGATCGTCGATACCGCGTGCCCCATTGGCCCGTTCCTCGGACAGCTTCGCACTCCACGGCTGGAAGGGGATGCTCGCAGCGGGCGCGATCACTTGCAGGGGCCTGCTGTCGGGACTCCAGACACCGGAGAGGTCGGGATGGCCGTCGGCGGCCTTGGGCACTGGCGCCGAGAGATTGGGCTTGCCATCCGCGGTGCGTGGAATTCCGGGCGTGGGATAGTTGAACCACTGCGCCTCAGCAGTGGCCGCGATCACGAAAGAAACCACGATGGTGACGCACGCCGTACGTTGTGGATTCATTGTCAGTCCTTTCATGTCTTCTGGTTTGCCGCTAAACCGTCCAGAACCGTTTGCACCACGGCTTCATCCCCCATCGTGGAGTTTATCATCAGGTGAAAAAATTGGCGGGCGGGCCAATCGAGGCCAAAATATTCCTTGATGAAGGCCTTCCGATCCTGGTCCACGGTGCTTGCGAGCTGAGTCGCCTCCTCCTCAGTCTTCCCGGATTGCTGCAACCTGCGCACCCGTTCTTCGAATGGCGCATACACGAAAATGTGGAAGGAATCGGGACGGTCTCGCAGGTAGTAAGCGGAGCCGCGCCCGACGATCACGGCGTTGCCCTCCTCGGCGGCCTTCCGCACCATTTGCTCGGCCACCCGGCGAATGCCCTCGGCGTCCGCCATTTTCATCTGGGGTGCCGTCAAGCTTCCTTCGAAGCTCCCACGCAGGAAGGATTTGAACAAGCGATAGTACAAGGGGTCGATACGTTCCCCGCGCTGCTCGATGTGCTGGCTGTCGCACTCCATGTGGCGCGCAATTTCGTCAGTCAGTAACTGATCCCATAACTTCCAGCCCAGACGGCCGGCGAGCTTCTGCGCTATCTCGGCCGCCCCGCTTCCGTACTCTCGCTCGATCGTCAGCACCTTGATCATAGAGTTGCCTTTCACCACTCACTCCACCACAACTTGTCCGCCTGAAGGATCGTTCTTCCGCACGATAAACGCAAGCAGAAACATGATTCCCGCGGCGACTGCCAGCACCATGAAGGTATCAATATACGCGAGCGTTTGCGACTGAACCTGCAAGGACTGGTACAGGCGCCCGTAAGCTTGCACCTGCGCATCCGGCGCGCTGGCTCCGGAATGCAGCAGCTGTCCGCTGAGACCGTTCAACTGATCACGAAAGGCAGGATCATAATTAGTGGCGTGGTAGGACAGCATGTTTTGGTGAAATTGCGCCCGCCGGGCCAGAATTGTCGTAACCATTGAAGTTCCCACGCTGCTTCCAATGTTACGCATGAAGTTCACAAGGCCCGCAACACTGTTGCTTTTTTCCGGCGGAATCCCAACGTAGGCACTCAGGTTGATGGGCACGAACATGAAGGCCAAACCGAACGACTGCACTACGCGAAGCTCGCTCGCCGCCCGAAAACTGATCAACAGATCCAACCTCCTGGTGGAATAATACATTCCGAAGGCCAGACTGAACCAGCCAAAGGCTATGATATATTTCGCCGGGATTTTGGTGGTGAGCTGGCCGACAATCGGCATTTCGAACAGCAGGATCAGGCTTGCGCCGGAAAGAACCAGTCCGGCCGACTCCGCCGTGTAGCCCATGAGAGTTTGAAGAAACAGGGGCATCATCACCAGGCTGCTGAACAGAAGCACGCCCAAGACAAACATCATCAGACTCCCCATGGCGAAATTAAAATTCTTGAACAGCCGTACGTCCATGACGGGTGTCTTGCTGTGCAGCTCCCAGACCACCAGCGAAACTAGACAGATCGACGCGATCGACGCCAGCGCGACAATGAAGTGCGAACCGAACCAATCGTCTTCCTGGCCTTTGTCGAGAAGAATCTGGAGGGCCCCTACGCCCAGCGCGAGAAGACCGATGCCGAGGTAGTCGACGCGCACGCCGGCGCTCTTGTCGCGCTTGAGATAGGGCGGGTCCTCAACGACGCGGAGCACTAGAAACAAGGTCATGATTCCGACCGGAAGATTAATATAGAAGATCCAGCGCCAGGAGTAATTGTCGGTGATCCAGCCGCCCAGGGTCGGACCAATCGCCGGCGCCATGATTGCGGTGATCCCATAAAGTGCGAAGGCAAGTCCGCGCTTCTGAGGCGGGAACGAATCCGCCAAAATGGCTTGCGCCATGGGTTGAAGCCCACCGCCGCCGACTCCCTGGAGCACGCGAAACAGAATCAGGATTCCCAGGCTGGGAGCGGCTCCGCACAGCAGCGAACTCAAGGTAAAGAGAAAAATGCACAGCAGAAAAAATCGCTTTCGTCCGAAGAGGTTCGCAAGCCATCCACTGATCGGAAGAACGATGGCGTTGGATACCAGATAGGAAGTCAGCACCCACGTGCTTTCGTCGTTGCTCGCGCCCAGGTCTCCGGCCATGTGCGGCAAAGCCACGTTGGCGATGCTGGTGTCGAGCACCTCCATGAATGCGGCCAGAGCCACGACAACCGCGATCAGCCAGGGATTAAATTTCGGTTTCCAGATCTCCAGCGCGTCCGCCATAACCTCTCCTTACTGGAGGTAGACCTTCGGATCGACCGACATGCCGGGTCGCAGGCGGTGATCGTCGTTCTGGCCCGGGTCGAGATTGATGCGAACCGGAATGCGTTGCACCACCTTCACGTAATTCCCGGTGGCATTTTCTGGAGGCAGCAGGCTGAATCGCGAACCGCTGGCCCCTCCCACATTCACGATCTTGCCGCTGTACTCCTTGCCGGAAGCATCTACGCTAAAGCGGACGCGCTGGCCCGGGTTCATACGGCTCAACTGCGTCTCCTTAAAATTCGCGGTGACCCAGATGTCGTCGAGCGGAACAACCGCCATGAGTTGCTCGCCGGGAGAAATATTCTGGCCCAGCTCGACGGTCTTCTTCCCGACGATCCCGGTGACGGGCGAGACGATCATGCAGTAACTCAGGTTGAGCTTGGCCTGATCGAGCAGAGCTTTCTTCTGCGCGAGCTGGGCCAAGGCTGATTTTGCGCGAGCCTCGCTGACCTTCACCTGCTGCGGAGCAGTCATGGCGGATTCAATGCTGGCGTCCGCCTGTGTGATGCGCTGATTGGCCTGATCCACCGCGCTTTGCGCCACGGCGATATTTTGCTCCGCTTCGCGGACCGACGCATTGCGCGCATCGAGCGTAGCTTGCGCTCCCGCGGCGTCCGCCACAGCGGTGTCGTACTGTTGCCGGGGAATATCATTCTTATCTACCAGGAGCTTGTAGCGCACGACATCGTCACCGGTTTTTTTGACGTTTGCCTGGGCTTCCCGGACTTGGGCCTGGGCCGTTTCAAGGCGGTCGCGGGCCGCGCTCAACTGGCGTTGGGAGCCGAGCACGAACGCGCTCGCATCCGCCCGGCTGGAAGTGGCGGTCTTCAGCTGGCTGGCAGTGTTGGTATTGGTGATGGGAACGTCGATGCGCGAACTCTCCAATGCCGCTTCCGCGTCGCGAAGGTCCGCATCCGCCTTGGCGACTGCGACCTCAAAATCGCGCGGATCGATCTTGACCAATACGTCGCCGGCTTTTACCACCTGCTCGTCCTCCGCCAGGACCGCAATTACGTTCCCGGCGATCCGTCCGCTGATCGCATGGATGTGCCCGTCGATTTGCGCGTCGTCGGTGGTTTCATAGGTGTTCAAATATCTCCACAGGAAGACGCCGGCCACCACCAGAGCCGCGATGACCACTACGACAACGAGAATTTTGCCGATTCTGGATTTCCTGCGCGGAAGCGCCCTCTCCTTCGTTAACTCAGGCACGGCTACTTCACCTCCATCAGTTTTTGAATGCCTTGTTCCGCGCCGCCTAAAGCTCGCGCCAAATTGACTTTCGCCAGATTGTGCGCATACAGCGCGCCGATCAGATTGTCGTTGGCGGTTGCCACGGATTCTTGCGCCTGCACGACTTCGATGTTGTCGGTCACGCCCGCGGTGAACCGGTCTCGGGCCTGTACGAGCGTCTGGTTGGCCAAATCGAGATTATCACGCGCCACCGCAACCTGATCGGCTGCCGTGCGAATGTCCAGAAACGCCGCACGGACCTGATAATCGATCTCCGCGGCCAGATCGGCAAGCTCATCCTGGCGCTGCTTCAAGGCTGCCTTGGATTGGATTTCGTCGCCGCTGATGCGCCCGCCGTCAAAGAGGTTTACCTTCGCCGAAGCAACAAAGGAAAACGTGCCGTGCGAGGTGGCCAGCGTCGGGCCCACATCGCCATAGTCCGCGGTTACACCGGCCGTAGGATAGCGCTCGCCATGCGCCGCCTTGACGGACTCCTCGGCCGCGCGCACCCGCGCCTGGTAACTTTGATAGTCCGGCCGCTGCGCCAGGGCCGCGCTCAAAGCCTGATCCTGAGTCAGCACAGTCAAGGGTGAAAACGGCGCGGTTTCCGCCAGATTGAAGTCCTGGCCGGCGGGAAGACCGATCACCCGCCCCAGCGCAAGTTTGTCCTTGTCGAACTGGTTTTGCTGGGCCAGGGAACGCTGTTGCTGTTGCTTTAACTCCACCTGAGACCGCAGAACGTCGATTCCTGCCGCAGTCCCAGCATTCTGCTGATCGACGGCGCGGTCGTACAGCGCCTGCGAAGTTTCCACCTGGGAGCGAATTGCTTCCATCCGGGAAGCGTCCGCGATGATTTGAAGATAAGCGCTGGCGGTAGCTTGAACGACGAGGTCGCGCGCATCCGCCACCGACAGCTGAGCGGCACGTTTATTCTCCTGCGCGGACCGATAGTCTTTGCGGGCGGTGTAGTCGAAGGCGTTCCAAGATGCGTAGGCGCGCACGTCGGTGTAATGAAACGGCCCGACAACGGTGGGGATGTTGACTCCCGGAATCGAGAGACTAAAGCCGATCGTTTTTAAGTTGAGCTGCTCCACAGTCTCGCCGGCCTGAGCATGGAACTGCGGCAAAAGTGCACTCAGCGCCTGGAGCCGCTGGCCCCGGACAGACTCATTCGCCGAATCGCTAACCAGTAATCCAAGATTCGCCTTCAGACCGCGATCGATTGCGTCGTGAAGGGTAAGCGCCAGCGGCGTAGAGGACGCGGCCCCCCTCGGGACGCTACCCTGGAATTGGCTCTGCTGGCCAAGCATGACAGAAGCGGCCAGGAATCCCAGGATCAGATAACCTCTCGCAAGTCGCATACTGTTTTCCTCCTCACGTCTTGTTGCTTCCGAATACTTACGACCATCATCGTATACGTCTCGAGATGCGCCACGAAATCTTCAGGCAAGCCGGATCGCCAGGATGTAAAAGAAAGAGCCCGCTGGGAAGCGCACGATTTCACTTTTAGAGGATGCACCTGGTTCCCCTTTCGTCGCGGCCCAATCATGTTTCTGATTTAGTTGTTCGAGGTGCCGAGGGCTTTCAGGAGAAGGCGCGGTGCCGGCCGAGGCCTGCTCCACGGTTTTTCCAAAATTGGGTTCGTATTGAAAGTGCGATACGCGGCCGTGGTGAACGTAACTCATTCATGACGATCAGGATTCATGCCAGAATCGGCCTCAGAATTGGGTTCGGTAGAAAAATCGTCATCCTGGTCATCCCAGGTTTCGGTGGCGAGCTGAATGGGAGGATCGTTGGGGGGACTCGAATCCGGAATCTCGCGCAGTTTCAGTAGCATCGCGAGGGAGCGATTGTATTGGCGGTCATAGGCGGCTTCGAAGCGATGCTCGAGCGCAAGGACGCGGGAGTTGTCGGCCAGGCTGCGAAAGGTGGCGGCGGCAAGAACGGCTCCAGAACCGGCGGAAGGGTTCTGACGGGCCATCTCCTGCTGGAAGCCGGCGGTTTGAATTCCCCAGATGCGAAGCAGACGCCAGCGGGCGACGGTCATGGTCTGGACCAGCGAGGTTTCGGCGGAGTTGCGCGGTTGAAATTGGAGGATGAGAGCCGCGGCAAGGTCGTTGTAGCGGCGCAGGGACTCACCTTTGAGAACGACGGTGCCGGAAAGGACGCCGCGCAGGGCCGCGTTTTTTGAAGAGATTTGTTTGCCTTCCGGGGTAATGGGTCCGGTGGATTTGAGGGCGTTGGCTCGATTGGCTTTTATCTGACGTTCGGTTGTCATACTGACCCAGCGTAATCGGCGGCGGTGAAGATAGGGGCCGAACAAAAGTGGGAAATGGCTCAGGGGAAGGGGGATGCGGTTGCGGCGGGAGCGGGGATGGCGGATGAGGGGTGATCAGGTGGGGGACATAGAGGGCTCGTGGTTCCCTGATCCCCGGGAGGGACTGGCGCAGGAGCCAACTCGGCGGGTGGCGCGTTAGCCTCGAGTTGACGTGACGCCGACTTCACAGGATCTATGGCAAGGAGACCCTACTTGGGCTTTCTCCGAGTGGCCAACCAGAAAGAATTCAGAGAATGCCACGAATGTGCGCTTCTCGTCCGGTAACCGCAATCGAACGTATTTACAGGGCTCCTCAGTCGAGTCGTAACATATGAGATATTGACCGTGGACGCCCAGCGCGTACGCCAGCAACTCGACCGCATTCTGACCAGCGCGGCGTTTGCCGACGCCGGCCGCGCCGGCAGTTTTCTGCGTTTTGTTGTGGAGCGCACACTCGACGGCCACACTGCCGGGATCAAGGAATCGGTAATCGCGGTCGAAGTCTTAAACCGGCCTGCATCGTTCGATTCGAAATCCGATCCGATCGTCCGGGTGGAGGCCGGACGCCTCCGCGCCCGCCTCACGTCCTACTACGAAGCCGAAGGCGAGGCCGATACTGTTCTGATCTCTCTGCCCAAGGGCGGCTATGTCCCCGAGTTCATCGAGCGGCGTCTGCCGGGAGCCGCCAAAATCCCTGGAGTGTTGCGCCTGTCCATCTTGCCGCCCGAAGACTTGTCTTTCGATTCCTTTGCCGTTTCTCCGGATGGGCGCAAGCTCGCCTTCACCGCGTTCCTGAAAGGCAGGGACGTCCTTTGGGTTCGGGCGCTGGATTCGCTCGAGGCAAAGCCGCTGATGGGAACAGACGGCGCCACTTGGCCGTTTTGGTCGCCGGACAGCTTAACCATTGCTTTCTTCACGCCCAGCAAGCTCAAAGCCATCGAGATCAACGGAGGGCCTCCGCGGGATATCGCCGACGTCATCGTCGGACGCGGCGGGGCTTGGAGCCCTGAAGGAATCATCGTTTTCTGCCCGCGCCCGGTGGGCAATCTCTCAAAAGTGCCTGCAACCGGTGGCGTTCCCACTCCCGTGACTTCGCTCGACCAGACGCGCGCCGAGGTTTTGCATGCCTTCCCGCAGTTTCTGCCCGGCGGCCGGGAGTTTCTCTACCTTGCCGGTTGTTCCCGCGCAGGCGAGTCTTCGATTCGCGCCGGTTCGCTTGATTCCGCCGACTCGAAAGTCCTTTTGAACGCCGACACCAGCGCGGCATACGCTCCCGCTTTGCCGGGCCGTCCGCCGTCTCTCCTCTTCGTGCACGATGGCGCTCTGATTGCGCAGGCATTCGACTCACGGCGTCTCGAGCTGAGCGGTGAACCGAACGCGATTGCTCCACAGGTTCGATTCGACCGTTGGTACCAGGCCAAATTCTCGGTTTCCGGCAATGGCGTCCTGGTCTACCAGGGCGGTTCGGCGGAAAACCACCAGCTCGCCTTGTACGACCGGCAAGGCAACCTGCTTTCGGCCGTCGGGCCGCCCAACGATTATCTCTCGTTCACGCTTTCGCCCGACGAGAGATATGCGGCTGCGAACCGGATGGACGATCCCGGTTCGGCGTATCCGACCGTCTGGGTGGTGGACCTGAGCCGCGGCGGCGCTGTGTTCCGTTTCACCGACGCCGACGCTGCCCAGTCCGAATTCACTCCGGTCTGGTCTCCGGATAGCCGCGAGATTCTATTGAGCCGCGGCGATGACCGCCGTATGCGCCTCTTCCGCCACGCCCTCAGCGGAGGAGCGCCCGAGTGTGTACTCGACGCCGAAGGCCCCAGGTTCCCTGCGGACTGGTCTGGAGACGGCCGGTTCATCGCCTACAATTCCCAGCTCCCTGATTACAGAAATATGCACACCTGGATTATGGCGCTTGAACCGGAAGCGGCCCCGCACCTCTTTTTGAACCACTCCTACGAGGAATTCACCGCCCAGTTCTCACCCACCGGCGGAACCGATGCGCCGCGATGGATCGCCTACGCGTCGCGTGAAACTGGGCGCTACGAAGTCTGCGTGCGCGACTTTCCCCAAGGCCGCCATAAGTGGCAAGTCTCCAATCAGGGCGGGCTGCAACCCCATTGGCGTCGTGACGGCCGGGAGCTGTTCTATCTGAGCTTGGACGGAACGATTATGTCGGTTGCCGTTACTCCCGGCCCGGCCTTTCAATTCGGCCCACCCGAACCCCTGTTCACGAAGGAGTTCCGGTTCATGCCGCGGTATGCGGTTTGGATGAATCAATACGCCGTCTTAAGAGACGGCCAGCGGTTTCTTTTGAACTGCGCCATCCGCGACGCCGGACAGGGCGCGATCACGGCAGTGATTCCCTGGTAGGCCTTCGCCCTCGTAAGCCTCTGGATTCACAACGTACGCGAACCGGCGTTACGTCCGGTTAACGCACTCGTACTCCCTCACGGTTTCGTTATCGGCGCACTATTGAACTGCGGTCAAGACTCAAGGCCGACAAGAAGCACCCATAGGAGACCATCATGAAAGCCACTTTTGCAAGATTCTTCGCGTACGCCGCAGCCGCTACGCTCGCAACGAATATTGTTACGGCACAGACCGTCAACAAGGGATGCGCCAACGCCACCCTGTTGGGAACCTTCGCGTATAGCGTCACGGGGTCGATCGTTGCTCCTCCCACGCTGGCCGGTCCGTTCGCCAGCGTCGGTACGCAGACCTTCGACGGGCTGGGCGGCTTTACGGCCGTCGCGACCGTAAGCCAAAACGGCATGATCGTCCCCGTCACCATCAAAGGGACCTACACGGTGAATCCGGACTGCACCGGCACGTTTGCGGGCTTGATCTCACCCGTGGGCATCACCAGCCACATCTTCTTTGTAATCGATGACGACGAGGCTGGATTTCAAGCTCTGCAAACCGACTCGGGTGTCGTCGTGGCCGGCGTCGCACGGAGGCAATTTCGGGTCGGCGACTGGAGGCGATAAGCCCTGTACCCCCGAACCGAGGACGATTCAGATGCCGTCATGGCCAGGTACATGCTGTATCGCGGGCGGAGGACCCGCTGGGATGATGCTGGGATACCTGCTGGCGCGCGCCGGTATCGAGGTTTTGGTCCTGGAGAAACACGCCGACTTCCTGCGGGATTTCCGCGGCGACACCGTTCATCCCTCAACACTTGAAGTTATGCACGAGTTGGGTGTGCTTGAGGAGTTTCTCAAACGCCCGCATCAAGAGGTCCCCAAGGCCCGCGCACGGATCGGAGATCGGGAGATTCAGTTAGGCGATATGGCCTATCTCCGGACCCGGTGCCGCTTCATGGTGCTGATGCCACAGTGGGACTTTCTCGATTTCCTAGCCGAGCAAGGGCGCCGCTATCCGACCTTCCATCTGAGAATGCAAACAGAGGTCATAGGGCTGATCGAAGAGCAAGGCCGGATCGTTGGCATCAGGGCGGAAAGTCTCGCCGGCCCCGTGGAAATCCGCGCGGATCTGGTTGTGGGCGCGGACGGCCGGAACTCGGTGGTCCGAGACCTCTCAGGGTTACTGGTTGAAGAGGTCGGCGCTCCTATGGATGTATTGTGGATGCGGCTGTCCAAGCGCGCCGGCGACCCGGATCTGATCGCCTATTCCGATCGGGGAAGGGCGCTGGTGTTACTCGATCGTGGCAGCTATTGGCAATGCGGTTTTTCGGTTCCTAAAGAAACCGCGGAGGAAATGCTGGCTAAAAGCATCGAAGAGTTCCGCGCGGCCATTGTTCAACTCGCGCCCTTCTTGCTGGACCGGGTGACGGAGTTGAGTAACTGGAACGATGTGAAGCTATTGACAGTACGGGTCGACCGCCTTCGACGGTGGTATCGCCCCGGCCTGCTGTGCATTGGAGATGCGGCCCACGCCATGTCGCCGGTGGGCGGTGTCGGGATCAATCTCGCGATCCAGGACGCCGTCGCCGCGTCTAATATACTGGCCGGGCCCTTGCGCAAAGGTACGGTCAGCACGGCGGATCTCGCCAAGATACAGCACCGCCGCCAGTTCCCGACCCGGCTCACACAGCGCGTGCAAGCACTGATCCGGCGACAGGTCGGCGGAAGTCTGGACGCCTCGGGCCCCAGACGTCTCCCTTGGATCGTGCGGCTGCTCGAACGTACGACGCTGCTACGTCGAGTGCGCACCCGCTTCCTCGGCATCGGTGTCCGGCCGGAGCACGTAAGGACACCGGATATTTACGACTGGCAGTCGACCAAAACGTCGTAATAGTTCCCTGCGGGCGCGTTTGTGGATAGGCCCTGGTTTACGCGCCACTCTTACAATGACCCAAGCCCCAAGCGCATCCAGCAACGCGGAGGAACTGACGGATTCCTCCCGAGAAACGCCGTTGTGGAGAGTTGGCCAGCGCCTTCGTTGGATTGCTCTCTGGGCGCCACTCAGGAATACTTCGAGCATCTGACAGATATTACCGCTGGTCAGCTAAAGCTCGCGTGCCACTTTCGCTCCCTGATTCCGAAGCCACGCGACAAGATCCTGATTGCCACTCTGTAGCGCGCCATCGAGCGGCGCGATCTTGTCCCAGCCGACCCAATTTATGTTTGCGCCCTTCCCGGCGAGATACCGTGCGGTCTGCAACTGACCGCCCCGGCAAGCGTGCCAGAGCGCTGCGGTGACTTGGTCACCGGCTGGCATGGGCTCTTGTTCGAAGCAGGCGGCCACGCGATCAAGCAGACCGAGTCCGGCCGACTCCGTAAGCGTGGTTTTCGCCCCGCGGTCGAGCAACCGGCGCGCGGCGTTCCACTGCGCGAAGATGACCGCGTCGGACATGGCGGTGCCGTTGGTGAAAATGGCTCCCGGGCTTTCGATATTGGCGCCACCATCGAGCAAGGCGTTGAGAGCGTCCACGTCATTGCTACTCGCGGCCCAGTGGAGAGGCTTTTCCGGCGCATTGCCGCCGACCATTGGGGCATCGGGATCCGCGCCCCGCTCAATGAGGAGTCCAATGGTTTGCGCCACATTGGGGAAGTGACCGGGCCAATCGGCCGCAACGTGGAGCAATGTGCGGCTGGCCCCTTTTGGGTCGACGATGCGCCCCTTCGAAATCGAAGGTTCGCGGTCCAGCAATTGCCTCAGCGCCGCGACATCTCCTGTCTGAATCGCGCTCATTAGTGCTTGGGCGAGTGGTTCCGTAGTTCGTATTTCCATGGCATCGGATGCGCTCTTTCGCCATTATGCACCGGCGAACAACTGGGCCGGGCGTCGAGGCCAATGCACACTACTCCCTTGAAACGCCGCTCCCGGAAATAAGGTCCTCGGAGCCGGCTTTGCGTCGGTGACGCATCGAATCGCAGATTGAGGTGTAACACGCAAGCCGCGGATGCGGCGTCCGCTCAGAGGTGAACACCGGATTCGGCCCTGGCGGCGGTGTCACAAGAGGACAGAGACTCCGTTGGCTCGCTTTTCAATGGTTTAGCGATTTAGGGCGGCGGGAAAGCCGCGGAGTTGGGGGATTCTATTGGCGGGAAGTACAAATGTGCGTGATCAATTATTTGGCCTCGAAGACGCCGGGGCTTCGGATGACGTGTTCACAGGGCGTCGACTCGAACGGGATCAAATGGTCGGGCGAGGTGGCGCAGGGCGGGTTCAGCGTGAGGGACGTTCTCGGTTTGGTTCAGCAACCGCTCCCTGACGGTCACGGCTCGGAAAGCAGGTTCGTGGAAAGCACGAGAGCGGAAAGCACAGTCGCGGTTCGGAAGGGCTCGAGCAGGTGACCGGGTTTTTCACGTTTCCACGCTCACGCTTCGCGACGGAGACTCAGGACGACGTTCCGGACGTGGTGGAGTTCGCTCGGGACTCGCTGGGGTTTGAGCCGGACGAGCGGCAGGCGGAGGTGCTGCGGAGCACGGCCAAACGCGGGATTCTCAATTGCACGCGGCAGTGGGGGAAGTCGACGGTGGCGGGAATCAAGGCGCTGCACAGGGCGCACACTCGGCCGGGGGTGCTGGTGGTGGTGGCGAGTCCGACGGAGCGGCAGAGCGGGGAGTTCCTGAGAAAGGCGGAAGTGCTGCTGGCGAGCACGGGGGTGCGGCCGCGCGGAGACGGGAAGAATCCGCTGAGCCTGCTGCTGCCGAATGGCTCGCGGATTGTGGGGTTGCCGGGCACAGAGGGAACGGTGCGCGGGTTTTCATCTGTGTCGCTGATGGTGATCGATGAAGCGTCCAGGGTTCCCGACGAGGTTTATAAAGCTCTGCGGCCGATGCTGGCGGTGGAGGATGGAGACTTGTGGCTGCTGAGCACTCCGGCGGGCAAGCGAGGGTTCTTCTACGAGAATTGGGAGCACGGCGGGGAGGAGTGGGAACGCGTGACCGTTCGGGCCACGGAGTGCGGCAGAATCCGCAAAGAGTTTCTGGAGGAGGAGCGGCAGGAGATGGGAAATACCTGGTTCGAGCAGGAGTATTTGTGCGAGTTCGTGGATAATGGCCGGAATTTGTTTCGGCGCGAGGTGGTGCGGGCGGCTCTGGAAGACAGGGAGCCGCTGGGGCTGTAGAAACAAATGCGTCGGCAGGAGTGCCGACGCGGCACGCAAGAGTGCGTGCGCCACAAGCAGAGGGGCGATAGCGTGTTTTATGTTGGATTGGATCTGGGACAGCGGCAGGACTTCAGCGCCCTGGCGGTGGTGGAGCGGGAGGAGCAACAGTTTACCTCGGTACCCGCACCTCGCGAATTGAGCGTGCGGCATCTGGAGCGGATGGAGTTGGGAACTCCTTATCCGCGAGTGGTCATGCGGGTTTGCGAGGTGATGCGGCATCCGAAGATAGCCCGCCAGAGCAGGCTGGTGGTGGATGCGACGGGAGTGGGCGCGCCGGTGGTGGATCTGTTGCGGTCGGCGGGGCTGGGCGTAAGCCTGACGACGGTGACGATCACCGGCGGGGAGCGCGCTCATGGGCAGGGGGAGCGATGGCAGGTTCCGCGGGGCGATTTGCTGGCGGGACTGGAGGTGCTGCTGGAAGCCGGGGAGTTGAAGATCTGCCGGCGGCTGCGCGAGGCCGAGCGGCTGGTGAGGGAGCTGGAGGCCATGCGCGTGAGTGGAGGCGGCGGGGAGCATGACGATCTGGCGTTCGCGGTGGCCCTGGCGGTGTGGAGGGCGCGGCGGGCGGAAAATGGATTTGGAACAACCCGGCTGCCGGGGA
>Ga0070733_10001007_pt1 | contig 21483 bp, 18 predicted proteins | sample Coa_R1_9_FD_66450 | JGI IMG/M metagenome (GOLD analysis project Ga0070733, IMG submission 66450) | Surface soil microbial communities from Centralia Pennsylvania, which are recovering from an underground coalmine fire - Coalmine... | ecosystem: Environmental > Terrestrial > Soil > Unclassified ... | reverse complement strand
CACGCCCTGAGCGTGTCGTTCGCCCTGCGCGCCAATTACGGGTTCCTGGTGCGCAAGAGCTGGAAAGCGTCGTTGGGCGATGCCAGCCAGGCGCACAAATACGACAGCCAGGTCGCGGCGCTCGAACCGGATAATTACGACGCGAAGCTGCTGCTGGGCGGATACGACTACATCGTCGGCCAGCTCAGCTGGACGCTGCGCGCGCTGGGATTCATCGCCGGTTTCCGCGGCGATCGACAGCGCGGCCTGCACACCATCGAGGAAGTCGCCGCCAAAGGCAAAGAGAATCGCGTGGATGCGCAGATTGTGCTGTGCGCTTTATACCGCAGGGAAGGGCAGCCGACGCGTGCCATTCCGCTGGTGACGCAGCTGATCGAGCGCTACCCGCGCAATTATCTGCTTCGATTCGAACTCGCGCAGATGTACGGGTCTCTTGGAAACCGCCCAAACGCTCTCAGTACGCTCAGTGAGGTCGCGCGGATGAAGCAGGAGAACGCTCCCGGTTACGACCGCGTGCCGTGGGAGAAGATCTACTATGAGACCGGCAATCTGGAATTCTGGTTCGACGACCTCGATCGCGCGCTCGATAATCTGAAGAGAGTCACCGAAACGCCGGAGCAGTTGAAGGAACTGGATCTCAACACCGGCGTGCTGGCGCTGATGCGGCAGGGCCAGATTTACGATTTGCAGAAGCATCACAACCTCGCGGTGAAGGCCTACCAGCAGGCGGTGAGGTTTGCGCCGGAGGCGGAAGCGGCGCGCGAGTCGCAGCACTATATCAATTCCCCCTACTCACGCCCGGTGCGAAATCAGGAGCACGGATAGGCGCGCCATCGGATGGAAAAAGCCCGGCGGCTGGCGATTCTCGGAATGGTTGTCAGCGGGCTCCTTGCCATTCTCAAGATTACCGTCGGATGGATGGCTCACTCGGCGGCCGTCAGTGCGGACGGTTTCGAATCGGCAACCGATGTTTTTGCTTCCGGTCTGGTGCTGGTGGGATTGACGCTCGCCGCGCGCCCGGCCGACGACAATCATCCGTACGGACACGGCAGGGTCGAAATTCTGATTGGTCTGCTGCTGGGATTCATACTGGCGTGCGCCGGAGCCGCGATCGCGTGGCACGGGCTCACCGGCGCCGCGGATGAAACGCACGTGCCGGCAACCTATGCGGTCGGGCCGCTGATTTTTTCGATCTTCGCAAAATTCTGGCTGGTGGTGCTCAAGTCGCGGCATGGCCGGCAGATCGGCAGTACTTCCCTGGTGGCTGACGCCGTCAACGACGGAATCGACATGCTCTCGGGATTCGTGGCGCTCGGAGCCTTGTCGCTCGCTCTTTACGATCCGGGCCGTTTTCTTCGCGCCGACCACTATGGCGCGTTCGCGGTTGGCCTCATAGTGATTGCCATGGCCTCGCGGGTAATGTACGAGTCGGCGATGCAGCTCATGGATACGATGCCCGACGAACGGTCGATGTTGAGGATCAGAGAGGTTGCACTGAGCGTGCACGACGTCTCAGGCGTCGAGAAATGTTTTGCACGCAAAACCGGTTTCAAATATCACGTCGATCTGCACCTTGAGGTCGACCCGGAAATAACGGTGCGGGCTTCTCACGAGATCGCCACGCGGGTTCGCGAAAAAATACGGCAACAGTTACCCTGGGTAGCGGACGTGCTGGTGCATGTGGAACCCTGGCTGGGTTAGGTACACGCGATTTCAATCGCGTACCTATCTCGTCCGATGGCTCCGCGCGTTCGCCGTGCGTGGCGTCTCAAATTGAGTCGGCGCGGCGGTGGCGGCGGCGGGTACGGACGACGGCGAGGACTCCTCGATCATTTGCATCATGGCGTACACCGGCATACCCTCCGCTTCCTGCGTGAAGACCAGTTGCCCCTGATCCGCGTCGAAATCGATCTGCAGAAGATCTCCGCCATGGACTTGATCCGACGCGATCAGATTCGATAACGGCTGCACTACCGTGCGCTCGATCGCCCTCTTCAGATGGCGCGCGCCATACTTCATATCCGTTCCTTCCCGAAGCAGGAACGCCCGCGCGTCGCCAGTCACATTGAACACGAAGGGAGTCGTGCTGGTGGCGTTGAAAATGCGCTGCTGCAGCTGATTCAGTTCGATGCTCAGAATGCGGCTCAACTCCTCGGTGCCCAGCGACCGGAACACGACTATTTTGTCGATCCGGTTGATAAATTCCGGTGTAAATTTCCGCCGTGCCGCTTCGACGCCGGCTCTGGCGACTTTCGAATTCAGGTCGTCATCGGCAATTCCGGACGCCGTGCGGCGTTCGACGTCGGACGCGGCGAATCCCAGATTGGGTCTCAGAATGGAACCCATCTCCGCGGCGCCAAGGTTGCTCGTCATGAAGATCATGGCCCGTGAAAAATCGACGCGCCGATTGTCGCCCAGCGTCAGGATGCCTTTGTCCAGAATGCCCAACAGCAGATTCCACAGCGCATCGCTCGCCTTCTCGATTTCATCGAATAAAACGAAACTGATTTTGACCTTCTCGGTATGATACTGGTTCAGCACTTCCTGGCTCAGCAGAGGGTGCGTTTCGCGATGCCCGAGATAGCCGGGAGGCGAGCCGATTAATTTTGCGATTTCATGGCTGTGCTGAAACTCGGCGCAATCGATCTTCAGCACTGAGCGGGCGTCTCCAACCAGAGACTCCGCGGCTGCTTCCACCAGCCTTGTCTTTCCTGTTCCGGTAGGCCCAAGAAAAAGAAAATTTCCGATGGGACGGCCGGGACTGGTCATGCCTGCCAAAAAGGTTTGATAGATGCTCACGATCTGGTCGATGGCGTCGTCCTGCCCGACCACCAGCCTTTGCAAATCCCGGTGAAGTTTTTCCGCTTCGTGTCCCGTTTGCGATGGATCCAATTTCTTGTTCAGCCGGACCATATCTCTTCCCTCCCACCGATTTCTCGGCATCCAGACCGCTTTCACGCCACTCCTCCGAGCACGCACGATGCCAATGTGGTTTTGGCTTTATAGTCATGCTTTTCCCGGCGGACGCGATGGCCGTACTTCAACCGCGCTGACCGTGGTTCTGCGGGGCATACGCAACACGTTGACGACGATGTCGGCGATGTCTTCCGGCGCGATTTTCCAGGCATTTTTGTCACTATTACCTTCCCGTTCCGGGCTCGTCGAATGACCGCCGCCGAACTCGGTGTCGACACTTCCGGGCATGATTGTGGACACCCGCACACCCGCATTGCGGTAGTCGAGCATCATCGCCTCGGAGAAACCATTCAGGCCGAATTTGGATGCGTTATACGCCGCTCCGCCCGCAAACGCGTTCTTCCCCGCGAGAGAGCTGATGTTGACGACATCTCCACCTCCGCCCTGCCTGAATATCGGCAGAATTTCATGGCAGCAATAGTAGACGCCCGTGAGATTGAGCCCGATGGTGCGCTGCCACTCTTCCGGCGTCAGCTCGGCGACACTTCGAAACAGCCCCGCGCCAGCATTATTCACGAGAATGTGGATAGCGCCGAACCGCTTTTGAACCGCGCCGACGAAGCTGCGAACGTCTTCCAGCTTCGAGACATCCGCAACCATCCCGAATACAGCGTCTCTCGGGGACAAGAGATCGAGCGCGCCGTCAACCGAATTTTGCCGCATCCCGCAAATGGCTACCTGTGCACCCTCGGCGAGCAAACGCGCGGCGATGGCTCTTCCAATACCTCGCGTCCCGCCGGTGACGACCGCAACTTTACTTTGGAGGTTTTTTCCCGACATGAACTTATCGTAATCATTGACAACCTGATCGTCGACAACCTGAAACCGACATGGATTATCTCGACAGAGATTAAACCGTGCCGTACCATTGAATAAGAATGCACGAAGGCGGCGCGCTCACTTGGCGTGAAGTGGTCGATCGGTACCACTCCGCTTTGGCGGACGAAATATCGGTGCGTCTCGATTCGGAAGTGCGTCATGCGGTGGATCGCGCCGTTGCGGCCGCGATTGCCGAAGCCGCCGCCCAAACCACAGTAGAGCTGAAACGGGCGCGCGAGGAAGCACGGCGATCGCAGGTCGAGTCGCTGAATCAGTTTCTGCGGAGGCTGCGCGCCACGGGCGAAGAACGCGTTCTCGACCTTTTGGCCGAAGGATGCACTTCCTATGCCGGCAAAGTGGTGGTGCTGGTGTTCGAAAGCAACCAGGCGCGATCCGCCGCCGGCCTTGGGCGTGCGGAGCCGGGGATGACGCCTCTTTCCTTCGACATCCAATCGGCTCCGGCCATCGTCGCCGCTATCGACAGCCGGGACCCCATGGTGGCGCTCGCCAGCGAAGCCGAGATTTCGCCGGTTTTGGCGCAGGCGATCCGCCCTGCGTCGGACCCTAAAGCGTATCTTTTCCCCGTGGTTGCACGTCAATCTGTTGTGGCCATGCTGGTGGCATCGGACGTTTCGGCCTGCGCGCCCATCGAGTTGTTATGCGAAGCGGCGGGCATGCGGTTCGAAACGGGAACCGCCGCTCCGGCGGCCGAGAGCTCAGGACCGCGCGGCTGGGACGATCTCAGCGTGGAAGAACGAAATCTTCATTTGCAGGCCCAGCGGACAGCGCGCGTGCGCGTAGCGGAGATGCGCTTGTATCACGAAAATGAGCTGCGCAATGGCGCGGCGGGCGCGAATATTTACGACGCGCTGAAAAACGAAATTGACGCAGCACGCGATCAGTTTCTGCAAACGTATCTGGCGAAGTCGGCCACCATGGTGGATTACCTTCATCTGGAAATACTGCGCAGCCTTGCCCATGACGACGATCGCCTGCTGGGACACGACTACCCGGGACCCATGGTGTGAAGAGGCTTACTTCAGGGACACGCGACGACAGCCGCGTTCGCACTCCGGCCGAAAAAACGTGGCCGTCGCTTCGTGTCCTCGGGACTTTGCTCTTTTTGCTGGCGGGCGCAGTCCAGGCCGCGGAACCAGGTCTGACGGATTTAGGGCAGGGAATCAACGCCTATAATGCGCGTGATTTCAACGGCGCGATTTCCCATCTCCGGGCGGCTCGAGGTGTCGCTCCGGTTTCCGATTACGTGACGTACCACCTCGCCTACTCGGAACTTCTGACCGGAGACGTCGACGGCGCGCTCGCTTTGTTGACCGCGTATCGCGCCAACCCGATCGATTCTTCGCCGCTGGTGGGGAAAATCAGCCTCCTCTACGGGCGCGTCCTTCTCGACAAGCGCGATCCGGATTCTTCCGCGAAAGCTCTCGGCGTTCTTCAGAACGATTATAAAATCCTGCCTCAGCCGGACGGAGATTTCGCCCTCGGGCTCGCCTACGAGGCGCTGAGCGAGCAACCGCAGGCAGCGCTCAGCTACGAGCGCGTCTTCTATGAGTATCCGAACACCGATCTGGCAGCCCAGTCGTGGACCGCGATCGAACGTCTTCATACCGCACTCGGCAAGGACTTCCCGGCGGCGTCCCCGAAGCAACAGCTCGACCGCTGCGAAAAATGGCTGGACGCGAAGCAATACGTCAAGGCTCGCCAGGAGTTCCTGACGCTGTCCGAAAGCCTGCCCGGCGCGGAGAAGGACGACGCGAAAGTCGGCGTCGGCGCCAGCGACTATATGGCCGGGAGTTTTCATGCGGCTTTCGTATATCTCAAAGCTCTGCATGTCACGCGCCCCGAGGCGGATGCCGAGCGGCTCTACTACCTGACGGAAGCGGCGCACAAAACGGATGAGGACGCGGAAATGATGGAAGCGGTCAGGCAACTCGGTGAACGTTACCCGCAATCTGCCTGGCGACTGAAGGCGCTTATCGCGGCCGGCGATCATTATCTGGTCAGGAACGACCGCGAAAAATACATTCCGCTTTTCAAAGTTGCGGCCGACAGTTTCCCAACGGATAGTTCCACTGCCTACAGCCATTGGAAGGTGGCGTGGGATGCCTACCTGAACGGCAAATCGGACCGGGCGATTCTGCTGCGCGAACAGGTGGAGCGGTATCCGGACGATTCGCGCGCCGGCACAGCGCTCTATTTCCTCGGACGGATCGCCGAAGCGGACGGTAGGCTGGGCGAAGCCCGCGCGTACTACGACCAGCTGAATACTCGGTTCCCGCACTTCTTTTACGGCGTTCTCGCCCGGAAGCAGATACGCGAGAGGGTTGGAAGCGCCACCCCGGATGACGACGCGGTCATGTGGCTGGCACATGTCGAATGGCCCATGCACCGCGATCTCTCGGCGACCCAGCCGAACGCCCCTACCGAGCACCGCATACAGCGCGCGCGTCTGCTGATGGACGCCGGCCAACCCGACCTGGCGGAAGCTGAACTCCGTTATGGCGCGAAAATGGAAAACGAACAGCCGCAGCTATTGGCCATGGAACTGGCGCAATCGGCGGAATCCTCTTACCGCGCTCTGCGGGTGATGAAGAGTTTCAGCGGGGATTATCTCGTCCTGCCGATCGATAAAGCTCCTGCTAAATTCTGGCAAATGCTTTTTCCGCTCCCATATAAAGACGACTTGTTCGTGAATGCGCGGGAGCGCGGTCTGGACCCGTACGACGTCGCCGCGCTGATCCGGCAGGAGTCGGAGTTCAACCCCGCGGCGAAGTCGCGGGCCAACGCTTACGGATTGATGCAGCTGAGGCCCGCCACGGGTCGTATGCTCGGCCGCGAGGAGGGAATGAAAGCGGTTCCCACCAGTCTGCTGTTGAATCCCGGGGTCAGCATCAAGCTGGGCACCGAGTATCTGCGGCAGCAGCTGGTGAGCTGGGATGGCGATTTTTTCCGCACGCTCGCGGCTTACAATGCGGGGCCGGGACGCGTTCATCAATGGCTTCAGTGGCGGAGCGATTATCGCGAGCCGGCGGAATTTGTCGAAAGCATCCCGTTTACAGAGACTCGGGAATATATTCAGGCAGTGCTGCGCAACGCCGACATCTATCGCGAGCTGTATTCCGGCAGGAACGCGCCGACCCCATCCTTGCCCGTGAAGACGACGCCGGTGCAGCTGGCAAAGCCCGCGGCAAGGCCGGCCCCGAAGAAGGTCGTCGCGTCGTCGAAGGCCTCGCTCAAGAAAGCGGCGCCAAAAAAATCCGCGGCGAAGAAATCCGTCGCCGTCGACAGTTCCACGACAACAAAGAAGCGCGAGCCCGCCTGAGATGGCTTCCGCGGTAAGAAAGACCTTTCAGAGCGATCGCACCGCCCGGTTTACCGAGTCAGTCATCCGCGAGATGACGCGCCTGGCGATCCATTATGGCGCGGTGAACCTTGCTCAGGGCTTTCCCGATTTCCCGGCGCCCGTCGATCTCAAGCAGGCCGCGGCGATGGCTATCGACGCCGACCACAATCAGTACTCGATCACTTGGGGCGCCAAGCCATTCCGGGACGCCATTGCCGCCAAATACCTGCGAACCTACGGGCTCGAAGTCGACCCCGAACGCGAGATCACGGTCACCTGCGGAGCGACGGAGGGCATGGCGGCAGCGCTGCTGGCGACTACCAATCCCGGCGATGAAGTGATCGTCTTCGAGCCTTTTTACGAGAGCTACCATCCCGATACGCTGCTCTGCGGCGCGGAGCGCAAACTGGTGAAGCTGTATGCGCCGGACTGGCGCTTCGACGCCGATGAACTTCGCCGTGCGTTCTCGCATCGCACCAAAGCCATCATTGTCAACACACCTCATAATCCCACCGGGAAGGTCTTCACGCGCGACGAGCTGATGCTGATTGCGTCGCTTTGCCACGAGTTCGATGCGCTGGCCATTACGGATGAGATTTACGAACACATTATTTATGACGGCCGCGAACATATCCCGATGATCACGCTGCCGGGCATGCGCGATCGCACCATCCTGGTCAACAGTCTCAGCAAGACTTTCTCGGTTACCGGCTGGCGGGTAGGCTGGGCGATCGCCTCTCCCTCGCTCACCGAGACCGTACGCAAGGTGCACGATTTTCTGACCGTGAATGCCCCCACGCCGCTGCAGTTCGCCGGCATGATGGCTTTGAACGAACAGCGGAGTTACTTCGAGAGCCTGTCGGAGGTTTACGCCGGAAGGCGTCGCGCCGCCGTCGAAATGCTGGAGAAGGCGGGATTTCAGTGCTACGTGCCCGGCGGCGCTTACTACGTGATGACGGATATTACGGGCTTCGGCGCCAGGGACGACAGGTCGTTTGCGCGGGAGCTGGTGGAACATTACGGAGTGGCCGGGGTACCCGGATCGAGCTTCTACTTCGATAATCGGTCCGGTTCCACACAAATTCGCTTTTGTTTCTGCAAAAATTATGAGACGCTTGCGTTAGCGGGGCAGAGACTTGCATGTTACCGACCTTCCTCGTAGAAGAAACCACCGTACGCGAATCGGGTGAGAGCGCCGTATTCGATGCGAACGAACACTTCAACCAAAACCTTTTGCTGACGTTCGGTGTCACGCACGCGATCGAACAGGAAAGCATCGGTATCGAAATTCACGGATCGAAGGACGGATTCTCCTGGCCGGCCAAACCCATCGTCAGCCTGACGCCGAAGTTTTATTGCGGAACGTATCAGCTCGTCCTGCCCAAGTGCGACGCGCGGTACTTCAAGGCGAAGTGGCGCGTGACGCGATGGTCCCGCGACAATCGGCCGCCGTTTTTCAGGTTTTATATCTTCGCCGAAGCAGAGCGGATAAGAGCCGTCGGCGCCGCATAAGACTTGCTCACAACAGTTGTGCTAACTCGCTTCGGTTGAATGGCTTCAGCTGACCCAGCGCACCGTTTCTCACCTTCACCGGCCAGGAAGGGTTCGCGATGAGCGACCGCCCGATCGCTACCAGATCGAACTCGCCACGCCCCAGCCGTTCCAATAACTCATCGATCCCCATGATCGCCGCGGTGTCATTTGTCCTGAAAGACTTCAAAAAATCTTCGCCAAGCGTGACCGAACCGACCGTGACAGTCGGTTTGCCGGTTAGTTTTTTCGTCCAGCCCGCAAGGTTGAGGTTGCTGCCGGCGAATTCAGGTTCCCAGAAACGCCGCGTGGAACAGTGGAAAAGATCCACCCCCGCATCGGAGAGCGGTTCGAGAAACCCGCCCAACTCGGCCGGCGTGCGCGCGAGCTTGGCATCGAACTCCTGCAACTTCCATTGCGAGAATCGCAAAGCCAACGGAAAATCCGGTCCCACTCGCCGCCGGACCTCCTGAATCACCTCGACCGCGAAGCGCGTGCGCGAGGGGAGATCGCCGCCGTATTTGTCCGTGCGCCGGTTGGTTCCTTCCCAGAAAAACTGGTCGATCAGGTAACCATGCGCCCCATGGAGTTCAATGCCGTCGAACCCAAGCTGCACCGCATTCGCCGCGGCAATCCCATAGGCTTCGATAACGGCGTCGATGTCGGCTTGGGTCATCGGCTGGCCTGCCAACTCACCGGGCTTCTTCAATCCTGAAGGCCCCACTGGGCGTATACCTTCAGCCGGATTGCCATAGGGAGGGCCGAAGACCATCCCGACATGCCAAAGCTGCGGGAAGATTTTGCCTCCGGCCTCGTGAACCTGGTTGACGACTTCCTGCCATCCGGCCAGAGCTTCATCGCCATAAAGGTGGGGAACTCCGGGATCGAAACCCGCCGCGGGATACGGCATGTAAGTGCCCTCGGTAACGATGAGCCCGACACCCCCCTCCGCGCGCTGCCTGTAATAGCGCGCCACGTCGGGGCCCGGAATACCACCCGGCGAGAACGAACGCGTCATCGGCGCCATGACAATCCGGTTGGCGAGCTTCAATTGCTTCATGGTGAATGGAGTAAACAGGGCGTCAGTGCTTGCTGTCATTGTTCATCAGATCCGAAAGCACGCTTCAGAGATTCAACATCTCCAGCGGGCAGCAGATGTAGAATCAAGACGTGACCAGGTGTTGTCTCGGCAAAGCGCGGAAGGCGGGGGACTGAAATGGACAAAGATCTGAAGGCCTACTTGGAAGCCATGGAGACGCGGCTGCGCGAGCACACCGAAGCCGTCGAAACGCGTCTTCTGCGCGAGTTTTGGAAGTGGGCCCGGCAAGCCGATGCACGCTACCGCCAGCACCACAGCGCAGTGACCGGGCTCGACGAGCGCGTCATGCTGGTCGAGGACCGCATTACAGCTGTCGAGAGGGGAGAACCCCGCGATAGGGCGTTCTGACTATCGACGACGCCTGGAGGTTCCGTGGAATTGGTCGCGAGGCCAGCTCTTAAAGGCCGGGGGGACGAAGAAGAGGACAGCGGAGGCTTAAAATATCGCTACGAGAAAGAAGGAAGACGATATGCGCGAGAGAATAGCCAACTTGCTTGCCTGACGACACAAATTGCCTCCCGTCATTTACACTCCTGATGCTTAGCAATCTCGGTTTGCAAGCCGTTCACATCGAACTTAGCGGCGCCGTTTGAGCGCTCGCAGGCAAGCGAGTTCCCGAACTGTTTCCGCTTCCGGATCGCGTTCAACGATGAAAATGAACACCGTGGAGAATGCGTCCCAAGTCGGTAGGATCCCAAAAGCAGGCGCTCACAAATTCAACATCTCCCGCAGGCGCCGGCTCTGCATCCGGCTGACCGGAATCTCGCTGGATTTCTTGTCATCCATCTTCAACTGGTACGTCGATTTGAACCATGGCACGACTTCCCGAATGCGGTTGATGTTGACGACAAACGACCGGTGCGCCCGCCAGAACATATCCGGGTCGAGCGCAGCGAGAAGTTCTTCGAGCGTCCTGAAATTGGACTGCCCCTCTACCTGCGCCGTCACCAGCGTGATCACGCCGCTGTCGATGGTGGCATAGATCAATTCCTGGGGATCCAGGATCAGGTTGCGCGTCCCGCTGCGAAGCAGGAGTTTGGTGAAAGCGGGATTGGCTCGCGTCGCGGCGGCGGGCGGAACGGCCGGTTCCGTAATCCGGTCGGCAACCAGGCGGCGCGCCCGGCCTATCGTTTCCTCCAGGCGGTCGCGCTCCACGGGCTTTAACAGATAATCCATCGCTTCGAGACGGAAGGCCTCCACCGCGAACTGATCGTAAGCCGTTGAAAAAATGACATGCGGCGGTTCGATGTTCTGCTCTCTCAGCCGGCGGACCACGCTGAGGCCGTCGAGCCCCGGCATTTGAATGTCGAGAAACGCCAGCGCCGGGTCGAGCCGTTCAATGGCATCGAGGGCCTCCAGGCCATTGGCAGCCACTGCGACTACTTCGACATCGCCGATCTGATCGAGCAGGAACTTCAATTCCTCGCGCGCCAGCTGTTCGTCATCGGCGATGATCGCGCTCATCGGTGCGGTCGCGCGGGCTCGCATGAACTGATATTATAGCGTTGAATTAATCCAATACTTTCAGACAATTGCAATGCGTCCCGGCGATTGGATCCGGCCGCAGGAAAGAGTTAAGTCGTTTGTCATCAACAGCAGAAAGCACGTCGTCCGATAGTTCGCAAAAGCCCACGCCCACCATTCAGCCGGCCGACGGGAAGCTTGGCATCCTGATCCCGGGAATGGGCGCCGTCACGACGACCTTCATCGCCGGCGTTGAAGCCATCAAGCTTGGGATGGCGAAGCCGATCGGCTCCATCACCCAGCTGAACACCATCCGCCTCGGCAAGCGCACCGATAACAATACGCCCAAAATCAAAGACTTCGTGCCGCTGGCGAAGATCGAAGACCTCGCCTTCGGCGGCTGGGATATTTTCGAGGAAAACTGCTATGAAGCGGCCCTCCATGCGGGCGTATTGGAAAAAACGCTGCTCGAAAGCCTTCGTGGTCCGCTGGAAAAGATCAAGCCCATGCCGGCCGTCTTCGACAGCGACTATGTACGGCGCATCAACGGCCCCAATCTAAAGCCCAAAGGCTCCAAGATGGATCACGCGGAGATGCTGATGGACGATATCCGAAACTTCAAGGAGCGCACCGGGGCATCGCGTCTCGCCATGATCTGGTGCGGCTCGACCGAAGTGTTTCACAGGCCCGCCGCGGTGCACCAGTCGCTGAAGGAATTCGAGTGCGGATTGCAGAAGAACGATGCCGAAATTTCGCCCAGCCAGATTTATGCGTACGCGGCGCTGCGCATGGGAATTCCGTACGCCAACGGATCCCCCCATCTGACCACCGATACGCCGGCGCTGATGGAGATCGCGCGCGATCGCAATGTACCCATAGCAGGCAAGGATTTCAAGACCGGCCAGACGTTCATGAAGACGCTGGTGGCGCCGGGACTCAAATCCCGCATGCTGGGCGTCGCGGGGTGGTTCTCCACCAACATCCTCGGCAACCGCGACGGCGAGGTGCTCGACGATCCGGGTTCGTTCAAATCGAAAGAGGAATCGAAACTCTCCGCACTCGAGCAGATCCTGCAGCCGGAGATGTATCCGGAACTCTACAAGCATATTCACCACAAGGTCCGGATCGAGTACTATCCTCCGCGGGGGGATGCGAAGGAGGGGTGGGACAACATCGATATCTTCGGCTGGCTCGGCTATCCGATGCAGATCAAGATCAACTTCCTCTGCCGGGATTCCATCCTCGCCGCGCCGCTGGTGCTCGACATCATGCTGTTTATGGACCTCGCGCAGCGCGCCGGCATGCGAGGAGTGCAGGAGTGGCTCTCGTTCTTCTTCAAAGCGCCGATGACGGCGCCCGGCCTCTATCCCGAGCACGATATTTTCATTCAATCCATGAAATTGAAAAATACGCTGCGCTGGATGAAGGGTGAGCAGCTGATTACGCATCTCGGTCTGGAATATTACGACTGAGGCGCTGAGGCGATGACAACATGCGCGTTCTCGTAATCGGCGGGACGCTGTTCATTGGCAAACTACTCGTCAAGCGGCTGCTGGCCGCGGATCACGACGTCACCGTGTTGCACCGTAAGGCCGAGCACCCGTTCGGCCGCCGCGTGCGCAACGCGATGGCCGATCGTAACGACGGCCCGTCCATCAAAAGCGCGCTCGAAGGTCTCCGGTTCGATGCCGTCTACGATATTGCGTACGACTGGGAGCGCGGCACCACCGCGGCGCAGGTGGAGGCGACTGCGAAAGCGATTCCCGGCGACCTGACGCGCTATGTATTCATGTCGAGCGTAGCCGCCTATGGCGACGGATTGAACCACTCCGAGGACGATCCGCTGGCGTCCGATATTCACCCCGACGCCTATGTTCGCAACAAGGCATCGAGCGAACGAGCGTTGTTCCGCATGTGGCACGAATCGCGATTTCCGCTGGTCACGATACGGCCGCCATTCGTGTACGGCCCGGATAACCCCTTTTACCGGGAGGCGTTCTTCTGGGATCGGTTACGGCTCGACAGGCCGATTATCATTCCGGGCGATGGCAACCGCCTCATGCAGTTTGTATATGTGAACGACCTGGTGGAGGCATGCTTCAACGCGCTCGAGAAGCACACGGCGCCGGGCAGGGCATTCAACGTCGCGGACGAGAAGCCGCTGACGCAAGTTGAGGTGGTGGCGGAATTCGCCAAGGCGATCGGCAAGCACGCGTCCGTCGTCAGGGTGCCGCGTGACATCATCGTTCGCAACGGCGGCAACGCCTTTGGGCCACCCATGTATTTCGCGCAATACTACGATGTGGCTCCGATCACGGAAGCCGTGGGGCGGGTGAAGCGTGTGCTCAATGTAAGCCTGACGCCTTTCGCAACCGGACTGAAGGAAACCTGGAGGTGGTACTCGAGGCACGCTCCGGAACGTAAGCTCGACTTTTCGTTCGAGGACAAGCTGATCCGGCAGGCGCGGGAGCACCTGACATCCGGAGTAAGCCAACGTGTCTGAAACCCACTACGAACGCCGGACGTTTCTCGCGATCGTCGCCGCGGGTTCCGGCGGCTATCTGCTGTGGGCCAGGCGGCCGAACTCCGGGCCACCAGCGCCGACCCGGGTAAGAATAGCCGAGTTCGACGCGAGCGGTCGAATGACGGGGGTGGTCGAACTCGACGTCATCCGCAAGACGAACGCCGAGTGGATGAACCAGCTGCCGCTCGACGCTTATTCGGTGACGCGGCAGCAGGACACCGAGTTCGCCGGGACGGGCAAGTTCGAGAAGTTCTATGAGGATGGCGTTTACCGCTGCATTTGTTGCGGAACGGCTCTGTTCGACTCGAAAGCGAAGTACGCTTCCGGCACCGGTTGGCCGAGTTTTACGGAACCTATTGCTAAGGAAAATGTGATCGAGGCGCCATCGGCATTCTTCGTCATTCGCGAGACCGAGGTCAAGTGTGCCCGGTGCGACGCGCATCTCGGCCACGTGTTTGACGACGGGCCGCCGCCGGGGAACCTGCGGTATTGCATCAATTCGGTGGCTTTGCGGTTCGTTCTACGCAATTTGACATAATATACATTATCGGAAGTATTGTTCGCAGTGGTATCGCACGCGATAGTTACTCGTAGCGCAGAGCGTCGACCGGATCGAGGCGTGCCGCCTTCACGGCCGGCCAGGTGCCGAAAAAGAGGCCAACGGCCATCGATACAGCGAGCGCCGTCACTACCGCCCAACCGGGCACTGTGCTGGGCAGTGTGGGAACAAGGGCGCCCACGAGCATCGTGATCAGGACGGCCACTACAATTCCCAGCAGTCCGCCGACGCCGGTGAGCGCCATGGCTTCGGCCAGAAACTGCCCGATGATATCGAACCGCCGCGCACCCAGTGCCTTGCGGATCCCAATCTCGCGCGTCCGCTCGGTCACGCTGACCAGCATGATGTTCATCACGCCTATCCCGCCCACCAGCAGGCCCAGCCCCGAGATCGCGATGGCGACAAGCCCGATAATGCCGGTCACTTTATCGATCTGCTGCAGAATCTGATCGGGCGTCTGAAGGCTGAAGTCATCCGGCTCACCGGTCTTAAGGCCGCGCGCGCGGCGCATGATCCCCTCGACATCGTCATAGGCATCCTTGCGCATACCGTGCCGGGCTTTGGCAGTGATCAGATAGCGGTTCACCTGCGGGTACCTCGCCTCGGCCGTTTTCAGAGGGATATCGACTTGGGTATCCTGGCCGTTCTGGCCTAAAAAGCCGCCTTTGGCTTTGGCCGCCACGCCCACCACCGTGAACTCGGCGCCATCCAGCATGAAGGTCCTGTTCACCGCGTTCCCATTGGGGAAAAGCGTGTGCGCGATATCGTATCCCATCACGGCAACCTTAGCCGCGCGCGCGTCCTCTTCGTCCGTGAAGTAGCGCCCCTCGTCGAAATCGTTCGGCGAGACGACAATGGAATTCGCACTTGCGCCGACGATGGACAGCTGGTCTGTGTCGTATCCGGGTACTTTAGCCGTGATCACCGTGCCGCTCGGCGCCGGGGGGATCATGAGTGCGAGCGCAACTTCCTCGACCGTGCTGGAGAAGCGGCGAATGGTGGCCGCATACGCCGGATCGATAGGCCGGCGTTTACGTTCCTTGGGAGGCTCCTGAATAGCGCCCGGATTTGTGCTCTTGGAGATGAAGATGTTGTCCGGGCCCAACGAGTCGAAAAAGGTGACGATGCCGGCCCGCAAGCCGGTGAGCAGCGATGCGACGGTAACCACTGTCGTAATACCGATCACGATGCCCAGAATCGTCAGGCCCGATCGAAACCGGTGCGTCCAGACGGCGGACATCGCCATCGTCATGTTCTCTTTGGGGGAGATGTTCATTACTCAGCCCGCTCCACTTATTCAGCCCTCAGGGCTACTATCGGATCGAGCTTTGCGGCCTTTGACGCTGGATACCATCCGCTGACGACGCCGACCGCTCCGGAAACGAACACCGACAGGAACACATAAAGCGGAGTAACCCGCAGCGTCACGCCAAAAGCCGCCGTCAATCCCGTCGTAAGAATCGCTCCGATACCGACGCCTATTGCCCCGCCCGCGAACGCCATCAGGACCGACTCGATCAGGATCTGCATCATGATGTCCGAGCGCCGGGCGCCGAGCGATTTGCGGATACCGATCTCGCGCGTGCGCTCGGTCACGCTCACCAGCATGATGTTCATGATCACAATGCCTCCGACGACCAGCGAAATACAGGTGATCGGCACAACCACCAGAGCCACGATCGCCAGAAGTTGGTCGATGAAGCCCCGGATCGCATCCGGCGTCAGGAATTCGAACCGGTCATTTTCACCCGGCTTCTGATGAAATTTGGAGCGCAACGTCACTCGGGTTTCGTCGAGCGCCTGCTGCAGAGTGGCGCCACTGGAGGGTTTCGGCCGACCGAAAATAGTAATCGAGTTGCCCGGTCCAAAAAGGCGGTCGAAAGTCGTAATCGGGATGTAGGCTACATTATCCTGACTGCTGCCAAACGACGAACCCAAGCGCTCGAGGACGCCGACGACGGTGAAATCGATATCCTGAATCTTGAAGGTGCGGCCCATGGGCGAACCCACACTGGGGAATAGATTATTCTTTAAGTCATCGCCGATAACTGCAACATAAGCTGAGCTTTGTTCTTCCGTCCGACTGAAGAAACGACCCTCGATCATCACCATGTCGCGGATGTCAGCCAAACTCGCGGCCGCACCGATAATGGTAGTGTCCTCGGAAGTCAGATTGTCGCGCTTGGTGTCGGTGGAGGAGTTCCGGTAGGCGCTGTAGAGGATGTTGCCGCCGTTCATCAGTTCCAGATAATGCTCATCCGCCAGCTTGAGTTCGCGGTTGTACTTGAGCTTGTCGAAATACTCCTTTCGGGATCTGACGTTGGCGATTTGCTCCAGCACGAAAGATTCGCTTCCGAATGCCGTGGACACGCTGTTTTCGGCATAAAGCCCCACGCCATCGATCGCCGAGCCCACAAGGATAACGCTGGCAACGCCGATGATGACGCCGAGCAGCGTGAGGAAGGTGCGAAGTTTGTGGGCGCGCAGCGAGTCCCAGGCGAGCCCGATGGCGCTGAACACCTGAAAGGTGCGGCGCGCATTTTCTGACGGAGTTTGCTGCATTCAAATGAAGGAGTGGAACTCTATTTTAACCTCGCACAACGGACACGACCGGCATGTGCGCTCCAGCTATATTCTAATAGTGATACGGGGCTCGAAGCCCGACGGTTCACAAATACTTACCTTTCGACCCATGCACAACCGACTTCTCCGCCCGCTGCTGATCGTCGAATTCCTGATTGCCCTGGAGGCGATCTTCACGATGTGGAGCGAGGTCGGCGGCCAATATCATCTGGACCTCATGTTCTGGCCCTGGAAGCTTGGACTCGCCGTGGCGTCCGCGGGGCTGATTGTCGCGATCACCGCCAATCTGGTACGGAACGACGGACAGGTCACGCGGCGAGCCGTTCTGTTTTTCTCTTCCCTGATCCTCATCTTCGTGCTGGCGGGCGTGGTGACTTACTACTACCACCTGCACGAACCCACCGATCAGGAGCAGAATGACGACGATGAGCCGGCGCGGATCAGCCAGGTGGTTGGATCAAGTGAGGTTCTGTTACCAGGTCCGGCAGGCGTTTCCATCGCGAACCATCGGTAGCCCATCCTTACAGCCGAAGGCCTTCTGAAATTCCGGCATATTTGAAACGGTCCCGTTCACGCGGAAGCGATCGATGGCGTGCGGGTCGGTCTGCGCCTGCATACGTTCCGCTTCGGGCGTTTCGTTAGTACACCAGATCTGGCCGAAACCCAGGTAGAATTGCTGCTTTTCGTCGAATCCGCCGAGCTTGGGCAATGTCTTGCCCGCCAAGTCGTTCATGAGCGCAATCCACGCCAGCCGGATGCCGCCGTTGTCGGCGGTATTTTCGCCCAGCGTCAGCTTGCCGTTCATGTGAACGCCCCCCTTTAACTCGAAGCCGGCGTACTCGTCGATGAAACACTGTTCGCGTTGGTCGAAGGCCTTGGCGTCGGCCGGAGTCCACCAATCATTGAGATTTCCCTTGGGATCGAACTGCCGGCCCTGATCGTCGAAGCCGTGCGTGAGCTCGTGGCCGATCACGGCGCCGATGGCCCCGTAATTAATGGCGTCGTCCGCCTGCTTGTCGAAGAACGGAGGCTGCAGAATCCCGGCAGGAAAATTGATGTTGTTCATCTGCGGGTCGTAATACGCATTGACTGTGGGTGGCGTCATCTGCCATTCCGTACGGTCCACCGGCTTGCCGATTTTCTGCAGCTGGCGGTTGACTTCGAATTCGTTGGAGCGCAGTGAATTTCCGAGCGCATCGCCGCGTACAATCTTGAGCGCGGAGTAATCGCGCCATTTGTCGGGATAGCCGATTTTGTTGGTGATCGCGTGAAGCTTTTCAAGGGCTTTCTTCTTCGTTTCCGGAGTCATCCACGCGAGCGTATTGAGATCCTGCGCCATGGCGGCTTCGATGTGGTTCACCATATCGAGGGTGCGCTGCTTCCCTTCCCTGCCGAATGTCAGGTCCACGTAAGCTTTTCCCAGTACTTCGCCCAGATCGCCGTCGGCCGCCCGGACACACCGCTTCCAGCGCGGTTTCTGTTCCTTCGCTCCGGTCAGGTATTTGCCGTGGAAAGCGAAGTTTTCGTCCGTGAATTGAGTTGGCAGCACAGCGGCCTGGCTGTCGATGAGGTGGTAGGCGAGGTAGGTGTTCCAATCGGCCATGGACACGGTCTTCAGGAGCTTCTCTTCGCCTTTGAAGAACTCGGGCACCGCAACGTTGAGGCTTTCCATTTTCGGAGTTTGAAGAGCGGTGAAGTAGACGCTCCAGCTGAACGAGTCCGCCAGCGCTTCAAATTCCGCCAGTTTCATCTTGTGGTAAACAGCCTGAGGATCGCGTCGGGTGGTGATATCGAGCGATGCTTTCGCGAGCGCCGTTTCCAGGCGCATGATGGCATCGGCCTGTTTGGCGGCGCCGGCGCGGGCGACACCGGTCAACTGCAGCATCCGGGTGATATGCGACACGTACTCTTTGCGGGTTTCGACGGCTTTGGGGTCGGTGCGGAAGTAATAGTCCTTCTCGGGCAGCCCGAGCCCGCCCTGGTCGGCCTGCCCGATCACCGCGTTCGAATCTTTGAAATCCTGGCCGGAGGAAAAATTGAAGAGCACGTCGACGCCGATCCGGTGCAGGCGCGCAATTTCCGCGGAGAGGTCGCGCGTGTTTTTGACGGCGTGAATCCGATCCAGCTCGGACTGCATAGGCTGAAGCCCTTTCTTGTCGATGGAGGTTTCATCCATGCAGGAGAAATAGTAGTCGCCGATCTTTTGGTTATCGGCATCCCGCGTGGTGGCGGTGGAAGCCTTTTCCAGAATTCCGCGGAGGATCGCCTGGTTGCGCTCGTCGAGTTCGCTGAAACGGCTCCATGAAGATTGGTCTGGCGGTATGGGATTGTTCTTCAGCCAGGTGCCGCAGGCATATTGATAGAAGTCGACGCAGGGGTTGGCCTTGCGGTCGATGGCGCCGAGATCGAAGCCGGGCGCGGTTTTCAGGTCGGGCGGATTTTGGGCGAGGAGGGTCGCTGAGATCAGAACGCCGGCGAGCGGGAAGCGTAAAGAATACATACGCCCGCTATTTTGGCATGAAAAGAGGTTAGGGGCGCGATTTGAGGGGTGAGACGGCATGGGGATGGGGTGAAATTCGACATTCGAAAATTCAAAGCCATTTTGCCGGACCACGAACGACGAATGTTTGCGCCACAGGAAGTTGAAGTTACAGATACATAAAAAATAATGGGTCCCCCTTGCCAGTTTGGTTTCGCCGTCTGGCCTGCGGCAACACCATACGGGAGCTCCTGCCGCCTGTTGTTTCGACATTCACACGCTCAGAGCCTTGGCCACTGGCGAGGCGGCATGCTCACCTTATCGGGGACAAGTAGCCCGGTGCCGCGGCGTTCCGCGTCAACTGGGCGGCTTAGTGCCCCGGAACGTCAAGAGGTACGTTCGGGTTCTCGATTGCACCGTAGCACACCAGTCAACAAAATCGGGCCTCGGCCGGATGTGATTTTGACTGTACATAATGGAAAACAAGTAAGTTAAGATTATTTTCCCCGTCTGTGATCACTTTGGGCCTTTTGCTCAAGTCACTGATTCAACGGTGGTTTAAAGTCGGTGTTTTTCGTAGGAACGATTCGGAGTGCTTCGTTGTAACGCGGCTGGCGCACGTTGCGCAGGAGACGCTCCCAATGAACCCTGGCGTAGACGATCTTCACGTCTTTATCTGTCAGGTCCACTTCCCCCGCCCACATGCGCCGATGAAAGTCAATGTATTCGGGGACGGCGGCGTCCCAATCGATCGGCTTGTCCGGCGAACGCTGGAAGAGGTAAGCCATGGTGTAGAACAAGTGGGCGAGTTGCTGCATGAGGTGGAATCGCGCCATCTGGTACTGGTCGGGCGCCGCTCCGAAATATTCCTGGAGGTAGACCTTTTCCTCTTCGTCATCCGTGACTACGTGATTCGCAGCCACCGCCAGATCGGCATACCGATCATTCAGGAATGCAGCTTCCCAGTCCACCAGCCATGCGCGCTGTCCGTCGAAAAGTATGTTGTCCGGCTTGAACAGGTCGTTGTGGCTCGACACCATCTCCGAGTCGTCGTAGGGGTAGACTGCGGCGATCTCGGCATACCGGGCGAAGAACTCCTCGCTTTCGGCCTCGCGGAGTATGTTGGCGGCCTGAAATTTCTGGAGGAAACCTTCCCGGGCAGGTCCTACGGTCAGCCCGTGTCCTTTGCTGAGGAGGAATGTGCACGTGGTGTTAAAAGGAGCTCTGGTAAAGGGCGGCAGCGCATGCAGTGTCCGCAGCAAAGCGGGTAAGCGGACCAATGCTTCCGAGACCGGAAGGGGTTCAGGCTCCACAAAATCCGTGATGCAAATCTTGTTTTCGATGTCGGTGTACCAGACACGCGGCGCCACGCCTGCTTCGGCCGCCGCCTTCATGCTTGTGTAGTGGCGGGTGGGATCCTCTGTACGCGTGATGATCTTCAACAGGTATGGCGACCCGTGCACGATGATGCGAAAGACGAGCGACGGGGTGTGTCCCCGGGTGATCCTCGATATGTCTTCGAACTCTGTTACTCCGAAAGCGTCGCGAAGGCCGCGAGCTACTGGCTCAGTCATTTCCCGTGGAATCATGAAACCCCTCCTTTGGAAGTCGAAGCGCCGGCTTGCTCAGTTTCAGGTGTGCCGATCCCTTGAATACGCGGCTTGGTAGCCGCATGTCCGTCCCGGCCGATTGCTTTGTTATGTCGATGCTAATAGAAAACGGAATTGAAATCCAGTCTTGTTTTCAATGATTTACCTTGCTATTCTAAAAGTGGAGGAACATACTTCATGCGGGGAAACGCGTAAACCCCGGCTTGCTGCCGACTGCGTGCCCTCGTGGTGGGTAAAAGCTGCGCCGTCAGGAGCGATCTGCAGGAACGGGACTTCGCCGCCGCCCGCTGATTTCGACGGATCGGGCGCCGCCCGAGCTTGTGGCTACGGTCTCTCACTGGTTCTTATCACCCTCAAACTTAACCGAACCTTCGCAGTTGAGCGTCGTTTCGGACTAAATTGGGGCGGATCGCGGAGCTAAACCCTACGCTGTAAGCGAAACATTTCTGAGAGCGCTTGTAGTGGAGACCTACCCTCTA
>Ga0070733_10001003_pt1 | contig 21550 bp, 18 predicted proteins | sample Coa_R1_9_FD_66450 | JGI IMG/M metagenome (GOLD analysis project Ga0070733, IMG submission 66450) | Surface soil microbial communities from Centralia Pennsylvania, which are recovering from an underground coalmine fire - Coalmine... | ecosystem: Environmental > Terrestrial > Soil > Unclassified ... | reverse complement strand
ACACCTTATTTCAATGCCGGCACCAGCTGGCGCATCAGCTGGATGATTGCCGGTCCAAGAATCACGACCATGAGCGCCGGAAAAATGAAGAACACGAGTGGTGGCACCATTTTTACCGTCGTCTTCGCCGCGAGTTCTTCCGCCCGCTGTCGGCGCTTCATCCGCAAATCGTCGGAGTGAACTCGCAACGACTGGGCCACGCTGGTGCCGAATCGCTCCGTCTGGATCAGCATGGCCACGAGCGCCTTGATGTCCTCAAGCCCGGTTCTCCGCCCCAGTTCGCGCAAAGCATCGAGCCTCGTCTTTCCTACGCGCATCTCCATGTTCACCAGTTGAAGCTCATCGCTAAGTTCGGGATGGGCAATCCGCAACTCTTCGGAGACGCGCATCAGGGCCTGGTCCAACCCCAATCCGGCTTCCACGCAAATTACCAGCAGATCCAGTCCATCCGGCAGCGCCAGGCGCAGCCGGTGCTGGCGCGCGTGAACCCGCCAGGTCAGCCACATTTCCGGAATCATGTAGCCCAAGACCGCGGCCAGCAGGAAAATGAAGAAGGGGTTCGAGTGGTAAATACCAGTCGCGAAAACCAACGCGACAAGGGCGGCCGGCACCAGAATCTGCATACCCCGCATTGCCAGCAGCGCGTTCGGGTTGCGGTAACCCGCCCGCAGCATCAAGAGCTGGCTCTTCGACTGGCTCCCCGCCGGAAGCACGTTTCCGATTGAAGCCAGAGTGTCGCGGACTTTCTCTTTTTGCCTTTGCGCGAACCCTGTTTCTTCGACCGGGGGAGCTGTGTTCAGGAGCCGTGAGAGCCGGTTGCCGATTCCGATCTCGCCGGGCATGAACGCGAACAGCAGCGCTCCAATCACCGCGACGCTGGCAAGGAACGTAATTGCTGTAATTTCCCAAACCATTCTGGTCTCCGCCTCAAACCTCGATGTGGATAATCTTCCAAAGGATCGCGGCGCCCACAATTTGCAGCGTGGCCGCAACAGCCAATACCGTTGGACCTTTCGGATCCGTAAAGAGAATCCCGATATAGTGAGGATTCACGATGCTCAGGACGAACATCATAAATGGAGGCAAGCCGATCAGGATTCCAGCCGTCAGCCTCCCTTGCGCCGTCTTCACTTGAACTTCCCGGTAAATCCGGAATCGGTCGCGAATGACGTGTGCCAGTCCATCCAGAATCTCTGCCAGGTTACCGCCTGTCTCTTTTTGAATCAGGATGGCGGTCACGAAAAAGCGGACGTCAATCAGAGGCACCCGCTCCGCCAGGTTCAGCAGGGCATCGCGGAGGGGAAGGCCGAAATTCTGTTCGTCGAACGTGGCTCGGAACTCACCGGCGATGGGCTCGGCCGATTCCTTGGCGATCATCTCCAGTCCCGTCGTGAACGCATGTCCCGCGCGCACCGCGCGACCAAGCAGATCCAGGGCTTCCGGAAAGTGCTCTTCGAACTTTCGAAGCCGCCGCTTGCGCATCCACGCGACCACCGCGATGGGAACGAGGCCGGCCGCAACTCCGATCAAGAGGGCAATCGGGAAATGCAAAAAGAACCGCCCTGCGATCAGGTCTGCAGCCGCTCCCACGACTCCACAGATCAGCAGTAGCTTTGCCGGTTTCATTCTCAACCCGGCCTGCCTCAGAAACTCCCGAAGACGTCCCGGCCACGACCACTGCAAAAGCACGCGGTGGACGGCCGGGATACTGCTCAGCATTTCATCGCGTAGAAGATCGACGGCTAGGGACTTATCTCCTCCACGACGCTCCGCTCTTCGCACCGATTCGAACCTGCGGCGCACCACTTCCTGCGTGGTGCCGCTTCCGAAAAACAGCCAGATCATCACGAAAGCGAGTGCGACCACTGCGAAGGTCAGAATGGAAATCAGTAGAGCCATATCATTCTCGTCCCGGCGAAAACCGCCTCAGTGTCCTGGCTGCAATTCGAACATCGACATCGGAAGCCGCACACCGGTCACCAGCAATCGTTCTCCGAACTTCGGCCGAATTCCCGTGGGAAGAAATTCACCGATCACCTCGCCTGACTCTTTGATCCCGCGCTTCCGGAAGACGAAAATGTCCTGCATCGTAACGACCTCGCCTTCCATGCCCGTAATTTCCGCTATACTGACGACTTTCCGCGTCCCGTCGCTCATGCGGCTGATTTGAACCACGACGTCTATGGCAGACGAAATCTGCCTCCGAATCGCGCTCTCCGGAATGTTGAGGTTCGCCATCGCCACCATGGTTTCCAGCCTGGCGAGAGCATCGCGCGGCGTATTCGCGTGAATTGTCGTTAGCGAGCCATCGTGACCCGTATTCATGGCTTGCAGCATGTCCAGCGCTTCTTCGCCGCGAACCTCACCCACGATGATCCGGTCGGGCCGCATGCGCAGAGAGTTGATCACGAGCTGCCTCTGGTAAATTGCGCCCTTGCCCTCGATGTTTGCCGGTCGGGTTTCCAGCCGGACCACGTGATCTTGGTGGAGCTGCAGTTCCGCCGCGTCTTCGATCGTGACAATCCGCTCGCGGTTTGAAATGTACGACGAAAGAACGTTCAGGAAGGTCGTCTTGCCGGCGCCCGTTCCTCCGGAAATCAGTATGTTGAGCCGCGCCTTGACACAGCCCTGCAGGAGTTCCAGCATCGGCGGCGTCATTGTGTGGTTGGCAATCAGGTCCTCGGCAGTCAACGGGTCCTGTCCGAAACGCCGGATGGAGAGGCACGGGCCGTCGATCGCCAGCGGCGGAATGATCGCATTCACGCGCGAGCCATCCGCCAGCCGAGCGTCCACCATCGGCGACGATTCGTCCACGCGCCTCCCGATCGCCGAAACGATCCGGTCAATGATGCTCATCAGGTGCGCGTCATCGCGAAACTGGATGCTCGTGCGCTCGAGGACGCCCTTGCGCTCGATGTATACCTGCTTGTATGTGTTGACGAGAATGTCCGCCACCGTCGGATCAGCCAGCAGCGGCTCCAGAGGACCCAGGCCAAATACCTCGTCCAGAACCTCCTGCGCCAGCCGCTCGCGCTCCTGAAGGTTCATCGGTGTGGACTCGCCCACAACCAGTGCCTCCAGAATCTGTCCCACTTCGCGGCGCACTTCGTCCCGGTTGACTTCGCTCAGCCGGTCCAAATTCAACTTCTGAATCAGTTTGCGGTGAATCGCCGCCTTCACCGCTCCGAAATCCATTCGTGTTGGTATCGCTGGAGTTGGTGGCATGGTCCTTTACCTCTTCGTAGGGAACGAGAAAAATCCGCCCAAGGAGCCCTTCTTGGATGCTGCGTTGGCATCCATTCCGGCCAGTTGCGCCGCGATCTGCCGGTACCTCATGCTCAGCAGATTGTTGTGATTCTCCAGAATCGGAGTGCCCAGGTTCACCGCTTCACTCGCTTTCCGAAAATCGTTGGGAATACATGCAAACAGAGGCCGATTGATGTTCTTCTGTATGCTCTTCAACACTTCCTCGTCGCCTTTATGCCACCGATTGATGACAATGCGGGCCCGCTCCGGATCCAATCCGAAGCCGCTCATCGCTGCCAGTCGGCGGTCCAGTGTCCACAGCGCCGGAACGTTTGCTTCCGCCACCACCAGGACCATCCGCGCCGCGCCAAGTATCGGACTCCACTCCGATGAGAATTGCGATCCCATGTCCAGGAGAACCAGATCAAAATTGTTCTGCGCCACGTTCACGACTCTCTCCAGCACCGGCACCGGAATCCTTTGCCATTCCTCCGGCTGTGTCGCACCGCCCAGCACTTCCAAATTCGTCTTGTGATGCGTCAGCAGACCGCTGAAGAAGTGGCTATCCAGCCGATCCAGGTTCTCCACCGCATCTCGGATCCCGAATCGCGGATGCAAATCGAGCAGCAAATGGACATTGCCCAAGGGCCGCGCAAAATCCAGCACTGCGACGCGCTTGCGCGCGAATGTCGCCAGTTGCACGCCCAGGTTTACCGTCACGGTTGTAGCGCCGACGCCGCCCTTGGAACCCATCACGACGATCAACTTGCTCGCCGTCGATGGTCCCTTGAGCTCCAGTTCCTCCACGAACCGGGACAACATCGCCTTCAGCGAGTCGGCATTCACGGGTTTCGGAATGAAATCCTGAACCCCGCTCCGCATGGCTTCGAGCAGGATTTGATGGCTCTGCGGAGTGTTGGCCGAACACGCAATCAGCTTCGTTGCCGGATGCGCTCGTCTCAGCAGGGAGGCGAATGAAAAATACGGCTCTGAATCACGTCCCAGGTCGAGAAACACCACGTCAGGCATGTTCTCGGCTGTTTCGGGGATCCGATCCATGGGAATCGCCCACTGTCGGATTGATCGCACCAGTCCAGTCTGCTCCAGACTCGCGACCAGTTGCGCCGCGCTCGTCGAGTCTCCGCTCGCTATGGCTACCGTTAACATTTACGCCCTGGGCTCAGTTCCTCTTCTTCCTGCTCCGTCTGCCGGCACCAAGTCTACTGCGACGGCGGTTTCTGTCCCTCCGGAGTCACCGGTCGCAGGAATGGGATCGGGAATGACGGCCCCTGCGGCAATTCCGCCGGAGACAGCGGATGAACGATGTGCGGAGTCACGACGATCAGGAGCTCGTCATCAGACTTGTTCAAGGTTCGGCTTTGAAATAGCTTCCCTAAAATCGGAATGTCGCCGATACCCGGTACTTTTTCAAACTGCTTGATCACACGATTATCGAGCAACCCGGCGATCGCAAAACTCTGTCCATCTCTCAGGTCCATTTCAGACTGCACGCGGTCTGTCTGCAGGGCCGGAATGGTGAATCCCTGAATTGTCACGGCATTCGAATAGTCCAGCGAACTCACCTCCGGCTGCACCTTCAGATGGATCAGACCATCTTGCGTCACCGTCGGGGTGAAACTCAAACGGATCCCGTATTCCTTGAACTGAATGGTAATCGCGCCAGACGTACCTGAGGCCACAGACTGCACTACGGGATACGGGAATTGGCCGCCCGCCAGGAAGCTCGCTTCTTTTCCAGACTGCGTGAGCAGGTTCGGCTCTGCCAGGATTTGGAGAAGATTGCTTGTCTGCAACGCCTTGATCGTTGCTCCCAGATTGATGTCGGGGCGGTAAATGAAAATATTGAGTATGTCACTCAGTGAAAAAGTGTTTTGCCCGGAAGTTGACGTCGTTGATGTCGTTCCGTTCGTCGTCGTTGAGGTCAAAGTCCCGAGCTCGGGAGGAGCGAATTGCTGCGTCGAGACAGACATCGGCATGTTCGAACCAAACGTCCGAATCAGATTTACCCCGAGCTGCTGGACCGCAGACCGGTTCACATCAGCGAAACGCACCTGCAGTGCCACTTCCGCCTCAGGCGCCCTCGGAACTTCCATCAGGCTCGTGACCTTCGGCACGCTGTTCTTCACCACTTCCAGAATCTTATCCGCAACGGCTGCCGACGAAACCTTCCCGGACAGCATCACCACGCTCCCGGAAGTTTCGATCTGCACCGGCTCGGACGGAAACACCTCATGAATCTTCTGCGCCAGTCCGAGCACATCGATATCGACGGAAACCTCAAACGACTGGCTCTGCCCCGCTTCGTCCCACAGGATCAGCGAAACTCCGCCCGGGGACCTCCCGTTAACAACCACCTGATATGGCGTTACGACATCCACCTCGGCGATGTTCGGGTCCGCCAGCGACACGCGCTTGATCTTCGTCGGCGACGTGATTACCAGCGAGCGTCCCACCAGCAGGTGCAATACCTGCGGTGTCTCGGGCTGTTGCGCCGCCTGCGCGGCTCCGGTTTGCGGCGGCTGGGCTGGTGTAGCCGCCGCTTGGGTCGCCGGAACTGGAATTTCGGTCCCTGGGGCTGTCGTCTGTTGCCGTGCTGCGGCCAAAGGGCTGAAAAGCCCCGCCGCCATCGCCAAAATTCCGAGGGTCCTTCCGTAATTTCGCTGCCGCTTCATTGTGTGCATTATGGTTTCCGTGTCCTACTGGTTTTGGAAAGTTTTCGTTTCTTTCTTGGTCCCTCGAATCACTTCCACTTCATACGGCGGCGGCACTTTCGGCACTACCCTGTGTCCGCCCCTTTTGACCGGCGCCGGCTCAGGCCCCGAAAACAGCACATCTTGGAGCACGGGAGCCGGAGTCACTGTTTTCGTGTCGACCGTGTTCCGCAGTGCAAGCTGGATTTTTCCTTCCGTGCTTGCCATCGTGAGTTTATCCGCGTCCTCGGGCGAAACCAGCAGCGTGATCACGGGCACAGTCTGTGGTTTGCCTTCGCGATCTTGTTCAATCTTCTGCCCGGCCGCCAGCACCGGAACGTTCTCGAGAATGGTCCTCGTTATATTTCCGCCTCGGCCTCCCGCTATCTGCCCCGTCACCAGGACATCCACCATCGTTCCTGGCACGACGAAGCCCGCCACGCCAACCACGTCGTTCACAGCTACCGAGAGAGCCCGCATCCCTTCCGGGATCGTTGCCGGAAGGCCGGCACCAGAGCCTTTGGGCGCCAATTTCGCTTCCAGGATGGGTTCGTTCTCCGCTACCGCGGTAATCACGGCTCGCCCGTTGCAGTCCTCGATTCGCGTGAACATTCCGTTGATCGGCTCGCCGGCCGGCCAGGTAATCGTCCGCAAGTTCGACGCGTCAAGTCGCGCCCCCACTTGCAGAGGCTGCGCTGCCACCACGATCTGCTGCGTCACGACGGGGTGCACCACGCTCGCGTTCTGCAGTTGCCGGTACACAAACATGCTGATGAAGAACGCAACCACCACAGCGGCTGCCAAGCCGATAATCAGCCGGTTTCGGTTCATGCCGGTCTCCTTGATCCAAATCTCATAGGTGCACGTGCCACAGAGCCGCTCCGTAGCAAAGCAGCGTGGCCGCAGCCACCGCCACGCCAAACGGCAGCTTCATCAATCCTGGGTTGTCCAGCGAGACCTTCGGATTAGGCCGAAGTCCGAATGAAAAAAATCCTTGCACCAGCACAACCAGGTTGCGAAACGTTGCCATCACACGCCCCGCCCGCGCCATCAGGATCATCGCCATCAATCCCGACACCAGAATGCTTCCCACCAGAACGAACACGAACAGCACCGGCCCCAAAAACGCGCCCACCGCTCCCATCAGTTTCCAGTCGCCGGCGCCCAACCCACGCAACAGCACCAGCGGAAGCAACAACACGAGCGCGAGCCCCGCTCCCTCGAGCGATGCCTTCGTGCCGTGCCATCCGCGTAAGTAGGAATTGATTGCGATACCGGCGAGAAATCCCGCCACGGTCAGCCAGTTGGGAATCTTGCGCGTGCGCCAGTCCGTCCACGCTGCAAGCAGCGTCAGCCCAATCGCAAGAAACCAGATCGATTGTCCGGAGGTGATCAATGAAGTTGCCTGAAAATGTCGCGTCGCTGTGTCCCTATTCGTTTCAGTTAGACAGGGTCGCTGCGCCTGGTTTCCGGTAGCTTACGCAGAATCTCATCGACGCTGCGCGTTTTGGCTCAGTCCAGCTTCGCGTCTGTCAATGAGCACTCTTGCAGTGGACTGTCGCCACTTTGAGGCCGCCTGTGTTGCAGGTCTTGTACTTCCTAGAACTTCTGCCTTTGGGCCAAAAAAAATCGAAACGCAACAACCGGTCGTTCGACAGGAAGGGGATCAGGGGCCGCAAACGCGGCCCCGTCAAGCCCTTGCCGTTCGAACAACTAGCTCGCGGTGCTGAGGTTCGATGCCGCTGCACTGAACACGTTGTTAATCGCCGTGGCCAGCGTACCCAGCGAGCCGATCGCCGCCAACGCAACCAGAACAAGCAGGAGAGCGTATTCCGTAAGGTCCTGCCCTTCCTCTTCCTTCCACAGCCTCATCAGGAGATTCTTCATTTCGGTCCTCTCAGATAGTGAATTGTCCATACCGCAAAGCCCGTACCGCACGTTCGTATGAGCATTCCAACAACCATTCCGGACGACACCATTTTCTTAAGCAACTCACACAAAAATAAGGAGTTGCTCTAGGGGCAAGATGGCCAGTCACCCCGCTTTCCCTTTCGGCGCCTAAAGTGTTACCCATCGTGGACATTCCCTTCCCGACCACCCACCCAACCAGTGACACTGAGCTAATCCGACCCCCGCTCGGAGCCTTGCTGACTCGAGGATTCCAAAGCGTCCCAGCCAGTTGTTGGGTGGGGAGTGCCATTCAGCGGAACGTACACGTAAAACTTGTCTCGCGGCGTCTGCTTCAGTGGACCGGGAATGCCCAGAACGGTTTCCAGTTTGTAGTGAGATCGAATGGCAGCAAGCATGGCGGGAGTTGCAGCAAAATTCACCCAGTATGGGTTCTTTTCGTGGGCAATGTCTACGCGCGTGACGATTAGAGCGAAGCGACCGTTGTCAATACGCGCGACAAGGCCGCGATCGGAAACCACACCTCGCCTCGACAACATCGCAAGCTGAAACAAGCCCGCGAACGGCGCATCTAGGCCCGCCTGTAGAAATTCGCCTGGACTGGCACACAACGAGCTTGCATGCCGGGGAAAATGTTCACGCAGAAACGACTCCAATACGTTGTATTCCGCAAAATCTGAAGGCTGGGGAGCAGCCGCCGTTTGCCACTGCGCCATAAATAGGACGACCGCAAGAAACGCGATCAGGTCCATCGGATGCGCCCTAACAGCCATTTTTTCGCGGATTACCGCCGGAAGCAGGACAGAAAACACGAGGATCGATTCGAAGAAGTAGTGTAGACCGCTCGCGTCCTTTGAATAGGTGAAAAGGCCCAGCGCAACGGCGAAAAACAGATAACATCCAAGCAGGGTGTCACGGTGAAAGCGAAGGTGTTCCAGTGCGAAAAGGGATGGCAGCACGATGAAAACCCCTGTTGCAACCAGCGTGCGGTGCACGAACCCGTGCCAGCTCAACAGTGGGACCTGGTAAAAAAGGAAATGCCGCCAATAGGCTTGCCCAGGGAAGACTGCGAACTGGAAGAAACCTAGAAGCCCAATCCCACACCCAGCCAATATTCCCGCAAATGCCGATGCTAGCTTGTAGCGCTTCTCAATCACAAGAAACAGCATGACCGCCGCAGGCCCTGCAATGTACTGAGGCTTGTAATAAAAACTGAGGATCATCACCGGCGCCGCAAGCAGAATCCGCCCGTCGTTTCGGAACCCGTACGCAATTAGAAAACCGGTGAGGGCCAGGAACACAGCGCCAGCATCAGAAAGGGCTAGGATTCCGTGCCCTGTCACCATGCCGTACGACAGAAAGACCAGCGGACTCAGACAGGCTACCCAATAACTTCGGGACAGCCAAAATGCCAGCACTGCACAGCCGATCGCGCAGCCGAGCATTGCGAGAATCGAAAGTACCCGCAACGGAAGATAAGAGGGCTGCGCCGGATTGATCAGGCGCTCGCCCAGAAGATAATAGAGAGACCCGTATGTCCCATCGCTGAAGCCGTCCTTCGCTCCCGCACCATAGATGGGAACACCCTGACGAAGATGTACCATGTCCGCCAGAGCGACGCCCTCGTAAGCTTCGTCGCCAGGATATGTAATTCGCGCGGGCCAGGTCGCAATGTTTCGGATTGCAAAAACGCCTGCCACCAAGAACAGAAGAAGCCACAGCGCGAGGCCAACGTGCGATTGCGGTTGCCGCACTTCTGTTAGCATTTCGTCGAGGAGTGAACCGAGGGCTGCGCTCCGGTGCTGGTTGTTTCCCGATTAGCAAATCCGATCCGCTCGCGCAGAACGTACAGCGGTCGGCGCTTCGACTCGCCGTAGATTCGTCCCACGTACTCACCAATAATTCCGACGCAGATCAATTGCACCCCGCCCAGAAACAACACGGCCGTTACCGTACTTGTCCAGCCCCTCACCAGACCCGGGACGCCAAAGAGGCGCTCAGCAACGGCGTAGAGCAACACCAGAATGGCAATCCCCGAGGCGGCGAATCCGGTCCACGTGGCCAGCCGTAGCGGAACAATCGAAAACGAGAAGACTCCGTCCATCGCAAAGCGAAGCATCTTAAGTAAGGAAAACTTAGTGACCCCTGCGAACCGCGCCTCGCGGTGGTAGGGAACGGCAACCTGGGAAAAACCAAGCCAGCTCACCATGCCCCGCACGAAACGGTCACGCTCTGGCATCGAGAGCAGCGCATTAACTACACGGCGGTCCATCAACCTAAAGTCGCCCGTGTCAAGCGGTATGCGCGTGTCGGACAGGCGATCGATAAAACGATAAAACAACTTCGCGCTCCAAAGCTTGAACGCACTCTCACCATCGCGTTCGGCCCGAACCCCGTACGCCACGTCGTATCCATCCATCCATTTCTGCACGAATTCGAGGATCACTTCCGGCGGGTCCTGTAAGTCTGCATCGATCACCACAACCGCATCGCCGCTTGCGTGCTCCAGACCTGCCGTGATCGCCATCTGATGCCCAAAATTACGGGAAAAGCGGACGACGCGTATGCGGTGATCGTGCGCGGCAAGCTCGCGCAATATCTCCGGTGTCGAATCGGCGCTGCCATCGTCCACATATATAACCTCGAACTTGAGGTGCATCCGCTCGAGCGCTGCGACTAGCTGATGGTTCGTCTTGCGCAAAACCTCTTTTTCGTCGAAGCACGGCACAACAACGGACACCAGCGGGCCGTCCGCCGATGGCTCCGTCCGCGGCAGAGAATTGTCCGGCCCCGTTGCGATCTCCTGTCTCATGCTCATTCTCCAGGGAATGCCACAGCGGAATGTTCTGGATCCCCATTGGGCCTGTTGTTCGGCCGCAATTCGCCAGACCCCGTCCTTCCGGTTGTACTCCGATCTGAAGGCGTTCGCCGAACAAATAATACGCTCGTATTGTCGGAGTACACTCTCTTCCACTCTGGTACAAAAGCGAGCAACACGGATGCGGGTTCGTTTTTGGCGACCAGACAAGACTGAATGTTGTACCGTCGCAGAACGTCAATTCCGCCCGGCTCCATATGAGTCAGCTTATAATAGTCGTCAAAAACACCGGCTGTATCGTACAGTTCGCTCCGCCCGTCGATAAACACTTTATGCCCTGACCAAACCAGATACCCGCCGAACGCGTACGAGTCAAACATCGCCCCCGGAACCGGATGGTTCCGCAGGTATTCAATCGCTCGAACGGGGAAGTTGTTCTCGACTTTTTTCTCCAGGTCTGCCCGCGAAGGGAAGTAGTGCACCATTGCTACGATTACTCCCGCCATCAGAATCCCGTTCAGGAAGTACTTATCCTTCTCCCTGTGGTAGGAGTCCATCCAGCGCGCCGCAATGGTCGCCAGCAACGGCATCGTGAACGGCACGAACAGCAGTATGAATCGCACGTGCAGGCATGCCATCACGACGCCGCCGACGAACAGTAGCAGTTCCTCCAGCCGCCATGTGAAGTCGAGCGCCATTTGGAGAAGAAAGAACCCAATCACAAGCGCAAGGAAAATCTTCCCCCCAGTTAGATTGAATGGCATCGGTTGCCATTCCAGAATATTCGCCTGGCTGAACGAATAGGACGAAGCCACACTGAACGGGAATGCCGCCAGCCGCGTACCATACGGCGTGATCGTCGCCGCGATCAGCGACAGCAGAAAAGCCAGCGAAATCGTGCGCCGCTCTTCGGTGCTCCACTTCTTCGCCTCGATCCCGCCGCGCTTGAACCTGGCCAGCCCGCACACCCAGTAGAGGAAGATTGCCCCGGCCCCGATCGTCCACGATCCGTGCGTATTCACCCACACCAAAAACAGAGGTGGCAGCAGCCACATCGGCCATTTCTTCCCCTGCCGGAACAGTTCCAATGCAATCAGCGTGAGCACCAGAAACAGGTATCCCAGCATCTGCGGCCGCAGCGTGAACGAGGGATTTGCCAGCGGAAGCAGCACCGCCGCCGCTAGAAATGCCGCCTTCGATTTTCCCGACCGCACCGTTCCCAGGACGTACAGCGCCACCATCACCGCCCCGCCCAGCGCGATCAGCAGAAAGTCTAGCGCGCGCACTCCACCGATCCGCGAGACCCACGCGAGCAGCACGTCGCCGCCCCACTCGAACGCAATCCACGGCTGCCCGTGCGCCGTAAACGAGAACGGATCCGTCGTCGGCCACTGATGCGTCGCCAGAATCGTTTGGCCCGTCTTGATGTGCCACCACAAATCCGGGTCGACAGTGAACGCTCGCCCGCAATAAAACGCCGCGCCCACCAAGAACGTCCCCAGCATCGCCGGAAACGATAACGCCCACTTTAGCCCATTCGTGACCAGCGACCCACTTGGCGTCGGATCACTTGGATTCTCGATGACTCCAGGCTCTCCCAACACGGTAGCATTTGAGTGGTTCATCGCTGTGAATCCCAACCGCGAGTTGCTGCCGCTTCTGCACCTGCCATTCCTGCGATGACGAATAACGTACTCGTCCGGTCGGAGTAGACTTTCCGCCAATAAGGCGACGCTGCCAATGCCGTGCTTAGTGCGTCATCGCGGCCTAGCAAACACGATCGGATTTGATATCGGCGGAGCACGTCAAGCGCCCCCGGTTTCAGGAAAACGAGTCGCGTGTAGTCCTCTAGCACCCCGCTACTCTCGTAAAGCTCGGCCCTGCCATCGATAAAGACCTTCTGTTGAGGATCGGCCCATATCAGATACCCGCCAAAGACGTCCGGGTTGAAAGTAGGCCCGGGAACGGAATGCTCTTGCATGTACTCCACCGCTCGCACCGGAAACGTCGCCGCGATGTTTGCCTCAAGAGCCGCGCGCGACGGAAAATAATGCACCATCGCCATCACTGTGCCGACCATTAGAATTCCATTCAGCAGATGTTTGTCGATCGCTCGATCATAGGACTGTAATGACAGCGCGAAAATGCGGGCTAGGAGTGGCACTCCGAACGGGACGAACAGCAGAAGGAATCGCACGTGCATGCATGCCAACGCGATCGCTGCAAAGAACAACAGCAGTTCGTCCAACCTCCACCTCAGCTCCAGAATGGTCTGGAGCACAAGAAATGCCAGGAACAGTCCTAGAAAAAAGTGCCCGTAGCTCGTGTTGAACGAGATCGGCTGCCACTCCTGGATACTGCTTTTCGCGAGCGGCAGTGAGAACATGAAACGGAACGGGATGGCCGCAAGTTCCGTCCCATACGGCGTTATCGGCAACATCGCGACACTCAGCAGGAGCGCCAGTGAAATCTGTCTGCGCTGGCCCGTGCTCCATCGCTTCACCTCCACAGCCCCAATGCGAAATTCCATAAGCCCGCAAATCCAGTACAGAAAAACAACGCCCAGCCCGATCAGCCACAGGCCGTGCGTATTCACCCAAAGCAGGAAAATCGGAGGCAAACTCCAGATAGCCCAGGTCTTTCCCTCGCGAAAGAGCGCCAGGACGATCATCGTCAGGACCAGGAAGAAATAGGCCAGCATTTGCGGCCGCAGCGTGAACGATGTCCAGGCCAGTGGACAAAATAGCGCGGTCGCCAAAAATCCGGCTTTCGCGTTCGACCGCTTCGCCGCCAGAATGTACAGGCCGATTATGACGGCCGCGTCCAGCCCGATGAGTAGCAGGTCCAGTGCTCGCAGGCCGTCCAACCTCCACGCGCGCGCCATCAGGACTTCGCCCAGCCACTCTTCGGCAACCCACGGCCGCCCGTACGCAGTGAATGAGTAAATGTCCCTCGTCGGCCACTGGTGAGTGGCCAGAATACTTTGGCCCACCTTGATGTGCCACCACATGTCCGAGTCGGTGATAAAGGTCCGCCCCTCACTGAAAACTAGCCCCACCAGCGCCGTCCCCAGCATGGCCGGGAACGAAAACACCCATTTCAGCGCTTCCGCCGCCCACGAGTCAGACCTCTGCGCCCCACTACCCGGCCCGACCACGGCCGGCCCCAAGCCTCGCTCCGGCCCTGCCTCCGCCTCGACGCACACGCCCCTATTCGATTCGCTCATGCCTTCCCCGGACCATCTGACTGGTGCTCGCATTCCTGAACTGCGTGCAGTTGCCTTTCCATTCGCGAGCAGGCCCCTACAGACGACTCCTACTCGCAACACGTCACGAGTAGAAATTTCCGTAAGCCTTTTACAATCAGCAGCTTGATAATTTCTACTCCCAACAAAATCCGAATATTCACCTTCGCTTCATCTTCGCCTTTTTGCCTTGCCTCGACCACTCGCTGGACTTGACCTGTTGTGAATCGGCGACCGCCGCTCCGGCCCGGGGCGCCGCTGCTTCTGCGCGTTCCTGTAGCACTCCTTGTGGTGACCCGCCTGAAGTTGTCTGTAACCCGCCCAGCCTACGGCTTTTGCACCAGCCGCACTGGAATGAAACTCGCTCCGCCACCGGTGACCGTTCCGCCGCCCGTCGTCCCGCATCCCGGCCCGCCGGAGACTCCGCAGCTCGTCACGCCCAGGATCAGCGCGCTGATGTCATCCGTTTTCCCGGTGTGATCGAATGACTCAACGAAAAGCTGCATGTATCCCACGACCGTAACACTGTCGACTCCCGGGTTCAGCGCGTGCCCGTCATATACTGGAACTGTCACCAAAGATGCGCTTTGTCCGATCTGCGTTCCCGCTGAAAAGTACGGGTTCCCCGCCCCCGCCGTGATCGTGTACGGCGGTGAGTTGGCCCCGTTAAACGCGATCGTGTCCGCCGAAGTAGCCTTGTTGGCGCCGTTGCACTTTCCCGTTCCATACGTGATCAAATCGCAGATCCCCTGATCGGTTGGACCCACCTTCTTGCCGTCGTCGGTTGGGAGCACGGTGCCGCAGCTGATTGCCTCCGTCGTGCACTGTTCAATGTCCGTTCTGAGCGTGGCCCCGCCCTTGCCGCCAAAATCCAGCTCGTACCACTGGCTCGGCACCGCATTGAGGTGCAACAGAATGGGTTCGCCAACGACTCCGTTGGGGTACACGCCCGGATTTGCGGTGCTGCCGTCGGAAGCAATAAGAACGGCCGAACCCGGGCAGGTCGTCCCAGGAGCCGTGTTTTTCGGCGAAGTATCAGCCGCGTTTTGATCGCAGTTCGGCACTAGAAACGGCTTCACGCAGTTCGCGCAGAAAGTCGGGCCTGTGCCCGTGCTGCGCGGGTCGTACGCTTCCGCCGTCGCGCTCGCCCCCACGGTGACGGAATTTTTCCCGACGACTCTCATGAAAAACGTCGGAATCGATTTCGACACTGTGACGGTGATCAGCGGGTTCCCGGCCCTCGAAAAATCCGGCGGCCCGGCCGTGACGTCGCTACTCGCCAGCACCTGCCCGCCCACCTTGTTCTGCTGTGCCACGCTGACCGCCGCATTGTCCGCCAGGGTCGTCACCGCCGCTTGCGAGATTCCTCCGGTCGTAAACGTCGACTCCACGAACTGCTGCGCCCCGGCCAGTGCCGCGGCATCCGCCGCGCGCTGTGCCTCGGTCCTCCCCAGATATAGCCAGCCTAAATCGATCGCCAGACCGCCCAGCAGAAGAAGAGCGACCAGCGACGCCGCCACAATGTAGAGCGTCGATCCCCGCTCGGCCCTCGCGGTTGCGCCTGAATTCCGTTCCGCTCGCATCGCCATTCGCTCCTAGTTGATGTTCTCTATCGTGGCGTCCGTGGCCACAGTCGAGGGAAGGGCCGATTTCAATGTCGAACTGGGCAAAAACAATTTCATGACGGTTCCGATCGACCAGTTGACCGGATACGTGATCGTCACCTTTGTCGCGAGGTATGCCGTTCCGTTTAGCGTCACCGGCACGGCGCGATTCACTTCCAGCTTGAAGCTGCCGCAGCCTTTGCCTGACGCACCGAACGTATAGTCCGTAGGTCCGCCTGACGCGCTGCCGACCGCGCACTGCGTCAACCCCGCATTCGTCATGTAGTTTGAAACCACATTCCCTATGGCGCTGGCCTGCGTGCTGTCCAGGTTTGCCAGCTCCTGCGACGCACCGTATCTCGCCCCTTCGCGCGCGGCGTTATTCAATTTCTGTTTCAGGCTGTAGACGCTCGCGAAATCGATGATCCCGATCACCACCACGATCAGGAACGGCGCGGCCAGCGCGAATTCCAGTATCTGCGAACCCTCGCTCGAACGCAGACTCCTCGGTAAGATCCCAGACCCGCGCACCCATCGTCGGATCATTGCTCTTCCACCATCTGCGCTTTGGTGCTCATGGTGACCGTCGCTCCGTTCATCGAGGTGAACGGAAGAACGAACTTGAATGGGTAAGTCACCGTCACCACCGTCCACAACGCCGCCGGATTGTTCGCGTCCAGATTCAGCACTTGGTGCTGCTGCACGTTCACCGAGATTCCCGTGCCCGACGTCGCCAGGCCTGAAGCCGACATCGCATTCTTCACGGCTGCCGTTACCGTCGCGCTCGTCGGGAATGTGCTCCCACACGTCGAACACGTCGGGCTCACCCCCACCCGCGCTCCCTCTCTCGCCGCCCGCGTGATCGTCGAATAGATGTTGTAAGCCCGCGACACCCAGAAAATCCCGATCAACAACGTAAGCAGGAGCGGCAGGATAAACGCCATTTCCAGGATTTCGGAGCCTCGCTCCTTTGCCCTTGCCCGCCCGGTGCCGGACCCTGCTCGCAATTCCGCCCTCGTCATCATTCGGTCACACCCACGCGTCTCTGTAAGGGGCCCTGACCCACCTACTGCATGCGCCATTCCATTCCCCGGAGTCCCAAAAAGGCACCCGGAGCGCACTTGTCCCGACTTCTTTTCCTAGGGGAACCCAGGTTCTTGAACGGGGGGAAGATTATCGGTAACTACCGCGGACGGCTATGGACCAACCCTCCCGTCCCGACCCTTACCTGCGTACTATGGAATCCTCGCCAGCCTTGCCGGTCTAGCACAGCCGCCCTCGGCTGTTCTCTGCCCACGACCGTTCGAAGAGTTAAACAGAGCGCCGGCTCGTTCCGAGCGCAGTCAAAGGGGCTTCAGCTCGGCATCCGGCTCCCTCTCGCCTCTGTTCTAATGCGCGATCACCATCTCCGACGTGCTCGTCATCGTGATAGAACCGTTATGCACCAGGGGAACGAGAAAATTGAAGACGTAATTGACGGTGACCTGCACGGTACATCCGGGCGAGTTTATCGCACCGCTACAAGTCGCTAGGCTGGTCCATTGCGGAGCCTGCCAAGTTGCGCTAGCCGAAAGACAGGACGACCCTCCGCACCCTGTTGCGCTGGCGTCGATGCCGGGCGGCGCGATCATCTGCACATAATTCTGAACGTCGCCAGAACTAGCAGACGAACACCCGGTCGTGCATGCTGAGCAGTTGCTACCCGTACATGTAATCGGAGCGCTGCAACTGTTATCACTGGTGCAGTTCGAGCCATTCACCGAAGCCCAGCGAGCCGCCGACCGTGCAGCGTTCGAGACAAAGTGATATGCGTAGAGAGCGCGGCCGAAATCGATGATCGCAAACAGCATCACCAGTGAAATCACGCAAACGATCGCGTACTCGACGAGGCTGCTGCCGCGTTCGTCTTTGCGAGTCAACCCGATCGACCTACAACCGTGCTTTAGTACGATCTTCACTTCCATATTCGCATTGTCGCCGTGCGCGTCACGGCTAGTGACGAGGGTAACCCCGGATAGGTGAACAACGAGCTGAAAGAGCCGGAGGCGGTCACTTGCAGCGAAACGATTTCGCGTTGTGGCACTGTGCAGGTTCCGGTCGTGCAGTCGATAGCTGACCCAACCGTCCCTGCGTTGTCGCATTGGCAGAGATATGTCTTGGTGACAGTCAAGCTACACGAGTTGCTTCCCGCAAAATCGTTGCACGCCGCATTCGTGATTCCTGGCAAGTCACCAGCCGTGAAGTGGTCCTGAACGCCATACGACACGCCAGCCCGCGCCGCATTGGCCACGCGTATCGCTTCATAGGCGTAACGACCAATCTCGATAAGACCCACCGCCACCAACAGCAAAATCGGAGTCAGGAGCGCAACTTCCAAAAGGCTCTGACCGCCTTCTGAAGAACGATGGCCCCGGGCCGTCTTTCGTATTTTTTGAACTCCCTTATTCATTGCCTACCTCGTTGCCCTATTCAACCAGGACCGCATTCTTAATCGGGAATACCCCGCCAGGAAGCGACGAATAGTTCGAGTTGATCGTGACATTCGACGTACCGAAAAACTTCAGATCGTCAGCGACAATCACCGTGTACGCGGCCGTGGTGTTCGTCAGGTTCCCGCCAAAGTTTAGCTGGGCAGTTGGGAAATATAGTGCTCCCTGATAATAGGAAGTGTTTGTGCCGTTCAAAGTGGCTGCGCTTGTGTCAGCAGGGTCTTGGTAAAAAAGAATGCCGGCATAAGTTCCAGAGTTCGGCGCCGAGAGGTATACGTTCGAAGTTCCATTGATGCTCACGCTCCCGCCGCCCGTGATATAGAATGTGACCCCGTCATTCATAGATGTGGGTGGGTTGGTGTTCATTCCGCTGCAATTCGCGTTCGTACTGTTGCACAGTGTCGAATTCCCATTGACGGTGAAGTTGCCGTCGACGACGTACGTACCCGGCTGGAAATCGACAGTTCCACCCTGGATAGAAATACCGCTGTAGTATCCGGGACTGAATGAGCAGCCGCTGCCGCAGTTTCCATTGGTAGCATTGATCGAACTGGTGCCCGTGCAGGCGGAGCCAGTGCACGGCGGGCTCAACGCCAGCGGATCAGTCACCGGCGCGATGCCAGTCTGCGGACAGCTCATGCCCGTTTGCGTGCAGGTCACCGAGCCACCACCGTGGTTCGTATCGCCACCGACAACGCCTATCGAGCCCGCAGTAATATTGACGGTCTTGCCGTTCGTCGTCCAGTCTCCGCCGTCTTCGAACCCGCAAGTCGGTGCAGTCACCGTGGGCGTCCCGCTGTTTGTCACGCCGATTCCCGTTCCCGGAGGCCCGAGCGTATAAACACATCCATTGTATCCGCCACTATTGTCAATCATTGTGGCGACGGCCCTTGCCGCAACGACCTCACTGCTGTGCCCGAACACTTTCATGAAGTACGTGGGCTGGACCGCAGAAACGTAAGCCTCGACGTACTTCGAGTCTCCACTGTGAGGTCCCGAGCACGGGGGATTGTTCACCGTCACCGCCACGCTGCCCACGTCGCCAGTCATGGCCGGTGGCGGGCATCCTGTGTTTAGTGAACCCGAGAAACCATTGTCCGCTGCCGCTTTCTGTGCCACCCCTCCCACCCCGCTGGAATCGTACGGCAGCTCGGTGGCACCTGCGATCGCTGCGCCGTCCGCAGCGGTTTGCTGGAGGCGTTTCTGGTAGCGAAGTGCGCCCATATCGATTGCCAGTCCCGCAAACCCCATCAGCACCACCAGCGAAGCCGCCGTTATGTACAGCGCCTGCCCAGCCTGTCGATTCCGTCTCATCTTCCTTCTCCCTGCGGTCCGCCTCTCAGGGAACCTGGGCTTCCCAAGGCTCCCACGGACCAACTCATCTGGAATCAGCTTCCTCAGCCTCGCGCGGGGGGACGCTCGCGTCCGGCAAAAACTTTCACAAAAGTGCTTCTAACTGTACTTCGCCACCCAGCAACCGGCAACAGCTTTCCAGCCTCGATTGGTGACGATCGGTGACACCGGCCTTCTTCCACGTTCCGCGGCTATGGCTTGCGTCTCCCGGCCCCTGTCATCTTTCAGGGACACCTTGGCGCCTCCACCTGTCGCCTCGTGATAGCTGCATCCCACATTCCATCTCGGTCTAGTACTAGAACCAACCAGAAGCTCTCAAGCTCCGATCCGCCTTCTGTATCCTAGCCTCGCCCCTGCGGACGTCCCTCCCTCTCTGTGCTCTCTGCGCCTCTGTGGCCAACCCGGTCCTCCCGCAGCCCCGCGAAGTCCGCGAGCACGGCAAATGGCGTTCGCACAGTCGCGATGGATTCTCCCATCTGTTCGATCTTCTGCGCCGCCAGGTGACCCAGCAGCGTTCCCGCTCCCGCCAGGTACTTCACCTTCTCCGGCCGCAGCCCCATGATCCGGCAACAGGTCGCATCCACAGCCACTGGATCGTTGCCGAACACCAGCACGTTCGCCTGTTTGGGCGTACCCTGAATCGGGCCATTCCCCTCCATCGCGTTGATCCCGTCCACGATCGCAAAATCAGGCCGCACCACCGCGTTGATATCCAGAATCGAGTTGTCGATTCCCGCCCAGTGCAGCACGTTTTTCGGCCAGCCGTAGCAGCCGCCTGGCACGATCCCGAACATGTTTTTCAGCGACAGCGTCACGCCCGCCCAGTGATGCGTTTTCAGCTTCGGCATCGACACCACAAAATCCGCGCCCAGCACCGTCTTCGGAAAATAGAGTTCCTTCAGTTTCGACGCGCGCGTCTTCAGCGGCACGCGCTGCACGTCGTCGATGTTCAGGTCGACGAACCCCCCATTGAGCCGGCCCGCGTATTCCCGCAAGCGCACGGACTCGAGCACCGCTTCCGTGTCGCGGTCCATCGACGGCCCTTCGCCAATCAGCACCCGCTCCGCCCCCAGCTTCAGAAAACCTTCGCGCGCCGCCGCAATCACCGCCGGATGCGTGTTCATGCAGCCCAGCAGGTCCAATCCGACAAAGTTCGGCTTCAGCAGCACCGTCTTGCCGGGGACAGACATCAAGCATCTTGATGTCTTGGCGGCAGAAATTTCGCCCGCTTTATTCGCTGTTTCTTCGCTCAGGTCGCGCTCGACGAACTCGCGCAGCGTCTCGTAAATCAGTTCGAAAAGATCCGCCTCGTAGCTCGCAACACGCCGGATCGCCACCTGCGACGGCGGCCGCTGAAATGGAGGAACCAGCGCATTTTCCGCCGTCTGCATTACGTATTTCCTCGCTTCAACCAGCTCCCCGATCGCCCACCGAGCGCCAGGCATGTCCACGCAATCGCCGGCACGTTGCCGAGGAATCCATTTCTTTCATAGCGTTCCCGAAATCTATTCTCGGCGTTAACGAATTCTCGGCCGTAGGTTTCCAGGCAGATCTTTGCCAGAGCCAGCGAACCGATTCCGATCGCACCTGTCACACTCTTCCCAAGCCATTGCAAACTCGACGTTTGCGGTTCGCCGCTCGGCTCGTTCCGAAGGGCCAGCAGCGCCCAAACCGTCTGCGGAATCGACGGGTCGCCCGCCACTCCATAGACCATTGGATTGCCGCAGTTCCATCCGCCACCGGGACACATTCGGTTATAGAGCATGGACTTAGCGAGTCGCTGGCGCTCGCCCGCGCCGGCGGGCAACAGATCCTTCGGAGCTTGGTCAACCGCAAGCAGCCCGAAAGCCGTGGGTTCCACCCAGCTTGCGGTGTTCGGAGTCCATCCCCAACCCCGCAGCGAATCGTCCTGTTGCGAAACGACTTCTCGTTTCGCGAGCGAGCGAATTCTCCGAATCAAGCGCTGAACGAAGTTCAGATCCTTTGGCCAGTCCGCGCAAATCCATTGAAGTCCAGTCGTTAGGGCTGTCTGCGACTCCGAGTCGTGCCCAAGCGCCCAGCACGCAAGCGACGTCGCCCAGCACCCAACCGTTTGCCCGGGAGACGCAGGCCAGGAACCATCGGGAAGTTGCGTCGAACGGAGAAAGCGCAGTCCACCTGAAACGATTTCGGCTTGG
>Ga0070733_10001002_pt1 | contig 21550 bp, 26 predicted proteins | sample Coa_R1_9_FD_66450 | JGI IMG/M metagenome (GOLD analysis project Ga0070733, IMG submission 66450) | Surface soil microbial communities from Centralia Pennsylvania, which are recovering from an underground coalmine fire - Coalmine... | ecosystem: Environmental > Terrestrial > Soil > Unclassified ... | reverse complement strand
TAAGGCAGAAGCAGATCCCTCACCCGTCTGAAAAACGGACGGGATTCCCTTCGTGCCTCAGGGCACGTTCGGCCGCCACCGCGACCTCAGTGCAGGCAGGCGGGATGACAATAACCAGCGCGTTTCCGGCACCAAGTAATAAGGGCGACCAGGGCCAACCAAGACCGCTTAGACGCCTGGTAATTCTCGGCAATTAGGCCGCAAATTCGCGAGTTCCGCTGGAATTACGGGAACAGAGAGAAAATCCAAGACAGGCTGGCGGTGGACGCAGTCCGGTGCGAACTTTGCTCTGGACCAAACTCCCGGCAGTTCCCAAGAATGGCAGATTAAAACGCTGGACCTTGGAAGGCACTGGCTTCAATTTCCGGACACAGAGAATCAGCGAACTGGCAGTAGTGCGTACGAGACCGCCTGCCGGATTCCTTTCTAAAATGCATGAACAGGGAATGGAATTCCCCGAAAACCAACGTCGGAAGGAACCGGCGGCGCTAGGCTGGGCTGCGGGAACAGTTCCGATACCTGTCCTTTTTCTGTCCTTTCAGCCAGTTACATTCCGGTCCAGGCAGCTTGTACCCTATAAGGCACGGCAAATTGGAGAAGGACATGAGCGATTGGATACAGGGCCATTGGTATGAGATGGGCAGTTTAGCGTTGCAGTTCGCCATCCTGGCGGTCGTCGTATCGTACGGCCGCAAGGCGTTGAGGATCTTGTCCGTTCCGCTGGCCGCATCCCGTGCCGCTTCTCAGGCGCAGGTCGAACTCCTGGAGGACCTCCAAAAGCTGTCCGAGACGCACGGCTCACGACCTGCTGCGGAACCAAAAGCCGCCGCGTACGGCGGAGTTGGGCGCGTGCTCGGGCCGATGCCCGCAGCGCCTGCCGGGAGTGACGCGGAACCCGCTGTCTTGGCCCAACGTGAACAGATCTCGCCCTGGGACGCGCTCGCAGCGTGGCTCCAGACTCCGATGGGTAATCGCCCCGCGCCCGCGTGGCGGCGTATTATTCGGCAGGTTTCTTAGGCGTTCACCTCCTCTCACGGCTCAGGCGATGCAAAGATCAAAGTTCAATTCCGTGTCTGATCGTGTCGGAAGCTTGGCGTCTGTGATTCCGCTTGTGTGTGTTGTTCTATTTGCGGTCGTGCTTTGCGCAATCCGCGTCGGGGCTTCGCCGCAGGACCCCCGCCCCGTCCGTCGGTTGTTGACTTCCGAGCAAGGCCTGGCGATTATCAGCGCCGCATGGGAATATGAGCAGCAGGCGCGCGGCAAGCCGGATTGCTCACACCTTGTGCATCAGATTTACTTCCTTGCGGGCCTCGACTACCCGTATGCGAGCTCCTTCGATCTGTACGCCGGAAACGAGAATTTCAGGCGAGTAAAGACCCCCAGGGCGGCGACTTGATCATCTGGCCCGGGCATGTCGGAATCGTGCTCGATCCAGCCCATCACGCTTTTTTCAGTTCATTCGGGCCTACAGGCCGAGTTCTACGACGGATCCTACTGGCGGGCGCGAGGGCGACCACGCTTCTATCGTTACGTAATCGAAAGTCCCGGCAGCCCTGCTTTTGGCGGTGCACAGACAGCATCCCGAGCCCGAGAGACCCCCGGCGCAGCATATCGTTCACTGAAAAAGGCTCCGATGACCTACCTTCTGCGCCAAAGCGGCCTTGAGGGTGCGCTAAGATGATTTTCACTGCCCAGCACGGAGGACCAGGGCTGTAAGTACATGCGTGGCTAGTGTGTGACCCGGCTTCGCTGCCGACAGGTCTACGAGCAGCCGGAGAAGTCGAATTCCTTGGGCGTCACCGTTGCGCCAGCGAGAGCTTTCAGCGGATTTCCGTTCGCGTCCAGGCTGGTTGTTTGCGACGACGGACTGCAATCGGCTGTGCCGCCACTCAAAGGCGAGGCAGCATCGGCGCGCACCGAATAGAGCACATCTCCCGCTGCCGGCGCGGCATAAGAGATCTTCCCGCTCGAGAAGATTCCCACGCTCGGGTTGCTGGCGGGCAGGATCAGCGTGTACTGGGCGCAGTTTGCGTTCATCGGTGCACCCACCGGACAAGCGGAATTTGATTCGACCGACAAGGACCCGGCCGAAGCACCCTCCGCAGGGATCGTCACCAGGCGCGTCCCGCTGCCCGTGTTAACGCTCTGGAGCGCGAACACGGATGCATCAATGACCGCGGGCGCGCTTCCGGTTGTCGCGGTGACAAAACCCTGCAACGTACCCGGCGCTGTGGAAGCGCCGGTCTCCGCGCTGAGTGGAATCATGCCGAGGTTTGTTCCGCCCGGAACACCGATCGCCACCGTCGCATCATAGGCGACCCCGGCTCCGTTGATCGCCACAGTGACCACGTCGAACGTGGCACCTGTCGGAAGCGGGCAGAAGTTGAAGTTGCCGCTGGAATCGACGGCTGCCTGCGTGATGATGACGTCGTCGCCGGAGCTATCGAGCTGCTCAAGAGCAACGAGCACGGTTCCTCCGACGATCGGCATGTTGGTTGCGGTGTCCACCACCTGTCCGCTTATGCCGGTGTTATTCGGGCTTACCTGCCCCGCGGTGAGCGCGGGCTTGAGCCGGAAGTCACCGTTGCCTTCCCGAATGATAGATGCACAAGCGTTGAAGTCGATGTTGAGGTCCACGTCCTGTCCCGCCTGAACCGTGATCGGACCGCCAACGATCTGACCAGGAGGAATCTTGAGTCCGGTATTGGCTTGGCTGGAAAGCTGGAGTTCATGAATGCTGCCGTCGTGCAGCACGACACAATTGAACCCCTGATTTGTGCAAGCGTTGGTGGCGGGCACCGCGCCGCTGCTGCCGTCGTTAGCCACCAGCAGCAGACGAATTTGCTGAAAGGTCGCCGCGGGAAGAGCGGTATTCGATCCCAAGGTGTTCAGCAGACAAGCATTGTTTCCGAGCGCGAATAGGTCCACCTGGACCGGCGCCGTATTGAGCTGCGGCACGAGTTCCTGCCACCCGGGCGTATTGTCGGTGGCAGTGGCGCTGGTGTGCGCTTGCACAGAGCGGATGCTGATGAATACGTGATCGAAGTCACCATTCGGAAAAGCGCAGCTCGGGGGATCGGTGATAGTCACCGTCATGGAGCCCATCCCATTGTTGACCTGGCCTGAGACCATGTTTCCGCCGCAATTTACGAGGGCCACCGAGAGAGAGAGTAGAAGAGCCAGACTGATCAGAAAGACAGATGAAGGCGTGAATTCCGTTCGGTGCATCGGCATAAGGGCCTCCTGCATTAATGGGAAGGGATCAGCCGGCCTAGGCGGGGAGTAAAGCCGACTTTCGAGTATTCTAGGAGCCACACAGACCACGCGTCAAGGCGCGCCCTAAGTTCTCTGTCCTGCAGTTGTTTCGGCCTTCTCCCGGTCTTCGCCGTGCTTAGCAGGAAGGAATTCAGACAGGGGTGTAAGGTCGGTGTGGCTAAATCTCGGGGATTCGGCCGCAGATTTACGGGTCCGTTGGAATTAAGGGAACGCAGAGAAAACCCAAGTCAGGCTGGCGGTGGACGCAGTCCCTTGCGAACTTTTCTCCGGGCCAAATCCCCTGCTAACAGGGAAATTTACAGGGAATTTTGTGTTCTTGACTCGAAGGCATCGATGATAAGTCTCCTGCAGAGTTTGCTTTGGCGGCAAGGACTCGGTTTCCGAGGTCAATTGGAACAGGGAACGATCAGGGACGAAACAGGGAATGGAAATTCCCTGTTACTGGTTCCGATGGCGAAATGCCGGGGTTACTTCGGTTTGTCTGGCTCATAGCGAGTCCGAGCCGCAATGCTTCGAGGACTGCCGTTGATCATCCGATCGAGGTCATTTACTCTCCGGCATCATAAGAATAATAATCGCCGGGAGGTAAATGATCGAGGCGGACGAGTAATCATCGCGCTGACGAATTCGATCCCTGGAAAGCCAACCGCGGGCTGTAGAAGGCAAACATCATGTGCCCAGCACCAAGGCTCCAGCAAAATAAATAGGGCCTAATTTCCCGTGGATCGCCGGCACCAAGGTGACTCCAATGAGTACCAACGAGACGACAAAAGACTGCCACATTAGCCAGCAAACACGTGGGCCCTTTCATTACGAAGGCTAAGTAGGCGGCTCCAGCCACCGCGAGTGAAACACCGAGCCGCGCCGGGACTTCCACCACGACCGCTAGTTGTGCACATCGGGGTTGACCCATGTTCCACCTATTCGGTGACTTCGGTGTTCGCATTCTTCTGGGGAAGAAACTCTCGTCCGCGGGAATAGAAAGACGAGCTATAGAGTGGTCTCGTTTGCATGGAATGGGCGATCAGACTCAACAGAGATTGCTAAGGTATTTTCACATCCGATCTACCAGCATCAACCGATGGAAACTATCTTAACAAGGAGCCTAACCTCGTCATCAACCCAGCGGTCTAATAATTCTTTTCGCCACCGAAGGGAGAGCGATGACAGAGAAAAGAGGGCTCCGAACCATTTGCTCGATCGTCTTAGTTACGGGCGCACTGGCTTCTATCGCCATGTTTGCAGAAGGCTGCAACACAACCGAGTCGCCCAATCGCCAAGTCAGCGATCTGCAGATCACAACACAAGTAAAGGCGAAGCTCGCATCAGATGTTCGTGCTTCGAGCTTAACGAATGTCGGCGTAAACACGACCAACGGTGTCGTCACACTCGCCGGTCAGGTTGAAAGCGCGGAAGTGAAGCATAGCGCAGAGATGGTCACTGCCTCCGTCCCGGGTGTAATACGGGTCAATGACAATCTTCAGGTTGAGCCGACGGCTGCGTCGGTCGCTCGTTGAACTCGACAAATGCTGGCATTAGGGGCCCATCGTCGTTCTCTACAAGAAACGACGACGACGGAATGAACGTTCTCGAGTGCAGGTCGTTTGGATTCACAAGGAGAAGACAACCATGTCATTCGCTATTTACAGCGTGGGATTTGCGATCGTGATTGGAGGTTTGATTTGGGGTGCCTACCTGATGCATGTCCCTCCCCACTGGATTGCGGTCGGCGCAGTAGTACTTTTGGGCATAGGGATTCTGACAGGGGTGAAGAACACACGGCAAAAAGATCCCTCGTAAGACAAAGCCTTGAAGTCCGCGTCATTTTCGTTTTGCCTACGAATCAAAATCTTTACGTTACCTCGGCGGTGCGGCTGTCGCAAATGAGCGGCCCAGTCGGTCGGCCCTCTTCATTGCGCGGCCGGCGCACGCAACGTACTCAGTGATTAGAATGCCGTCTGATCAGGATCCTTCGCACAGCTGCGCGCTAATCTTCCTGACATAGAGCCACTCTTGGAATTCCGCATCTCCGAATTCATCACGGGGAGAAAGCATTTTCCCCGCCGGATTCGGGTCTGAAACCATGACGCACAAGAAGTGTACTTCACTCCCGGAGCGGCAATATATCCGATTGAGCATTGCCGAGAATGGGCCGCGCGGTGGAGCAGGGGCAGGAGCAGATCGCTCGCCAGATGAAATAACCCGCGAGTGACTCGGTTAAGGGTCATGTTTTTTTTACGTTCTTCTACAGGAATCAAGGGATTCGAAATTCCCGCACGGCAGGTGTATTCAGAAGACGTGTGAGCTTTCCAGCCCCGGCAAGATCCGTTCGAAAATTCGGCCGAGCGAGCACACGATGGCGATATTGCATATTCCACGCAAGGGGCAATGATGATGAGAGCGAGATGGCCAGATTGGCAGCGCTTTGCAAGCGAAGGAATATTAGCGTGCGGATTGGTATTTGATGGCGAATTTCCCGGCGCAGGCACAAGAGCCGGTGGATCAGGCGCCCGCTGCGGGCGCGGAGACGAGCAAAGACAACCTGCCCGATGCGCCCATGAATAGGACGCACTTGGGTCCAGTTCCGGCGGAGCGCTTAACATTCAGCGAACGGTTCCACATTTATGCGCACTCAATGACCGACGCAGAATCCGTTATCAAACCCGCGCTGGCAGCGGGCATTGACCAGGGAACCGATACGCCTTCGGAGTGGGGCCAGGGGGGAGCTGGTTTCGGCAGGCGATTCGGTTCGGCGTACGCACGAGAAGTGATCTCACGGACGATCCGGTTCGGTGTGGCGGCTGCGGACCGCGAGGATCCCCGTTACTTCCCGTCGCAAGAATCGGGATTTTGGACGCGCACAAAATACGCGGTGGTCAGAACGTTTGTTGCGCGCACGGATACCGGCACGCAAATGCCGGCATTCTCTCGCCTAGCCGGCGCATATGGCGCAGCATTCATTTCGAACGCATGGTATCCGCAACGACAAGCCGATACGCCGCACGCCCTGGAAAGGGGCTCGACGGCACTGGCCACAAGCGCGGGGTGGAACGTGTTTCGTGAATTTTGGCCGGACATTCGGAAGAAGTTGCATCACGAATAGCGATGCTGGCATATCCGGGAAGATCTAGTGGATTCGCTGTATCGACAATAAGGCTCAATCCCCGTGTAATTTACCAAGGTGATCTGGCTTGGATTACCTGGTGCCGCTGTGAAGCCGTAAAGCCATAAAGGGCGCTCTTTTAGGGCCTTGCGAGGCCGTTCGCAATGCATGTATTTGTTCCTGGCCCTGCAAGCGCGTGAAATCGCTTGCCCTAGATCGGGCTAGAAACGGTACAAACGGACAACATTACCGTGGGAAAAAAAACAGATCCGATTCACCGAGCCTCCAAGCTGAGGATTGCCCAGCTTCTGAAGCCGCACTCGACGGCGTTAATCGCTGCCTTCATCGCTGTTCTAGGCGAAACGCTGGCTGATATTCTTGAGCCCTGGCCGATCAAGGTTGTCGTCGACAGTCTTTTGCAGCACAAAAAACTGCCTGGATGGATCGGCGGATTCGTGGTGCGTTTCTTCGGCGAAAACCAAATTGCATTGTTGAATTTCGCGATTGCGGCGGTGGCAGCCATTGCCGTGGTCGGAGCGGTTAGCTCGTACGTGGAGAAATATCTCACCACGAGCATCGGCCAGTGGGTGACGCATGACCTGCGGCGGACAGCGTACAACCACATCCAGCGTCTTTCGCTCCCCGAATACGACGAGGCACGAACCGGCGATCTCATCACACGCATCACGAGCGACGTTGCGTCAGTGCAGGACTTCATCACGTCTGCTCTGCTCGGCGCGGTGGTTAGCACGCTAACCCTGGTGGGCATGATCGGAGTGATGTTCTATATCAACTGGCGATTCACGCTGATCGCTCTTTCCATCGCTCCGGTCCTTTTTGCCGTGGTGTACTACTACACGCGACAAATCAAGAGGGCTTCGAGAGCCGTGCGGAAAACGGAAGGCGAGCTGACATCCGTGGTACAGGAGGTGCTGACTTCCATCCGCGTGGTGAAGGCATTCGCTCGCGAGGATTACGAACTGCAGCGGTTTGAAGCGCAGAGCCTGGAAAATGTGGAAATCGCGTTGCGGGCGCGGAGTGTGAAAGCGAAGCTGTCTCCGATCGTCGAAGTAATCGTAGCCATCGGCACCTGCCTGGTGCTGGGGTACGGCGCGAGGCTCACAATGGCGGGCAAACTTAGCGCAGGCGTGTTGATCGTGTTCTTGCTGTACCTCGGGAAGATGTACAAGCCGATGCGGGACCTATCCAAAATGACGGATACCATTTCCAAGGCGATGGTGGGTTACGAGCGTATCCAAGAAGTGCTGGAAATCGAGAGCCAGGTGCGCGATTTGCCGAAGGCGCGACGAGCTCCAAAGTTTAAGGGGGAAATCGAGTTCGAACACGTCGATTTCAGCTATGACGGCGACAATCTGGTGCTGAAGGACATCAACTTCCGGATCGAGCCGGGGCAAAGGACCGCGGTGGTAGGGCCTTCAGGAATGGGCAAGACAACAATCATAAGCCTGATACCACGGTTCTACGATCCGCGATCGGGCGTGGTGAAAATAGACGGCCGGGACATTCGGAGCTACACACTGAAGTCGCTGCGAGAGCAAATCAGCTTTGTTCTGCAGGACACGCTGCTCTTTCGCGCGTCGGTGTGGGAAAACATAGCCTACGGAAAACCAGGCGCTTCGCGCGCGGAAATCATCAAGGCAGCGGAACTGGCCAATGCGCACGAATTCATCGAAAAGATGCCGGAGGCATACGATACGATGATTGGAGAACGCGGCATTTCCCTCTCGGGAGGGCAGCGCCAAAGAATCGCGATCGCTCGCGCGATCATTCGCAACACTCCCATACTGATACTCGATGAGCCTACGTCCGGCTTGGATGCGGCCTCGGCGCAAACAGTGATTGAAGCGCTCAACCGATTGATGGAACGCAGAACTTCGTTACTTGTCGCACATCATCTTGCCATCATCCAGCAAGCCGAGGTCATTCTGGTAGTGAAGGACTCTGAAATCGCGGAACGCGGAACCCATGAAGAACTCATTTCGGCGGCGGGAGTTTACGCCGAACTGCACAACATCCAAACGGCCGTAGCACCGAAAGTAGACGTTCGCGATTCTTCATACGCGTAGGGAGGCATCGAATGCAGAGAGGCACATTGATCCCGAGAACGATTTTAATACTACTCGCATTTGCGTTGGCGGCGACGCTGGGGGCTCAAGACAAAAAAGAGAAGAAGGAAGAAGAAAAAAAGAATGCCGCCGATTTCCCGGCAGTCATCTGGCGGGATCCAGGCGATGTTAGCACCTTGGACATGTTGAACGGCTCCGGAGGAAAAGAGCATGCCCCCGACCCGGACGCGGAATACAAGTTCTTGCAGGAAGATATGAACGGAACGAGCCCTAAATTCGACGTAGAGGATGCGAAGGGCGTCAAATGGAGAATCAAACTAGGGCAGGAACCCCAATCGGAGACCGCCGCCACCCGGTTGTTATGGGCTGCCGGATATTTTGTAGACGACGATTATTTTCTGGCCCAGGTAAAAGTCACCGGCCTTCCGAAGTTACGCCGGGGTGGCAAGTTTGTTTCCGAGGACGGTACGGTTCACCGCGCGCGCCTGGAACGCAAACCGAAGGACCGCAAGAAACTTGGAGACTGGGATTGGTTCCACAACCCGTTTGTGGGAACGAAGGAACTCAATGGCCTGCGCGTCATGATGGCCCTTGTGAATAACTGGGATTTGAAGGCCATCAACAATTCGATTTACGCAGTCGAGGGAGAACGCTGGTATCTGGTGAGCGACGTGGGCGCGTCATTTGGCAAGACGGGAGACTCGATCAGCCGGTCCAAGGGCGTCTACAAGGACTACATTGACTCCAAATTCGTCGAGAAGATCAAGGATGATCGCGTGGACTTTGTAATGCATAGCCGGCCGTTCTTCCTTACCGCAGTCAATGTGGGGAACTACGAAACCCGCGCACACATGGAAGCGGTTACGAAGGATATACCACGCGAAGATGCGAAATGGCTCGGACAAAGGCTCGCGCAACTTTCTGAATCGCAAATTAAGGACTGTTTCCGCGCAGCGGGTTATCCACCCGACGAAGTCGATGGGTATGCGAAGGAGGTGCAGAAACGAATCGCGGCGCTGAATGCGTTGTGAGCGTGCCGCCGCGGACTGGATACTGGACGGCTCATCCCCGGTTTTTTCGCGCGCCGGTGGCGAAATTCCGCACCTCGACGCAAAATAGAGGCCGCGCATCGCGAAAGGATAAAAACCCGACGTGAAACTAATCATTCAGCCCGATGACGGACCTGCGTCTCTTCTTTCCGCGATCAAGAACGCAAAGAAAAGCGTCGAGATCGCGATTTTTCGTTTTGACCGGAGCGATGTGGAAGCCGCCTTGAAAGCGGCGGTGGCAAAGGGTGTAAAGGTGACGGCGCTCATCGCCGATGTGAACCGCGGCGGCGAAAAGAATCTGCGCCAACTTGAGACGCGCTTTTTGCAAGAAGGCATTACGGTGGCGCGCAGCGCCGGCGACTTGGTCCGCCATCACGACAAGATGATCGTCATCGATCGGCGCGTTCTCTACATGCTCTCTTTCAACTTCACCCATTTGGATATTGATCACAGCCGCGGGTTCGGAATCGTCACCAAGAACGCGAGGATAGTCCAGGAGGCCGCCAAACTGTTCGAGGCTGATTGCTCGCGACGTCCCTACTCCGCAGGACTCGATACGTTTGTCGTCAGTCCGGCAAACTCGCGAAAAGTGCTTCGCAGCTTCGTTAAGCGCGCCAAGAAGCAATTACTGATCTACGATCCGCAGATTTCGGACAAGGAAATGATCGGCCTCTTGCAAGAACGTGCCAAATCCGGCGTGGAAGTCCGGGTTATCGGCAAGATCAGCGGGCGCGCCAGCGTGCCGGTCCACAAGCTGACCCGGATGCGGCTGCACACGCGCACGATTATTCGCGATCGCCACCAAGCCTTCGTTGGCAGCCAGAGCTTGCGTCCGGCTGAACTAGATACCCGGCGCGAAGTCGGACTCATCGTTCGAGAATCCAAGATTGTAAGAAAACTGCTCGACACTTTTGAATTCGATTGGAGCACTGACGGCGCCAAGGAAGAAGAGGTTCCAAAGGAGGAAGCGCCGCCGGTGATACACGAGGCAGAAGCGGAAAAGGCCGTCGCCGTTCTTGTTCAGGAGCTGCGGCCGCTCACCGGTACGGTAAAGAAAGCGGTCAAAAAAGTCGTAGCCCGGGCGGGAGAAGAAGTGCTCCACGACAAGATTGTCAAGTCGACGGTAAAGAAAGTGATCAAGAAAGCGGTGAAGCAAGCCGTCAAGGAAGCGACTCGCGGCTCCGGTACGGCCTAGGACTTATGTGAGGTCAGGGCGCAAAAGCCTGCGCCAGGACTAAGTCATGGAAGCGAATCAAACTATCGGGCGTCAGGTGAATTTTCTGCTGCTGGCAGTCTTTCTCGCGGCGGGATGCGCGTCCACGGCTCGGGACCAGAGCGCCGCCTTGCCGAAGGAACAGCCGGAAAACGCGGCAGGCTACAAGGAATTTCTGACACGCGTGCAGGCGTATGCCAGCCTTCACAAGTCGGTCGAGTCAACTCTTCCGGTGCTCAAGCCCACGGACATACCGGAATTGATCGCGGCTCACCAGCAGGCGCTGGCAAGAAAGATTCGCGAGGCTCGTCCGAATGCCAAGCGGGGGGATATTTTCACCGAAGAGGCCGGGAAAGCGTTCCGCCGCGCGGTTAGCGACGAATTCCACGGCTCGCAGGGCCATGAAGCCCGCACCACAATCCAGCAGGGGGAACCGCTCAAGGAGATTCAACTTCGCGTGAACGAGTCTTATCCCGACGGAGTCGCGTTCACCACCGTTCCACCGACTCTGTTGCTCAAGTTCCCCAAACTGCCTGACGAGGTCGCGTACCGGATTGTCGGTCACGATCTCATTCTTTTGGACGCCGAAGCGAATGTTGTTGTCGATATGATTCCCGGGATCATTCCTTAGACTCTCGAACACCGGGCGAACCCATGGGAAAACGGCTCTTTCTCATTCTGAGTTTTGTCAGCGCCTTTCTACTGATCGCAAGCGCGGACCCATTCAAGTTTCCGCTCAAGCCCAATTCAGTTCGCTTCGCGGCAATCGGCGATATGGGCACGGGTGAGGCGCCGCAGTATGAAGTCGCGCAGCGCATGATGGCCGTCCGCCAGACTTTCCCGTTCGAGTTCGTCATCATGCTCGGTGACAACATCTACGGCGGCAGCAGCCCCAAGGACTTTGAAAAAAAGTTCGAAGTACCCTACAAGCCGCTGCTGGATTCCGGCGTCAAGTTCTACGCGTCGTTGGGAAACCACGACAATCCGAACGAGCGATTCTACAAGCCTTTCAATATGAACGGAGCAAACTACTACACCTTTCAAAAAGGAAATGTTCGCTTCCTCGTTCTCGACAGCAACTACATGGACCCCAAGCAGCTCGCCTGGCTCGAAAAACAATTGCAGGATGCCGGGAACAAAGATTGGAAGATCTGTTATTTCCATCACCCCCTTTATTCGTCGGGAAAAACTCACGGTTCATCTGTCGAGTTGCGCTCGCAGATCGAGCCGATGTTTGTCAAATATGGCGTGGATGCAGTATTTTCCGGCCACGATCACGTCTACGAGCGGGTCCACCCGCAAAAGGGAATCTACTACTTCACGGAAGGCTCTTCCGGGCAGTTGCGGAATGGCGACCTGGCAAAAACGGGCATGACGGAAGAGGGTTTCGACACCGATCGCACATTCATGTTGGTCGAAGTTGCGGGCGATGAGATGTATTTCCAGACCCTTTCGCGCGCCGGCGCGGAAGTCGACTCCGGGGTGCTTCCGCGCACCGTTCGAGCGCCTGCGACGGCAATGAAATGAGGATTCATTTCCGCGCAAACTAGAATGGCGCAACGGGGTGTGAGGATCACGGTCTGGAGGTGAACGGCGTCAATGCTTTGGCGGGAAGGATGCGGTTTTCAAGACCAATCGGAACAGGGAACGATCAGGGAAGGAACAGGGACAGAAATTCCCAGATACTAGGTTGTGCCAACACCGGCTGCGCTTACAGATGTCACCGGAATATTCCGGCCTTTGGCCCCGGGAATCAAGCGACGGTAGACCTCGGCTGCCGCAAGAGTTACGAGCTTCGATCGGCATGCGCAGGGCCAATGCTCAGAATTTGAGCGATGGCCTCTGATTGCAGAAAGAAGTCGGGAGGTTCGCTGCAAAGTCACTTATAAGGTCTGCGATTTTCGTCGCTCCTCGTTCCCGAAGGCACTCCGCTCGTCGAAAAGCAGATCGAAGAGCAGGCGCGACGTCATCAGATCTCGCGAGATGACGTAATTCGAAAGATCATGACGGAACCTGCCGCCATCCATCGGTTGCTCGAACCGGACGAAGTTGCGTCGCTGGCACTCTATCTTTGCTCCGATGCGGCGGCGGGAATCACCGGTGCCGCACTGGACATTGACCTGGACTGCGAGGTAACACTTTGCGAATTTCTTAACTTGAGGCCGGTCTCCATGGGCGGTTCGAACGAATCGCAGAGAGTATCTCGCTCGAAGCTGCTAGTTCAGCGCCAGAATTGGGACTTTTCGGCTGACAAAGGGATTTGTAGAAAGAACTCTGGACTGGCTGGCGGTGGACGCAGTCCCGTGCGAACTTTTCTCCGGCCCAAATTCCCTGCTAACAGGGAAATTTACAGGGAATATTGTGCCTTTGGCCGAAGGCCTCCGAGATAAGTCCCGTCAAGAGAGTGCCTTGGCCCTCCGACTGGCACAATCGGCTACCGCTCGCAATGCGCACAAGGCAGGTGACAAACCAGATCAGTTTGTCTCCCAATAGGACGCTTTCGAAGCTGCAGCGCAGGGGATCTCGAATCAATGATGATCCTCGTTACCCACAACAATCCAACGGGGATCACGGAGATACCAAGGCGTCCGATCACACTGAAAACCACCACCCGCGGCGGTGCGCAGGTCCACACGATGCGGAAAACGTGTGGAACCTTGCCCAGCGCTTTCAGACGCTCGCTCCATTTCGCTGCCGGTGTTGATGGTTGATTTTGTGCTTGTTCGCGCATTGCTATTTTTCTTCGCATTCCAAGTAGGAAATTCCAATCGTAAGGACCTGACAAAAGGAGCACCGCAGCGAGAAAAGTATCCCTTCGATTACGACTCCCATCACTCCCAAGTTCCACCCCCCGTCCGTCTTCGACACTTTGTCTATTCGGATCTAGCGAAAAGCACGCAAGTTGCCAGGCGTGAACGCCCGTATATTATTGGAATCATTGACCTTGCAAATCGACAGGTCATTGCGACGCATGATTCTTTGCGCCCGGTCTGCAATTTCTATCTAGCGGGCGCGAGGAGGTGTGATTGCTGTCCCTCAGACATAGGTATCCATATTTATCTTGGAGTAGACTCCGCAAGGTGATCATCAGCAGCCGGCTTGGCGGGATATACAAGAATGACGAGTTTGAGTTCATTTCTGAAAGTGCAGAAATAGGGTCAAATAGCGGCGCACGCTGCTTGTAATCAGGAAATTCTCGCGAACGTGCTCGTGGCCCTGCTCGCCGAGTTTCCGCGCAATCCCCGGATGGGAAAGCAGGAAGCGAATCTGATATGCCGTGCCTTCAACAGAGTGTGCGAGCAAGCCGGTGTGTTTGTGAATCACCTGCGTCGGAATTCCACCTACCGCCGATGCCACCACGGGCTTTTTCTTCCAGAGCCCTTCCGTGACAGTCAGGCCAAACCCCTCGCGCAGGCTCTTTTGAATGATGATCGTGGAGGCGCACTGCAGAGCATTGATTTCCAGAGCGCTCCATGGCGGGAGATCGAGAATGAATATATCAGGGTCTTTTCCGGCCGCGTCGCGAACCTCTGCTAAGACAGCTTCACCCTCGGGATCGTCTGCCGCACCACCGCCTGCCAGTACAAGTTGGCAATCGAAATAGCGTTTTACGATTTGGTAGGCCCGCACTACACCGATCGGATCTTTCAGTCTGTCAAAGCGCGACACTTGCATAAGGATCGGGCGCCTCGGATTGATCTGGAAGCGCTCCAGGACGGAAGCGATGAATTCGGGTTCGAGTTCCCGGTTCTTCTCTGAAAGCGGATCAATAGACGGGTAGAAAAGATATTGGGGAATGGGCAATTGCCGCGCAAAGGCAGGTGAAGAAAAAATGCTTGCGTCGTAACGGCTCACGAAAGGAGCCAGGAAACTCCAAACGCGATCATTTGGGTTCGACAGGTCAATGTGGCAGCGCCAAATCCAGTGGCCCGTATTTCCTTGCCTGGAGTCGATCAAGGCCGCAGGCTGCGGATCGTGGATCACCGTGAAATCGGTGTCAAAATGCAGGCGGGCTTGGTTTTTCTTTGTATAGGCCATGAAGATATCGAAGCTCTGATCGGGCAAATCGTACGGGGCACCGTGAAGAGCGTTGTGAAATGCCTTGGTGACCGCAAAGAAGTCGTCGCCACCTGTAATCAGATCCCATCGAATGGGAAGCTCGAGTTCCTCGATCAGAGGGACAATGCGATTCAGCATTTCCGCAACGCCGCCGCCCACGGACGTCGAGTTGACCATCTGGACTGACTGGCCTTTTAGCCGGTCGGCGAGCGCGCGCAATTCTCCAATCTCGCCGGCACCGAGGATCGAACTATAGTCATCGAGTCTTGCATGAACAGCTGTCTGGGTAGCACTCATCTAAATGGCTCGCTTTCGATCAATGAGATGATGTTTGAGCGGGCGCTGTCCAATGTGTTCGTGTATATGTCAATTTGGTTCACTCTTCGCGCCAACTCCTTAAGATCAAGCTCCTTGAGCAACCAATACGAGAAATCATTTGTGCTTAGGTGTAACCGCAAGCGTGAAGTAATGAAATGGAATTGGAGCGACGCGTGAGGCAACGTCGTCAAAGTGTCTCGAAATTCGTCGAGGGTCCAGGCTTCGTCCGACAAAGGGATCTGTTCCTCGATCGTTTCGGCGAAGAAGAACGGTTCGAACGCAGCCTGCTGAGCTTCCCGCGGTTCCGCTCTGCAATAGCCACCTATGAGTCGCAGCAAATCAGCCCGTAACTCTGCCAACGAGACGTAGTCGCGAATATCAATGGATGCGAGCTGCTCAGCGAGTATCGGCCTATTACAAGAGCTGTGAACCCACTCCGCAAAATCGTTCGAGAAACCCTCCGTCAGGAAATGGTGCCGCCCAAGGCTTTGGTATGTGTGATAGAAGATCGATGCATCGCTGCATTTCTCGAGTCCTGCTTGCAATTCGGCGAGGCTTGCGCTCTTCTCGTTCCCGATGCGAACCAGGTATGAAGCAGTGGCAAATTTGAAAGGAGTATTCGCTTTCAAGGTAGCTCCTTTTCGAAACGGGATAAGAACCTCCACACTTCGGCCGGATTGCGGAGATAAAACTTCGCGTTTGTCCGGCACCGCTCTCCAACACGAACCGTAATTTGATCAGCGAGTGCTCTGAAGGCAGCTTCGTCCGTATCATCGTTGCCTAAGCAAACCGCAAGGGTTCCCGGGGGAAGCTTGGCAAGCAACTCTTGAACAGTCGGCCCCTTGCCCGGTATCTCCGTGGGCAAAATTTCCCACACACGCTCTCCATTTAATACGCGAAGAACATCGCGAAGCGGCGCTAGGATGCTGACAAGAACTTTATTGGCCGCTTGGACGGTTGCCGGCCGCGCCTGGCGATAATGGACCGCAAAACCGATTCCTTTGTCTTCGACAAAGACACCCCGTAAGTCTTCGAGTTGCGATTGAACACTATGCTTTGCGTGATGAAGGGCGCGCAGCGTGTCCCTGTGAAGAGAAAAAGGCTTTCCGTATCGTTCCCCTCCGTGCAACCCGAAGTATTGAACCCCCTCGACCGCCACTGTTTCTTGCAAATATCCCCTGCGTCGCCCGCTGACGATCGCAACGAAGAGGTCCCGGTGCAGGGCCAGACTATTGAGAATCTTCCTGGCTTGCGAAGGTAGCTCAACATCGCACGTCCTTGGTCGCAGTCTCACAAGGGTTCCGTCGAAATCCAGTAACAACGCCCAGTGATCAGCGCCGCGCACGCGCGCGACAATTTCGGACCAGGCTCGGAATAGATAAATCGGAAGATGGTCCCTCTCAAAAGTCCTATCGATTTTCGCCAGTTTTCGAATCGCCGGCCGGATGCTATTGCCCATGGGGTTGACGAGGCGCTGCTTGGCGCCTACTCCGAGAGGTGGTTCGAGGTGGGCCGCACGCTGAGTGTTATTCATTGTGCCGCTCGCGATAATTCGTTCAAGACCGATTCCACATCATCGATGCGAATTTCCGAAAGGTCGGTGATCAAGTTCCCTGCCCAGCGGTAGACGTTATGTTCCTTGACGATCCGACGCATCCGCTGCATCCGCGTCTGCCGTTCCTGCGGATCCATTTCCAGCGCCATGCGGATTGCATCGCTCACTTGCTCGGTGTCATAGGGGTTCACGATGAGCGCATCGCGCAATTCCCGGCTCGCCCCAGTGAACTGACTCAGGATAAGAGCGCCTTCCCCATCTTCACGCGCGGCCACGAACTCCTTGGCGACCAGGTTCATGCCGTCGTGGATCGACGTGACCATGCAAAGATCGGCGGCGCGGTAATATGGCTGGATCTCGCTGTGGCTGTGGTGCCGGGTCAGCAGGACAATTGGCTTCCAATTCGGCGTTTGGAAACGGGCATTGATGCGAGAGGCCTCCGCCTCCACTTCTTCCAGAAAATCGTGATATCTCGGAATGTGGGTGCGGCTAGGGGCGCCAATCTGTACGAAGGTGAATTTCCCGTTGTAGGCAGGCCATTTTTCCAGGAACCGTTCGATTCCACGGAATCGCTCGATCAGCCCTTTTGTGTAATCAATCCGATCCACGCCGATGCCGAGGAAATTCGCCTGGATTCCGAGGTTTCTCAAGAGCGCTGAAGGCGTCATGCGGGGCGACTGGTATTCGTCGATCGAATCGCCGTGCGCCCCGCGAACATCAACGCTGATCGGAAACGGGCGCACGAAAGTGACGTGCCCGCGGCGCTTGACGGCAAAGCGCTCCCACTCGATTTGAGATTCCAGCGCTCGATTCACCGTCTCAAGAAAATTGTTGCAGTGTGCCTGAATGTGAAATCCGATCAAATCCGCTCCCAGCAAGCCATCGAGAAGTTCGCGTTGCCATGGACAGATCCCGAAAGCCTCCGGATTCGGCCAGGGGATATGCCAGAAGATTGCAATTCGGGCATCGGGCCGCGCTTCCTTCACCATTCGTGGAAGCAACGCAAAGTGGTAGTCCTGCACGAGCAGCAGAGGTCTTTCTGCTGAGGCCATTTCTGCTATGGCTGCATCGGCGAACCTCTGATTCGCGTCCTGATAACTCTGCCAGTCCGTCGCGCGAAATGCCGGACGCGTATGGGCGATATGGCACAAGGGCCACAGTCCTTCGTTCGAGAACCCGTAGTAATAGCCTTCTTCCTCTTCTTTCGTCAGCCAAACACGCCTCAACGTATATTCCGGCTTGTCAGGCGGCATACGAAGATGGTCGTTATAATCAACGGTCTCGTGGTCTGCGTCGCCTGATCCGAACGCAATCCAAACTCCGTCGCAGGCACGCAGAATTGGTTCCAGCGCCGTGACCAAACCGCTTGCAGGCACAATCGTTTCAATCGTCTTCCCCTTGTGTATGTGCATGTACGGCTCACGGTTGGAAACGATGAACAGGGAGCTTTTAAGATTCTTGCTCTGAATGCTGACCTTCAGCCGCTCCGCAGTCCATAGCGACTCACCCGTTTCGCGCAAGCGTGCTTCTTCTTCTGCCGCAGTCCGAGCTTCAGCCAAGCTTCGGGCAAGGTTCACGACCTCCTCTGAGAAGGGGGCGAGGAAATCCTCGGTTGGCAGTTTTGGCCGGGGATTCATGCGGCCGATACGCAAATCTTTCATCCATTGCGCTGTTCGCGAGATCGGCAGAACGATAGTCCATCGGATGATAAGAACCGTGACGAGTACGATGAGGAGGACCTGAGCAATCACGTGCCACAAAGTATCACGCCAAATCCCAGCGCTTTGAGCCTCGATGTAGCTGGCGTCATGAAAGATCGCAAGGACACCGACGAAGGAAGATCGGCTGTGCAGAGGGATGTAATATACGTGCATGGGCTCGTCACCGAGCGTAAGAAACTGACTGATTCCTTCGCTATTACTGCTCAAGCGATCGAGTGGGGCAGGAGGTGGGCTGAATCGGGCCACCAGATTGGAGCTCTCTGCGAGCACCTTACCCTGCGTGTCATATACCACGACGCCAGCCAGACGCTCCCGGTTCCCAAACCGCTCTACAACGTGTTTCAACTGCTCGCGCGAGCCTTTTTCAAGGTTCGGCTCCACAATTTCCTGAAGACTTTCAGCCAGAACTTCCGCACGCCTCACGAGGTCTGCGCGCAGACCTCGCTTTTCCGCTCGCACCTGGTTCCTTGCGACCAGGAACGTGACGAGCGTGATTCCTACGACTAGGAATAGGATTAATCGCAGGCTTAGTCTCACGATGTTTTCCGCCTGAAGCTCTGGCTTGGGAACTAGTGATTCACGATCCGTATAAGAAGCTAATGGCTGGCTTCCAATTACATACTTGTGACCCGAGCATCCAATTCTTTCATTGGACATCTCGGAGAACAGAATTTACGGCGCCGACTCATATTTATGCACGACGTGTGCCACAACCGAAATTGCTATTTGGCTGTCCGGAAAAGGGTTAGGACTAGGTGCACTCCGTGATGCCGCGGGAAATGTAGGTGATAAACGCGGTCATTGGAGAATTGGGGTACTGGAACCGGACATATATAGGGATGCAACTCATATGCCGGGCTGGCGCGGGCGGTACGGCAAGGTCAAATCCTTGCATTCCATCTGAAGAATAGGATGAATCCTATATGGCGAATCGCGCGTATGCTTCGTTAAATTAGGTCGCTAACTCGCATTGGCAGACCGATGCTGTCCATGCCACATAAAATGTTCAAAGCAGTATTCATGGCGGCCACGACTGTGTTAGTCGATAAATGCATCACGCGGATCTCATTCGCTGTCTCCGCGGATAATTCCCGCAATTTGAGGATTGCCTTCTCGCGGCCGGAGACTACTTCCCGCCAAATGGGAGTGCCATCGGGAAGAATCTCGAAGAGGTCGAATTCGTGGTCCATCGACAACTCCTTCGCGCGCGCACGCGCGCCACGTATTCTTCAAAGTGACAAGTTTCAAGTTACGCCAGCCAGCAATTTGGCTGTCCATCTGCCCTGCTCGAGCTCACGCCCGAACCGCGTCTCAGGAACCCGACTCACGCGACGCTTCTAGCCCAGGATGCATCTCTCCAGTCCTTGATGCTCGCTTCGAATTCCAAGCCCACGCAAAACTTTTGGTCCGTCAGCGGATAACAGTAGATCACTTTCGCTTGCCGCTGAAATTCCCCTGACGAGGAAGTAAGATCCAGCTCTTCTCCAGGGAGCCAGCGCCGGCTGCTAAGTATGCGAACCCCACGCCGGCTGATATTGACGGTCATCGTAGTTTCGGCAACGATGCAATTTTCCACGGGCACGACGTGAACCGGTACCTTGACTGTGGCCCTTTTCTCAATTCGTCCATCTGATCGCATAAAGCCAAAGATTCCTCCCGCAACGACGAGTTTCAGATGGCTGGATTTCTGTTTACGCGTTGCTCAAGCAATGCCCCGGACGCTTCCGCTTTTGTTCATACATTTTCCGATCCGCCTGTTCCATAAGGTCTCCAAGAGAGACGGCATGCTGCGGATCGAATCGTGCCACTCCGACGCTGAGCGACAGCCCGTAGCGAGGTTCGTTCACGTTCGACTTCTTGAGACTCTCTTCCAATCGCCGGAGGATCACTCCTTCATGTTGACTGGAAGCTTCCAACGCCAACACCGCGAATTCATCGCCACCGAGGCGGGCTAGAATATCGGAATCACGGAATGCCTCTTCCAGCGCATCGGCTATACGAACAAGAGCTAGATCCCCTTCCCGGTGGCCGTAGCAATCGTTGATTAGCTTCAAGTTATCTACGTCACAAAACAACAACAGCATGCTTTGAGCATTGCGTCGCGCCAGCTTTAGCTGCTGCGTCGCTGCCGCAAAGAAACCGCGCCGGTTGTACAAACAGGTCAGATCGTCGGTGAGCGCCAGATAACGGAGCTCTCTTTCCACAATCACATGCCGAACAGCACTCCAGACTGCGGGGTGAGCCGCAACCCGAAGGGCCTGCGTGTCCGTGGCGTCCAGCTTCAGAGCCTTGGAAAGCTCATCTACCTCGCGCACAACGTTACCAAGCTCTTTGTCCGCAGCCAGCAAAGCGGAGGAGAGCGAACCCTCGAGATCCTTTTCTGGGGGGCCGCCCTTCCGTCCATCCATCGAGAGATGTCTGCGGTTGGAAACCGGATTGGGCAGACACAGCTTGAGGCCGCTGGCGTGGTGCCCGTGGTGACCGTTGCCCTCTTGCAGCAAACTTCGCACTGGCATATTGCCTCCTAAGATTCCGCCTGATTTCGGTTCCGATCCGGCTTTTTCCCGTCGCGCGCACGGGGCGCGCTGTTGTTCACCATGGATTCCGCTGCTTCCTCAAGGCTGGCGATTGACGTCTGAATGTCTTCCCAAAGTACCTCCCGGGCGGGATACGTGAAGTGTTTGGCAATTCGCAGCCTCCAGAGGATCACGTCCGCCTTCAGGCACAATGCATCCGTCGTTTCACTAATCTGGCTGCCAGCTCCCGACCAAGCGGTCCACGAGGAATCACGAAACTCTTCGACGGCGGTCTTCAAATTGTCAACATAAGCTTCGATCTCTTCAAAGTCCTCATCGCGCATGTAGCTGGGCGGCTGTATATACCGGTTCTCTGTTAGGCCTTGATGGGCTTGTTGCATCTTCCACCTCCTCGCCGGAAGCGGCGTAATGGTCGTGCCAAAAACCTGCCGGATGCTGTCCATCGAGTGCATGGTTCCATTGATCCCGAAACCTGACAAGCGGGGGAAGGCCCTAAACCTGCCACGGGTGATTCACCCAGTACTTTGCGGCGGCAAGAAATCTGTGCACGAGACGAGATCAGCAGATATCTCGCGTTTCCGGCTGCCTTTAGGAGGAACCTCGCTGGGCAACTCAGGTGTTTACCTGAGGCC
>Ga0070733_10001001_pt1 | contig 21555 bp, 16 predicted proteins | sample Coa_R1_9_FD_66450 | JGI IMG/M metagenome (GOLD analysis project Ga0070733, IMG submission 66450) | Surface soil microbial communities from Centralia Pennsylvania, which are recovering from an underground coalmine fire - Coalmine... | ecosystem: Environmental > Terrestrial > Soil > Unclassified ... | reverse complement strand
CTGGTGCGCGGCATGAGGCGCGTCGATGGCATCGCGGAGGGGGATGGCGAGGGGCGTCGCCACGCCACGCGGTACCTGCGCACCTACACCGACGAAGACGGCATGGTGGTGGTAACGGGACGCCTCACGCCAGAGGCCGGCGCGGCTCTGCGGCGCGCCCTGGACGCCGGCGTCGAGGCGCTGTACGGGCCGCACCGCGACCAGCCGAGCAACGTCGCGCCGGCGGCGGCAGCCGAGGAGGCTTCCGTGGAGCAACGCCGCGCCGATGCCCTCGGCCTGGTGGCGGAGAGCGCGCTCGCTGCCGGCCTCGATCCCGGCAGCCGCGGCGACCGCTATCAGGTGGTGGTGCACGTGGACGCCGAGGTGCTGGCGGCCGGCGGCGATGGAGGTTCGTCCTGGCTTGCAGACGGCACCTACGTTTCCGCGGAAACGTCGCGGCGCCTGGCCTGCGACTCGGCACAGGTGGTGATGCGCCACGCCGCGGATGGCCGGGTGCTCGACGTCGGCCGTCGCACCCGCGCCATCTCGCCCGGCCTGCGCCGCGCCCTCGAGCATCGCGACGGCGGCTGCCGCTTCCCGGGCTGCGGCCTGAGGCTGTGCGACGCCCACCACGTCGAGCCCTGGGCCGAGGGTGGCGCCACCAGCCTCGCCAACACACTGCTGCTCTGCCGCCGCCACCATCGCGCCGTGCACGAGGAGGGATTCTCGCTGGATCTGGCTCCCAACGGCGATGCGTCCTTCTATCGACCCGACGGCCGGCCGCTCCTGGTAGCGCCGGCGCTGGCGGTGTCGGATCGAGAGCCGGTCACGGCCCTGGTCGCGCGACTCGCGGACCAAGGGGTGGCCGTGGATGCCGGCGCGACGCTCCCCGACTGGTGGGGCGGGCCGGTCGACTACGCCTGGGAGATCGATTGGCTGCGGCACCGCCATCCATCACCTGCCCTTGGGTGACGGACCGGATCGCCGAGGCTCGGCGTTCAGGGGCGGCGCTGCGGCGCCGCACGCCAGGGTGGCAGGCCCGGGTCGAGCTGGCGCGCTGCCTCGCGGTGCTGCCTGGCCTCGGCCAGGTCGCCGCGCCGCTCGAGGACGGCGCCCAGCTGGTCGTGGCAGTCCGCGAGTTCGGCGCTGTCGCCTGCCGGCAGCCGCGTCAGACAGCCTTTCAGGAGCTCGGCGGCGCGGTCCAGGCGCTGGCCGGAGAGGGCTGCCGCCCTGGCCAGCTCCGCCAGGGCGGCGAGGTCCTGTGGATCGAGCCGCAGGGCCGCTTCGAGCGCCTCGAACGCCGCATCGTAACGGCCCGCCTGGCCGTAGGCGGCGCCCAGCGCCAGCCGGGGGCGGGGGTCGCCGGGGAAATCGGCGGCGGTGGCCGTCATCTGCCGCTCCACCGCCGCCAGCCCCAGGTGGCGCAGCCGGATCTGGTCTTGCGCCAGACGTCCGCGCAGCGGGTCGCGGCGACCCAGCTCGGCCGCGTTCAGCGTGGCCTTGTCGAAGCTCCCGCCCAGGAACGCCGGCGCACGGATCTGGAACTCGATCAGGTCCTCGCGCGCTTCGAGGTCGCCGGGTCCGAGCCGCACCGCCAGCTCGAACTGCTGGCGCGCTTTCACCGCCAGACCGAACTGGCGGACGAGCGGCGCCCGCTCCGCGGCGATGCCGTACGCGCGGCCGAGCCAGTCGTGGACCTCGGACCGCCCCGGATCGAGCTTCGCCGCCTGCTCGAGCCAGCCGATCGCCGGCGCGGCCTGCCGCCGTTCGAAGCACGCTCTGCCCAGGTAGGCCAGAGCCTGTGCATCCGCGGGACGCTGCGCCAGGTAGTCGGCAAGGCAGGCCTGCGCCGCCTCGAATCTCCGCCCGTCGAACAGCTGGACGCAAGCCTCGAGATCGGCAGTTCCAGCTGCAACCCGAGGCGGCGAGGCCCCTGCGGAGGCGCCGGCGATCGCCGCGTCCGCGGGCGCCAGCAGCCAGAGGACGACCAGCGCGGGCAGGAGACTCAGTGCACCCATCTCGCCCGCATCGTCCCGCACGCCCTCGCTTTCTCGTCAAGTCGTGAACCGGGCAAATTTTATCACCCGGCTCGCTTCAGAAATTCGGATCCTGGTGGTTGGCGCTGCAGGCGCTGTCGTAGTGCATCGCCTCGAGCCCGGTCGAGAAACCGCCTTTCTGGCTGAGGATCGCCGTCACCCATGCCTGGGCGGCCTCGGGGTCGACCGGCGGCACGCTGCCCGCCGGCGTCACCGCGGTGTTGAGGTTCAGGTAGATCCAACCGACGTTGAACGGCACCGGCAGCGCCGCGCCGTTGACCGTCGTGCGCTGCGCCGCCGCCGCGAAGGGGGTGATGCCAGTGGCCGCGGGTGAAGTGATGGAGGTCAGCGGCACGAAGGGGTGCTCCTGGTCGTCGAAGATCACGACGTCCTCCTGGCCGAGCGGGTACCAGGCGGGCTGCGTGCCCGCGACCACCGGGCAGGGGAAGGCGGATTGGGCGACCTTGGGATCGCGCCAGACGATGTAATCGGTCGCGGCCGCCTCGGCGCCGCCGATCGAGTACCGCGGACCGAAGGTGGTCGGCAGCGGCTCGCGGTTGTCGACCGCGGTCCAGCCGTCGAAGCGGCCGTAGAAGGTGTAGTTGCCGGAGGTGGTGACCCGCGGGTCGGTGCTGCTGGCCTCGATGTGGACCAGCGGCAGCGCCTGCGCGGTGTGCTTCTCGGCGTCGACGTAGATGTAGTCGCCGAACAGAGCGTTGCTGTTGGTGGTGTCGCCGGTGCCGTCGGGGCCGAAATAGCCGACGTCGCCGGGGAAGCGCAGCGTGCAGTCGCTCACCACGTCCATGGTGACGAAGCCGCGAGCGATGTGATCGCCGAGGTTGCGGCCCGCGCAGCGGTTCCCGAGCAGCGATGCCGGGTGACCGGTCAGGGCGGCCGCGAGGTAGGCGGTGAAGACCGCCGGCAGCGGCGGCGGCGGCAGGACGCCGTTGCAGCTGGCGAAGTCGATGTCCTGCGAGAAGACCCCCTTCGGGCTGATGGTGTCCAGCGGATCCTGACCGGTCGACGCGGTTTGCGGCACCATGCCGTTGACGATCAGGTCGCGGAGATTGAACACCTCCTGATCGAGACCGGTCTCTTCGGGCATCTCCATACCCATGCCGGTATGACATTATCGCTCGACCCGGAAGTGGACCAGCGAGGAGCATCGCGAGTGGCTCTTTACGAGCGGCCGACGATTCTCTACTTTGATCGGAGCGGAGGGACGAGAGTTGGACATGAACGATTCGCAGGACCTTCGGGAACGTGTCGCGATGAGCGCCGGCGCACGGACCCACGCCCGCCCCGCCCGTCTCCTGGTGCCGCCCCTGCTGGTGCTGGCCGCGGCCTGGCAATTTTCGACGCCCGCCAGCCGGGCTCAACACCCGGTCCGGACGGCGCAGGCGACTCCGGAAGCCTCGCCGCTCCTGGCGACCGGACTGCGTCTCGATCCCACCGGCGACGCCGTGGAGCTCGGGAGCATGCCGCTCGGCATGGCGCTGGCGCCGGGCGGCAACCAGGCCGTGGTCGTGCTGAGCGGCTGGCGCGAGCAGGGCATCCAGGTCGTCGACCTCGCCTCGCGGCGCGTCACCCAGACCGTGCCGCAGGACGCCGCGTTCTATGGCCTGGCCTTCGCGCGCGACGGCAACGAGCTCTACGTCTCCGGCGGCAACGACGACTCGATCCATTGCTACGCCTGGACGAACGGCGCGGCAACGCCGCTGCGCCGCATCGAGCTCGCGAAGCCGGCGCCCGGCAAGACCGGCAGCCGCTACCCGGCCGGCATCGCCGCGTCGCCGCGCGGGCATTTTCTCTATGTCGCGGAAAACGTCGCCGACAGCCTCGCGGTCGTCGATCTCGCGACCTCGCAGGTCGTCCAGCGCTTCGCCACCGATCACTATCCGCTGGCGGTCGAGGCCACGGCCGACGGCAGGGTCTACGTCTCTGCCTGGGGCGGCGACAGCGTCTCGACGTTCCGGGTGCTCGCCGGCGGGACCCTGGCCTACGACGGCAGGCTGCGGGTGGGCCGGCATCCATCGGCGCTCCTGGCCAACGCCTCCGGCTCACGCCTCTTCGTGGCCCTCGCCTCGACCGATCAGATCGCCGTCGTCGACACGCGGGCACGACGGATCGTGCGCACCTTGCGCGATTCTCCGCCCCGTGGCCCGGCGGAGGGCAGCACTCCGAACGCGCTGGCCCTGTCGGAGGACGGCTCGCGGCTCTATGTCGCCGAAGCCGACAACAACGCCGTCGCGGTCTTCGGCGTTGCCACCGCCCGCGCCGGACCGGATGGCGGCTCCCGGCCGGGAGGCCTCGAGGGCCGGATACCGACGGATTGGTATCCGACCGCGGTCCTCCGGCGCTCGGGCCAGCTGCTGGTCCTCTCCGGGAAGGGCCACGGCAGCCATGCCAACCCCGACGGCCCCATTCCCGGCGAAGGCATCGCGCGGCCGCTGGGCTACGACCTCGGGCAGCTCAACGGCACGCTGCGGCTGCTGCCGCTGCCGCCGACTCCGACATCGGCGGCGCTGACGGCGTACACCCGCCGGGTCGCGGCGGCCAACGGCTGGGGGCGAGGGCACCCGGCGGCCCGCTATCCGCCCTTCAAGCACGTGCTCTACATCATCAAGGAGAATCGCACCTACGACCAGGTGCTGGGCGACCTGCGCGAGGGCGACGGCGATCCCTCGCTGGTTTATTTCGGCAACGAGGTGTCTCCCAACCATCATGCCCTCGCCCGCCGCTTCGGGCTGTTCGACCGCTTCTTCACCAACGCCGAGGTGAGCTCACAAGGCCACCTGTGGTCGACCGCCGCCTACGTCACCGACTATGGCGAGAAGACGATCCCGTCGAGCTATGCCGACAAGCGCGAAGCGGTCGACGGCGAGGCTGCCACGGAGCCCGCCGCGGGCTTCCTCTGGACGCTGGCGAAGCAGAAGGGGATCGTCTTTCGCGACTACGGCGAGATGGTCAAGGCGGACGGGGGATGGCCGGTGACGCAGGCGGAGCTGGCGGCCGACGTCTGCCCGACGTACCGGCAGTTCGATCTGCACGTCGCCGACCAGGCGCGAGCGGCGGCCTGGATCGCCGAGCTCGAACAGTTCGCCAGGGACGGCGCGATGCCCGCGCTCGAGCTCATGCACCTGGCCGGCGACCACACGGCGGGAGGCCGCGCCGGCTACCGCACGCCGCGCGCCTTCATGGCCGACAACGACCTGGCGCTGGGCAGGATCGTGGCGGCGCTGTCGCGCTCGCCTTTCTGGAAGGACACGCTGGTCCTGGTGCTGGAAGACGACTCACAGGCCGGTCCCGACCACGTCGATTCTCACCGCTCGGTGCTGCTCGCCATCTCCGCCTACAGCCGGCCGGGCCTGGTTCACCGCTTCGTCAACACCACCGACGTGGTGGCCGCGATCGAGGACGTGCTGGGGCTCGGGCAGCTGTCGAAATATGACTACTTCAGCCGCTCCCTGGCCGATCTCTTCGTGGCCAGCCCGGACCTGACCCCCTACACCGCGATCGTGCCGACGGTGGACATGAACGAGATGAACCCACCGCGGTCGGCGGCCGCCAGGATGTCGGAGCACCTCGACCTCAGCGCTCCCGACCGCGTCCCTGACGCGGTGTTCAACCGGATTCTCTGGTCGATGATGAAGGGCGCCCGGCCCCTTCCCGCCACCAGCGCCAGGTCGCCCCTGCACACGCTGCAAATGAGCCGTTAGCGGCGGCGGCGTTGCCCGCCGGCAGCCGGCTCGGATCGAGCGCGGCTGCCGGCGGTGTCTGCGATTTTGGCGGTGTGGCGATGTGGCGATGTGGCGACGTGGCGATGTGAAGATGTGTTGGACCGGGGCGCGGGCTCTACGGATTGGGCGGCGTGTTGGCGGGGCTGGGCAGCGACGGGATGCTGCGCAGGTATTCGTAGATCGCCGCCAGGTCGGCATTGCTCATCTTGCCGATGTACTGCCAGGGCATCACCTGGAGGAGGGTCCCCGGGTTCTGGGGGTCGTTGCCGGTCCGCAGGGCCTGGACGAACTGCACGTAGGTCAGGCCGGCTGGCAGGCCGTGAGCGTCAGGGGTGAGGTTGCGCGAGACGACGCCGCCGCCGAAGTCGAGGCCGCCCGCCAGATAGCCCGCGGCGTTGATCTGCTCGGGCTGGCCCTGTGTCGGGTCGTGCCCCGGGGTGAAGGACGGGAAGGTGTGGCAGTCGTTGCACTGCCCGAGGCTGTTGACGAGGTAGCTGCCGAGACCGACCAGGTTGGGATCCTGGCGATGCAGGGTCAGCTTCACCGGCGCGAGCTCGAAGCCGAGCCGCACCCGTTCCGCGTCGACGCTGGTGGCGGTGGCGGCGGTGGTGGCGGTGGTCGCCGAGCCGGACGGGTCCTGGGCGCTAGAGCGGTCGCTCAGCACGACGGCGCAGGTGCAGGCGGTCAATCCGAGGAGCAGCAGTGACTTCACTCTCATCGATCACCTCTTCTCTTCTGTACTCGTTGTCACCAAGGCCGATGCGCGGTCCGGCGGATGGCGCACCGGAGCATGCCCCCCGAGCAAGCAACAGGACACCTGCGTTCCCCAGGTCAATTTCGCCCATCTTTCGCCCGACCATGATGGGCGCTCCCATCCAACTTAAGAAGCCTACTACCTTCGGACGCACTGTCAAGCACCACTGGTCACCGCCAGCGGCAGCTGGCGCACGGCGTGGCGCTATGGTAAGTAGCGACCGTGGGAACCCCCACAGGCCGGCATAGAAAAGGAAAGGAAGAGCGCATGAGCGACGATGCGAAGCAGGATGGCTTCTCGCGGCGTGGATTCATGGGCATGGGATCGGCGGCGCTGGCGACCGCGGGGATGCTGAAGGCGGTGGACGCCGCGGCCCAGGAGCAGCGCGCGTACCCGACGAAAGGCGACCGCAACTCCAGCGCGCCCGGCCCGTCCAATACCGCTCTGGACGACCAGAACCCGGACTCGTTCCTGCCGCCGCCCTCCGACGCCGGCGGCGTCGCGACGTTCAAGTATCCGTTCGGCATCTCGCACAAGCGGATGCAGGAGGGCGGCTGGTCGCGCGAGGTCACGGTGCGGGAGCTGCCGGTCTCCAAGTCGATCGCCGGCGTGGACATGCGGCTGACCGCCGGCGGCGTGCGCGAGCTGCACTGGCACACCGCCGCGGAGTGGGCCTTCATGCTGTACGGCAGCGCGCGGATCACCGGCCTCGACCTCGACGGCAAGAGCTTCGTCGGCGACGTCGGCGAAGGCGATCTCTGGTACTTCCCACCCGGCATCCCGCATTCGATCCAGGGCCTGCGCCCCGACGGCGCCGAGTTCCTGCTGGTCTTCGACGACGGCAACTTCTCGGAATACGAGACGGTGCTGCTGACCGATTGGATGGCGCACACGCCTCACGACGTGCTGGCCAAGAACTTCGGCGTCGGCGAGCAGGCGATGGCCAAGATGCCGCGGCGGGAGAAGTTCATCTTCCAGGCCGAGGTGCCGGGTTCGCTGGCCGCGGACCAGAAGGCTGCCGGCGGATCGCTCGGCACCTCGCCGCTGGATTTTGCCTATCGCACCTCACAGCAGGCGCCAACCAAGATCACCAAGGGCGGCGAGGTGCGGATCATCGACTCGAGCAAGTTCAAGGTGTCGACGACGATCGCCGCGGCGCTGGTCACGGTCCATCCGGGCGGGATCCGCGAGCTGCACTGGCATCCCAATGCCGACGAATGGATGTATTTCATCGCCGGCACCGGCAGGATGACGATCTTCGCCACCGGCGGCCGCGCGCGCACCATGGATTTCCAGGCTGGCGACGTCGGCTACGTCCTGAAGACGCTTCCCCACTACGTCCAGAACACCGGCAGCACCGACCTCAAGTTCCTGGAGATGTTCAAGAGCAGCTCCTACCAGGACCTCGCGCTCACGGAATGGCTGGTCCATACGCCGCCGGAGCTGGTGATCGCCCACCTGGGCATCGACCGCGCCACGCTCGACGCCATGCCGAGGGACGAGGTCGTGGTGATGCCCAGGTAGTCCCCGGGGAGCCCGAGATCAACCCGGCGGCGGCGCGGAGCCCGGGGGCCGGTGGCCCGGGCGCCGCGGCTGCCGGCCCGGGGCGTCGTCCACCGACTCGGCCACGCCGCACGCCAGGCGGGCGCCGACGTTGCCGTCGGGCTGGGTGGCGCAGTCGTCCGCCCGGGCGTGGAGGATGACCGCCTTGCCGGCCACCGAGCTGGCGCCGGACAGCGCCAGCATGGCGGCGGTCAGCTCGAGGTGACCGGTGCCGTCGGCCTTCACCTCGATGTTGCCGAGGTCTCCGGCATGCCGCTTGGGAGCGTCCGGGCAGGCATGCGCGGCGCCGGCCGGATTGAAGTCGCCGCCGGCCGAGGCGAAGTGCTGCATTCCTGCCGGGTCGGCGAGGCACTCCCCCTTCTCGTGGACGTGGAGAGCGTAGAGGCCCGGCTTGTCGAGCCCGCTCACGTCGGCGACCACCTGCAGGGCGCCGCCGCCGCGCGAGAAGAAAAGCACGCTGCCCTCGACCTTCGGTGCGTCGGGCGCCGCCTGCAGGACCGCCAGCGCGCTGGCGCCGCCGCTCCCCTTCCCGCCGCCGCCGCGTCGCGAGCCGGCCCCGCCACCACCGCCCGGCGGTTGCGCCCCGACGGGCTGCCGGAGCTCCAGCACCCCGGCGAGCAGCGCCAGCAGGACGACGGTCACCAAACGCCAGCGCAGAAATCTGGCCATGTCTCGATCTCCTTCGATCTCCTCCGGTCGCCGGCCAAGAGTGTACCGCTCCCGGCCGCCCACATCTGCTAGCGTACCGCCATGCCCTCGCAAAACCGCTCGGCAACCTGAAGACGGGCGCTCCCCGCCTTCCCCGCCTTCCCTTGAGCCCTCCGGAGCCACAGCCGCGGGACCTGCGCCGCGAGGAGCAGCGCGTCGAGGCGCGGAGCGGCGTCTTCAAGAAGGAGCTCGGGCTCGGCGACCTCGCGCTCACCCAGGTGCTGTTCATCGTCGGCCTGCCCTGGATCGGCGTCGCCGCGAAGCAGGGTCCTTCGCACGTCGTCCTCTGGCTCACCGCCATGCTGCTGTTCTACCTGCCGTCGGCGCTGGTGGTGACCTACCTCAACCGGCTGATGCCGCTCGAAGGCGGCCTCTATCAGTGGGCCAAGCTCGGCGGCAGCGAGCTGCTCGGTTTCATGGTGGCGTGGAACCTCTGGCTGTTCGCCATCCTGAACAGCTCGGAGATCGGCCTGCAGGTGACCCAATACATCGGCTACATCTGCGGCCCGGGCGCCGCCGGGTGGACCGCCAACAAGGCCTTCATCGGCGCCGTCAACGTGGTGATGATCGGCGCGCTGGTGGCCCTGACGACGATCGGCCTCGGCGCCGGCAAGTGGGTGCACAAGGCGGGCGGCGCCCTGATGATCCTGACCTTTCTCGCCATCGTGGCCTTGCCCTGGCTCAACGTGGCGCACGGCTCCCTGCCGGCCTATCATCCTTTGCGGACGGAGCTGCCGGCGCTGTCCCTGATGACCCTCAACCTGCTCGGCAAGATGGGCTTCGGAGCGCTCGGCGGTTTCGAATACGTCGCCATCCACGCCGGCGAATGCCGCGATCCGGTGCGTGCCATCACCCGCTCGGTCGCGGTCGCGGCGCCGGTCATCGCCGCCATGTTCATCCTCGGCACCAGCTCGGTCCTGGCGCTCGTGCCGCAGGGCCGCATCGACCTCATCGCGCCCATTCCCCAGGTGCTCAGCGAAGGCTTCGGCGCGCTCCGCGTCGCCGCGCCCATCGCGCCGCTCGCCATCCTCGCGCTGCTCTGCATCCGGGTGGCGCAATCGAGCGTCATGTTCGCGGGCAACACCAGGCTGCCGATGGTCGCCGGCTGGGATCGCCTGCTGCCGGAGAGCCTCACTCGTCTGCACGCCCGCTACCGGACGCCGGTCCATTCGATCCTCTTCGTCGGCGCCGTCACCCTGACCCTGAGCCTCGTCGGGCTGATCGGCGTCGGCAAGCAGGAGGCCTTCCAGCTGCTGTGGAACGCCTCCGGCGTCTTCTACGCGCTCACCTATCTGGCGATGTTCGCCATCCCGCTGTTCGGCCTCAGGGGTGTGGTGCCGCGGCCGACGGCGGCATTGCGCGCCTGTGCGCTCTCCGGCCTGCTGATGACCGTGCTCTACCTCGCCGTCTCGATCGTCCCTCTGGTCGAGGTCCGCAGCCGGGCGCTGTTCGCGGCCAAGATCACCGGCCTGATCGTCGGCGCCAACCTCCTCGGGCTGGGCATCTACCTGGTGCGCAGGCCGCGTCCGTGATGCGCGTCGCCGCCATCTACGACATCCATGCGAATCTGCCGGCGCTCGCAGCCGTGCTGCGAGAGATCCGGCAAGCCGGCGTGGAGCAGGTCGTCGTCGGGGGCGACGTGCTGCCAGGCCCGATGCCGCGAGAGACCTTGACCTGCCTGCTGGATCTCGACCTGCCGGTGCGGTTCATCCAGGGCAACGGCGACCGCGAGGTGCTGGCGCGGATGCGCGGCGCGGAGAGCGCCACCCTGCCGGCAGCGGCGCGCACGGCGATTCGCTGGACGGCAGCGCAGCTCCCTGCCGGATACGAACGGGTCCTGGCGAGCTGGCCCGAGACCTGCCGGGTCGAGATCCGCGGCTTGGGCGAGGTGCTGTTCTGCCATGCCACGCCGCGCAACGACTCGGAGATCTTCACCCGGCTGACGCCGGAGGAGCGCGTGCTGCCTGCCTTCGCGGGAGTCGACGTGCCGCTGGCCGTCTGCGGCCACACCCACATGCAGTTCGACCGGAGGATCGGCGCGGTGCGGGTCCTCAACGCCGGCAGCGTCGGCATGCCCTTCGGCGAGCCGGGCGCCTACTGGCTCCTGCTGGGGCCGGCGGTCGAGCCGCGGCATACGCTCTACGATCTCGCGGCCGCCGCCGAGCGCATCCGCGCCACCGCCTATCCCCAGGCCGCCGAGTTTGCCGCCGGCAACGTCCTGCGCCCGCCGGGGGAGGAGGCGATGCTCGCGGCCTTCGGCCGGGTGGAGCTGAAGTAGCCGTCCGCGGCTGTTGGACGTAGCCGTTCAACGGCTAATGAAAATACCCGTTCACGTCCAGGATGAGCTGCACCGTGCCGGCGCCGTCGTTCTGCACGTCGATGGTCCCCGCCCCCAGCGCCGGCAGACCCACCACCGCGTTGTTGGCCAGCGTCCGCCCGGTCGGGTAGTTGATGTTGCTCACCAGCGGGATGGACATGACGTCGGTGGCGTAGAGACGCAGATCGCCGGCGCTCGCGGGCTGGGTGACGGTGACGTTGAGCGAAACCGCCTTGGCGGTGGTGGGGATGCCGCAGGTGCCGGTCAGCGCGAAGCTGCGCACCGCGCTGCCTTGCAGGGCCGGTCCACCGAGCGGCCCGGCGGCGTTGCGGGTGTCGATCAGCCGGCAGGGAGCGAGGGTGAAGAACTTGAGCGGCGGTGGCCCCGTGGTGCTCAGCGCCGCGATGGTGCGGTTCGCCATCACGATGCCGCTGCCCGAGTCGCGGTCCGCTCCGGCCGCCATGATGTCCAGCGCCGACGACAGCATCGCCGCCTTGATCTGCGCCGCCGTGGGGTGGCTGGCCATGGAGAACGCCAGCGCCGCGATGGCGCCGGCGTGGGGAGCCGCCGCCGAGGTGCCGCAGAAGGGGTTGAAGTCGCCGCCGACGTTGGTGCTCACGCAGTCGGCGGCGGTGAGGTCGGGTTTCGCCAGCAACGTCCCGCCGTTGGTGCCGATCAGGAAGTTGCCCGGCGTGATGGCCGCACCGTTGCTCTGGAAGAACACCCGCCGCGGGCCGTCCGAGCTGTAGACCTCGACCGGCTCGCCGGCGCCGCCGACGAAGGCGTTGCCGCCGGCGGTGCCCACGTCGACCGCGGCCACGGTCAGCGCGCCCGCCGCGGCGTTGTGACCGGAGGTGTTGAAAGCGGTGTTGATGGCGAGCTCGCCGCGCTCGGTGTCCAGGTGCAGGGCGCGGGCGCTACCGCTGGCCAGGGTGATGACCACGAAGTCCCCTACCCCGCCCGCGGCGTCGATGGCTTCATAAGGGTCCTGTGAGCCGGTCTGCGCGTTCGTCGAGGACGCCAGGACGTCGCCCAGGGAATCGACCACATAGAGGTCGTAATCGTTGTTCGAGGCGCCCAGCGGGTCGGACCACTTGAGCGAGAGGAAGCCGATGCTGCCGGTGATCTCGTCGGCGGTCTGGCCGCCGCCAAAGTTGTGGAAGGACCCGAGGAAGCCCGCAACGGTCACGCCGCTGTTGACGAAATCGCCTTCCCAGGTGCCGGAGGTGCCGCTGTCCTCGTTGCCGGAGTTGGCCGCCGACGAGAAGTAGAGCGCCCCGGCGGCGGTCACCGTCTCGACCGCGGTGGCGATCGGCCCGTCCTCGAACACGCCCTCGTCGAAATAGGTGACGTCGTCGATGATGACGCTGCAGCCGGCGGTATGCAGGGCCAGGATGTTGCTCGCCATCGCCGCTTCGCTGCCGTCGCCGGTGGCGAAATACAGCTGCGCGCCCGGAGCGAGGGTATGGACGATCTCGAGCATCGCCGTGCCCTCGTCACCCATGCCGGCCTGCCCAGCGAGGACGGTCACCGCCGGCAGGGCGCCGGCGGTCTGCTCGCTCGCCAGCGAATCGACGCCCGAGGAGAGGACGCCGACCTTGACCCCGGTGCCGGTGATCCCCATCGCCCGCACCAGGTCCGCCGCATGGGCATGATCGCCCTGAGAGCTGACGATCGCGTTGGTGATGGCTCCCCGGATGCGGACGGCGCCGGGGGCGGGGAACGGCCGGCGGATCGGGTTGACCCGCGGCCGCTCCGCCGGGCCGATGAAGCGGACGCCGGGCAGGCCGGCGGCGGTCTCGACCGCGAGCAGCGGCAGCTGGACGCGCACCGCCCCGTACTCGGGGTGGGAAGAGAGGACCACGCCGCCGAGCTGCTCCAGCGCCGCCAGCAGCGCCGGGCCGACCGCCGCCTTGACGTCGAGGGTGACGATCCGGCGCGGGTCCTGGCGATCGAAGCGGACGCGGTTGAAGACCGACGGCAGGCTGGCGATGCCGGGAACGACGGCTTCGCCGCGCACCATTCTCGCCGCATAGATCAGCTGCGAATCCATCTTCCGCTGCGCCGGGGTCCAGGTCTGCTTGTCGGCGGTGAAAGCGGCGATCTGCGCCTTCGCCCGCTCGGGCAGCGCGCTCTGCGCGAAAACCGCGGCGGCGCCGCCGAGGGCGAGCACGAGCAGGGCAAGAACGGCGGGCAGCGGGCGGCGCGGACGATAGGGGTGGAGCAAGACGATCATAGGCAGCGAACCTCCCAGGGATCCAAGACATTCTAGGGAAGACCGCCGCCGGAATCAACGCGATTCATACATATGTGCGAATGTTGTGGAGTCGCGGCAAGCGCCACCCGTCCTATGATAGGGATCGGATCCGCCGGCACGAGCAACGAGGCACGGGGCGCGCGATGGCGCGTCGCGTCAACACCCGCGGGAACCTGGCATGACGATTCCAACCGAGCCCATCGGCAGCATCCCCCGGCCCTTGCACCTGATCCAGGCGATCGGCGAGCGCGGCGGCACGGACCCCGCCCTGGATCCGCTCTACGAGCAGGCGGTCCGCGACACCATCGAGCGCTTCGAGGCCACGGGCTCGCCGGTCATCACCGACGGCGAGCAGCGTAAGTACGAGAACTTCTGGACCTACTCCGTCCAGGGGCTGCCGAACACGGCCCCGGATGGGTTCAAGATCCCGTTCTCGGCCGGTCACATTCGCCGGATGCCGCGCCTCACCGGCGGCCCTTTCCGTTATCAGAGGTATGCGGACACTTACCTGGAGCTGGCCATGCGCCTGGCCCACGTGCCGGTCAAGCAGGCGGTGATATCGCCTTCGGCGCTGAGCCTGATGTATCCGGCCGCGGAGCTCCCCGGCTACTCCCGCGAGGAGTTCATCGACGACCTGCTGCGCGAGCACGAGACCGAGATCCGCAACTGCCTGCGCCAGGGCGCGCACAAGGTGCAGGTCGACTTCACCGAAGGCCGCCTGGCGGTCAAGATCGATCCCTCCGGAAACCTCCTCCACAGCTTCGTCGACTTGAACAATCTCGCGCTGTCCCGCTTCTCGGCGGCAGAGCGCCGGCGCATCGGCGTGCACACCTGTCCCGGCAGCGATCGCGACTCGACGCACAGCGCCGAGGTCGATTACGCGGAGCTGTTGCCCAGCCTGTTCGAGCTGCGCGCCGGGAGCTTCTACGTCGCGCTCGCGGGCGAGCGCGATCGTCGCCGCATCCTGAAGATCATCCGCCGGTGCCTGAAGCCGGATCAGCGGGTGTTCATCGGCGTGGTGGCGCCGATCGATCCGCGGGTCGAAACCCCGGAGGAGATCCGCGACCAGGTCCTCGCCGCCGCGGAGCACATCCCGGTCGAGCAGCTGGGCACCACCGACGACTGCGGCTTCTCGCCGTTCTTCGACGACACCACGACCAGCCGCGACACGGCCTTCGCCAAGATCCGGGCGCGGGTGGCCGGCACGGCGCTGGCGGCGGAGGCCCTCCGCGGCGGCTGATGGAAAACCACGACGAAGAGGAGAAGCTGCTGCGCGCCGTCGCGTTGGAGAACGCCAGGAGCATCCTGCTGGCACGCCGTCGCACCGAGGAAGAGCTGATCCGGGCCAAGGAAGCGCTGGAGCTCAAGACGCAAGAGCTGGCCCGGGCCGCCGTCGAGAACGCGACCCTGCTGGCGGCGCTCAAGGAGTCCGACCGGCGCAAGGACGAGTTCCTGGCGATGCTGGCCCACGAGCTGCGCAATCCGCTGGCGCCGATCCGCAACGGCGTGCAGATCCTGCGCGCCAAGGGGCCGCCCGAGCCGGAGCTACAGTGGGCCACCGAGGTGATCGACCGCCAGCTGCACCAGATGACCCGTCTGGTCGACGACCTGCTCGACGTCTCGCGCATCACCACGGGCAAGATCGAGCTGCGCAAGGAGCGCGTCGAGCTGGCGACGATCGTCAACAGCGCCGTCGAAGCCAGCCGCCCGCTGATCGACAAGTGGGGCCACCAGGTCACGGTCACCATCCCGCCGCAGCCGATCGAGCTCGAAGCGGACCTGACGCGGCTGTCGCAGGCGCTGTTGAACCTCATCAACAATGCCGCCAAGTACATGGATCGCGCCGGCCGCATCTGGGTCATCGCCGAGCGCCGCGGCGGCCAGGTGTGGATCCGGGTCAAGGACACCGGCATCGGCATCCCCGCCGAGATGCTGCCTCGCATCTTCGACATGTTCACCCAGGTCGACCGCTCCCTGGAGCGCTCCGAGGGCGGGCTCGGCATCGGCCTGACGCTGGTGCAGCGCCTGGTCGAGATGCACGGCGGCACGGTCGAGGCCCGCAGCGACGGCCCCGGCAAGGGCAGCGAGTTCGTCGTCTGCCTGCCGATCGCCGCCGCGGCCGAGACCGCCGGGTTGCCAGGGGCGGCGACCGGCGGCGCGGAGGTCGGGGCGCCGGCGGCACGCCGCATCCTGGTGGTGGACGACAACCGGGACTCCGCCGACAGTCTGGAGATGTTGCTGCGGATGATGGGCAACGAGGTCCGCACGGCCCATGACGGCCTGGAAGCCGTCGCCGCCGCGGCGGCGTTCCGGCCCGATGTGGTCCTCCTCGACATCGGCCTGCCCAAGGTGAACGGCTACGAGGCCGCGCGCCGGATCCGGCAGCAGGAAGGCGGCGCGAAGCTGGTGCTGATCGCCATCACCGGTTGGGGACAGGAAGAGGACCGCCGCCGCTCCCGGGAAGCCGGCTTCGACCACCACCTGACGAAACCGGTCGACTTCGCCGATCTGAGGAAGCTCCTCGCCGCGACCGGCCGCTGACCGCCCGGGGGCGGTCATTGAAGCGATGACACGACTGCGAAGATTTCCTACCGCAAGCAGTGACCGGGCTGGCGCCCCCACCAGCCATGGCGCTCCGGACGAGCTTCTGAGAATACCCCGTCGGGTACCTCTTGACATCGCGGCCAGGCGGCATCATTATCTGCGATAGCGCTATTTTTACCTGCTCTTGGCACCGTGCCCGGAAAGGTACAGGAGGTCGGTCTTTGATCAGGATCCTGCTTGCCATCGACTGCCCGATCTTTCATCAGGGCATCAAGACCGTCATCGAAGAGGCCGGAGACATGGCCGTCGTCGCCGTCGCCGCCACTTGCGAGGCGGCGTTGCAGGGCGCCAGGGCCAGCGCACCGGACGTGGTCGTCCTTGACCTGGCGCTGCCGGGCCGAGGTGGTCTCGAGGCGATTCACGACCTCAAGCGGCTGATCCCGGGACCGCGCCTGCTCGTCCTCTCGATGCTCGCCGAGGACCGCTACGCGGTCCGCTCGCTCAGGGAGGGCGCCGACGGCTACCTGGCCAAGGATGCGGAGGTCGCGCTGCTGCCGGCGGCGATCCGGCGGGTCCACGCCGGCGGCAAGTACGTCAGCCCGTCGCTGGCCGAAGCCCTGGCGATCTGTCTCGAAGACGGCCCGGGGGGTTCAGCGATGGAGATCCTCTCGGTCCGCGAGCTCCAGATCCTGCGCCTGGTCGGGATGGGCGCCACGGTGCGCGAGATCGCCGGCAGGCTGCACCTCAGCAGCAAGACCGTCAGCTCCTACCGTTCCCGGATCCGCGACAAGATGAGCCTGACCAACACCACCCAGCTGATCCGCTACGCGATCCAGAGCGGCCTGGCGTAGTCGTAAGAACTACGGACGGATCTAGATACCTCCTACAGGAGATGAGGGCTTTGTCCGGTAGCGTCCTACCGCAGCCGGCGCTTAACCTCGGGGCATGGAGGGCAGGTCCATGCCAAGGCCGACGAATCGCTCCTGCGGTTGCGCCGGCAGGCACCCGCGTCAGGGCGATCCGTCTCCCTACGCCCTGATCGCCGATCCCGCCCTGGCGGCGCTGCTCCGCCGCAGCCTGCGCCAGGGCGACAGCATCGGCCGCTGCGGCGGCGAGGAATTCGCCGTCCTCATCGGCCGCTCCGGCGAGGAAGCCGCCCACCACGTGATGGAGCGGCTGCGCCGCGAGTTCGCCGCCCTGGTGCGCTCCGGCATGTCGCTGGTGGATTGGCGAGAAGCCGCCGACGCCGCCTTGTATGCGGCCAAGGCGAGGGGCCGCAACCGCGTCGAGCTGGCCCTTCCCGCCATCGTGCCCGCACTCCGGCCGCCGTCTTCCTATGCTCGCCCGGAAGACCCGCGGCCGCTCCGCGAGGAGTCGCGATGAACCGCCGGCCGCACATCCTCATCGCCGACGACGTGGCCGCGAACTGCGAGATCCTCGCCGGCTGCCTGCGGTCGCTCGACTGCCAGATCGACACCGCGGCGAACGGGCGCGAGGCCCTGGCCAAGCTCTCGCCGGAAACCGACCTGCTGCTGCTCGACCAGCTGATGCCGGAGATCGACGGCCTTGGCGTCCTGCACCGCCTGCGGTCCGACGCCGCCTTCAGCGACCTGCCGGTGATCATGGTGACCGCCCGCGAGACGCGCGAGGATCGCCTGCGAGCGGTCGAATCGGGAGTGAGCGACTTCATCGCCAAGCCCGTGGATCGCGCCGAGGTGCTGGTCAGGGTGAAGGCCCAGCTGCGGCTGAAGGCAGCCCAGGACGAGATCAAGCGGTCGCGGCTGGAGCTCGAGGCGACCGTCGCGTCGCGGACCGCGGACCTGCGGCTGGCGCTGGCGGACATGAAGGCGGCGCAGAGCCGGACCAGGGAAGCGCATGTCGACACCATCCGGCGCCTGGTGCTGGCCGCGGAGCTCAAGGACCGCGACACGTCGGAGCATATCGTGCGGATCAGCCGCTACTGGGCGGTGCTCGGGCGTGCGATCGGCCTGAGCGCGGCAGAGGTGGAGATCGGCAGCCAGGCGGCGACCATGCACGACGTGGGCAAGATCGGCATCCCCGACCCGATCCTGCGCAAGCGCGGGCCGCTGACCGCGAGCGAGCGCCGCGTCATGCAAACCCATACCTTGATCGGCGCCCGCATCCTCGCTGGCTCGCCGTCCGAGCTGATGCAGGCGGGCGAGACGATCGCCATCTCCCACCACGAGAAATGGGACGGCAGCGGCTACCCGCGCCACCTGGCGGGCGAGACCATACCGCTCTGGGGCCGCATCTGCGCGGTGGTGGACGTGTTCGATGCCCTGACCTCGCGGCGCCCCTACCGCCGTGCCCTCGACCCCGCCGAAGCCGTCGAGGTGATGCGCCCGGACCGCGGGCGCCATTTCGATCCGCACCTCTTCGACGTCTTCGTGGACCACCTCGACGAGATCCTGTCGACGAAGTCGGAGACCCGGGCCGATGCACAGCCCGGACCGATCCTGCCTCCGCACCTGCTGCGACCGCGGAGAGAGAGAAGGCCCCTTGATCAGCGTCTTGCTTGCCGATGACCAACCGATCTTCCGCGAAGGCGTCAAGCGGGTCCTCGAGAGAGCCGGCGATATCACGGTCGCCGGGGAAGCCGGCTCGCTGACGGAGGTTTTCCAGCAACTGCGCTCGCTCCGGCCCGACGTCGTGGTCATGGATCTGCCGTTCCGCGCCCATGAGGACGGCCTGGCCGCGGTCCGCGAGCTGACCCGGCAGCGCCCGCTGGTGCGCATCCTGATCCTGACCTCTCACTGCGAGGACCATTTCGCGGTGAGCTGCCTCAAGCATGGCGCCGACGGCTACATGATGAAAGACGCGGCGCCGCAGCAGCTGATCTCGGCGATCCGCAAGCTGCAGGCGGGCGGCAAGTATCTGACGGCGGGCCTCGCCGAACAGCTGGTCGCCGCCCTGAAGGCGCCGGAGCGAGGCGAGGCGGATGCGGAGGCCATCCTGTCGCGGCGGCAGCGCGAGATCATGCGGCTGCTGGGCTCGGGCCTGACGCCGACCCGCATCGCCTCCGAGCTGCATCTGAGCGTCAAGACGATCAGCACTCACCGCACCAGGATCCTGCAGAAGCTCCACCTGTCGACCACCGCCGAGCTCATGCGCTACTCCGTCGAGCGCGAGCTGGCCACCGGCGGCCGCCCGAGATCGCTGCAAGCGATATGACCGGTCCGCCGCCGCTCGACGACGCGCTCGTCGAGGAGCTGCTCGGCGCCATGATCACCCTCACCGCGGCGGGCGAGGTCCTCTCCTGGAGCCACGGCGCCGAGGCGCTCTTCGGCTACACCGCCGGCGAGGCCCTGAAGCGCTCGCTGTTCGATCTCCTGGTCCCCGCCGAGGCCGGCGAAGAGACTCGCGAGGCGCTGCACCAGGCGCTCGCCACCGGCTCGGCGATCTTCGGGATCGAGGTCCATCGCCGCGACGGCTCCTGCCTCTTCGTCACCGTCACCGTCAAGGCGCTGGGCGACGCCGGCCCGGCAGCCGACGGCGGGCCGGCCGCCGCTCGCCTGGCCGCCAACCTCCGGGACACCACCAGCCTGCAGTACGCTCGCCAGTCGCGGATGCTCGGCGACCGCTTTCGCGGCCTGCTCGAGGCGGCGCCGGACGCCATGGTCATGGTCAACCGCGCCGGCCGCATCGTGCTGGTCAACTCCCAGGCCGAGGCGCTGTTCGGCGCCAGCCGCCGCGAGCTGGTGGGCAGCGCCGTCGAAGACCTGGTGCCCGAAGCCTTCCGCGACCGCCATCCCGCCTATCGCACCGCCTATTTCGCCGACCCGCGCAGCCGGCCGATGGGCCGCGGCCTCGAGCTGTTCGCCCGGCGCCGGGACGGCAGCACCTTCCCCGCCGAGATCAGCCTCTCGCCGCTCACCACCGAGGAAGGCACCTTCGCCATCGCCGCCATCCGCGACATCAGCGACCGCAAGCGGGTCGAGGCCAAGTTCCGCGGCCTGCTGGAGTCGGCTCCCGACGCCATGGTCATCGTCAACCGCGGCGGCATCATCGAGCTGGTCAACGGCCAGGCCGAGCTGTTGTTCGGCTACAGCCGCCAGGAGCTGCTGGGCCAGGCCATCGAGATCCTGGTGCCCGAGCGCTTCCGGGACCATCACCCACGGCACCGCGACGGCTTCTTCGCCGACCCGCGAGTGCGCGGCATGGGCACCGACATGGAGCTCTACGGCCGGCGCAAGGACGGCACCGAGTTTCCGGTCGAGATCAGCCTCTCGCCGCTGGAGACCGAGGAAGGCCTGCTGGTCTCTAGCGCGATCCGCGACCTCACCGAGCGCCGCCGGCTGGAGGAGCTGCGCCGTAAGAGCCTGCAGGAGGCCAGCCGCCTCAAGAGCGAGTTCCTCGCCAACATGTCGCACGAGCTGCGCACGCCGCTCAACGCCATCATCGGCTTCGCCGAGCTGATGCACGACGGCAGGGTGGGCCCGGTGGCGCCCGACCAGAAGGAGTACCTGGGCGACATCCTCACCAGCTCCCGCCACCTGCTCGGCCTGATCAACGACGTGCTCGACCTGTCGAAGATCGAAGCCGGCAAGATGGATTTCCTGCCCGAAGCGGTCGATCTCGGCAGGATCGCCGAAGAGGTATGCGACATCCTCCGCAGCCTGGCGGCTTCCCGGCGCATCGCCATCGCGGTGGAGGTCGCTCCCGCCGCCAGCGCGGCGGTGACCGATCCCGCCAAGCTCAAGCAGGTCCTGTACAACTATCTCTCGAATGCCCTGAAATTCACCTCCGAGGGCGGCAAAGTCGTGGTGCGGATCGCTGCCGAGGGCGCCGATCACGTCCGCATCGAGGTGGAAGACACCGGCATCGGCATCCGCGCCGAGGACCTCGGGCGCCTGTTCGTAGAGTTCCAGCAGCTCGACATCGGCACTGCCAAGAAGTACGGCGGCACCGGCCTCGGACTGGCGCTGACCCGGCGCATCGTCGAAGCCCAGGGCGGCCGGGTCGGCGTCGAGAGCACCCCCGGCCGGGGCAGCTGCTTCTTCGCCGTGCTGCCCCGCTACGCCGTGCCGGCCCCCGCCGATGAGCCCGTGCCGCCGGCGCTCGACCCGGACGCGCCCTGCATCCTGGTGATCGAGGACGAGGCCAGGGACCGTGCGTGGCTGGTCCGCGAGCTGACCGGCGCCGGCTTTGCCGTCGAAGCCGCGGCGACCGGCCGCGAGGCGATGGAGCGCTGCCGCCGGCGCGCCTTCGCCGCCATCACCCTCGACCTGCTGCTGCCTGACGTTGCCGGGCGCGAGGTGTTGCAGGCGGTGCGGGGGACGGCGGCGAACCGCGGCGTGCCGGTGATCGTCGTCACCGTGCTGGCGGAGCGTCTGGCGAGCACCTGGCCGGTGCACGACTTCCTCACCAAGCCGCTCGAGCGCGAGGCCCTCTTCGCCTCGCTCCGCCGCGCCGGCGTGGTGCCCGGCGGCAGAACGGAGCAGACCGGTGGCGGGTGAGCCCATCCTGATCGTCGACGACAACCCGACGAACCTGAAGCTCGCCCGCGTGCTGCTCGCCGCCGAGGGTTACGAGGTGCGCGTGGCGGTGGACGCCGAGGAGGCGCTGGCCCTGCTCGCCAGCTATCGCCCCCGGCTGATCCTGATGGACCTGCAGCTGCCGGGCATGGACGGCCTGAC
>Ga0070733_10001000_pt1 | contig 21593 bp, 19 predicted proteins | sample Coa_R1_9_FD_66450 | JGI IMG/M metagenome (GOLD analysis project Ga0070733, IMG submission 66450) | Surface soil microbial communities from Centralia Pennsylvania, which are recovering from an underground coalmine fire - Coalmine... | ecosystem: Environmental > Terrestrial > Soil > Unclassified ... | reverse complement strand
AGTAACGTGCTAATGCATCACCTTCTGTTGTTTTACTGCCAAAAAGTACTGCTTGGAATGCCCCGCCCCAACCATTTTCTCGTGTTTGGTTGCGATCGTTGCGAAAACCTGAAACCATTTCTGGTGATTGGGATACAAAGAGTGGATGAAGAGAGAGTGTTGTTTTACTTGTTGCTTCTAATCGCGAGCTATCACTGCAACTATCCGCATATAATGGTATTACCATTACTGTTAATGACAAAAATGCTAAAATATTAGTACGTTTCATTCTTCTCCTTTGTATTGTTGCATCATCAATTTAATACTCTTGCTGTATTATGTACCATGAATAGATCTATCAAGTCAAATTCTTTGCCCCAATTTCATCACTTACGCGATTACTCTCATCCTTCAGCTGCTTATCCAACAAAGCTTTATGCACAGTTGAAAGTTTTTTTGTTTCAAAAAACTCCCAAAGGGTGTATCATAAAATAAAGAATTACCCTAAAGGATTATCATGATTCCACGCGTAAAAGGCACTCAAGATTTTATAGATTGCACGCTTTTCAATTTTATTATTGATGCAATAAAAAAACATCTTACCACGTACCACTTCAGTGAAATTCAAACTCCCATCCTTGAATCAGTAGATCTCTTTTTTCGATCATTGGGACAACATACTGATGTGGTCTCCAAAGAGATGTTTATCATAGAATCACGTCAAGAAGGGAGCGAAGACCGCATCTGTTTACGACCAGAAGGAACGGCACCAACGGTGCGCGCATTTAATGAACATCACATTGAACTAACACCATGGAAAGTATTCTCTTATGGTCCCATGTTCCGATATGAACGCCCACAAAAAGGCAGATTTCGTCAATTTCATCAAGTAACCATGGAAATTATTGGTTCAGGAGCGGTTGCACAGGATGTGCAATTTATTGCCATGCTTGACCGCTTTTTTCATGAAGTTCTCACCATAAATAGCTATGCTCTTGCGCTGAATTTTTTAGGCTGCTCAGAAGATCGTGAAAAATATCTGATACTGCTCAGAAAATTTATGGATGAAAATCCTGCTGCACAAAACATATGCGACCAGTGTCAGGAAAGAAAAAAACAAAATATTATGCGCATTTTTGATTGCAAGAATCCTCAATGCCAAGAAATTTATCGCAACGCACCGTATATTGCCGAAAACCTCTGTCAACCTTGTACGCAAGAATGGCAGGAATTACAAAAACAGCTCAATCTTTTATCAGTATCCCACGTGTATCGACCAACGTTGGTCCGTGGTCTTGATTATTACAATAAAACGGTATTTGAATTCGTCAGCAAAAATCTTGGCGCACAAGATACATTTTGTGGCGGTGGACGTTATAACCAATTAGTCGAACAACTTGGTGGGAGTAAAGACCAATCTGCTATTGGTGCGGCATTTGGTATGGAACGAGTTATGCTGCTCCTTGAACCAATGCGCGACAAACTCAACATCCCTCACCCACCAGCATTACATATAATTATCCCCATGACCCCTGCTCAACATACATTAGCCCTTCTGCTTGCTGATGAACTCCAAGCACAAAACATATGCACTGATATTCTCTTTGAAGGCTCAATCAAAAATATGATGCGTAAAGCAAATAAATTTGGCGCTGCATACGCACTTATTCTTGGTGAGAATGAACAACAAAATCGCACCGTTATGGTAAAAAATATGACCACGGGAATTGAAAATAGCGTTGCACAAGTTGATCTTATCGCCACACTAAAAAAGTAGGGAAAACAGACATGCAAACAGTTATTGACCAAATAAAACCAAATGAAATCTGGCGCCACTACAAAAACAAAGATTACCGTATTCTCACTCTTTCATGCGATTCAGAAAATCTTTCATGGTATGTTGTGTATGAAACATTGTATGACAACAATATCAGCAAAATCTGGCACCGACCTTTGGAGATGTTCTTAGGTACTGTAGAAATTAATGGTAAAAATATACCCCGGTTTACACGCATTAAAACTATATAAATGAGTTGAAATTCTTTTTTCCATTCGTAGTGATGCTTCGTCAAGCTCAGCAGTAAACGCCCGCCTGCCCGTCGAAGCTTTAGCGAAGTCGGGTCGAAGGAAACGAACTCATATCCACATTAAAAGAAAAATGTTCGTATGGTTCGACAAGCTCACCACGAACGGAGAAAAGAATTCTCATCACGTGATTGTTCCAATCCCGTTCGTCCTGATGCTTCGTCAAGCTCAGCAGTAAACGCTACGCTCAGTTCTCACGTGATTGTTCCAATCCCGTTCGTCCTGATGCTTCGTCAAGCTCAGCAGTAAACGCTACGCTCAGTTCTCACGTGATTGTTCCAATCCCGTTCGTCCTGAGCTTGTCGAAGGATACGAACTCATTTAAAAAAAGATTAACACATGAAACCATTTTTTATGTACATGCTGGAATGTAATGATGGCTCATATTATATTGGCCATACGGACGATATTGATAAGCGAATTGTTGAACATACACAGGGCAAGATAAATGGATATACAAAAAAAAGGCTTCCTGTAAAGATTGTATATGTTCAAGATTTTATGACACGGGATGAAGCAATTAATGCAGAGCGTCAGATTAAAGGATGGTCAAGGAAGAAAAAAGAAGCTTTGCTGAGAGATGATTGGGAAATGATAAAAGAGTTGTCTAATAAATAAGATATAACAAATTAAAAATTAATGAGTATAAATGAGTTCGTATCCTTCGACAAGCTCAGGACGAACGGATTTTCAGGACGAACGAGATTGAAACAATCACGTGAAGGATCATTTACAAATCATAGGATGAGTTCGTATACTTCGACAAGCTCAGTACGAACGGGATTGGAATAATTACGTGATAAGAATTCTTTTCTCCGTTCGTGGTTAGTTTTTTTTCTCCGTTCGTGGTGAGCTTGTCGAACCATACGAACAGGTTAATTGACTCAGATTTAAATTACGTTCACTCCCTTCGACAAGCTCAGGGCGAACGGGATTGGAAGCATCAGGACGAACGAAACTAAATATTTTTCTCTGTATTTTTTCTCCGTTCGTCCTGATGCTTCGTCAAGCTCAGCAGTAAACGCCCGCCTGCCCGTCGAAGCTTTAGCGAAGTCGGGTCGAAGGATACGAACTCATTTAAAAAAAGATTAATTTATGAAACCTTTGAGTTTATCAAGGATCAATAATGAAAAAAGTAATGACTATCGGCAGTGCCATGCAGGATATTTTTACAGAATATGAAGGAGTAGAAACACTTCATTTGCACACAAAAGAGGAAGATCTTGCATATGTATGTATGCGCGCAGGGAGAAAAATAGAGATACAAAATCTTGTATACTATTGTGGTGGAGGTGCAACAAATAGTGCTGTATCATTTGCACGCGCAGGCTTTGATGTTGAAACCTTTTTTAAAATTGGTACCGATCAAGCTGGTGATTTTATTTTAGATACTTTAGCAAAAGAAAACGTTACCACCAAGCACGTCATACGCATCAATCAAGCGCCAACCGGTAACTCTTTTATTATTCCAGGCCCACAAGGCAACAGTGCTGTACTTGTATACAGAGGCGCAAACATCACACTTACGCAAGCGGAACTGCCCGAATCTGCCATTGAACACATTGATCAACTGTATATCACCTCGCTCAGTGGCCCCGCAGCACCATTGTTGATTCCCATTACACAATTGGCAAAAAAGTACAACAAACCCGTCGCGGTGAATCCCGGCACAAGTCAACTCCATGCAGGGGCCGAATTTTTAAAAAAAGCTTTATCAACCATTGATATCTTAATTTTAAATAGTTATGAGGCAGAGCTACTCATGACATCGTTAACTATCAATCTGCCACCGATCACCATCCAAAAACATCTTGATGAAACGTTACCAGAATTGCTCAAAAAACCACTCGGATCTGCCACAACATGCTTTACCTTGCAACAATTTTTTAACGCAGTACATGCATGCGGTCCACACACGATTGTCGTCACCAATGGTGCTGAAGGTGTCTATGTTACTGACAAAAAAACAATCTACTTCCATCCAAGTATCAAAATTAATATTGTCAGTAGTATTGGTGCAGGGGATGCATTCGGCTCATGCTTTGTGGCCCAGCTGATCAATAATAAATCTCTTGAAGATGCTTTACGCGCAGGAATCATTAATAGCGCTTCCGTCATTGAACAACTTGGAACACAATCAGGTTTACTCACCAGTGATGAACTTACCCGTCGATGCGCACAACTTGATAAAAATTTACTCAAAAAATACTCTCTTACATAAAAAAATAGGAGCACAAGGGAAGATACCCTCCCTTGTGCTCCTATTTTTTTATGTACTACTCATTACTTCTGCGATAACTTTCTAAAAATTTATGGTTCCTATCAATTGACAACTTAATAGCACTCATTCTCTTTGCCTCATTTGGATAATAACTGTTAACAGCGCCATTAATATCATTGACCAAAGCATTCACATAAACAGACACATTAGAGTTGTAAATTGCGTTAGCTTTTGATGTATACGGCTCTCCTAATGCACCATTTAAAATGCTTTGTAATGAAAGAGAAGCTGATGGTGCTGACGCAGGCACAGATGGCAACGGTCGAACGCTTTGTGGCCGACTCACTTCAACTGATACCTGATTACTTCTACGATAATTATTATAGTCTCTATCAATGAACAATTTAATCGCGCTTATCCTCTTTGACTCATCTGAATAATAACTGTTAACAACGCCATTAATATCATTAACCAAAGCATTCACATAAACAGACACATTAGAGTTATAAATTTCATTAGCTTTTGAGGTATACGGCTCTCCCAATGCACCATTTAAAATGCTTTGTAATGAAAGAGAAGCTACTGGTGCTGGCGCAGGCACAGATGGCAACGGTCGAACGCTTTGTGGCCGATTCATTTCAGCTGATACCTGATTACTTTTACGATAATTATTTAAAAAATTATAGTTTCTATCAATTGAAAACTTAATAGCAGTTACTCTTTTTGACTCATCTGGATAATAACTGTTAAGAGCGCCATTAATATCATTGACCAAAGCATTCACATAAAAAGGAACATTAGAGTTATAAATTTCATTAGCTTTTGATGTATACGGCTCTCCCAATGTACCATTTAAAATATTTTGGAATGAAATAGGAGCTGATGGAGGGAATGGTGCTAACGTTGGTACTGCAGGTGCAGGTAATGGCCTAAAATTTTGTTGCGGATTAACTGGTGCATTATCACGCATACGATATGTTAGCAAATTATTGTAGATATCTGCTATTGCTGTTTTTAATTGCATTACCTTCATCTGCGGTGATGGATTAGCATTAGCACTCGTAATTGCATCATTAAGCTTACCCATTAAGGAATGATCTCCTCTTTGGCGTGCTTTAGTGTCATTGTATGAATAAATTTCCCGTACCTTCGATGCATATTCACTTCCCAAGATGCCATCCAAAATAGATCGCAATGAAAATGAAACAGTCGGTAGCTGAATTGCTCGTTGCTGGTAAGTCATACCCGCAAAGCCATTATTAACGCATAATAAGGCTATAATCGATAAAATACCTTTGTAATTCTTCATCAAACCCTCCTTTTTTATTATTTTATAAGCTCTGCTCTACATATTGGGCAAAGTCCATTGTGCTGCATAATATCATCTAAGCATGATTGACAAATACGATCGCTATGCTCATTCTTACATGGAATTTTAACTGTTGACTTTTCTTCCAAACAGACACAACATTCTGCTGGCATTACCTGGCTCTGAGCTCCTATCTGTGACGCTTTCAGTTTTTGCAATTTCCTCAGAAATTTCGCATGCTCTTCCATTTTTTCCACAACAAATGAATCACCTCCATGCAACTTAAGATACTTATCAACTATTTTTTGTTGCTCATTGCGCGTTTTTATATCAGCTGGTGAAGGATTTGGAGAATTTTGTATCCTTATCAACGTATCTCTCATTCCCTTAATGGCACCACGAAACTCTTTTTGCTGCTTTGTGGTCAGTTTAGAATTAAGCAGACCAGGTTTTTTTTCCCTCACCACCCTACTTTCCATCATCGCCCCTGTTTGAGACATAAAAAACAACGTCACCACCGATACAATCACCTTACACATTTTCATCAAAATCCCCTTTTTCTGAGCACATATGATTATAACTACTCTGAGCTTCTCATAAAACATTTTACAATTGCAATAATATTTATAAAAAAGAGACAATATGCCATATAAGTCAACACTTTTAGGAAAAATAGATATTCCAAATAAAAAATACAAAAAACAACAAAGATAGCGTTTCCATGTTTATTTTTTTATTATACGAGGTACAATTTAAAAAATTTTTTATCTATGGAGCAGAAATTATGGAATCATACAAAGCAACTATTGAAACTATCACTCAAACAGTGGCAACAGATATAGAAAAGGGATTATCAGAAAAGGAGGTAACACAAAGGCAGCGCCGTCATGGCTATAATATTTTACAAGGGGTAAAACAGCGCACTATTTTTTCTCTCTTTGTCAGCCAATTTCAAAACCCACTCGTTTACATACTTTTTTTTGCCGCTTTAATTATTTTTATTTTTGGCGAAGATAAACTTGATGCTTTTATCATCAGCGGCGTTCTTTTTTTTAATGCCATCCTTGGAACAATACAGGAAGCACGTACTAAAAATATTATTGAAAATTTAAAAAGGTATATCAAAACAGAGTCTGTTGTTATGCGTGATGGTCAAAAAACAGTCGTTGATGACAAGGATCTTGTTGTTGGTGACATCATTTTTTTACAGGAAGGACAACGTATTCCTGCTGATGCACGCGTAATATCATCAAATAATTTACGCATGGATGAAGCAATACTGACAGGTGAGGCACATCCAACTGAAAAACAAAGCAACCCTCTCCTTCATGATGCTCCACTGAGCGACCGCTCTAACATGCTTTTTAAAGGAACCTATGTCCTAGCTGGTGCTGGAAAAGCAGTAGTAACTGCAATAGGACCACAAACTGAAATTGGAAAAATACAAATTATTACAGAAGAAATAGATACCGATATTCCATTGCGCGCAGAACTGGAACGCTTATCACACTGGATTTTAATTTTCATTCTCATAACCTGCTTATTTTTGTTTGGGGTAGGTATTTTTACCGGTAAACCAATCAAGGAATTGCTTGTTATGCTCACCGCCCTTTTTATTTGTGTTGTCCCGGAAGGATTACCAGTAGTACTCACATTGGTTCTTGTTGCGGGAGCATTGCAGATGGCAAAACATTTTGTTCTTGTACGCAATATGCAAGCAGTGGAAGCTCTTGGACGTACCAATGTTATTGTCATCGACAAAACAGGGACCCTTACCCGTAATGAAATGATTGTTTCTCGTGTTTGGACTGCTGACAATATCTGGGAAATAACTGGCTCAGGATACCATTGTGAAGGAACAATATGCAAAAATGGCACTCTTATTAAAAATTTTAATAATGAAAATTCCTTAACTCAGATGGCAATTGCCGCAACATTACTCAATAATGCTGAAGTTATTCATCTTCCCAAGCTTGATATTTTCGATATTAAAGGAGACCCAACAGAAGCCGCCCTTTCCATTTTTGCACAAAAAATTGATGCTATTATAAACTTATCCACTACTCAATACACAAAAAAATATGAGATTCCATTCAATTCAGTCACGCGGTATCACGCTGGCTTTTACAACAAAGACAATAGTTGTATCGCATTTATTATTGGATCACCAGAAGCAGTTCTCAAACGAACGTCCCATGAACAGGAAAAAACTACAAATATACTAAACTCCCTTCTTGCTGATGGGTTGCGCGTTGTAGCAATTGGCATAAAACTATTACCGTTACACGCATGCAGTGATTTAAAAAATCTTGAAGAGTATCAAGCGTTATTAAACAGTGACATTGAACTTCTTGGCTTTGCAGGAATTGAAGATTCTATCAGACCAGAAGTTGCAAAAGTTATTCAAGAAGCGCGTAATGCTGGATTATCTATTGTTATGGCGACAGGTGATCATCAAATAACTGCCCTGCATGTCGCAAAACGTGTCGGTATTTTCCGCAAAGATGATGATTATGTTGACGGTTCTGAAATAAATCAGTTAACCGATGAACAACTTCTTGCACGCATTAACCATATCACCGTATTTTCACGTGTATCGGCACAACATAAAATGCGTATCATAGATTTATTACAAAAATCAGGAAAAATTGTTGCTATGACAGGTGATGGCATTAATGATGCACCATCTTTGGTTAAAGCTGACCTTGGTATTGCAATGGGTAGTGTCGGCACTGAAGTTGCAAAACAGGCCGCAGACTTAGTACTTCTTAATGATTCATTTGCCACTATTGTTGATGCAATTGAACAAGGGAGACATATTTTTTATACACTGAAGCGTATCGTACTCTATTTTTTTTCCACCAATATGGGAGAGATCCTCATCGTTTTATTTGCATTTCTCACGACATTATTTACGGGAATAGATCTTCCACTGCCAATCACCGCGGTACAAATTTTATGGCTTAATTTAGTAACCGATGGTTTTTTAGATGTTGGACTTGCTATGGAGCCACAAGAGCCCGGGTTACTGAGCAGTAGCTGGCTTGAAAAAAAACAACAGTTAATAGATGTAAGCCTATTACTTAAAATGCTGTTCATGGCAATCCCAATGGGTATTGGCTCTCTTGCACTGTTTTTTATGTATTACAAAATCGATCTCGCTCATGCACGTACCATGACAGTCATTACTATGGCAATGTATCAGTGGTTTAATGCATGGAATTGTCGCTCAACAACACGCTCACTGTTTTCAATTGGTCTCTTTTCTAATAAGGGGCTTATCATTATCATGGCGCTTGTGCTTGCACTGCAATCTGCCATTGTCTATGTACCGTTTATGCGGTACATATTCAAAACAGTACCACTTTCAGCACATGACTGGATAGTCATTATTGCTGTATCGGCACCGATTGTTATCATGGAAGAAATTCGTAAGATAATTGCACGTAGATGGTATAGCCAGATTGACTCGTGATGCCAAAAAGAGTAGATTACTTTTGGTAGTATACATAATAACTTATTTATTTTTTTACAAAGGAAATTTCATGAAAAATCGTATGATAACGACAACTGCTTTCTGTGTAGTATTATTCAGTACTGTTAATGCTGAAGACAAAAATCAATCCGTCCTTTCCACTGCTAATTTTATTGGAGATAGCAATGTGATGATCGAAGCAGCAATTGGATTTGTTGATTCATTCGCCATTATGGGAGACTGTCAAGAAGGACAAAAAGCACGTAAAGAAATTGAAAGCAAACGTGACTTAGCAAGCAATGAGATACAAGAAGAATCAAAGAAATTTGAAAAAGCAAAATCTGATTATGTAAGTAAATCTACGACCATGACTGATTCTGCGCGTGAAAAAGCAGAAAAACAGTTGATAAAAATGGAACGTGATATAAAAAACCTCGTCGCAGAAAAAGAAGAAGAAATCAAAGCGGACATGCAAGTAGCAACTGAAACCTTAGCACAAGGACTTGATGCTGGCGTTGCCAAACTCGCTAAGAATGAAAACTTAGATGTTATCTTTGATAAAATGACCGGCCGCGCTATGTATGTTTCAGAAAAGTTTGATTTCACCGATAAAGCAATCAAAGAAGTGAACAAAAATTATGAAATTAAACTTGCACACAACAAACAAGCTGAAAGCTCAATCAAAGTTGCTGACAACAAAACAGCTGCCGCTAAACCTGCTAAAGTTGGTGCATAATATATATGAACAAAAAACTGTTTTTCTTATCCCTTTTATGTATCACCAGTATAACACAATGCATGAAAGACAATCGCTTTGAATTCAGTCTCACTACACCAGACAATCGCGTTGAATTGGTTGGTAAACTTGCACTTTCATGTCCAGACATAATGTATCCTTATTATCATGAAAATCACAGATTTGCCTTTGATAGTCAGCATTTACAGTTGAAAAATTGGCAGGGAGTAAGTATTAATGGATATTCATTTTTAGGATTTGCTGCTATAGCCATACACGTTTTTCCTTTTTCACAAGCATTAAACGGTAACACAAAATATCCCAAATATGCATCATATGATGAGAGAAAAGATTTTATAAAAGCATTATTGGCCCGTGGTTTTAAACCAACAGACAAAGATAGAGAACTTGCATTCATCATTGAAAAAGAAGAAAACATGCTGCGTGATGATGGAAAATCTGATTTACTCGATGAATAAAACAACTCAATGTTGCAAAAAATAACTTTTGTTAAAGCGGTTGGACTGTCCAACCGCATTTTCTTACTCTTCTTTTTACTATTTTCTACTGCAACACAATGTATGAAAAGAAACGATTCAAAAAATATTGAAACAAATGAATTGAAAACCATCCAACAGTTACAAAGTGAGAAAATTTTATTAAGTAGCCAGTTGTCTTGTCGGTGGATTTTTTGCCTTCCACAAGTTCACATAGATATTGCAATATGTAAATATCCCAAAAAAGAATTTCGGTACACCGAATTTAATCATAAAAATAAAAAATATATCTGCACTACTACTCCTATGAGTGAATCCATAGAAAACCTTAAAAATAACATGAATAATCTCAAAAATAATCGTTATAATGGTTATTCTGCTCTCGGTGCCGCAACAATAGCACAAGATGTCTCGCCTGAAGAAAAAAGAACATTCATACAAAAATTGCTTGATGCCGGGTTTGAACCAACTCAAAAAGATAGAGAATTGGCGCTTGTTGAAAAATATGAACGATGCACATTACTCAGACAAAAAATATATATGCTGTACTATATACTTAAAATACAACGCATTCCACGTGAATTGAGAGACCTGATGGCACAACTTACATTTGAAACAGAAGAATCACTATTTTAAAACAAACAATAGAAAAGAGAACACTCCGATGCTAATCATGCACAAAAATAAAAGTATGTTTCTACTCGTGCCATTTTTACTCATTTCTATCGCAACACAATGTATGGAAAAAAACAATCAAAAAAATATTCAAACAAATGAATCGAAAACCATACAAAAATTACAAAATGAGAAAATTTTATTAAATAGCCAGTTATTTTGTCAGGGGAGTTCTTCCCTTCCGCCGTTTCGCAGAGATATTGCAATATGTAAATATCCCAAAAGGCTATTTTGCTACACCGAATTTAATCATAACAATGAAACATATCTCTGCGTTACTACTCCTATTGATGAATCCATAGAGAAACTTAAAAATGACATGAATCATCTCAAACATAATCGTTATAATGGTTATTCTGCTCTCGGTGCCGCAACAATGGCGGAAGGAGTCTGGTTTGAAGAAAAAAGAACATTCATACAAAAATTGCTTGCTGCTGGTTTTGAACCAACTCAAAAAGATAGAGAGCTGGCACTTGTTGAAAAATATGAACGATGCATATTACTCAGACAAAAAATATATATGCTGTACTATATACTTAACAGACAAGGCATTCCACATGAATTGATAGACCTGATGGCACAACTGACATTTGAAACAGAAAAATCACTATTTTAAAACAAACAATAGAAAAGAGAACACTCCGATGCTAATCATGCACAAAAATAAAAGTAAATTTCTGCTTGTGCCATTTTTACTATTTTCTGTTACAACACACTGCATGAAAGAGGAAACAGAAAAAATAGTATCATCAATCATAGTTAAACCAGCAAATATGAGAAAGTTACAATCAAAGCGCAATTTATTACAATTTACACTCACCAGTTGGGACACTAAATTTTGTGGATTACCAGAAAAAAAAGATAGTAAAAATGCTCAGGATGCTAAAATATTAACCACGTCACTCATGTGCTCTGTTCAAGACGACATTAGAGGTCCGATCTTTTTGAGATATGTATATTATTATAATGATCAAATAATATCTCACAATCATCGACGTGACCGATTCACTCTTGGTTATCTACTCCATAATAATGCAGTTCTAACTGCATGTAGAAATGCTCGCTTGCAAGAATGTTCTGCTTTCAGCGTCATAACAATAGCACCACATCTCACTTTTAAAGAAAAAAAAGAATTTGCACGAATGTTACGGTATTATAATTTTGTACCAACACTAGAGGATAAAGATTTTGCATTTGTTGAAAAATTAAAACGATGTGCATCATTATACATAAAAAAAATATGGCCTCTAAGCTGTGCGCTTGATGTACCAGAAATTCCTCATGAATTAATAAAAAAAGAGATAGCCCTACTTATGTTTGAAAAAGAAGAATCGCTATTCTAAGAAAATAATAAAAAAATATAAATCATGAATAATAAAATAAAAATAGTTATCGGCCTCGGTAATCCAGGCAAACAATATCACAACACCCGTCACAACATTGGTTTTTTAGTCCTTGATGCCCTTGCAGAAAAGCACCATGCATCATGGCAAAAAAAAACAGATCGTGAAACTACTGACATTGAAATTAATGGTGAAAAAATTACCCTTGTCAAACCAGAAACATTTATGAACAACTCTGGCAAAATTATTCCATCGCTGCTCAAGCAAGGAATTAAAGCTGAAAATTTACTCGTGGTCCATGATGAACTAGAAAAAGCATTTGGTAAAATTGAACTTAAATCTGGTGGCGGTCATCGTGGACACAATGGATTACGATCAATCATGGAATTCTGTGGTGCAGATTTTATGCGCCTCAGATGCGGCATTGGACGTCCTGAACGTAAAGAAGAAGTTGGTCAATATGTTTTGAGCAACTTCGGTGAACCCGCGGCCGATGTAGAAAAAATGATTGATGCAGCAGTTACCATAATTGAAGAAATGTTTGCATGAGTTGTGTGCTACGAACGCAACAACCACCGTTTGATAGTACTACCCAATTGCAAATTATGCATCTTGCCCCCACCCTGAATACTATTTTTTGATCCACCACCACGCAATCCTTGTGTACTGCTTAACCATGCTGAAAATTGCTTCATATCAACAACATGAACAAATGCTGGCGATATCAGTGCATAAAACATTGTTTGCTGATCAGAATGTGTACTCATAACAAAATAAAAACCAGGCAATTTTTGCTCAAGCATTGTGGCAATCATACGCAAATCTTCCACACCACTATCAGCAACAGTTACGCATAAAAATGGCATACTATCGATATATTCAACTGATTGTAACCATACAGGAATATTACTCACCATAAGTTGATGTTTTAATTGTTTAACTTCATGTTGCATCAATTTAAGTTGTTCTTTTTGTTTTGATACAACATCAAGCAGCTCTTCACGCTTTACTTTATAATCTTGAGATAATGTTTTTACAATGGAAAACGTTTCTTGAAACAGATCAATAGCGCCCGGACCAGTGACAGCAACAATACGGCGATGACCGGCAGATAAAGCACTGCTTTCTGTAATTTTAAAAGCACCAATGTCACCAGTAGCATGCACATGCGTACCACCGCACAATTCAACGGAAAAATCATCAACTTGCACAACACGTACATTTTCCGGTTTATATTTTTCACCAAAAAATGCAAGCGCTCCCTTTTTCTGCGCCTCTTTCAGATTGCAATACTCAATATTCACCGGAATGTTTTCACGGATTTTTTCATTAACCAAATCTTCAACTCGTTTAATATCATCAGCAGAAAATTGACTATGATAGGTAAAATCAAAACGTAAATAATCAGGATGTACTAATGACCCTGATTGTTGAATCTGTTTACCAAAAAGCTGAATGAGAGCTGCTTGTAACAAATGAGTAGCAGTATGATTTTTCATCGCATTAATGCGCCATATTTTATCAACACGCGATACTACCTGATCACCAACATTAATCTTTGCTGGCGCTATAATCTGCGCAGCAATTGCATTACCAATAAAACGAACCTGCGTAATAGCTACTTGCCCGCCATTGATAATCAACCAACCTTGATCAGGAACTTGTCCACCACCAACAATAAAAAATGGTGATTTTTGTGCAATAACATAACATGTTTGCCCAAAAGGGACGGTTGTAACAAGCTGTCCATCGACAACAAGAGCTGCAATGTGTGATGCTGTTTCGAGTTCATTGTATCCGGTAAATTCTGAGACTACGTCAACTTCAAGTTGTGACAAAGCATCAACTATTTTTTTTCCTGATTGATTTTGTTGTTTTTCCATCTCACCATCAAAACCATTCATATCAACCGTATAACCGCGTTCACGCGCAACAGCGATCACTATTTCAACAGGAAATCCATACGTATCGTACAACTTAAATGCTTGCTGCCCAGTAATAATTTTGGAATGTACATCTTCCGCAAAATAACCTTCAAGGATTGCTTTACCACGAATAAGATTGACTGCAAAACGATCAATTTCACTCTTAAGCGTTGTGTAGACAAGGTTCTTATTTGTTTCTAATTCTGGATATATCTGACCAAGATCATGCACAACGATATACGAAAGCTCAGGAAAAATATTTTTGTCAGTTAATTTTTGAACAAATAAAGCAGCGCGACGAATAATTTTACGTAACACATAACCACGCCCATCATTGGTAGGAGCACATCCATCAGCAATAATCATGGTGCTTGAACGAATATGATCAGCAATAACATGAAAAGCCGCCTTATTTTCATCATTTTGCTGCGCATACTGCAATCCAGTCAGTTCTTCAATGCGTAATAAAATAGAGGCAAAAATATCAGTGTTGTACACAGAATCTTTATTTTGTATGACACTACAAAGCCTTTCAAGACCCATGCCGGTATCAACACCTGTTTGTTTGAGAGGTTTCAACACACCATCAAGCTGACGATCAAATTGCATAAAAACGAGATTCCATATTTCCAAAAAACGATCGCAGTCACAACCAGGACCACATTCTGATATATCAGCATGACCATACGCTGCACCACGATCAACGTAAATTTCTGTACAGGGACCACACGGACCTACATCTCCCATTTGCCAAAAATTATGCTCTGCGCTCAAGCGATGAATGCGATCAACAGGAAGCTTGATATCGTTCAGCCAGATTGCATACGCCTCATCATCAGTTTCAAAAATTGATGCATGAAGCGCCTGAGGATCAAGTCTCAATTCACCTGTCAAAAAATCCCACGCATATCTAATAGCTTCTTTTTTAAAGTAATCGCCAAAAGAAAAATTACCCATCATCTCAAAAAAAGTAAGATGACGCTTAGTGAATCCAACATTATCCAAATCATTATGCTTACCGCCTGCTCGTACGCATTTTTGGATACTGACGGCGCGTTTATAGCTGCGTATTTCGTGACCAAGGAAAAGATCTTTAAATTGATTCATTCCTGCATTGGCAAAAAGCAATGTTGGATCTTGCGCAGGAATGAGGGATGAACTTGCTACCGGCTCGTGCCCATTTTTAACAAAAAATTGTATAAATTTATTTCTAATATCTCGTGAATTCATATTTTTTATCCCTTATAATCATGGTTCCTTTACTTATTATGCAGCATAAAAACTTTCTTTTCTATTTTTTTTAAATGTAAGGTAGTCTGGTAAAAAAATTCACAAAAATTCTTATTTTATTAAAGGAGTAGTAATGATTATCGTAATTTTGGCCTTATTAATGTCCTGGTCAACCTTTGCCGTATCTGATTATGCTCAACCTCATTGGCACTACATTCCCTTTGATGATGCCATGAAAAAAGATGAATATCCAACGGTATGCCCAGCTACAGCAGTTATTTTCGGCATCGATGGAGATGTGCTCTATGAGTTTTTAAAAACCATGTATGAAAACAATAATTTTTCAACAGTTGCACCCACTGCTGAATTGAAAATCCCGAAAATAATCCATCAAATTTGGCTTGGCAGCCCCGTTCCAGAATCATTTAAGTCTTTACAACAATCATGGATTGAATGTCACTTGGGCCGTGACTGGCGCTATAAATTATGGACTGATGAAGATGTTGCTCAAATGGAATTATATAATCAGCAATTTTATGATGAAACCGATAATTATGGGGTAAAGTCTGATATTTTACGCTGGGAAATCTTGTATACATATGGCGGTGTCTATGTTGATATGGATTACGAATGCCTCCATGCCCTAGACGATTTTCACTACACCTATGATTTTTATACCGCACTCCAACCTCTTGATACTCTCTTTGTACAACTTGGAGCAGCACTGTTTGGTTCCCGCCCAGGACATCCAATTTTACAACATTGTATCGAAACAATTAAAAATGATTGGCACTTCAAAGGAGCTCCTACAAAAACCGGCCCTGTCCACTTTACCAAGTCATTTTATACCTGTGCCGGCATGAATGATAACATAGATATCGCATTCCCCGCGTTTTATTTTTATCCATTAGGCTGCCGAGAGACTGAAGGAAATAGAAAAAGTTGGCTGCAACAAGGGGCATATGCTGTACATTGGTGGGCAAAAAGTTGGATGCCCAAAAACTACCGCCCAGCAACATTTAGAGATATAAATAACGATGATTCCGCTGCCAGCTGGAATAATTAACAAACATAAACGCTGCGCTCAGTCCTACACGTATTCCGTTCGTCCTGATGCTTCGTCAAGCTCAGCAGTAAACGCTGCGCTCAGTTCTACACGTGATTGTTCCAATCCCGTTCGTCCTGATGCTTCGATAAACTCAGCAGTAAACGCTGCGCTCAGTTCTCTCTCCGTTCGTCCTGAGCTTGTCGAAGGATACGAACTCATATCCACATTAAAAGAAAAATGTTCGCTCACTTCGACAAGCTCAGTGCGAACGGAGAAAAATACGAAAAAAAAATATTTAGTTCCGTTCGTCCTGATGCTTCGTCAAGCTCAGCAGTAAACGCTGCGCTCAGTTCTACACGTGATTGTTCCAATCCCGTTCGTCCTGAGCTTGTCGAAGGATACGAACTCATATTCACATTAAAAGAAAAATGTTCGTATGGTTCGACCCGACTTCGCTGAAGCTTCGACGGGCAGGCAGGCGTTTACTGCTGAGCTTGACGAAGCATCACCACGAACGGAGACAATATAAAACTCACCACGAACGGAGAAAAAAACTTTCATCTCGTTCGTACTGATGCTAATGATTATGAATACAAATTAAAATAACAGATCAAAAGAGCAGCAGCAATACCAACTCCTGACAATAGTGTAGGCATATACGATGATTTGTCACGCAGAAGCTCGACAACTTGTTTTTTTGTAAACTGCAAAGAGATAGCTTTTGTACATTTTTCAGGCAATTTATCTTCTACTAAATGAATATAAAAAGGTTCCTCTGGCCCATTCGCTTCCTCACACATATTATAAACAGTCAAAAAATGTTCAATTCTTGATTTAAAAGCCGTCTGATTATGAAAAGTAACTCTCGCTGTCTCAACCGGTACCTGCTCACATCCGCTCATTACAATGACATTAGCAGTACCTCCAATTTCAACAATTTTAGTAACTGTCAAAACTTTTTTATCTGTTACTTGAGAATCGTAGTCCTGATATGAATAATGCCATAAAGTGGATCCCTGCCCGCCTATAATCTTATAGTCCTCTAAGGTACCGTTTGAACAAACTTTTGCTTTTATAATGTGACTAATATCGTACCCATCATCTTTTTCAGATGCTGCTAGACGAAAAAAAGCAAGTAATACGATGTAAAAAATTATCTTATTTTTGTTCACAAAATTCATCTGTACTTCCCAATTAAGTTTACTTTCAACGATCTCTTTTGACTGAAAATTTAGTTGATTGAACACGTTTACGCAAATGTATAGGAACAAATGTGTGAACATATTCATTTCGTTTTTTACATAAATATGATTGTCCAATAGAGTCACATGCAAAACCAAGCTGCTTAAGAGTTTCTGGATTAACAACATTACGAGCATCAACAATCATGGGGCAACGCATAACTTTTTTTAATCGTGCAAAATCAATCTGCTTAATTTCATCCCAATCAGTCATAATAACAACAGCATCAGCATCCGTTGCTGCTTGATATGCAGATGAGCAGTACGTTATGTCAGGAAATATCATACGCATATTTCCCATTGCAACTGGATCATATGCTTTTATAATAACCCCTAAATTTTGCAATAAATTAATCGTTGTAATGGAAGGAGAGTAACGAACATCATCTGTGTTAGCTTTAAATGCAAGACCAAGCACAGCAACCGTTTTTCCTGCAAGCACAGGTGCCGTTTTTTCCATAAGATCTTCCTGCATTTCTCTTAGCATAAGAGCCTGTAATTTTTCCACAGGTTTACCTTGTTGAATAACATTTGCATCTAATGCCGCTTGTACGGTATGAAAAGGTAAATTATTTTTAGCGGCAATATGTACAATTGCTTGAGAATCTTTTGGAAAACATGATCCACCAAAACCAGGACCTGGATTTAAAAAAGCAGGACTTATACGATGATCAAGCCCCATAGCATACGCAACTGTTTTTACATCAGCATCCGTTGCATCACACAAGTTAGCAACCTCGTTGATATAACTTATTTTTACTGATAAAAAAGCATTGGATGCATATTTAATCATTTCCGCCGTTTGAACATCAGTCAATACATAAGGCGTACCTCCCGTAATCAATGTTTCATATACTTCACACAATGCAATAAGTGCGCTATCAGAATCTGTTCCAATCACTAAACGATCAGGATAAAGAAAATCATTCACCGCAAGCCCTTCACGTAAAAATTCAGGATTAGAAACGACACTAAACAAATTTGAATCTATACCATAATCATTTTCCAGTTGTGCTCGTATACCCCTTCCCGTTCCAACAGGAACAGTACTTTTAGTAACAATCACTTTGTATGAACTAATATTTTCAGCGATCATTCTTATAACAGCATCTATATATGATAAATTTGCACTACCATCTGCTCTCATAGGAGTGCCAACAGCAATAAAAATAATATCTCCCGACGCTATAGCCTCTGCAACGTTATCGGTGAATATCAATCTTTGCGCGTCAACGTTACGCTCAACAAGTTCGCTCAAACCCAATTCATAAATTGGCATAATTCCGTTGTGTAATAACTCTATTTTTTTTGAATCAACATCAGCGCAAATAACTGAATTACCAATTTCCGCAAGACAAGCCCCTGAAACAAGGCCTACATACCCTGTTCCAATGATAGTTACCACTTTATCACTCTGTGCGTTCACAAAAAGTGGTGGTAACAACAATAATCCAAGAATAAAATTTTTACGCACGGTAGACAAACACATAAGAATCTCCTTTTTTAATAAATTCTAATTAAAAACATAATGCATGTTTTCTGATGATAGTCTATAAATTGTTTCATACTATCAACAACTGTTTATCTATATATTGATATTATATGACTATAGAAAATAGAATTTTTCTATAAAATTTGTTACTGTTTTTTGATGATTTATCAGTAGTCTTATTACAAAAAAAGGAAATTCTCATGAACTATGTAAAAGCAATAACAGCATTTTTTTTATGCTCTGGTCACGCTATCAGCGGAATGACTACTTTAAAAAGCAGCTCTTTTGAACGACCAATTGTGGTTGTTGTTTGCTCATATAACAATGAACAATGGACTGAAAACACTCTTGATTCAATTATGACCCAAGAATATGATAATTTCAGAGTAATTATTGTTGATGACTGTTCAACAGATAACAATGCCAACGTTATTAGCCGATATATTACGGATCACGACCTTGCCGACCGCATTACCTTTATTCGCAATGAAAAACGCCAAAGAAAACTATTCAACTTATACCGAGTACTCTATGAATGTAACGACGATGAAATTGTTGTTATGGTTGACGGTGATGACTCATTAGCCGATCAACAGGTATTATCGTACTATAACAAAATTTATAAGGATGAAAATATATGGTTTACCTATGGGCAATATCGTAATGTTCCTGCTTCTCAAGCCATTCAATGGGGACATAAAGAAATGGGTTACTGTCGTCCTGTTCCAAAACATATTCAACGTAAACAAGCGTATCGCTATTATAGTTTTATTTATATGCATCCACGGTCATTTCGGGCATGGTTATTTAAACTCGTCAAACTTGAAGATTTAATTGCCGACAAAATTGAAGGATTTGAAGGAGATTTTTATCCAGCAAGCAATGATGTTGCGATGTATTTTCCAATGGTGGAAATGGCACATACTCATATCAAATTTATTCCTGATATTTTATACATAAGAAATTTATATTCAGAAATCGTTGGATTTAAGGTTGATCGCACCATTCAAACTGCATCTGCACGTGAAATTAGAAAGAAAAGCTGTTATCCTGTGTTATTTCAACCCAAAAAAAATAGACTTGCCCACTTAGAAAATGCACACGCTGATATGTTTCTTTTATGTCGATATAATCTCACTGATATAGAAAACGTTCTCAACAACATTCAAAATAACTCCAATGGGCTTGGAACCATTCATCTGTTTTTTAACAACACAGAGGATAATAAAAAAATATGTCGATTTATTAAAAAAGAATACCCAAACGTGATTTTTATTCCCTATGATCCAGAGGGAGGTAAATGTTTAAAAAATCGACTTTTAGATTATTTAAGTCTGAGCAAAAATGATCACATTATTATGACAACAGATTCATGCTCTATCATAGAACCATTAAAATTGTCTTACTATATTTTTTGGCTTGAAAAAACATATGCTCATCGCTTTTATCTTAATCGTCATACGGCACAAAAAGGAATTCCAAAGTTTATAGCTCTTAATGATGAAGTGTGTGCATGGAAAATAGCTCATGGCTCAGATAAATGGAAGGGAACAGTCATAGGAGAAGATGTTTTTCTCTGTCGAAAGGCAAATCTTTATCAAGAAATTAGAAATCTAGATTTTAATAATGTCTACAGTTTTTTAAAGGAAATGCACTTTATTTCATCATTGCCAGCACGCGTAGGACTGTTTCTCAAAAATGAAACCGTTAAGGCTGTCTTTTAGACAGCCTTGTTTTTCTCTTGGACACTTCATCACGAACATACCGAAGTTGCTCTATCTTATTTTTTATACCTTTTGTCCAATTGGCATGATGCATCATAATACCCTGTGGTATCGGTAACAATGTTCCTGGAGACCATTCACATCCAGTAAGAGTGCCTCCTCCAAAAAAAGTATCTGGTAAATAATCCCAAACCACATTATAAGGATTCCTTTGACTACTTCTTTTTATACACTGATTCAATGAATTTTGGTCACTATTTGAAGCACTTTTTTTCATTGTTTTTTTTACATCTTTCCATAATTTTAATGTTTTTTCATTACCACGACATGCAAAAAAACCTGAACAAAGAACACCATTGGGAGAATTTTTTTGAATTACCATATCCTTATCATGCATATATTCAAGAATGACATTTTGAATAGGAGCAAAAAACTGAATATCAACATCTGAAAAAATAAAAATAGAACCCCAATTTTCTTTAATTGCACGAATAATAAGTTCAACTTTACGCATTGTTGTTTTCGTCCATCCCTCACTCATAAATTTTGCTGATGGACATGTTTGTTCACAAAACTCGAAAATGATATCAAAATCATCTTGTATGGAAGGTAA
>Ga0070733_10000999_pt1 | contig 21594 bp, 12 predicted proteins | sample Coa_R1_9_FD_66450 | JGI IMG/M metagenome (GOLD analysis project Ga0070733, IMG submission 66450) | Surface soil microbial communities from Centralia Pennsylvania, which are recovering from an underground coalmine fire - Coalmine... | ecosystem: Environmental > Terrestrial > Soil > Unclassified ... | reverse complement strand
CATCTGGTGAACGAATTTTCCACCTGTCGCATCGACCAGTGCCTGAACTGTGCCTTCACCGCCGTCGGCCACCGGTACGATTGCAATCTCCGCCTGCGGGTAAACAGCGCGCGCCCCCTGCGCGATAGCCATGCCAGCTTCTGCCGCTGTTAGACTGCCTTTGAGGGATTGTGGAGCAATTACAATACGCATATGGTCTTCTCCTGATATTTCGCTTTCATGCTGGTTGCATTATACCAGTTCACGAATGGATATTTGCATCCATCTACGCTCTGCTCTATACTAGCAATAATGAATTTGCGCTATTTGTCACGGAGATAACTTATGTTCTATGGACTGAAATTTGCATGGCATTTGAGTCCGATCACAGCGATAGGCCTGGTGATACTGTGTTTGCTCTATATTTTCGGCATCAGGCGGGCGCGTCAAGATAATTCACAGGAAAAGCCGCTCCCGCTTCGCCGCGTAATCTCCTTTATCGCAGCGGTCGTCGTGATCGCCCTGCTGCTGCTCACACCTATCGATAACATAGCCAGGACGCAACTTTTCTTTGCCCACATGTTTCAGGCAGTGATATTGATCACACTATGCGCCCCACTGCTGGTGTATGCCTGTCCCGCGTGGCTCATACAGCCGCTTTTCGCTAATCCGTTCGTGCGGCCCATCGCACGCATTTTAACGCAGCCTGTCATCGCCTCGTTGATCTTCAACCTCAACTTTCTGTCATGGCATGCGCCGGTACTATTCAGGTTTGCGCTCCACAATGGTACGTTCTACCACGTGATGATGATTAGCTTTCTCGTCACGGCGCTGCTTAACTGGTGGCCTCTGATCGGCTCTGCGCGCGAACTGCACAAGATGACCTACCCGCAGCAGATGCTGTATGCCTTCCTGGATGGGCAGCCCGTGGACATCTTCGCTTTCTTGCTTGTCTTCTCCTTTGTGGTGATCTACCCGTACTACGCGGTACCGCCACAGCTTGGCATCTCCACTTTTGCCGACCAGGCCGCAGGCGGCGCGCTGCTGCTGCTTCCCGGCCTGGTAGACCTGGTGGTAATGTCTCCCCTGTTCTTCCGCTGGCTCGGCCAGCTTGAAGTAAAGGCCAAACTTGCTGACCAGCGCCTCCAGGAAGAGGAAGATGCCATGATGGAGGAAGAGGATATAGAGGAACACTCGCAGGCATGACAGTGCTCTGCTACGGCATCGCTGTCCAGGTCGTCCTCGCAGCGTAAACCAGAATGCAGGGCACGTTCTAGCTCGATCCTTCATCTCCAGCAGATTCCTCTTCTACCCTCGTGGAGCTAGAGCTAGCCGCATCCTCTGTTTTGAGTAGCTGCTGCGCTACTGCCTGTGCCTTTGTGCGCAACTGCCGGATCTCTGCTACCGTCGCATGCACGCTCTCTAAAATGGCGCGGTTTGCTTCGATACCAGCATGGATAAGCCAGGATGCGGCATCACTGCGCGTCGACCGGATACCAACTTCAACAAGCACATCGATTGCATCAAGATCATGACCATCAACACGACAGGCCACCACATTACTTTTATTTTTAACGGCATCTTTCAGAGATTCCACAGGGATATTTTGATCCAGGAGGGCCTGCAGTACTTTGGTGCGCACTTGCTCAAGCGACGGGCCCAACCTTTCAATAATGGCAGCGCCTATTCCCTCTCCCTCTCTAATAATTCCAAGCAGCAGGTGCTCTGTATCGATATGATGCCCAGGAGATCGCCACCCTTCACTGACCGCGAGGGCAATCACCACCTGGGAGCGCGGCGTCAATCCTGGCTCTCCCTCGACCGGCTCTTTGCCTCTACCAATAATGAACTCTATCGCCTTACGTACTTTTTGAATTTCAATTCCATACTCATTTAGCACCTTTGCTGCCGTACCTGTCCCCTCGCGCAGCAGCCCCAACAACAGATGTTCCGTACCAATAAAATTGTGGTTGAAAAGCTGCGCCTCTTCATTGGCGAAAAGCAGGGCCCGCTGCGCTTTCTCGCTAAACTTGTCAGCAAATCTCGCAAATGACGCCTCTTGTGAGAGCATTTTCTGGACAAATCCCTCAAGTTCTTGCTCGCTCATATATGTCTCCTCATCTGATCTCTTTAATCTTATCGTAATCTGTAATTTATTTACGAATTACACCTAAGAATATTGTAACCAGGAGTTTGTCTTAGTCAAGGGTTAGCCAGAAGTATTTTTCCTCGCAAACCGTCCGATGTTGTTACGTAGTTATGCGGCCTCTGAGCCATAAACAAAAATTCTATCTCGTCTTGATTCTCTCTATCATGCTGAGCTCGAGTGATATTTCCTCTCCAGGAGCAGCCCTACGTGGTATGTAGACAAACAGGACGAACTTTCACAAGAAACGAGGTCCTCTATTATGCATATTCAACGTCAGTTTGCTGGCTTTATAACCCTCCTGAGCATTCTCTGTATGCTTATCGGTTTCAGCGTTCTCACGCCGGCGATGTCACGTGCGTCATCAACATCAGGTAACAAGCTGGCAAAAGATTATGGACAAATCCTCCCCAAAAAGCTGACATCTCAATCGGTTGGTCCCGCTAAAACCATTTCGATCTACGAGTCCTCCACCGACGCCGTCACAATGTACAATCAAGGCTGTACTGCTGCTCATGGTGCGCCCGGGTTAATTATTCTTGATTGGGGCCAGCCGGTTTATTTTGGGAATAATATCTATGGCACCTACGACTTTGGCGGTCATGACGATACAGACACGTCCATCTTACATGCAATGGCCAACTTCGCACAAGGGATCTGGAGTTGCCGCACCGGTTCCACTAACATCGCTCTCGCTATTGGCGAAAGTAACTATTATTCTGATCATGCGCTCCCTCTCACAACGGCGGCATGGTATGCCGATGGTCAGCAGTGGGGCATGCTGGTCAACCGTCTGCAAAGTTATATTATCGACAATCACTATAGCGTCGTAGGCGCCAACGGAGCCGGTGACCTGGAGGTGGAGTGGGAGAACTTTACCCTGACGAGCAGCCTGGTGAATGGATATAACAGCGTTACCTCGCACATCTACTTCGATTTCGGAGACGATTCGCCCGGACATTGGTCCAACTACCAGGTATGGTATGTGGCGTATGGGGCAAAAGATAATTTGCCTCTGCCGGAGATCTACTACAATAGTGACGCAACCTACGATTGGGAGTCCCTGGATGTGTGGGCCTGCCACTATGAAGGTGGTCCCATCTACTTCAAAGGGGTCATGTCCGAAGACGTAGTTGGCACCAACTCTCCCGCTCAGGCATTTAGTGATCTGTACAATGCGGAAGCTTCGAATACTTGTACAGCGAGAGACTTGTCCGGGATGATTTTCTCTACCGAGATCTTTCACACCTGGCGGTTATCTCGCCACCTGTAGTTGCATTTCCCTGTTGTCTTCATAAAAAAGGAAGCGGACATTTACATTCCGCTTCCCTTGACTATTGTAGCGTTGTCCGCCAGGAACGCTAGACGAGCGCGTACCCGCCTTGATCCTCGTAGCCGGTGAGGCTGGGACCCCACTGAGAACCATTCCACCATTTGTGATAGACCGCGTGGTCCTTCCCAACCACAAAGATGTCGATACGGTTGGCAGACCAGGAGACTACCGAGACATTCGAGATGGCGAACCCGCCCTGGTATTCGAAGTAGGTAAGGCTAGGTCCCCACTGAGAACCATTCCACCACTTGTGGTAGACCGCACGATTTTGCCCCACCACAAAGTAGTCGATGCGGTTGGGTCCCCAGGAGTCCGCCGAGACATCTGAGTACATGTTCCCGCCTTGATACTCAAAACCGGTGAGGCTGGGGCCCCACTGAGAGCCATCCCACCACTTATGATAGACGGCATTGTTGCTCCCTATCACGAAGTAGTCGAGGCGATTGGCTCCCCAGGAGACCGCCGAGATGTTGGAAATGACATACCCGCCTTGATATTCATAGCCGGTGAGGCTAGGACCCCATTGAGAACCATCCCACCACTTGTGGTAAACCGCGTGATCACTTCCTACCACGAAGTAGTCGATGCGGTTGGCTCCCCAGGAGACCGCCGCAATGTTGGAAATGACGTACCCACCTTGATCCTCGTAGCCGGTGAGGCTGGGACCCCATTGAGAGCCATCCCACCACTTGTGATATACCGCGTGGTCACTGCCTACTACGAACAGGTCGATGCGGTTGGCCGACCAGGAAACGGCCGCGATGTTGGAAATGACATAGCCACCCTGATATTCCCAGCCGCTCCACTGGGAGCCGTTCCACCATTTGTGATAGACGGCGTGGTCACTGCCTACCACGAACAGATCGATGCGGTTGGGTCCCCATGAGACCGCCGTGATGTTGGAGATGACGTACCCGCCCAGATCCTCGTAGCCGGTGAGACTGGGGTTCCACCTGGAGCCGTCCCACCATTTGTGATAGACGGCGTGGTCGCTGCCTACCACGAAGTAGTCGATGCGGTTGGGTCCCCAGGAAACGGTTGCGATGGCAGAAGCCTGGCTCTGAATATGCGCTCCTGCCGTACTCTGGGGAGTAGCGGCACGGACGGAGGGACTGACTTGAAGAACTGCCGTCACTATGAAGAGTAAGCAAGCTATCGGTAGTACTACATAACGCATTATTTTTGACATACGCGTGCATCCTTTCTTTACGACAACCTCCTCCATGTCAGAGCATGTACGAACGAGTACTCCCTTACCCTTAATGGCACTCTCTGTTAGCGATAGGCTGTACAAAGGAATGAACGCGGATTCGCATCAAATTGTCGAAGAAGTTCATCCCCTCGCAAACCATCTTAAATACTTCACCGCCTGCGGCCTCAACTCCCCGATCATTTCCAGATCCACCGCGCTCAATGGCTTGATGAGAGCCAGAAGTCCACTAGCCAGCAGCAAGTATACCAACCCCGACGCGACAAGCATGACGCGACCCGATGCATGCCAGACCAGGCTCGGCAATGCTGCAATGGTCAGCGCCAGCAGCATACGCAGCGTGAAGCCCAGTGGATACTTTTCAGGCAGGTCGCGCCAGGTGAAAACCAGCATCAAGCCGCCAGTGGTTATTTTCGAGATGCCATCGGCTGCCAGCGCGCCCGCCGGGCCGTAGTGAGGAATAAGCAATATGCCGAGCAGAACAAGCATCGCTAATCCTATCAACCATGCCAGCACCACCAGCCGCGGCTTTTGTAGCACGTACAGTGTCGATTGATGGATGCTAGTGCCAGATATGCGCACCAGGATGTTGAAAAAGAGGAAGATGCCAAGCAGCGACCCGACCGCGTTGTAACTTGTGGGATAGAGCGCAAGCGCGATAGCCTGGGAGTTAAAAAGAGAGAAGATCAGTATGGGCGCGGCCAGCAGTGTCTCAAATTTTATCAGCGCCTGCCAGGTTCGCGCCAGGCGTTGGTAGTTTATGCCCACGAAGGCCGCCGCCAGCGCCGAGATGCCCACTCCTCCGAAGCCTGAAACCAGCAGCTGGTTGGCCGCGTCCGCGAGCTGGAAAGAGAGTGTGAAGAATGCGATTTGCGCCACCGAGACAGCAAAATAGGTCAGCAGGATAATCGAGACCTGTTTGAGCAAGGCGCCCGATATCAGGTTGGTCAACCATGCTGATAAACCGAGCCGCAACACCGGGCGTAGGGGCTGCTTGTATGCTGCGCCGCGTGTGAATATGAGAGGCCATTGCCATAATGCGAATGCTGCCGCGCTCAGCAGCGCAGCGATGGCCTGCAGCCACAACACGCTATCAATACCCCAACCCAGTTGCAGGGTGATAAAACTCACGATCAGTAGAAAGACCTGGGCCAGGCTGCCCACAATGAAGACGATGCGCATACGCATAACCGAGGCATACACGGCAATCAGCAAGCTGGTGATGCCGTTGCCAAGCACCCAGAAGGCGATGGGAGTGATATGGCCGAACAGGCCTGCGCTGAGCAGCACTCTCGCAATACCTTCGAAGGTGGGTAGTGGAACGGCAGCGAAGATCACCGCCACGTAGCGCAACGCGAAGAGCATAATGCCCAGGCTGATCGCTAAAATAAGGATGCGCAGCGCGAACATACGACGCATCAATTGCGCCGCGCTTGCCTGACCATGTTCCGCCAGCACGCGCGGCAGGTAGGTATTGGTCGCATCCTCAAATCCAAATGCTACGATATAGGCGATGGTATTAAAAGCGGTTGAGGCGATGGCATATACCCCGTACTGCTCCACCGATACCTTGCGCGTCATTATCAGACTCAGGATGAAGAGCGAGGCAAAAACCCACAGTCCGTACAACTGGTTCAGCAGATAGCTGGCAGGGGTGCGCCGCAGCAGTTGCTGCGCGCCTGCTTCTCCCAGTGGCGTTGTGGTCCCGGTTGTGCTGGTTGATAGAGGCAGCATATCGCCCTGAATTGTCTCGCTTGTTTCTCTGGCGGTGTTCACTATTAGATGTTCTTCCCTCACTATACCATCCTCCTCGTGCTGCGTTGCAGCGTCAGATTGCTCGACTTAAAATGCACCAGCCGCGTTTGGCATGGTATCATTTTCCGGCTTCCTGTTTTCATTGTATTGTCGCGCTGAAATCACTTGCAGACAGCTTAAAATTTGAGCTTAAAGAGATGGCGTGCCAGCCAGCCAATGCCGCCTAGAGCTGCGAAGAGTTCCAGCACGCTGACGTTGGCTGTCACCTGCGCGGGAGAAATCAGGTAAAACGCGCCCACTTTAGTAGCAGCAGCTATCACGAAAAGCCCCAGTCCGATCCACGCTGGCAGGGTTGCGAATAAGAGCGCGCGCTGCCAGCTGCGGCACAGGAAACCTATGGCGGTGGCCACAAGGTAAAGCAGTGCCGGAATGATGGGCGCGAGCGCTGTAGGGAATGGCCCATCCAGAGCCGCGGAAGGAGAACCAGGCAGCAGTCGCGTCCACAACTGCGGGGGAACCAGTGCCAGCGTGACCAGAATCGTCTCAAAGACCGTCAGCCCGACAATCACATAAAAGAGTCGTTTTTCTTGTTGCGAACTCGCAACGCCTGATTGAATCATTTCTTTCTCCTTCGAGTCATTGTAAGGGCGGGGGCGGTTGAGTGGAGGGTGGAGACCCTGGCGGTCGCCCTCGTGCCTTCACCGCAGCGGAGGCGGGCGCGCTTGTATGCGGGTAGAGACCCTGGCGGTCGCCCTCATCCCCTTTCGTCCTGCTAATTGGTCGGAATTTTCAATAATCCCATTTCGTATTTCATCGTCAAAATGCGGCGCACAGAGTCATCGATACGCTGCATACTGATCGCGCCCGAATTGATGGCCTGCTTGATTCCCTCGATCATACTGGCGACATCCCGCGGCGTAGTGGCTCCCATCAGCAAATCGTTGCCTGCCTCAATCGCCAGGGCTGCCGCCTGCGACTCCGAGTAAAATGCAGTGATGCCCTCCATTGTCAGACTGTCGGTCATAATCACACCCTGGAAACCTAATTCGTCGCGCAGGATGCCCGTTACCACTTTGTAAGAAAGGGAAGATGGTATTGAACCATCGATGGCGTGCAGCACTTCGTGCGTCACCATGATGGCATGGATATTGCCCTGCTGAATCATGGCGCGGTAGGGCGCCCAGTCAATGGCCTCTAACTCGCTCTTTGAACGATAGACATCGGGTACGCCGCTGTGCGGGTCTGTGGCGACATCGCCCAACCCTGGAAAGTGTTTCAGCGTGCCAAATACTTTGCCACTCTGTTGCAGCCCTTGTAGATATGCCTCTGCCATGCGCGTCACAATATCGGGGTTATTGCCGAAGGTGCGTCCGTACAATTGTGGATTGTAGACGGTGTTCACATCGACGACAGGCGCGAGATTGAGGTTAAAGCCGTAGGATGCCAGATCATTAGCATCCTGAATGCCCTCCGCCTCCGCCTTGCTCGGATCGTTGGTGGCCCCGATAGACGCGGCGGAAGGACGCGGCCCGTCCAGGCCGACCAGCCGGTCAACGTAGCCGCCCTCCTGATCGATAGCCACCGCCAGGGGAATAGTGCTATTGTGCTGCATCTGTTGAATCAGTTCATTGAGCTGCGTCTTGCTTTGAATATTATTGTTGGAGGTGAATAGCAAGACCGCACCCACGTCGTACTGGTCGATCATGGCGCTAATATCGAGCGAATAAGTTGGGCCGAGAAACTGCACAATCATCATTTGCCCAAGCTTCTGGTCGAGGGTCATGTTGTGTATGACCAGGTTGATATATTGCGCGGGCGTGATTTGCTGCGTTGCAGTGGCAGATGCTCCCGGCGTTGGACGCCGGTGTAGTTCTTTGTTGACTGTGGTAAGCGGGTTATTGCCGCTTGAACTATTCGGGCTATACAGCGCAAAAGCCCAGCTTTGTGCTCCTATAAACTGAGCATAACCGGCATTGATAGCGTTGAAGACCAGAATGCCTAGCAATACGATACCGATCAACGCTGTTCCGCGTGATATGGCAACCGTCGGGGCTTTGGCAGGGCGCGAAATCGCCGGCATGAGAGGCGTAGCTTGATTCGCCTCTTCATCTTCCCATCTATCCTCTACCTCTTTGTCTATGATGCCAGTAGATGAGGGCGCGCGCGCCGCGGGTAGTGGCAGCGTATCTTCCACATCGATTGCACTGCTTACCAGTTCTATGGAGTATTCAGGGGTATTTGAATCCATTCCATTACCTCGATTCATAAAGTGAAGAGACCCGTGAAATTGCCCATTGATAAGAAAAATAAAAATATATAGATAATCTGCGCTGTTTGGCTTTATTATACACCCGCTTGTTAGAGCAGGGCCATTGCGATATACTGTGGCTACCCGGAACTGCAAATACCTGGAGAAATGGTGATTAAGAGGTATGGCAAAGATTGTGCGCCCGTTAAAACCTCAAAAGATGCAGCACGATACCAGTCATCGACTACCGAACCAGCATGTCTCGTCGACTCACGCTCTTCGCGTTATGCTGATTGGCCTGGGCATCGCCGTTGTGCTGGCCTGTATCGAGCTTGTGCTCTGGATCATCAATCCTCTTCATATAATCGGCAACGCATCACACGGCTTCCCCCCGCTGCTATGGCTTCTCTTCATCGCTCAAGCGGTTATATGCGCGCTGCTGGCGTTGGCTGCCAATAGACCTCTCGCGCTGTATCGCTACACCAGGGATGTATTGAGAGCAACGGATTACTATCGTTCCGCCTATACGCCGCTTTCTGACTGGCTGACTCTCTATACATCCACCATTACTTGCTATCAACACTCTCCCAATCCTACAATACCTGAGCGCGCGCAAGAAATGACGCTGCTCGACCTTGTGCGCCCTGGAAACCAGTTCATGATGGACCCGCAGGAACACCTGGTGTTATCAGGGACAGTAGGCGCCGGTAAGACAACCGCTCTCTATTTCTTCCAGTATATGGCCCTGTTGCGGCGCCGCTCAGTTCTGTTTGGGCGCCAGAAAGTTCCGCTTTACGTCCCGCTGCGCAATTATAACCTCTTTCTCAAAATGCATGCCGATTGGTATGCGCAGGAGGCCGCGCTGCAGCCTGGCATATCGCGGCTGCTTGATTTTCTGGCTGCCAGCGACTTACCAGGAATCCACCACCTGCGTCCCTATTTGCGCAAGCTGGCTGACCAGGGGCGACTTCTGCTGCTCTATGATGGCTTGCACGAAATTGATGAAGCCTATCAGCCAGGTGTTGTCGCGGAACTGGCCGAGCTGATGAGCCAGGCGCGCAGCCGCGTGATCGTGGCGTGCCGTGAAGTCGATTACCTGCGCCAGCCTCAACTGGCCCAGGCCGTCGAAGCCAATCTCGTAGTGCGCGCGGCAGTGCAGCCGTTAGAGGAAGAGCAGGCGCGCAACTTTGTTGAGCGTTACATCGAGGGCGAAAAATCTGGCAAGAGGTGGCGACACACTGCAGGTCAGATTATGGATATGATAGCCCATACTCGACTGCGCGCGCTCTGTTCCGTTCCTTTGTTCATGCTGGCTTTGCTGAGCGTCATCGATAGCATCGGTATAGAACGAGGAAAACGCCTCGATACGCGTGGTCGCCTGCTGCGCGCCTATGCCTCCGACCTGGTCCAGCAAGCCCAGAAGCAGCCAGCGTGGCAAAAGCGCGCGCCCCAGGAAAAAGATGTGCTGCGCTTCCTAGGTGAAATTGCCTGCGCCGCGCGTTGGTCAAACACGCCCCTGGCTATCCAGTTGCACGAGGAGCAACACCTGCTGCGCATCGGCCAACCTTCGCTCGATGATCACGCTGGCGCGCTGCAAGGCTGGCTTGGTAAGCACGCCGATGAAATGTTTCTTTCCGATAGCCTGCATGAACCATATAGCCGCGCGGAAATCACCCGCCTGCTGCAATTCGCGCTCGATGCCGTGATGCTTGCAATCAGCCCGCGCGGCATCTTGAGCTTTCGTCATGAAATGCTGGCCGCCTATGCAATAGCGGAATATTTTGTCACCTTGCAAGCTATCAACGATACGCCTTTGCAGCCAACATCGTTTGCCGGGTTGCTCTCGCAGGCCATGAAGCGCCAGGACACGACCGACGCCTACACGCGTTGGAGTTTGCCACTGGCCCTTTGGGCTGGCATGCTGGATGATCCGTTGACCCAGGCGCAGCGTTTCATCGAATATGGACGCGCCCATCCCTCCGCCGCGTTGGACGCGCTGGCATTGAGTCTGCTGTGTGTGGGCGTCGCCAGCTCGCCTCCCTATATCTCCAACGCGCCTCTGCTCGTTATGCCTCCCGGCCTCGAAGAGATGCTGAACGAGGCGTTGTGGGATGGATCACAGCGCGTTGCCCTGGCTCGTCTAGTTACCCGGCATGCCGAGGAGGACGCCCAGGAAATCTACCAGGCGCTTTTCTTGCTGCTGATGTTGCGCGATATCGACGAATTGATCATCCTGCTTGATATGGAAGTTGTGCCATCGCTCCTCTTCAACCGGCTCCGCGAAATTGTGGACGACAGCGCCTATGATGCCCAGGTCAAGCGGCTTGTGCGCGTCATCGGACACCTGGGAGCGGTTGCCGTTCCTCAAGCAGCCGAGCTGAGCAAGGTCGGCGCCGGAAGAAGTCCGCGCCTGCGTTCCGCCGCCATTAACATCCTCGGCGGATCCGGTGAGCAGAATGCCGTTGACCCCTTAAATGCCTGCTTGTATGACCAGGATCAATCGATTGTAGGCCGGGCTGCCAATGCACTCATCCGGCTCGGTCCTGAGCTTGCTCTGCCATGCCTGATTGCGGAACTGGAAAATCTCTCTTCAACATCCGCCACCACGCACATTCATGGCGTTGCCCTGCGTATCATCGAGCATTTCCTGAGCGAGTCTGATGAAGATCGCCGGTTGACGGATGAGCAGCACCAGCAGGTCATGATCACCCTGTCACGTATCTTGCAGCATGCGTACGCGCCTGAAATTCAGCAGAAGGCACGTGAGATGCTGGTGCAGCAGGGGCGTGCCGCTGAAGAGAGCGCGGCCGGCGAGATGGCTGTTGAAGTGTTTATACAGAATCTTGCTTCAAATGACGAGCAGGTAGCAGGCGGCGCGGCGCGCGCTTTACGCGAGATCGGCGCAGCTGCGACTCCGGCTCTCCTGAAAGAACTGCGCCAGCCATCTTCAGATATGGTGACTGCGCGGATCACCCAGATTCTAGGCAGCGTGCGCGATCCGCGCGCAATGTCGGCTCTGCTGCGTTTACTGGCCGATCCTTCACCTCTGGTGCGCCCGCAGATTGCGAAAGCGCTGCTGCACTATGCGCCCGAAAGTATTCCCGGCCTGATTTACCTGGTGTTGCAGGGAGAAGATGACCTGGTAGCCAGCGGCGCAGAGCAGATTCTGGGTGCTATTGGCGCGCCTGCTGTTGAGCCGGTAATCGAGGCGCTGATACCTGTGGTGCCGGGGCGCACTCATTTACTGGTACATGTGCTGGCGCGCTTACATGATCCGGAAGCCGTCCCGACCTTGATTGCTTTACTTGAAACAGAAGCGCCCCCGGCGCAGTCGCTAGAGCAGGTAGATCAACAACTGGTGTTGGCGTTGATAGATGCGCTTGGACAGTCCCAGGATGAGCGCGCGGTTGCCCCATTGATAGGTATGCTTGCAAGTTCCGACCCACTGTTCTACGAAGGAGCGGTTAATGCGCTGAGCAATCTTGGCGATGCAGCATGCGACCAGCTTATCACCGCGCTGGACGCTGACCAGCAATCGCCTGTCACCTTGCGTGTTGAACGCGCCTTGCTGGGCATGACGCCCTTCCCCGGCGAGCGCTTGCTGGCAGTCTATGCGCGGGGCAGCGATGCGCAGGCGCAGCACGTCACTAATGTTTTCGTGGCGAAGGGACCAGAAGCGGCGCAACTGCTGGTCAGCAATCTGTTTCATCCAGATCGCAGCGTGCAGACCAATGTGCGTGAGGCAGCAGGGCGCATTCCGGGTCATGTGATTGTTCCGGCCCTGCTCGATGTTATCGATCATCCTGACCGCAATTGGCGAGCAGTCATCGCCGCATACCTTCTCCAAAACCCACAGGAGGCAATCCCCCCTTTGGTGAACCTGCTGGATGACAACCAGCGCGGCGCGGCTGCGCAGGCGCTGCTGCTGGAGTTCGGTTCTGCCATCCTGCCCGCTCTGGTAAGCGGCCTGGATTCCCTGAATAGCCTGGCGCAGGAACGTTCGCGTGAGCTTGTAGTGGAACTGGCGCGTCAGTCGCCTGAAACACTCATTGATGTAGTGCAGCTCTTCGCGCACACACCTCCGCCTCCGCAGCGCGCGCGCGAGGCATTGGTAAACCTGCTGGCAAATGAGCTGGCTGATATCAGTGTTCCTGTGCTGCTGGAAGGGCTGGAAGATGCGCATCTTGTTGGCGATGCTTCGGAGACGCTGGTATGCATGGTAAAACAGGGCGATGCCCGCAGCGAACCGGTGCTGAACGAACTGCTTGAAGCGCTGTATATGCCCACGCGGCGGCATGGAGCAGAAATCACCCTGGTGGAGATTGGGGCGCAGGCGGTACCAGCCGTCGGCAGCCTGATAACCGATGCCGACCCTGCCATCGTCCAGGCCGCGCAGAACATCTTGTGCGAAATAGGCGTACCTGCCTTCTCCTTTATCTGGGCCGCGCATAGCGATGTCAACAATCGCACCCGCCGCGAGGCCGCGCGCGTCATATTTCGGCGCATGCCTACTGTCGTCATCAAGGATGAACTGGTGCAATTGCTGTCAAGCGACAACTCTGATGATGTTTCGATGGCTCTGACACTTCTGCTGGAGCGCATCCACGATGAGGCTATACAGATTGATCGCGAGCACGAGATGATCCCTGCGCTGCTCGAATATGCCCAACTTCACAGCGACGAGCGCGCCAGCCTGCGTATTCTCGCTCTCTTACTTTTATTGGGAGGCCGCGCTGTGACAGATTTTATGGCTCAAGTCCTCTACGATTTCCCCAATCATAGCAGGCGTTTCTTGTATGCCTTCCTGCTGCTTGGTCAGGAAGCGGAAGACACCCTTTTGGAGATGTTGCACGACCCTGATGCGCCTTCTTTGCTGCGCGCTGAAACGGCCGGTATTCTCGGCATACTGGCTCCGCACATGGATATCCGCGAATACGCGAAGATGCTCGCGGAATATGGCCTCTGGGCCGGTCATTCGCAGGGCTTCACCGGCGTGCTGCAAGCCGATCAACTGAATCTCGCCCTGCGCGCGCTGGGTGGTTTGCTGGCAGGCGGTCACTGGCAGACCGCCGAACTGCAACGACTGCGCGCTCAGAGCAAAGAGAGCAGCTCCGAACGCGAACTGTACGACATTTTGCTGGGCTGGCGCTATAGCCCCTACATTGATACGCTAGAACAGGAAGTTGAGCACGAGCGAGAAGAACATAAGAAGCATGTCAGGCTCTTCACCGCAGAAATCCTGGCCTTGCGCACCGCCAACGCCGACCTGGAACAGGAATTGCAGAGCCTGCATCACGAACACGGCAAACGCGGCAAAGAACTAGAAGATGCTACTCAAAACGCCGGGGAACTGCGCCTTTCCCTCGACCGCACCGCGCAAGAAAAACTAACCCTGCGCGCTGAACTGCAGCAGGCGCTCCAGGAGAGGGATTTACTGGCCGCGCGCAACGCCCGCCTGCAACAAGCGCTGGACGATTTGCGCGAGCAGGCATAGGCTTGTTTCTTCTCATGAATTGCTGTATCATGCTTCGTGTTAAAAGTACCAGCAAATATCGAGCAAAATAGTATGTATCAGGAGAAGAAAATGCAGCCGCGTTCGGGCAATCCCGCTCTACAGAATGGACTTCTCTTCGGCCTTATTCTCGGCGTCGTCGAAACTGCGCTCATCTTTTTACTGGGTTTTGTGGGCTTTGTTCTCAATGTCATTTTATTTCTGTTCCTCGTTGGTTTTGCAGGCTATCGCGCTTCTTCTCGCACAGGTAGGACCGGCACCGGCGTCTTAACGGGTTTTCTGACAGGTCTGATCAGTTCTGTGATTCCCTCTGTCGTGCTTCTTATATTCTCCCTGGGAAATATTGATGCGCTGCGCCAGCAGTTGCAGCAAAGCGCGAACAACCTGAATCAGGGTATCGCAATCGATTATACAAACAATGTTGTCATTGCGCTTGTGCTCCTGTTCCTGGTCATCTTAGTAGTGGGGGCATGCTTGCTGGCGCTGGGTGTAGGGGCCATCGGCGGCGCGATTGGCAAAGGGCGAGTGCCGGTTTCTTCAATTCCGCAGTATCCGGGTCCCATGTATATGCCACCTCCGCCTTACCCGCCGCAGGGTTACGCTCCGCCACCGCAAGAATACATTCCATCGCAGCAGGAATACATGCCACCTCCGCCACGGGATAATAATTAAGAGTTGTTTCTGCGCAAGAATTGGAGTATGATGCAGCGAACGCGCAATGTATAGTATCGTGGCAAGCATTTACCGAAGTAGTCTAGGAGAAAAATATGAATCTGCGTGTAAGCAATCCCGCACTGCGGTATGCTATCATCTTTGGACTTATCCTCCTGGTTGTCCAGGTCGCATTTAGTTACCTCAGCGGCTTTCTTGGCCTCGGCTCTATAGGTACATATGTCGCGCTTGCTATCTACCTCCTCTTCGGATTGCTCGCCGGTCAGCGCGCATCCACACGCACTGGCAAGCTTGGCACCGGCGTGCTGTCGGGTTTTCTGACAGGCCTGATCGGTTCTTTTCTGGTTAGCCTGCTTTCGTTTATATTGGATTATGTGAACATCGATTACATTCGCCAGCAATTCCAGCAGGCATCAACCAGCCAGCATCTTGGCATCACGTATACCAATGCGCTGGTTCTACAGGTTTTTGTCATAAGCCTCGCGCTCGAGATTGTGCTTGGATGCCTGCTCGCGCTGGCCGGTGGTGCAATTGGCGGCTATATCGGCAGAGGCCGGGCGCAGTTGCCTCCACCCTCGGAATATGAGGAATCGATGTTTTCTCCACCCTCATCTTCTCAAAGTAGCAACGGTAATCAGTAGACCCTTATGGAAGCAGCAAAGGATGTTGCGCGAACTCTGCCAGCTTATACTTTCCACAGGTGCGTCGCTTTGTTAGTACCGGTCGTGTTTGTCTCATTGCACCCCGAACAGGTGCGAGCGGTAAGCAACGCTCCGCAGCATGACGGGCGTTTACTGATCCCCTCCCCTGCCCGTCATGCCTGTATTCTAAAGTTTGGGACATAGAAAATGTAGTTGGCTGAAGCCAAATGATAAGACAGGTATAAGACATCTGAAAAGCTTATACATACCACTCGTGGACTATCGATCTTGGATTGATGGGAGGGGAAGCCGACTGCAAGGGTGAAGTCTTACTCCTCATCGTCAAAATGACTCATAACTGCTTTTCCTCTCTCCATAATATTCTGCATGAGAAGTTTCCTCTAACACATTCTCGTCTTATGCACAAAGTGTACGTTGTAACACTTCTTGTGATATCCCACGTCACTTCCGGTGGTTCTGTTGATAGTCAAAACCGCGCCTCCCGGACACCCACTATAGGCAAACATATTATGGGTGGGGTGCGGAGATAAATGTAGGGGCGCCTCTGGTGGGTGTCCGACCCCAATTGTCTTATACCAGCTTTCTTATGATGCATCATCTTGAACCGATCTTCCCAATTTCTCCCGCAATTTCCACGGTTTTGATAGCATGCGCGTTATTCTAATTTTGGAGTGCGTCATTTTTTTGCATAGACACACCGGCAATAGAGAGGTACAATGACTATGGTGGTAGGATGAGTGTGTAGTCATTCGCCCTCGTACCTTGACTTGGGATCACACGCTGTTGCAAAGGAGACAGTGACGAGATGGATAGTAAGATCACCTATCACCAGCAGGTAAGCTATTGTGGCAAACCGCGCTGTCGCAAGTGCCGCGAGGGTACTGGACACGGCCCTTACTGGTATGCATATCGGACTATCAACGGGCGCACTGTGCGTACTTACGTAGGTAAACAACTCCCAGCCGGTTTAGAGGGTACGAGGGGTGGCGATGATACCATTGAAACGAGCGCATCAGAAGTAACCGGCGCGCTGGTGCGTCTCTATGTGCTGGGACAATTTGCTCTCGAACGGCGCAGTGACCAACGCTGGCAGACGGTCGCCGATGCTTCCATGCAGCATCAACGAGTGCGCTCGCTGCTGAGTTGCCTCATCAGCAGCCCCGGACGCAAAATAGGCCGAGAGCAGGCTATCGAACTCCTCTGGCCCGACCTCGATTTTGAGACAGCCTCCCACCGCCTGGACAAAGCTGTGCATAGCCTGCGCCAGCTTTTTGAGCCCGCGCTCAGCCGTCCCGCCACTTCAAGTTTATTGCTCACAGAACATGCGACCCTATTGCTTGCCGATCAATCAATGGTGTGGGTCGATGCCGATGCTTTTGATGCGTTGCTGGCGCGCGCGCGCGCCAACAATGACCCCGGCCAATCCGAGCAATTGCTCGCAGAAGCCATGCTGCTCTATGCCGGAGACTATCTGCCAGAGGAAAGACATACCGAATGGACTCAAACGCGGCGCGAATCGCTGCAGCGCGGCTTGATCGGGCTGCTGCTTGAACTGGCCGATCTGCGTATGGCGCGTGAAGCCGTCTCTGACGCCATCGATACGTTGGATCGACTGCTGGCTATTGACCCTACCAACGAAGCTGCGGTGCAGCGACTCATTCTTTTATTGGCGCAATCTGGCAGGCGCGGCGAGGCCATGCGCATCTACCAGCGTTTTGCCGCTATTTTGCAGCAGGAATATAAGATGGCCCCCTTACCGGAGACGTGCGCCCTCTATGAAGCAGCGCAGCACGGCAACCAGGCGGCATTATCTCTGACCGCAAGTTCGTCGCTGCCTGTGGTGCATGAAGCGCGTGATACGCAGGTACAGCCACCTGAGTTAGAAGCGCGTCCTACCATGCCGGTTGGCCGCAGCAACCAGAGCCGCCTGGTCGGTCGTGACCGGGAAATGGATAATTTACGGCAATTATTGCTCGATACTGAGCAGTCCAGGCGTATGAAACTGGCGGGACAAAAGAAAAGCGCAGCCTCCTTGCTCGCGACCCGACACCGGGTGCAATGTGTGTTGTTGATAGGTGATGTCGGCATCGGTAAAACCCGTCTCGCCGAAGAGATGGGTCGCGAAGCGGCGCGGCGCGGCTGGACCGTCACCTGGACGCGCGCCTATATCCAGGAAACCAGCATACCTTATCGCATGTGGACAGAGACACTGCGCAAAGCCATGGCGCGCGGGCTCTGGCAGCATCAGGAAATTGCGCGTCGTCCCTACGCCTATCAATCGCTGCGCGCCCTGCTGCCCGAACTGGAAGACTTGCTGCCGCCGTCTGACCCGTCCACCGTTTCTCCCGAACAGGAACAACTGCGCCTGTGGGAGGCCGCGCGCGCCCTGCTCGCCACCATTAGCGAAAGTGCGCCTCTGTTGATCGTTCTGGACGACTTGCAGTGGGCCGACAGTAGCAGTTGCGAATTGCTGGCATTTCTTGTGCGTCAACTGCGCTATCATCCTGTCCTGATTGCCGGGACCTGCCGCGACATTGAGCTTGCGCCATCTCATCCATTGCGCTCCGTGCTGAACGATCTTCAGCGCGATCAGGTAATTGAAACCATCAACGTACAGCCGCTTACCGACGAACAGATTCGCGCCCTCGTCTCCGGCTTGCCGGAACCTGTAGTCCAGCGTATCCAGGCACGCGCCGCCGGCAACCCCTTCTTCGCCGAGGAGTTAGCAAGAAATGTAGGAGCCGCCCTCGGCGCCAAATTCATTGCGCCCAACGCGCACAACATGCCAGATGATCTGCCAGCCTCATTGCCCGATACCATCGCCGCCGTGCTCGACCTGCGCCTGGGACGTATCAGCGGCGACTGCCAGCGTATGCTTGTGCGAGCCGCCGTGCTGGGAGGCTCTTTCGAATTTGGCGCGCTGCGCGCCATGGACACCGGCCCCAATGCCAGCGACGAAGATACCCTGCTCGACCTGCTGGAAGAAGCGTTGCAGGCAGGTATGCTCAGCGAAGAGGGCAGCGGCACGCACATCACCTATCACTTCTGGCATCCACTGCTGGTGAGCCATCTCTACGACGGCCTCTCGGCTGGCCGCCGTGCTAGCCTGCACCGCCGCGCCGCCGAGGCCCTGATCCACTTCTACAGTGACCACGAAGAAGAAGCCTCTGCCGCCATCGCCTACCATCTCGTCAGCGGTGGCGCAGATTCAGCAAACATCGCCCGCTACGCCGAACTGGCTGGAGACCGTGCCTATGCTCTCTCCGCTTATCCCGAAGCTGTCCGTCACTACCGCCTGGCTCTCGAACACGCCGGAACCCTTCCGGCTAATGCTAATGCAGATGAATGCTTACACCTGGCTAACCTGCTGGAACGCCTCGGCGAATGCACGCGGGTTCAGGGCAATTATGAAGAAGCCTGTAGTTACTTTGAGCTTGCTCTAGAAGCGCGTAAAGCCTATCATCAAGCCTCTCAACGACCGGATACACGGCCTGATGCGCAGTTTGATGTGCAGACTAACGCCTTATTATGGGTCGAAATCGGCAAAACCTGGTTTGATCGTGGTGATAATGGACGCGCAATGGGAAGTTATAATCAAGCTGAACAAATGCTGCGTGAAACAGGCATAGAGGCAGGGCCAGCGTGGGCCAGTCTGTGTTTGCTGAAGAGCTATGCCTTCTGGCAGCAGGGAAGTCTCGAACAGGCGCGTCAATCTGCGCAGCAAGCGTTATTGATCTTTGAAGAAATGCTTGAGCAGCAAGATAATGGAGCAATAAATGCCTTTCACTCAACCGCTATTCGTCGCACGCTGGCAGGCGATCCTGTCGATCTTGGTCGCGCTCATCTACTTTTAGGAACAATAGCCGCAATTAGCGGTCAGGCGCTGGATGCGCTGAACCACTTACATACCGCGCTTACAACCTTTGAACAGTTTGAACGACAGCGGGAAATTGCCATGGTATGTTGCACGATAGGTGATGTCTATCTACGAAAATCAGAGCTTACATTAGCCCAGAGTGTTTTACGTCGCTCATTAGGCATAGCAGAACGCGTCGGCGAAACTTCTATCATGTCTGGCTCAGTTGGAAATCTTGGCATAATATCCTCGCGTTTCGGTGATTTATTAGAAGCTGAAAGTATGTATAGGCGGGGGCTTGTATTAGCTGAACAGATAAGCGATCCAGTATACATCAGTTTTTGGTACAGTTACTTGACCTCTGTTTTACAGTATCTGGGTAAGCTTGATGAGGCTGGCTCATCATTGTGCCACGCGTTGAGAGCTGGTCGAGCAATCCACTTTGCTCCTTGCATTGGTTTGGCGCTGGTCTCGCTCGGACAATTGCGCATCGTCCAGGCGCTGGTCGCTAAAGGAAATGATACAGGCTCAGCGGGAGTAGAAAAAAGTCTATCTTCCACACAATTGCTGCGCAAGGCCGAAAACTCGCTGTTGCACGCGCTGGCGTTGGAAGGCCTGGAAGCTGAGACGCGCACAGAGGGCATGTTAGCGCGGGCGCGCGTCTCCTTCCTGTTGGGTGATATTAAAAATGCGCGGCAACTAACGCAACAGAGCATGGAAGAGGCTGTCCACTATGAGCAGGCCTGGCTGCTGGCCTGCGCGCAGCGCTTGCTGGGCAGCATCCTGGCAGCGCAGGATCAATATGAAGAGGCGCAAACGCATTTCGTGCGGTCGTTAGAAACTCTACAGGAGCGCGGCATGCGCCTGGAATGGGCGCGCACCATGCGCAGCTATGGTGAGGCTTTGATACAGCATTCTTCCACGGGCGAATACGACCATCAAGAAGGTCTGCGCCGCCTGCGCGAGGCTCGCCAGGTCTTTCAAGAGTGTGGAGCTGCCCTTGATCTGCAGTTAATCGAGGGCATCCTGGCCGCCTTTGACGCTTCACCGGCGACCGCGCACGCGCTGGCGAGCAAGAACAACGAGCGGAACTGAGAGCTTTTTGGCAATCGCTATGAAGCATTAGTCGTTTTGTGCCTGCCGATTTATCAGCAGGCACAAATTATATGTTCCAAAAATCCTGTAATGTCTACCTCAGTATGCGACCCTCATCCCACTCTGCGGCGTGCCGCTCACTAACTTCATGCCTTTACTCTATTGAATTACGATGCGCAAAGGACACATTCGTAATTAAAAAACCCTACACTGTATTACAAGAGAATTTTATGAAGGCTGAACGGATACAGCTTTCAGTTAGCGAAACAAAAAAGGAGCGCTTCGCATGAATCCAGGCTTGCGTATCACCCGAACTCAACTTCTACTTTTCGTCCTGTTGATCGTATCTCTACTCGTTGCCGCCTTTTTCATCATTCATACAGCCGCGCCGGGCATGTTACATGGGATTGCAGATGGTCCCGATGTTCCATATTGGCATCCTTGAGCTAAGTTTGGCATCAGCATAGGATGAAAGGATTGCGCCACATGTCACACTATGATTAAGCTTTGAGCCTACAAAAGGACGCTCGTCTCAGCAGATGAGCGTCTTTTGCCTGCTCGCGAGCATATTGTGGGAGGGGGAAGCCGAAATGCAGTGATGCCACTTGTGGGTGCCAGGTCAGCGCAGGAAACATGAAAAATATTGATAATTGCGCTATAATGACATTGCATGATATATCCCCTTTTGCCCGGTCGATAGATGCTACTCCTGTATGACACTTGGAGAGATATACAGCCAGGAGGAGACGGTGAGCAGATGGACGCTAAGGTCACTTATCGCCAACAGGTGAGTTTTTGCGGTAAATCTCGCTGTCGTAAGTGCCGCGACGGTATTGGTCATGGTCCCTACTGGTATGCCTATCGTCTCACCGCAGATGGACGCAAAGAACGTATCTACATTGGGAGGCACTTACCACCAGAGGCTGCGACGGACCAGAATAATCGTGAGGGTAGCCCCGGAACTGTTGCCCCCGTGGATGCCGGTTTTTCTGATATCCCTACAGAACAGTACAGCGAGATCGATGCTCTGGATCACTTGCTGGTGGTCGATCCCACCAATGAGACCATCCTGCAGCGCCTGGTCCTCGCGCTTGCGAGGACGAAGCGTCGTGGAGAAGCCCTGCGC
>Ga0070733_10000998_pt1 | contig 21606 bp, 20 predicted proteins | sample Coa_R1_9_FD_66450 | JGI IMG/M metagenome (GOLD analysis project Ga0070733, IMG submission 66450) | Surface soil microbial communities from Centralia Pennsylvania, which are recovering from an underground coalmine fire - Coalmine... | ecosystem: Environmental > Terrestrial > Soil > Unclassified ... | reverse complement strand
AGCAGGCTACTCGAGAAGACCCACCTCCACCTGACACTCTCAGTTTACACCAGGAAACGTTTCAGAATCGTAACAGGTCGACTGCCGCTGATAGATGTTGTAGCTCCGGGTCTTTTTGTGCACTCGAAAATGGGGATCGGTATCGACGACGTGCGCGGCCTCCGGATTCAGCAGGATCAATACAATCTCCCGCGGATGCGCGGCGGCGGAAGCATTCAAGTGATCCAGAACTTCCCGCAAAACACCGGGACCGAACGGATTAAAGAGCGAAATTACGAGCGGAGGATCCGGGAAAAGATATTCGGCGGCATCCATGTAAATCGACTCGATTACGCGGCAGCGCTGCTTCGGGCTGCGATAGCTTCGAATGTTCTGAACCGCGGCATCATGCAATTCCCTGGCAAGTTCGACACCTGTGATCCGCCGGAACGGATACTCAGCAGCCAGGAACAGCATGCGGCCTTTGCCCGAGCCCAGGTCGACAAACGCGTATTCCGCGTGATTCCGCAGCGGCAGATCCGCCAATGCCGCGCGCGCTCCTCGAGGCCGGACCGCGAGATATTCATGACCTGGCTTCGCGCCGCCGGCCAACGTGAGTCCGTCCAAAGGCAGGTAGCCGCCGGTCCGCACGTGCCGTCTCCAATCAAACCACCAGCCTTCGGCGGCGACCACCGCTTTGCGGAGGCGGACCAGCGTCATAGGTAAAACAGGCTCAGGCGCGGCAGCCCGGCCGTCTCCAGCAGCTTGCGTTCCAGAAACTGCTTTTCCAGGCGCGCGAGCTGGTCCGCCGTCATCTTGCCGCGATAGGGTTTGAGCTCCAGATCCAAGGCACGGCGAGCCTCAAACAGCGCGTCGTCGCTGGCAGCGGCTCGGAGACGGGCGATCATTTTCTCTTCAATGGCTGTCAGACGCTGCTCCATTTGCTCTAGGTCCGCGTAGAGCGCGTCGGCATCCAGCGCATCGAGCGAGCCGGCGAGGTCGTCCTGTCCCGCTTTGCGAAGGATCGCCGCGTTGCGCGCGAGGAACTCCCGCACGGCGTCGAGCGAGAACGGCGGCGCGACGGCTTTGCGCGGCCGCGGAGCATTTTCAGCCATCGCCTGCGCTTCCACGGCGACCGCTTGCGCGCAGAACGCGAGCGAGTTGATCAACTGGGTCCGCGCCCGCGCCGGCTTCGCGCGCCACTTCTCAAAAGCCGCGTCGATGCCGCGCAACACCGCTTCGAGCGGCACTCCCGCGTTCTTCCACGTCTCAATCAGAGCCCAGTCGAGCGGCGACACCAGAAACAGCCCGGTGCCGCGCGCGATCCGAAAATGCTCCTCGATTTCGGTGAAGTAGTTGAAGTAGTTTTCGGGCGCCAGGGCTTCCATCACTGCTCAAGCATCACCGCGCGCAGTTTCTTTCCCAGATAAAGCGCAGGCCCTCGAGCGTCAGGTCCTCATCGTAAATCTTCACCCAGCGCGAGGAGCGGGCGATCATGTGTCCCTGCCCGCCGGTGGCCACGGTCTTCAGAGACGGGCCCAATTCCGCCGCGAGCCGCTCCAGAAGTCCGTCGATCATGCCCACAAAGCCGTAGTACAAACCCGAGGTGATGCTGCCGACAGTGTTCGAGCCAATCAGTTTTTCCGGCTCGCGAAAATCCACCATGGGCAGGCGCGCGGTGCGCGCGAACAATCCTGAAATCGACATGCCGATGCCGGGGCAGATGATGCCGCCCAAAAACTCACCGTCAACTGAAACGATATCGAAGTTGATGGTGGTGCCCAGATCCACGACCACGACGGGTCCGCCATACTTGCGAAAACCCGCGACGCCGTTCACCAGGCGGTCCGCGCCCACTTCGCGGGGATTGTCGTAACGAACGGTGATGCCGAGATCCGTCAGGTAGTTCACGAAGATGGGCTTGCGGCCGAAGTAGCGCTCGGCCATGGCTTCGAGGGGCTGGTCGACGGCTGGAACGACGCTCGAAATAATGACGCCGTCGACGGCGGACAGATTGAGCGAGGAAAGAGTAAAGAGATTGCGGATGAGGATGCCCCATTCGTCCGCGGTCTGCTCGTGAATCGTGCGCAAGCGCCAGCGGCCGGCGAGTTTTTCGCCATTAAATGTTCCGATGGTAACGTTGGTGTTGCCGACGTCCAGAGCTAACAGCATGGGCGCACGCCTCCGGCGAGAATCGTCGCGTCCTGGCCGTTGTCCTGACGAACGATGAGGAAGCCGGACCCGTCGAGACCTTGCGTGATGCCTTCGATGGCGCGCTCTTCCGCGCGGACTCTGCGCCCGCGCGCAAAGCTGGAGGCGGCTTCGAAGCCGCTCAGGATTGCCGTCGCATCGGCGCTGCTCCAGCGATCGACAGCGTGCGCCAAGTTCACAAGAAGATCTTCGCGCCTGGGCGTTGCGCCCGCCAGCAGGAGCGACGTGGCGTCGATCTCCTCCGGAAACGTCGTCTGGCTCACGTTGATTCCGATACCGGCGATGATCGCTCCGTCATCGATCTGTGAAATTACCCCTGCGCACTTGCGCCCTCGGAGAAGAACATCGTTGGGCCAGCGCAGATCGGACTGGAGGCCGGTGGTCTCCACGATGGCTTCGCGCGTGGCGAGCCCCAAGGCCAGCATCAGCATCGGAGCCGCCTTCGGATGTCTCAGCACAATGGACACGTAGAGTCCGGCGCCGCGTGGAGAGTGCCAGGAGTGCCCGTGCCGTCCGATGCCGGCGGTCTGTTCGTCCGCGACGACGACAGTTCCATGAACGCAGCCTTGGTGAGCCAGCTCCGCCGCAACGGTCATCGTGGAGCCGATGCTCTCGAACCAATGGACGGTCCGGCCGGGGAGGTTATAGGGCTGCACGGTTTTTGGCAAGCTGGGCCTCGTATGCTGCTTTCTTTTCTCGCATGCCGGCGATCACCTTCTCGGGCTTCTTGGCGAGCGATTCCTGGTCGGCGAATTGCGCCTCCAGGTTGGCGATTTGCTTCTCAAGTTGGGCGTTTTCCTTTTCGAGGCGCGCCCGGTCGACGGGGATGTTGAGCTTCACCGCGAAGGTGCCTCGTGCGAGAGTGATCGTCACGTTCGCGAGCTTTGAAAGGGGGCCCAGCTGCGATTCGATGAAGAAGTAGTCCTCGCCTTCGTCGTGAATCTCGACGCTCAATGCCTGGCTCCGGTCGATCTTATTGTCGGCGCGGCCTTGGCGAATGGAGGTAATAATACCTTTGAAGAGACCGAAGTGATTCTCCGTATCGAAATCCCTCCGTTCGGACGGTGGATAACGCGCCAGCGCAATTGATTTCCCGCCAGTCTCCAAGCGCTGCCACAATTCCTCGGTGATAAACGGCATCAGGGGATGCAGCAGGCGCAAGGCTTTCTCATAGACGATGTAGGAATAGCTCCAGTCCGCGTCGAGTTTTTTCAACTCCAGATACCAATCGCAGAACTCGTCCCACCAGAAGTGATACAAGGTATCTGCGGCCTCGTGATATCGATGATGCTCGAAGGCGCGATTCGCGGTCTCGGTAGCGGCGCTGAGGCGGCTGGCGATCCAGCGGTCAGCTAAGGAAACCGGCTCGCCCGGTCCATCTTTCGACTTGCTGAACAACAGCCGAGAGGCGTTCCAGATCTTGTTCGCGAATGCCCGTTCGGCATCCAGGCGCTCCTCACTCAGCGCGATGTCGCCTCCTGGAGCCGCGCTCACCAGCAGTCCGAAGCGAACCGCGTCGGTGCCGAACTTGTCGTTGATGATCAGCGGATCGACGACGTTGCCCTTGGTCTTGGACATCTTCTGACGCTCGGCGTCGCGCACCAGGCCATGGATATGGATCTGGCGAAACGGCACTTGGCCCGTGAGCTCGATGCCGAACATGATCATGCGGGCGGCCCAGAAAAAGATGATGTCGAAGCCGGTCACCAGTAGCGAGGTCGGATAGAATGCCCGCAAATCCGGAGTATCGTCGGGCCAGCCCAGCGTCGAAAACGGCCACAGGCCGCTCGAAAACCAAGTGTCGAGCACGTCGGTTTCCTGCGTCAGCTTCTCCGACCCGCACTTGGAGCACTGCGTGGGCGCTTCGCGCGCGACCGTGATCGCCTTGCAATTGCCGCAATGCCAGGCAGGAATGCGATGGCCCCACCAGAGCTGCCGCGAGATGCACCAATCGCGGATGTTGTACATCCATTCGAAGTAGGTCTTCGACCAATTCGCGGGAACGAAGGTGATGCTCCCGTCCTCGACGGCTTTGATGGCCGGCTCGGCAAGAGGTTTCATGCTCATCCACCATTGCTTCGAAACCAGGGGCTCCACGATGGTCTTACAGCGGTGACATTTGCCGACGCTGAGTTGATAGGGCTCGATCTTCTCCATCAGCCCGAGCGCTTCCAGTTCGGCGACAACTTGCTTGCGCGCCTCGAAGCGATCGAGACCGGCGAATTTGCCGGCCGCCGCGGTCATGCGCGCGTTTTCGTCGATCACCTTGATGCTGGGAAGGTCGTGGCGCTTCCCTGCTTCGAAATCGTTGGGATCGTGCGCGGGCGTGATCTTGACGGCTCCGGAGCCGAATCCCAGCTCGGCCATCTCGTCCAGCACGATGGGAATGTCGCGATCGGTCAGCGGCAGACGCACCGACTTCAGATGCAGAGCGGCCGCACGGGGGTCTTTCGGATTGATGGCAACCCCGGTGTCGCCAAGCATGGTCTCCGGCCGCGTGGTCGCGACCACCAATTTCTCGCTGCTGCCATTCACCGGATAGACGATGTGCCACAGGTGGCCCTGCGTCTCCTCATGCTCGACCTCCAGATCGCTGAGCGCGGTCTGGCAGCGAGGGCACCAGTTGACGATGTAGTTGGCCTGATAAATCAACCCTTTTTCATAGAGGCGGACAAACGCCTCGCGGACGGCGCGAGACAGGCCCGGATCGAGCGTGAAGCGCGCGCGCGACCAATCGCAACTCACGCCGGCGCGCTGCATCTGCTCCAGAATGCGTCCGCCGTATTCTTCTTTCCACTTCCACACGCGAGCTTCGAAGGCTTCGCGGCCGAGGTCGCGCTTGGTCAGGCCTTCTTCGGCGAGCTGCCGCTCCACCATGATCTGCGTGGCGATGCCCGCGTGATCGGTGCCGGGGAGCCACAGAGTCTTCACGCCGGTCATGCGACGCCAGCGGATCTGAGCGTCGATGATGGAGTGCTCGAACATGTGGCCCATGTGTAGCGAGCCGGTGACGTTCGGCGGCGGGATGGCCAACGAAAAATATTGGTGCCCGGGCTCGATATCCTTGGGTTCAGCTTCGACGTGAAAGATTTGCTGGTCGACCCACCACTTGGCCCAGTGCGGTTCGAACCGCTGGGGTTCATAGACCTTCTCGATTTCCATGGGGAACTACGATTTTAGCAGGCGAATAGAAACAGCCGGGTCCGCGCCCGTGCGAACCCGGCCCAACCTCCGTGATACGCGGGAGTCTTAATTGGCCGGACCGCGGCCGGCAGGCGCCGCTCCGCCACCACCACCGCCGCCTCCGCGTCCACCACCGCCTCCGCCCTGGGGGCCACCGGCGATAGCGATGTACTGCTTGCCGTCAAGCATGAACGTCATCGGCGGACCCACCTGGTTGACGTGGAGGTCCAGATCCAGAAGCTGCTGGCCGGTATCGGCGCGATAGACCTTAAGGTTGCTTCTCGAGCCGGAGAATACGAGGTTGCCGGCGGTTGAGAGCGTGCCGCCCTGGTTAAAGCCCGCAGCGCCGTTATCGGCGTGCCAGCGTTCCTTCCCGGCAATCGGATCCCAGGCGACCAAAGGCGTACCGGTGAGTTCCGGTCCAATTCGGGGGATCGGCACAGGGGGAGTCGCAGGGCCACGGCCGCCGCCTGCTCCACCGCGACCGCCGCCAGCGGCTGCCGCTCCGCCACGTCCGCCGCCAGCACCACCCGGTGCTCCACCACCAGGCGCACCCCCCGCCGCTGCCGCTGGGGCAGGAGGCGGAGGAGGAGGCGGAGGCAGGCTTGCTGCGCCGTCAAGCGCGAAGACCAAGAGCCGTGAGGGAACCGGCGCCGCCGCAGGAGCTCCGCCAGCAGGTCCGCCGCGCCCCGCGCCTGGATCGAGACCTGGGGCCACAGGTGCGGCAGCACCGCCGCCCGCGGCACCACCTCCAGCACCGCCACGTCCCGCACCAGCAGCTCCTCCGCCAGCGCCGCCGCGTCCCGCTCCGCCACCGCCGCCCCGGCCTGTCCCCATGTTCATGGCTCCGCGTCCGTTGGGGCCGACGTCAGTGGGCACCGGAACATAGTCCGGGTTGGCTTGGTATCCATAACCTCCGCCGGCTGTGCTGGGGATGTAAACCAAACCTGTGGTTGGATTGAAGGACCAGGGCGGCCAAACATGACCGCCGCCCGGACCAGGCATGACTGTTACGCTAGCCTCGGTCCCATAGCGAGCTTCGGGATTAACGGTCGGACGGCCGGTCTTGAGGTTCACACCCGACGCCCACGTCACCGGCACCCATGGATCGGCCGAGAGCAACTCGCCGGTAACGCGGTCGAGCACGTAGAAGAATCCGTTCTTGGGCGCGTGCATCACCACGTGCCGCAGTTTGCCGTTGATGGTCAGATCGGCCAGCATGATATCGGCGATGGAGTCGTAATCCCAATCGTCGCCGGGCGTGGTCTGGTAATGCCAAACCAGCTTGCCGGTCGCGCCGCGAACCGCGATGATGCAATCCGTGCAAAGATCGTCGCCCTTGCCGCGGTGGACCGAGGTCCAGGGACCGGGCTGCCCTGTGCCGACGTAGACGATGTCGTCGTCGGGATCGTAAGCGATGCCGCCCCACACCGGTCCGCCGCCGCCGATCTTCCACCATTCGCTCTTAGCGTCCCAGGTCTTGGCCCAGTCGGCAAACTCCGGCTGCTCAAAAGGCTTGGAAGGATCGCCGGGAACCGTGTAAAAGCGCCACGCCTGTTTGCCGGTCTCGGCGTCGTAGGCGTCGAAGAAGCCGCGCACGCCATATTCGCCGCCGCTGGCTCCGACGATGACCTTACCGCCCTTGATCACGCGCGGAGCCATGGTGATGCTGTAGGGCATATTGATCGGGGTAACGCGCGTTTCCCAGGCGATTTTTCCGGTGCTCATATCCAGAGCGCGAAGCCGCCCGTCCACCACCGGGGCGATGATCTTATCCCCATACATGGCGATGCCACGATTCACCACGCCGCAGCAAATTCTGCTCTGGATGACTGCGCGATTGACCTCGGGATCGGAGTGCCAGACTTCCTTGCCAGTGTGGGCGTCCACTGCGTAGACGATGCTCCAGGGCGTGATGCTGTACATGACGCCGTTGTAGATCAAGGGCGTTCCTTCCTGGCGGCCACCGTCATTGCCACCCGGAATCGAGGGAATGTCGTAATACCAAGCCAGTCCCAGCCGGCTAATATTGGTATCGTTGATCTGAGCGAGCGTGCTATAGCGCTGCTCCGACCACCCCAAGTTATAGGTGATCCACTCGCCCGGATTCCTGGCGGCGTCTTTCAATGCCGCGTCGTCCACCTTCTTGGGCTGTTGACCCGTTAGGGTCCAGGCCGTGAGGATCACGACGCCAAGACCAGTCAGCCATGCCATCTTTCGTGCACGCATTTTTCCTTGAGCACCTCTCGTGTAGAAGAACCTGAAGCTTCGAAACTCGCCGGAACCACTTACGCTATCATGCTGGAACACCACGGGCAAGGGTGGCGGCAGAACCGTCCGGAGTCGGCATCCGGCAGAGGAACATACGGAGAAAAGGACGCGGCGTGATTTTTGTAACCCGTATGAATATTTGAGCGCTTCTAGTGCGAAGATAGTAACATCCCAAGTTGGGCGAGTCTCAAGATTAGGATTGGATCTTTAACAAATGCGCATTTGTGTTTTAGGAGGTGACGGATACTGCGGTTGGGCGACGGCGCTGTATTTGTCGAGCAAGGGGCACGAAGTTGCTATTGTCGATAACTTCCTGCGGCGCCAGTGGGATCACGAGCTGGGGGTGCAGACGCTTACGCCCATCCAACCTTTAGCCCAACGCCTGGCGGCGTGGCAGGAGCTATCCGGACACGCCATCGAGCTGTTTGTTGGTGACGTCACCGACTACGAGTTTCTGGCATCGGCGTTGGAATCGTTCCGGCCCAGCGCCGTGGTCCACTTCGCCGAACAGCGCGCGGCTCCATACTCGATGATCGACCGCAAGCATGCGGTGTTCACGCAAGTGAATAACGTGGTCGGCACGCTGAACCTGCTGTTTGCGATCCGCGAAATCCTACCCGATTGCCATTTGGTCAAGCTCGGCACGATGGGCGAATATGGGACGCCGAATATCGACATCGAAGAGGGCTACATAAAGATTGAGCACAACGGACGGTCCGATGTGCTGCCGTTCCCGAAGCAGCCCGGCTCCTTTTATCATCTCTCCAAGGTTCATGACAGCCACAACATCGCCTTCACGTGCAAGATCTGGGGTCTTCGCGCGACGGACTTGAACCAGGGCGTGGTGTATGGAACAGTCACCGAGGAGTGCGCTCAGGACGAAGCCCTGATTAACCGCTTCGATTACGACGACGTCTTCGGTACCGTTCTGAACCGCTTCTGCGCGCAGGCGGCGGTGGGACATCCCTTGACGGTATACGGGAAAGGCGGACAAACTCGCGGATTCCTGGATATTCGCGACACGGTGCGTTGTATCGAAATCGCATGTCTGAACCCAGCCAATCCGGGTGAATTCCGGGTATTCAATCAGTTCACCGAACAATTCTCGGTGTTGGAGCTGGCGCATATGGTGCAGGCAGCTGGGCGGCAACTGGGCATGCGGGTGGAGATCGATCATTTGGATTCGCCCCGCGTCGAAGCGCAGGATCATTACTACAACGCCAAGCACTCCAAGTTGATCGATTTGGGGCTACAGCCGCATTATCTTTCGGATGCTTTGCTCGATTCTCTGATGAACATCGCGATTCGCTATCAGGATCGCGTGGACGCTGCGCAATTCCTGCCGCAGGTGAAGTGGCGCGAGGCGCGGAATCAGCGGACACGGCGCAATGCCTCCGCCGCCGTGGCCCTCTCGGAGCCGCGGTGACGGGCGGCCTCCGCGAATCGCGCGAAGTGGAAGGACGCTGAATTTGTGCGGTATCGCCGGGTTTACCCATAAGAAGCGTCCCGCTCCGGCCGGTCTCATCGAAGATGTCATCGCGACCCTGTCGCATCGGGGCCCGGACCGTCAGGGCGTGTTCGAGTCGAACACCGTCTCGCTCGGCGCGGCCCGCCTGAAGATCATCGACCTCGACGCTGGCGATCAACCCATGATATCGGGCGATGGCGATGTAGTGATCGCATTCAACGGAGAGATCTACAATCACCTGGAGTTGCGGCGCGAGCTCGAGGCGCTGGGCCATCGTTTCCGCTCGCGGACCGATACGGAGACCGTTCTCGAAGCCTTTCGCGAATGGGACACCGGCTGCTTTTCCCGTTTCCGGGGAATGTTCGCCGTGGCTTTGTGGACCGAATCGAACAAGCGGCTGGTCCTGGCGCGCGACCGTCTGGGGATCAAGCCGCTCTATCTCGCCCACAGCGGGGACGACGTGTTTTTCGGCTCCGAGATCAAAGCGCTGTTCATTCACGGCGAGATCGAACGCCAGTTGAGTTTGGACGGGCTCGATTCATATCTTTCGCTGAATTATTGCGCCGGCGCTACGACCATGGTGGAGGGTATCAAGAAGCTGCCCCCTGGGCACTGGCTGGAGTGGCGCGCCGGCAAGACCCTTGAGGAATCGTATTGGCGATTGCCGGGCGGCTCGTCAGATGTCGAAGAACGCGGGTGGACCGCAGCGGCGGCGCAGGAGGAACTCGACCGCCTGTTGAAGCTATCGGTGAAGGAGCATCTCGCCTCCGATGTGCCGGTCGGAGTCTGGCTCAGCGGCGGCGTGGATTCCTCCACACTGCTGCATTACGCCGCGGAGGCGTCGAGCTCGCGCCTGAAGACGTTTTCGATTTCCTTTCGCGGACACAGCTTTGACGAAACGGATTACATCCGCCGGGTAGCGGCCCAATACGGCACCGAGCACGAACAGCTCGATCTGAATCCGGACCAGGACCTGGCGGGCGCGATCGAAAAGTTTGCGTATTATGCGGATGAGCCGAACGCCGATGCCGGCGCGCTTCCAGTTTGGTTCCTTTCCCGTCTGACGAAATCGAGCGCCACGGTGGCCCTGAGCGGGGAAGGCGCGGATGAATTGTTCGGAGGCTACCTGACGCAACGCGCGAGCCTGCTTGCGCGGCGCCTCCGGCGCGTTCCCCGGCCAGTGCTGCAACTTGCAGTCAAGGCCGCGCGCCACTGGCCCGTGTCCGACGAAAAGATCGGCTTCGAGTACAAGCTGAAACGGTTCCTGGAAGGATGCCAGATGCCGGCGCTGCGCGCCCACGTCTATTGGGGAGGCACGTTCGCGGATGCCGAGAAGCAGCGTTTGGTGAAACCGGCCCTGCCGGGAGCGCTCGCTGGGATTCTGGCTCAATCGGCCGGCGAAGACCTGGCGACGTATCTGGGCTTCGATCAAAAGTATTATCTTCCTGACGACATTCTCGCCAAGGTCGATCGCATGAGCATGGCTCACGCGCTGGAAGTGCGGCCGCCGTTCCTCGATCATCGCATCGTGGAATTCGCCAACTCGCTCCCCGCCCATTTGAAGATCGACGGCTCCAGGCAAAAGGTTTTATTGAAGACGCTGATGCGCGGCAAGCTGCCGCCGCAAATTCTAACGCGCAAGAAAATCGGATTCGATATCCCCGCGCACGAATGGTTCCGCGGACCGTTGCGCCCCTTGCTGCGCGAAGCCATGGACTACGCGCGCACCGAGCACGCCGGCTTTTTCCGCATGGTTGAGATCGAGGCGCTGGTCCGTGCCCATTTGGAGCGGCGTGCGAACCTCGGGTATCATCTTTGGGGCTTGATGATTCTTTTCTTCTGGATGAAAAAATGGGGAATTCAAACCGGAGCGCTGGCCCAGCTGGCGTCCCGGAAGATGGAAAACGCCTTCCATTCCGTCTGATCGTGCTCCTTTTCGCGGCGGCGGTTTATGCCGGCTGCATGCTTTCGCCCCCTTCGCTGATGGATGATGTGGATGCGGTGCAGGCGCAGATCGCGCGCAACATGCTCACGTCCGGCGATTGGGTGACCGCGCGCCTCGACGGCATTCCGTACATGGAAAAGGCGCCGCTGATTTATTGGCTCATCGCGATCTGCTTCAAGATTTTTGGCGCGTACGACTGGGCTGCGCGCATCCCCGTGGTTCTGGCGGCCCTCGCGCTGGCGTGGGTAACGGCCGCGTTCGGAGCCTGGGCTTTCGGCCGCAGGGCCGGATTGTATGCGGGGCTGTGCATCTCCACCTGCATCGGTCTGTGGCTGTTCACGCGAATCCTGATTCCCGACGTGATGCTGACGGCGAGCATCGCCCTTTCCATGTGGGCCTTCCTCCGCGCGATCGAGCCGGAAGAACCGCGCGGCCGGCTGTGGGCGCTGGTGCTGGCCGCGAGCCTGGGCGTCAGTCTGTTGCTGAAGAGTCTGATTGGCGTGGTGTTTCCCGTGGGCGCGGCAATTGTATATCTCGCCGTCACGCGTCAGCTCCTTGACGCCAAGACGTGGCGAAGGCTGCACCCCTTCAGCGGCCTCGCCATCGTTCTCGTAATCGCCGCGCCCTGGCATATTCTGGCCACGCTGCGCAACCCTCCCTATTTCGACTTCACGATGCATAGCGCTCCCGGCGAATATCACGGGTTTCTGTGGTTCTACTTCATCAATGAGCAGCTGCTGCGGTTCCTCAATTTGCGCTACCCGCGCGACTACGACACCGTGCCGCCATATCTCTTCTGGCTGCTGCACTTTGCCTGGCTGTTTCCTTGGAGCGTGTATCTTCCCGCGGCCATCAAACTGAATTACAAGGCTTCCGATCGCGCCGGCAGAACGCGTTTGCTGGCCCTGTGCTGGACCGGATTCATCCTCGTGTTTTTCACGTTCTCAACTACGCAGGAATATTACTCGATGCCGTGCTATCCGGCTCTGGCGCTGCTGATCGGCTCGGCAATGGCCGCGGGCGGCGACTGGATTCGCCGAGGCACGCGAGTACTCTGCGCGATTCTGGCAATCGCGGCAATCGCTGCATTGGGCTTGTACTTCGCCGTGCGGGGTTATCCCACGCCCGGCGACATCTCATCGGCCTTAAGCCAGAACCCAGGTGCGTACAAGCTTTCGCTCGGCCACATGGGCGACCTGACGATACCGTCCTTCGCATACCTCCGTACGCCGTTGCTGCTCGCGGGAATCGCGTTCCTGCTGGGAGCCGCGGGAACGTTGCGCGCGATAGGTCAACGGGCATTCTTCGCCGTAGCGGTGATGACGGTGCTGTTCTTCCAAGCCGCCCGGATGGCGATGGTGGTGTTCGATCCGTTCCTTTCCTCCAGACCGCTGGTCGAGGCGCTCCTGCACGCGCCGCCCGGAAAGTTGATGGTGGATCATCACTACTACACGTTCTCGTCGATCTTCTTCTATACCAACCGCGACGCGCTACTGGTGAACGGCCGCTTCAACAACCTGGTGTATGGATCTTACGCGCCCGGCGCGCCCGACGTATTCATCGACGACCAGCAATGGCAGGCGAAGTGGCTGGAGCCGCAACGCTGGTATCTGGTTGTAAGCAGCGCGCAGATCCCTCGCCTGGAGCAACTGGTGGGACGCGAGCGCATCGAAACGGTGGCCGAGAGCGGCGGCAAGTTGCTGCTGACGAATCACGGGGTAGAATAGCCAGAGTATATGCTGGGCGCCCACGTGCTCCTGGGGATCGCAGCCATCCCTTTCATCTATTACGGCCTGGTGTTGGTCAGCGCTTGGAGGTATTTCCGCACGCCGCTTCTACCTCTTGACCACGGCTTCTGCCCACCCGTGAGTATTCTCAAGCCCATCCGTGGGCTCGATCCCGACGCCCAAAAAAATCTGGTGAGCTTTTGCCAGTTGAATTACCCTGAGTACGAGATCGTCTTCTGCATCGACGGCGAGGACGAAGCCGTGGTTTCCGCGATCGAGGAGCTGCGGCTGGCTTTTCCACAGCGCAGCATTCGTGTGCTGCATGGCTCCGGGCGCATCGCCACCAACGATAAGGTAGCCAAGCTGGTGCGGCTGGTCAAGGAAGCCGGACACGAAGTAATCGTCATCAGCGATAGCGATGTGCGCGTGCGCCCGGATTATCTGTGGCAGGTCACGGCTCCCTTGCGCGACCCGAAAGTGGGTGCGGTCACGTGCTTTTACGTGCCCGTCGGCGTCGCCACGTTCACGGACCATCTTCAGACCGTCGGCATGATGTCCGATTTCTATGCGGGCATTCTGGTCGCCTGGCAATTGGACGGCGTCAAGTTCGCCTTGGGACCGACCATCGCCACCACGCGCACTCGCCTGGACGGTTTTGGCGGCTACGCCGTGCTGGAGAATCGCCCCGCTGACGACCTGCTGGTGGGCCGCTTGATCGCCGAGCAGGGCTACGAGGTCGCGCTGCTGCGATACCCGGTGGAGACGGTTTCCGATTATCAATCCATGCGGGAGTTACTGCACAAGCGCCTGCGATGGGTGGTGGTTATGCGCCATATGCGGCCCTGGGGTCACATCGGCCTGTTCTTCACGCAGGGTCTGCCGTGGTCTCTGGCCGCGGTGGCCGTATCTCCGACGGCGGCGACCGCGGCCGTTTACCTGGGCGGCTATTTCCTGCTACGCGCGGCGATGACCTGGATGATCGGGATTCACGGCCTCAAGCAAAAGTACCTATGGAAAGAGATGCCGCTGATCCCGCTGTGGGACGCGGTCGCCTTCTCCATCTGGCTGGCGAGCTTCCTGCGCAGCAGCATCCGATGGCGCGGCGCGGATTACTACATTCAGGACGGGAAGCTCGTTCCTGTCGCCGCTCCCAGCCCGAAGTAGCTCACCCGCCCACCAGCACCACACCGGCCAGCACGATCAACGCGCCCGCGGCTCTGCGAATGCCGATTCGCTCCCGCAGCACCAGCTTGGCGAGCAGCGTTTCCAGCACGAAGCTGGCGGCGGAGGCGGGCACCGCGAAGCTTAGAGGCTCCACGCGAACCAAGGCCATGAAGGAGAAAAAGGACACCTCCATGCACCCGATGGCCATCATCAGGAAGCTGCGTTCGACGATGGCCCGCAGCAATCGTGCGAGCCCGCGAGCGCCCACCGACTGCTCACCCGCACGCTTCATTTCATGGCTCTGAAGCAAATCGCTGAGCACCGTCGCCGCCACCATGATCGCCACCAGCAACCATTTCATGCGGACTCTTCTCCCGCTGTCGTGGTCCGCGGCGTCGATCCCACCAGCGCCGCGCCGATGCAAATCAGGAGCGTTCCCGCCCAGCGCCGGTCCGTCACAGTCTCATGCAACACGATCTTCCCGAGAAACGCCGCGACCGCGTAGCCGATGGCCGTCACCGGCAGAACAAAGCTCAGGTCCGCCAGGCTCAGCAAGACCATCCGCGTCAGCAATGCCAGAATCAGCGCGGCGATCCCAGCGGCGACAAACGGGTCCAACATCGCGCGCACATATAGGAGCGGGTTCGTGCCTGGATTCGACGGAAGCCGCTTCATGCCCCAGGCCAGCGACAAATTACCAGCCGCCTTCTGTGCGATGAACAGCAGCAGAATCGCGTAGGTTTTGACCAGACGGCTGTTCATCCGGAGGGCGATGCCTGCTCTGCTGAAAAAAGCTTCGACGCCGCGGTCTTTTGTTCGAAATACTCCTCGGCGGCGAGTCTCCCGTAGCGGCGTGCGATGGCGATACCTTGATCGACAAACTGCGTGGCGCGCTCCTCTCCAACCGTTTGAAACAGGACCGGCAGCTGTTTGGTTCCGTATCCGATCATGGAAACCCCAACCTCTTCCACAATTCGCTGAAAAGAATTTAGGTACGCAAGCGAGTCTTCATGAATGCGCCGGGCAAGGTTCAGCGCGCTTGAATGATTGTGCGCCGCCACCGCGACGCAGACGGCCATCGCCTGAGCTGTCTTAAGGCTGGCCATCGCCGGCAGCAACTCCCGCGCCGGCTTGGAATCGTACATCGCGTCCGGAGTGACCGCGGAGATCAATTTCTCCACCAGCGGCCTCGAATTGGCCCGAATGGCGACGCTCCCAATCTCGGCCGCCGCAATCAGAATGCTACCCGAGGTCTCCTGGTAGCTGCTCACGCACCTGGCGAAAGTCTCGAAGTCCTCCGCCGACGCGCAGGCGTTCAAGCACGCGATCAGAGTATCCACGCCGCTCGCCTGAAGCTCCTTCAGAAGCGCGGCGATATTCGGCAAAATCCCCAGCCAGTGAGGACGCGCCGCGTCCGACACCGATCGCAGCCACCTCGAATAACCCGCCAGCAGCACGTCGATGTTTCCGCGCTCGGGTTCGGCTGCCGCAAGAGCCATCGACAGCACCGCCAGAGTCGGCCCAACGTCATTGGCCCCGGGCATCACAAGCCCGTGGAGATCCTCCCGCGCGCCGCCGTCCAGCGAAATCTCGTGGAACACGATGCGGTCGACAATCTGCGCGAGACTCTGGAAGCAGGACTCGTCCGCCTGGGGATTTTCCTCCAGGGCAAGAAGTAGCTCGTACGCTTTGGACTTTCGCGCGGCAAGTTCGCGGACGTGCTCGATAGCGGTCGGAGTCAGGCGATCTCCCTATTTCTTCCGCGTGAAGATGGAAAGATCGACCGCGTCGGCCATGGCTTTGTACCCGGCATCGTTGGGATGCAGGTGGTCCGTGATGTTGTAATCCGCGCGGATCTGTTTGGGATTGGCCGGGTCTCGCGTGGCCTTGTCGAAATCCACCACGGCGTCGAAAGCGCCTCCGGTGCGAATCCATTGGTTGTAGGCGGTGCGGATCTCCTCGCCCTTATCGCTGTAATAAGCCGCACCAGCGTAGGGCGTCAGCGTACAACCGGCGACCTTGATCCCCCGCATGTGCGCGCGGTCGATCAGTTGCTTCATGCCCTGAATCAGATCGTCGGCGGTGACGGCGTTTTCCGGCGTAGCGCCGGCTCTGGCGCCCTGCCCGATATCGTTGATACCCTCGAGGATCATCACCCACTTCACGCCGGCCTGGCTGAGCACGTCGCGATCGAAACGCGCGAGCGCGTTGGTGGCCGTGCCCTCGCGCAGCACCCGGTTGCCTGAGATGCCCTGGTTCACAATCGCGAGATTCGCCGTTGCCGGATTGGTCTGCAACCGCGCGGCGAGCCGGCTGGGCCAGCTTGCATCGGCATCGACCGTCGACGTCGCGCCATCCGTAATCGAATCGCCGAACGCCACGATCAGCCCCGTATCGGCCGGCGCCGCGACCTCGACGCTCGAAAGAAAATACCAGGAGCGCGTCGTCGGAACGTCGGCGAAACCAGCGGCGCCAGTGGCATCGCCACTCAGGATGTAAGTTGTGTGAAGACCCGTGGAATGCATCGTGAACGGGCCGGTATCCGCCGGGAAGTAGACGCTGACGGCCAGATCGCCCAGCTTGGGAACCGTCAGATTCACGGGATCGCTGACGGCCAGGGCTCCGGGCGGAATCGAAAACGACGGCTTGCCTCCGAACGTCAGGGCCCGATCGGAGGTAGCCACGACCGCGCCACCCTTGACGGCTAGCGCCACGTGCGCCGCGCCGACCAGGAGCGGTGCGCTTCCATAAGCGTTCGAAATCTCCACGCGCACGCGGGAGCCCCCGATGCTGGTATGCACGATCATGCGCACCGTCTGATCCTTGAAGCTGGCGCCGTTAAAGTTAAAAGTTTGCGCTGAATTTGCGGGCGGGGCTGGAGCGGCGGGGCCCGGAGTCGCAGGACCCACGGCAGTTGCCCCCGGCGCACGAGGCGGTCCCCCCGCGCGAGCTTGCGGAGAGGCGGCCCAAGTGGCTACCCAATGATCTTGCGCGAAAGCGTTTTGCGCCGTGGCGGCATGGCCCAGCAGCACGCACGCCAGGGCTGCCGCTGGCGTTTGAAACCGGTTTACCTGCATACGCCTACTCTCCCTGTGAAGATCGAAACCCATCGTCGGATATGTTAACATGCGGGTGCCAAGTGCCGATACGTAGAGACAGGCATATGTACGAAACTCAACCCGACAGCGATGCGGTCCTAGCCCAATTCAACCGCTTGATTCTGGAACTGCTTCGCGGAAACATGCGTCGTAACACCTTCCGGCCGTGGGAGGTCGAGTTGCTCCTGGACATCGAAGGATGCAGTTTGCGCGAATCAGCCAAACGGGAGACGCTCAAGCGCTATCAGAAGGCAGTGCAAAGACAGATGGAGAAAGGCGCGCGCACGCCGCTCAAACTCTCCGAATACCTGGAAAACGTAAAGTCCAAGAAGGCGGCCCAACCCGAGCCTCAGACGGCTCCGCCCGTGCCCCAAACCCGTTAGACGCCCGACTCCTGACTTTTTTTCGCGTATCCTTAAAGCATGGGTTGCGGAAGCGGCATACCGAGTCCTCGGACCGAGGAAGGCAACAAGAGCGGACGCAAGGTGTTCTGCGTCAAGTTCCAGAAGGAAATGCCCGGCTTGGACGAGCCGCCATTCGATAATCACCCCCTGGGCCAGCGCATCTACGAAAACGTCTCTAAGGAAGCGTGGAAGATGTGGCTGGAGCAGATGAAGATGCTCATGAACGAGTACCGGCTCAACCTGGGCACCCAGGAAGCGCAGGAGTTCCTGCTCAAGCAGATGGAAGATTATTTCTTCGGCGAGGGCTCCGCGCTCCCCGCCGGCTACGTTCCGCCAAGAGCGAAGAACTAGAGAGAGTAGGGCAGGTCCCCGGCCTGCCGATTTCCTCTAACTCCCCGACGGCTTATAAGCCACGCAGTCGATCTCCACCAACATCTCGGCATTGTGAAACTTGGCTTCTACTGTGGTCCGCGCGGGCCGGTCCTGCGGGAAAAACTCGGCGTAGACCTCGTTCATCACTTTGAATTCGCCGGCGTCCTTCAGAAACACGGAGCACTTGACCACATCCGAGAGCTTCGCCCCGCAGGCTTCGAGAATGACGCGAATGTTGGTGAGAGTCACCCACGTCTGATGGCGGATGTCGCCGGGCGAGAGTTTGTCGGTCAGCGGATCCACCGGCCCCTGCCCGCTCACGAAAATGAAATCGCCCGCGCGCACCGCCGGCGAGTAGGGCCCGCGGGGCGTGGGAGCGTCATGCGGGAAAATGCGCTCGACGGCCATTTTTCTCGATGTCTTTCTTGATATTTCCGAAGCCTACATGCCCTCGGGCTTCTTGCGGCGTGGAGGACGGCGCGCTCCACCTCCGCCTCCGCCCTGCGGCTTGGAGACACGCTTGCGCGTAATGGTCTTCTTGGGTTTCGGCGGCGGAGGATTGGGCTCGAAGATGGTCGGCTGGCCCTCCACGTAAGGCTGCGGCTCGTATTCCTCTTCTTCTTCCACCTCGGCCGCGGGAGGCGGCTCCGGCGCCGGCGGCAGGGCCGCCGGATAGAACTCCGCTCCCAGAGACACGATCATTACGCCCTGTTCCTCATGCGGCTCCAAGCGCACCACGGTTTTGTCCTGAGCATAATTCAGGAATTCGTTGAAGGCCTGAAAGCCATAAGCGCTGACGTCGTAACTGGGTTGCTCCGTCTTGAACCAGCCGGCCAGATCTTCCACCGGGCAGCCGTTCTCGATCTCCAGGCGATGGTTCTCCAGCACGTCGCGCAGCGGCGGCAGCAGGTCCTCGGGCTTGAGCGCCGCATGCTCGGGTTGCGAGAAGCCTTTGCGCTCGATGACATAGCGTCCGCCGGTGCCGCTGACCTGCACCAGATCGGCGCGCTTGAGCTTCTCCACGAAGTCGGAGAAGCTGGAAGCCCCGTAGGCCCGTTCATTGAACGCCGAATCCAGTTGCAGCATGGTCGACTTCAACAAGCCCAGTTGCGGCTGTACCGCGCGCCGCTCCAGCACTTGCAGGGCGCGTTCCACCAGCGGCATGGCCAGCGCCAGCTCCAGCGGAGCCGGACGTTGCCGGCGATCCCCGCGATCCTGCCTCTCGGGACGATCGCCCGCGGGACGATCGCCACGGTCTCCAGCGGGACGATCCCCGCGATCTCCACCGCGATCCTGCATCGCCGGCCGGCCTCCGTGCTGCCGCGGGGCGCGCACCTCACCCGGCAAAGTCACCGGCCCAGGCCCCGAGTCCGAAAGCAGCGATTCGAAGCTGATGAACTCGTGGCAATTCTGCTGCAGGATGGTCGAGGTGAAGGCCTTGCCGCCCACCACGAACACTGTCTTCCCATACTCCTTCAGCTTGTTCACCAGGGGAATGAAATCGCTGTCGCCGCTGACGATGGCGAAGGCGTTCACGTGCGTGTGCGTGAAGGCCATCTCCAATGCATCCAGCGCCAGGTTGATGTCCGCGCCGTTCTTGTCGCCGCGCGGGGAAGGGATGCGCTGCACCATCTGCACCGCGCTCTCCGCCATCTGCCGCGTGGCCCCATCCTGGCGTCCCCAGTTGGCGTACGCGAATTTCGCGACAATATCGCCACGCTCCTTCAGGGCCTCCAGCGCCACAGCCATGTCAAATTCGCGCCGAAGCGTCGACTTAAGACCAATCTCAATATTGTCGTAATCGACGAATACGGCGATGTTCAATTTCTCTTGCATGTTCTCTTTCTCCATCGGGGCAAACCCGGCATCCAGCCGGTATTCAGCGCCCCCTTTGAGCTCGGTCAAGCCGTCTGCGGGACCGAACGCCGGATGAATTCCACAATACCTTCCAGAGAAGCGCCGGGTTGGAAAACAGCGGCCACTCCCAGGCGTTTCAATTGTTCGGCATCTTCATCCGGGACGATGCCGCCCACCAGGACGATGACATCGTCCATGTGTTTTTCTCGAAGCAAATCCATCACCCGAGGCACGATGGTGTTGTGCGCTCCCGAAAGAATGGACAGGCCGATAACCTGCACGTCCTCCTGGAGCGCGGCGTTGACGATCATTTCCGGCGTCTGGCGCAGCCCCGTGTATACGACCTCCATACCGGCATCCCGCAGCGCCCTGGCGATTACCTTGGCGCCGCGATCATGTCCGTCGAGGCCGGGTTTGGCTACCAGCACCCGGATTCTCTGATCCATATTCAGGTCGAAAACTGATCCCAGATCCGATGCGCCCCAACTGCCTTCAGAGGCGGTGCGGTGCATCTGTGCTTCAGTATAGCGCTTACTGCTGAGCAGGTTTGTCAAGCAGCTTGAACGTTACTTGGATCTGGGCCTGCACCGCCACGGAATTGCCATCTTTTTGACCCGGCTTGAATTTCCACTCCCGGACCGCCTCGATGGCCTTTTGATCCAGCCCCGGATCGAGGGACCGAGCCACTTTGATATTCCGCGGGACTCCGCTTTCATCCACCACCATCGAGAGTAACACCGAGCCCTCGATTTTGGCACGCCGGGCTTCCTCGGCGTATTTGGGTGCGGTTCTGGAGATCACCACTGGGTTGGTTACTCCGTTGCCGGGCCGGACGATGGGTCCGCTGAAATCGTCGCCTGGCGTCGCTGCGCCCGGAGCTGCCGCGGCCGCAGCAACTGGCGTTCCCGGCGGCGCCAGCGCCGGCTTGAGCACCTTCAGGAGATCTTCCAGCGGCGCTTCCTGATATCCCGCGGGAACCTGGAACGCGGCGTCCGCCACCAGGTAGGTCGACATCTCGGCGACGGTGAAGGTTACGTCAGCCACCGGGGCGTTCACATCCGCAGTCGGGGCCACGCCCGGACCGCCCTGAGTCCGCATCATAGCGAGGAGCGCCGGAGCGAAAACCTTGCTTTGAGTTTTCAGCACCAGCTTGCCCTTGGCGCTTGCGAGCTCCTTCATCGCATTGCCCAGCCCGCCCGTGCCCGCCAGCGGCCCGAGGACTTTCTCGATCATCGCGCTCGGATCGGCGCTTGGTCCCAGCCCAGCCGAGCAGGCGGCCATCTGGTTCAGAGCGGGATTCCGCGTCAGCTCCTCTGCCGTGGCCACCCACTGGTGAATCTCCAGGCGAAAAGCGAACGGAACTCCCGACGGGTTCGGAATCTCGATGGACACGGTGACCAGATTGTCTTCCGCCCGGATCCCCTGAATCGTGCTGGTTTCTCCGGTCTTCTTGGTCTGCACGTCGATCTTCAGGTTCTGAAACAGACCCTGAAGCGTCTGCTGCGCGGCCGCGGGCAACGCTTGCTGCGCGATAACTCTGTCCATGTACTCGGCCTCGGGAGTGGTCGCGAACTGCTTGGTCGCCGGATTGAAGAGCGTGATCTCACTCTTGCCGGCATCGATGATCGAGTTAAGCGCGCCGAAGGAGCTGGCGCACTTGTCCCCCTTTACGTGCATCACGATCTCGCCGGGAAGCGCACTCCCGAGCTGCGACTTGACCATGTCCGCGGCGGCCACGGGAACCCCCGGCCCGAGTTTGAGCTCGAGCTGATACCGAATGGTGAGGTCGGCCCGAACGGCTTGCGACCCCAAAATAGCCAGAGCCAGAGCGATCGTGCCGCGGTGCATGGTCTCAAGTCTATCGCAAGCGCGACAGTCCCGGTCGCCACTGGCGCGCCCCAATCATCGATGCGCCCCCCCAGGTCTC
>Ga0070733_10000997_pt1 | contig 21627 bp, 17 predicted proteins | sample Coa_R1_9_FD_66450 | JGI IMG/M metagenome (GOLD analysis project Ga0070733, IMG submission 66450) | Surface soil microbial communities from Centralia Pennsylvania, which are recovering from an underground coalmine fire - Coalmine... | ecosystem: Environmental > Terrestrial > Soil > Unclassified ... | reverse complement strand
CTGGCCGTTGACGGACAAGCCCAGGCCGCGGGCGGTGGCGGCATCGGAGGTGACGCCCGGAAGCGTAACCAGCATGGTATAGACATCGCGTCCCGCGAGCGGAAGATTCTCGATTTGCGAAGTATCGATTACCTCCGAGACGGTCGATTCGAGGTTGCCGGGGCGTCCGGGCGGGGCTTCGAACGAACCGGAGCGGCTGGGATCGACGTCGGGGCCGAAGAAGGTGACGATGGTCTTGGAACCGGGCAGGAAGACGCTGTTATATTGTCCCGATTCCCAGACGTCTGTAAGGGGGCGGAGGCGGAAGTCGAGCTCGATTCGGGCCGCGACCGGAAGCTCCTGTTCCTGCACTTCCTGCGATTGGTAGGTGGGAGCAGCGACGTGCACTCGATAAACGCCGGGCGAGAGCAACAGGAGATAGTAATAGCCGGAGGCATCGCTCGACGCGCTGCCGCTGGCGCCCGCCGCGCTGGAGTAGTTGACCATGGCGCCGGGGACGGGCCTTCCCGTCACCGAGTCCACAAGTCTTCCTGAAATCAGGCCCTGAGTGGTTTGTCCGAGGAGTGGTCCGGTGCAGAAGCTGGCGCACAAGCTCAACAGAACGGGAAGGATTGTCCGTTTTAGTTGGGCCACCGTAGTAAGCTGTAGAGTACCATGAGGAAGCGCTGGCGGCGGTGGGCTATCTGCGCTGCCATAGCGGCGGGCAGCGTCGCGGGCGCGCGGCTGCTCAGCAACGTCCACTTCTTCGAGCTACTGAACCTCAAATCCCTGGACGCGCAGTTCGTCCTGCGGGGCACGCTGCCGGCGACAAATATCGAGTTAGTGCTGGCCGACCCGAAGGCTCTGGATACCTTCCCGGAGCTGCGCCTGTTCTGGCATCGTTATTACGCCGACGCGATTCGGGCCGCAGGCGAAGGCGGCGCGAAGGTGATCGGGCTCGACGTGGTGTTCGGAGTTCCGGTCGAAAAATACGAGCCAGGGTATGACCAGATGCTGGCGGAAGCGGTGATCACTTCGCCGGCTCCGGTGGTATGCGGGTACGTGGAAGCGCTGCAAGGCAACCCGGAAGTGCAGCAGATTCCTATCAACCTGCTGAGCGCTTCGCTGGGTCTGGCAGGATTCTCGGATCTGACCTCCGACCCGGACGATTTCGTGCGCCGGCAGGAGCTGATTGAAGCCGAGCCGCGGAATCCGAGCGATCCGCCTCCACTGCGCTCCTTCGCGTTGCGGATCGCCGAGAAGTATCTCGGTAAGGACGCGGAATTCCAGAACGGCAGGCTGACGCTGGGCGGCTATCCGGTCCCGATTGCGCCAAGCTATGACACGGCAGCCCGATCCATCGTAATTCGGGAGGCGAACCCTCCGCACACGACCCCCTCGGCTTCGCTGGCCGACGTGGTGGCCGCGGAGCGCGCGGGAAACGTGGACAAACTAAGGGGCTGGTTCGACGGCAAGATCGTGCTGATCGGCAGCGATACGGTGGACGACAGCTATGCGACGCCTTTTTTCACTCCCTTCGCGGGACCGCGATGGACCACTCCCGGAGTCGAGATTCAAGCCAACGTGGTGCGAACGCTGCTGGATCGGAAGTACCTGCTGAAAGTTCCCGAGTGGGCGAGACTAGCCGCGCTGCTGCTGGCGGCAGGCACGGCGGCGGGGATCGTGACCAGCCTGGGGGCGGGGCCGGCGGCGGGTTGGGTAACGCTGGAGATCCTGGCAATCTTCGGGATCGCGCATTTGCTGTTCCTCAAAGGTCTGATTCTGTACACGGCGGAGACCGGCGTGGCGACGCTGGGCTGCGTGCTGCTTTCGGCGCTCTATCGGGTGCTGACGGCGGACCAGCGCGGAAACCTTTTTCATCGCGCGGTGGCGTTGTTCGTCAGCAAGGAGGTGGCTCAATCGATTGAGGAGACATCCGCCATCCAGCTCTCGGGGAGGCGCGTCAACGTTACAATCATGTTCACCGATATCCGGGGTTTTACAGCCTTCACGGAGCATACCTGCGAGGTCCAGGGCCCCGAAGTTGTCGTCGATTTGCTGAATAAGTACCTGGCGATGATGGTTTCGATCATCGTCAAGCATCATGGCCGCGTGGACAAGTTTATCGGGGACGGAATTCTGGCGGTATTTTCCGATGAAAATGACGGGGCAATTCCGGGCGATCATCCGCGCCGCGCGGTGCTGTGCGCCACCGAAATCGTAAATGCCCCCAGCCAGTTCGAAACCGGTACCGGCCTGCATACTGGCCTGGCGGTGGTGGGGAATGTGGGATCGGCGGATAAGATGGAATACACGGTACTTGGCGATACTGTGAATCTCGCGTCGAGGCTGGAGAGTCTAAACAAAGAGAATCATACGAAGCTGCTTATGAGCGAAACGACCCGCAATTTGTTGGGCGGCGACATTGCAACGACGTATTTGGGAGCCGCTCCGGTGCGAGGAAAAGCCGCACCGATCAACTTATATACGGTCACGTCGCTCGTACCGGCGGAGAGAGAGTTGGCAAATGCTAAGTAACCGCTCCCTGACGATCGCGGTTCTGGTTGTAGCGGGGGACGCGTCGCTGTTCGGGGCCGCGGAAGTCCCGCCGGCGAAAGAGCAGCCGGTGGGCCTGGTACTCTCGGCCAACGGAAGCAAGCTACTGCGCGCGAACACCGAGACCGCGCTGGCGGCGCAGGCCGGCGATCTTTTGTTCGCGGGCGACGGGCTGCGAACCGACATAGGAGCCTCCTCCTTCCTTTTCTGTCCCGCCAAAGCGATCGAGACCCTGGGGCCGGCGGGAGAGGTTCGATTGGACGCGAAACAGCCCAAGGTCAAGACCGGCAAAATCTCCGAGCAACCTGCCCGGGCGTGCACGCTTCCCTCGGCGCTACGTGTGGAAGTCGCGAGCCAGCAGCATTACGGCGTCACCATGACACGCGGCGGGAGCACGACGGAAATCGCGCCCGTGCCTCGCAATCAACTGGCGGCGGAGGTCACGGCGGAACTTGCTCCTTTCGATGCGGTCCTGGCGGCCGATCCGAAGGATCAGGGAGCCCTGGTAAGTGAAGCCGCCCTGTTTGAGAAGCGCAATCTTCAGGCCAACGCGCTGGAGGTTTACAACAAGATTCGCGAGCAGTGGCCGGAAGCGGTGTGGGTGAAGAGCAAGATCTTCGATTTGGAAGAGGCTCTGGCGGCACAGGCGGCGGCGACCGCGGCGACCGGTAAGGGAGGGAAGACATACGCCCTTCTGGTCGGCATCTCGAAATACAAGAAACCGGAGCTATCGCTGCAATTCGCGCATGAAGACGCCAATCTTTTCGACAAGCTGCTGGAGAGTCCGCTGGGCGGAGGGTTGCCCGCGGACCAGATCCAACTGCTGGTGAACGATCAAGCCACCACAGCGGCGGTGCGCAACGGCTTCCAGGATTTCCTAAAGCGCCGCGCCGGCAAGGACGATACCGTCGTGATTCTGATCGCCGGACACGGCACCGTGGAAGTTCCCGGCAGCAAGAACGCATTCATCCTGACATATGACGCCGATCCCCAGGATTTGACCAGCACCGCGCTGCCGATGGCGGATCTGCGAGCGCTGTTCGAGGAGCAGTTGGCCAAAGTGGGGCGCGTAGTCCTGTTTGTGGACGTGTGCAAGGCGGGAACAATCGGCACCATTCAGAACACGACCGTCAGTGCGAATGTGCAGCAACTGGGCGAAGCGCAGGGCGATCTGTTCGGGCTGCTGGCGAGCCGGCCCAAGGAAGTTTCGCTCGAGGGCCCGCAATTCGGCGGGGGCCACGGCGCCTTCAGCTACTTCGTCGTCAAGGGATTGGAAGGCGCGGCGGACAAGAACAAAGACGGCATGGTGGATGCCGACGAATTGATCAAGTACGTCTCCGAGCAGGTGCCGGAGGCGACCGCCAACAAGCAGCATCCGCGCGAATTCGGAACCTACGAGAACTCGATGAAGCTCTCGGATTTGAGCAAGCGCGGAGTTGACTTGGCGGAATTCCGGATGCTGTACGACTCCCGGCGCGGAGGGCCGCTGCTCCTGGCTCAGAACGCGGCACAAGCTGGAATCGCGCAGGACGATCCGCAGACGGCCGCCAACCTGGCCCGCTTCAATGCGTCGATCGGAGCCGGCCGGCTATTGCCGGGCGCGAACAGCGCGTTCGAGGCTCTTCAAGCGCTGCAACCGCAATTGACCCCAGAGCGCTATGTCGAAGTTCAAAACCAGTTGCGAGTCGCCCTGGAGAATCGGGCTCAGGAAGTAATGCTGCGCTACCTGGCGGGCGACCAGACTGCTCCGGCGCGGGACGATTATGCGCAAGGCGCCCGCTACATGGAAGCGGCTCGCATGCTGACGCAGGAATCGTTGTTTCTGGAAGGACGCGAGAATTTTTTTAACGGACGGACGCTGCTCTTCGATAAAAATTTTTCGGGCGCGGCAGCGATGCTGGAGCAATCCGTGCGGATCGATCCGTCGGCTGCGTATGGCTACAACGCTCTAGGCATCGCGTACCTGGAGCAGGCGCAATTCGATAAAGCCATTCCGGCGTTTCGCGACGCTGCGCGGCGGGCGCAGCACTGGTCCTATCCGCTGCACAACGAGGCTCTGGCCTTCACCGAGACGGGCGATTTTGCTGCCGCCGTTCGCGCCTATCAACAGGCCATGCGCCTGACGCCGCAGTACAGCTACCTGCCCTATAACCTCGGACTGGTGTACCAGAGGATGGACCGCAAAGGGGACGCGGAGACAGCGTATCGCAAGGCCATGATGCTGGCGCCGGATTCGGCCGAGCCGTACAATGCACTTGGCACGCTGAAGGCATCCGAGGGCAAGCCGGCGGAGGCCGAGCAACTGTATCGCAACGCGCTCCAGAAGAACCCGATGCTGCTACCCGCGCGTCACAATCTGGCGCTGTTGCTGGTCTCGGAAAAGAGGCGCCCGGAGGCGATTACACTGTGGCGCGCCAACCTGACCCAGTCTCCGGACGATCTTCCCTCGCACCTCAGCCTGGCCGAGGCCCTGGCGCAGGACGGCGATACTGCGGGGGCAATCGAGCAGTACCGGCGGGTGGTGGCGCTGAAGCCGGAGTACATCGCGGCGCATCTGGCTCTGGCGCAGCTCCTGTCCAAGAGCGGCGATGCCGAGGGAGCGCTCACGGAGTTGCGGAGCGCCGCGGCGTCCGATCCGAAGAATCCTGGCGTGCTCGAACAGATCGGCGATGCCGAAGCCGCGCGCGGGCGGACGGCGGAGGCTCGCAGCGCGTACCAATCGGCGTTGGGGTTGTCGCCGGAGAGCGGCATGAAGAAGCGCTTGAACAATAAACTGAAGGCGCTGCCGAAGTAGGCGTCGATTTTTACCGCCGCGCGCTACGGAGCCGCCACCGGCAAGGTGGTGATGTTGGCGGTGATGGTTCCTTGCTGGACCACGACCTGCAAATTTCCCGCGGAAGCATTGGGAGGGACCTGGAAGTCGATCTGGTACAGGCCAACAGCCCCAGGAGTCAGCCCCGCGAAATAGATCAACGCGTTCAGGGTCCCCACGGTCAACGTCGGTTGGACCACCGCAGACGCGAGGGGCGCAGTGGAGGGCGCGGCCGCGCCCGAGAGCACAACGGGATTCGTGGCTCCCATGCCCACCAGGTACATGATGATATGCTCGCCGGGTTGGGCCGGACTTGTGGGGGTGACCAGGGAGTAGTCGGCACCGTGCTGGGCAATCAAAGATGCGTCCTGGAACTGAATCACCGCCGGCGCGAGCGGAACCACGGTGACCTGTACCGGCAGGGTTAGCTGGTTATTGACAATGCCGACGGCCGCGTACTGTTGATTGGGCGTGAGCTCGGCGGGAATCTGCGCATTCACCTGAGCGCCGCTCACATAGTAGAGAGGCGCGAGGCGCCCGCCCACGATCAATTGGGTACCCTGTAAGGCGGTGGGGATTGGGACGTTCGGCGATACACACGTTGTGTTCGGACTAGGGCACGCCGAAGTGGATAGATCCGCGCCTTTCGCCGCTGCGACCATGCCGGGAGCCAGCGCGGCACCTACCAGGAAGGTCGCGTTGTTCACAATCCCGTTGGGATTCAAGATCGGAGCCTGGTTGGCCGCGACCCCGCCCGTGATTTGCGCCGTGGCGGGATTCAAGCCGCTCGCGGTGCCAAGCAGAGTGACGATCGTGCCGGCCCCGCTGTTTTGAGGTTGCCAAGTGGCGGAATACTGGCCGGACGGGCCTTGCGTCACCAAAGTCAGCGGAGGATCGCCGTTGGAGAAGCTGGCGGACACCGATCCGGTGCCGACCGGGTCGCCACAATCATCATTCAAGCTGACGATCAAGTTCGCGGGCCATCCCGCCGGCACGCTGAAGCTGTTGGAGAGGCCCGTCTCGGTGAGGACCAGGCTGGTGGCGGTGCACCCGTTCGCGTTGGCCACTTCCGGGTGGGCGGCAGTGCGGACGACCATGGAGGCGGGCGCCGCGGCCGGCGTTGCACCACCGGAGCCCGTAAGAATCAGCGTGACGTTCACGTCGGCGAAGACATCATTCCCCGTCGGTAAAAGAACCACTACTTCAGCCACGCCAGTATAAATCCCTGGCGCCAACCCGGTGGTCTTGACCGCCACTGTAATTGGGGCGGGGGTGTTCAGGGAAGCGGATCCATTCGCGGGCGTCATTTGCAGCCAGTTTTGCCCGGCCGCGAGAGAGGGAGACGTAACGTAAGTTTCAAATTGGGAAGTGCTGACATTCAGCGTGAACTGCTGTGCCGGTATCGGCTGCCCGACGGGCCCAATGAAGACGAGCCCAGCCGGAGACGGCACCGGCGCCGGGGGAGGCGGCGCGGGATTGCCCGTAGGCGCCACTACATTCAAAACCGCGGTGACGTATTGCGGTGAATTGAGGGCATTATTGTCAGCTAGCTCGATCAGCTGGTAATAGGCCCCCGTGGGCAGGTTCGCGACGCTGCTGCTCAACGATAGAGGAAGGGCGCCCGGAGAACTCGCCGTCGCCTGACCATTTAGCGTGCCAAGGGTTATGAACTGCGGTCCCGTATTTCCGGCAATCGAGGCGACTGAGGCGGTCCAATTGACCGTCGAAGAGGAAGTCCCGGTATTCACTACAGGTACAGTTTGACTCAAGGAGGAGCCGGAGCCCTGGAGGATGTCGAATCGAACGCCCGTCGCGCCCACGCCGAGGATCGGACCGTTACCCGAGGCAAACAGAGTCACGGGAATCGATGCGGAACCGCTGGCAGAGTTGATCTGGATCACATCGCGATTGCTCGACACCTTGAGAGCCTGGGCGCTCGCCGTGACCGTGATGGTGACGGGAGAGCCCGCAGTCACCGTCCCGGATGTAGGCGAGATGGTCACCCAAGGCGAGCCGGAGGCCACCGAAGCGGTAAACGCGATGCTGCCGCCTCCACTGTTCGTTACCAACAGGCTCTGTTGCAGGGTCCCGCTGGAATTGGCTTGCGTTGCAAAGCTCACAATGCCGGGTGCGACGTTCAACGACGGAGGCGCCGTCGGATTTGTGATCACTATCGAAAACTGCGCTGGAATGCTGGGGTTATTGTTGCTGTCGAGAAACGTAATGACGAACGTAAAAGGACTGCCCACGGCGCCGGTGGGCGTTCCCGAAATGTTGGTAATGCCGTAAGCGTCCGCAGTCATGGACAAGCCTGGGGGTAAGGATCCGGAGGCGATCGTGAAGTCGTGATACGGCGGCGTCCCGAGGACCGCGAACACGGTCACCGAGTAAGGAGTTCCCACAGTTCCAGGAGGAAGCGTGCACGGGGTTTGGACCGTACAGCTTTGCGCATGTGCGGCCACCGCCAACAATATCAGCATCGCGGCGATGCCTAGCCCACGCAGTCTGTGATTCAACGCAAGCATCGTTACACCCTTCCTCCGGGTCTGGAGAGCCTTCGGCCCCCATTCCTGCTTTAGGTTTTAAAGATTTTCAGATTACCACGAAAACCGATCGCGCCAACGGCCTTCGGGTCGCGGCACGCCCGCGGACGCTCAGCCTGAAGCGACTGGTTCTACACTTAACCTAACCAACGCAGCCGAGTAGGATTTGGTTCCAGGATTGTGCGGGCACTCAGATTACAATAACGTGATGACTCCGACTGCGGGACTCGACAGAAGCAACGCACGCCATGCCGGTTGGCTGGCTGTCGCGCCGGCCGTGGGCCTGCTCCTGTACTGGCGAGTTCCATCCATGTGGTTTCAGGACGACGATTTCGCCTGGCTTTCGCTGGGGCGCGATATGCACGAGCACGGCCTTTGGCACGCGTTGTTCACGCCGTTTGCGCAAGGCACCGTTCGGGTGCTGGACCGGGTTCACTTCCTGGCTTTATCGGAATCGTTTGGTTCCTGGCTTCCCCCCTACCGGGCCGTCGGGCTGGCAACGTGGATTATCGCACTCATGCTGGTGATGTTGATCGGAGGAAGGCTCACGGGATCGCGGGCGGCGGGTGTGTTGGCCGCGCTACTGTGGGCCGCCAACGCCAACTCGGTTCCCTCCATCGTGTGGATCTCCGCCTACTACCAACTGCTCTGCGCGGCGTGCCTCCTGGGTGCGCTGTATTCGCGGTTGCGAGGCTGGCGCGCAGCGGAGTGGATCTGTTATCTCGCCGCGTTCGGGGCGATGGAGATCGCTCCGATGTACGCGGTAATCGCGGTGGTCTGCGCGCTGGCCACCGATCGCAAGCAACTGCGCGGCGCTCTGTGGTTGTTCGCGCCCGCGGCGATCTATACAGCCGTCCACTTCTTATTCATCCCGAAGTCCGCTTCCGGGCCGTACAAGCTTTCGCTCGATTCCCGCCTCCCCTCGACGGTCGCAAGCTATCTGGGTTGGATCTTCGAGCCGGGAAGTTCCGCGCTGCGCTCCCACGCGGAACAGTGGGCTGCCCCGGAATTGCTGCTGGGAATGATTCTGGGAATTGCGCTGGGCTGGTTCGCGGTGCGGCGACTGTGGCAGCGCGAATGGATCGCGGGGATTTTCTGCGCTTGGTTCGTGGCACTGCTCGCGCCGCTGCTGCTGCTTCCCGATCACGTCACCTCGTACTATTTGACGCTGCCGTCGATTGGACTGGCGTGGCTTGCCGGGTGGGCGATCGCGCGCGGCTGGGCGAAGGGAGGCTTTACGCGAGTGGCCGTGGCCGGCCTCGCCGCGGCATACTTCACGGGTAACGCGGCGGGCATCGAGGCGCAGACGCGCTGGTTTCAATCCCGATCGGAGCGGATCCACAAGGTAGTGGAAGGCGTTGGGACGGCGGAAGCGGCGCATCCTGGAGACGCCATCGCGCTGGAGGGCGTCGATGACGATCTGTACCAGAGCGGCTTCGACGGCCACCCCTTCCTGCTGGTGGGCGCCGAGCGCGTGTGGCGCGTACCTGCCGAGATCTCTCTGGACGACCTGCGCGCCGCCGTCGCCAGCGGCCACACACGCGTGCTGGCGATCGCGCCTGACGGGGAAACCCGCGATATCACCGATCGCGAAAACTAAAGCGTGATTCCGGCTTGAGCGGCCACAGCAACTGCGAGCAATGCGACGATGGCGACAACGGCGGCCCAACCGCAAAAATCCAGAACTTCGGGCCAGGCGGAAGGCGGACGGAGGGGCTTTGCAAGAGGCTTGGACGCACGCGCTTTGGAACGCACCGCAGCGGCGAAGTGCGGAGGCGGCTGGAGTCCTCGATAGAGCCCGGCCAGCTCCCGATCGAGTTCCGCGAGCGTTTCCAGGTACTCGCGGCAATCGCCACAAACAGTCAGATGCGCGTCGATACCGCGGCGCTCGCCGGCAGTCAGCTCGTCGTAGCCTCGCAGTAAATCCTCAAACGCCGCGCACGGCATTGGTATTCTCCTTTCGCCATCTTAACGCCAATTCCTTGCGGGCGCGGTGCAAGTGAGTCTTCACCGTTCCCATCGGAATGCCAAGCAGCCGCGAGACTTCTTCATAGGACTTCTCTTCCATATAGAACAAACTCACTACCTGGCGTAGCTTCTCCGGAAGCTCCTCGACCAGACGCTCGATATCGGGGGCGTGGGGACGACCGGGTGACTCGACCCGGTTCTCCGCCGCCGCGCGAGTTCCGGGATCTTCCAGCGAGACGGTCCGGCGCGCACTCGCCGATTTGAGAGCGGTCAGGCAGGCATTACGGGCAATGGAGTAGACCCAGGTGGAGACCGAGGCCTGCGCGCGATAGCCGGGGAGAGCGCGCCAGATGCGGATGAAGACCTCTTGAGCGGCGTCCTCGGCTTGCTCCTGGTTGGCCAGCATGGAGCACGCCAGGTGGAACACCTTGGTTTGATATTGCCGCAACACGAGATCAAAAGCCTCGTCCCATTGCTGTCGCTCGAGGTGTGCGCGGATTTCCTCGTCCATTTCGAATCAGCCGTGCGTGAGCGGATTCCGCCCCTCTTAAGACTAGAACGAGGGGTCCTAAAGTTTCAGTTCCGCGGCTGAAACATTTTGCAGGTTTGCGAAGGTCTCAACGGGCAGGAGAAACATACATGAGAGCCGAAGAAGTGATGATAATTCTGATTCTTTCGGTTGGCGCGATCATCTTCTATTCTCTTCTGTTGCGCTACCGGAGACGGGAGCTACAGCATAAGGAGAGGATGGCGGCGCTGGAGAAAGGATCTCCTCTGCCGGACGTCCCCGAAGAATTGTGGGGGCCGCGGTCGGCGCGGATCTATCTGCTGAGGGGAATGATGTGGCTGTTCTCCGGGATCGCGATTGTGGCGTTTCTCTCGGCGATGGCCGCCTACTCGGGGCAGCCTCCGAGCCTGGAAACGCGGCTGAACCGAGCGCAAAACTTGAGGGGGCTGGGTGCTACCGATGAGCAGCTCCGCGAGGAGGAGAAGGAACCCGCCCATGATGCGCTGCCTGCCGCCGTGGCTCTCTTGGGGTTGGTGCCGATCGGAATCGGAGTGGCGTACCTGATCTACTATCGGGTCGAGGGGAAGGTATCCGCTCCCGTTGGTCGCGGCTCGGCCTAGCGGCTGCGCATTTCCGGAAGGGGCGTGCGGTACTGTCCCCCGAAGATCTCGGCGAACAGCTCGACGGTTTCCGGATGTACGAGGGTGTTGTCGGCGAGCAGATGTTTGCCGCGCAGATCGAATGGCCCACCGTGCATGTCGGTGACCGTGCCGCCGGCCTCGCGAACCAGCAGAACTCCCGCGGCCATATCCCACGGATTCAGGCTGAACTCCCAAAACAGATCCAGGCGCCCGCAGGCGACGTAGGCCAAATCGATCGCTGCGGCGCCGGCCCGCCGCATCCCGTGCGAAAGCATCGCGAGCTGATAGTAGAAATGCACGTTCACGTTCTGGTGGCGTTTGCGCGAGGGAAAGCCGGTGGCTCCGAGCGCATCCTCAATCCGCGCCGCACCCGAGACGTGGATGCGCCTGCCGTTGAGATATGCACCCGCGCCCGCTTCGGCGCTGAACACTTCGTCGCGGGTGGGATCGATGATCACGCCGCATACCAGCTCGCCCGCGCGTTCCAGCGCAAGGGTCACATTGAACACCGGAAATCCGTGCGCGAAGTTGGTGGTGCCGTCGAGCGGATCGACGTACCAGCGATACTCCGACGACCCTGCCTGTCCACCGCCTTCCTCGGCAACGATGGAGTGCGTGGGGAAGTGGCTTTGCAGGCGATCCACGATCAGCCGCTCGCTGGCGCGGTCGGTTTCGGTCACCAGATCGTACTCGCCCTTGAGCTCGAAGCTGTGGTCGTGCTGGCCGCGGCGCTTCACGGCGGCCGCGATGAGGGCTGACGCCTCGCGTCCGATCTCAATGGCGGTTTCGAGAAAGGAAGACACCCGTTCTTACGCCAACTCGTACAAGTATTTAATGTCGTGCTTGTACAGGAACAGGTTGGGATCGTCTTCGCGGGTTAGACGGATGAAGTGGGCGTCGTAGAACTCGATGATGCCGTCCACCTCCTGGTTGTCGCTCAAACGGACGCGCACGCGCACGCGGTTCTCGATCAAACGCTTCAGGAAGTTCACTTCCTCCAGGGTTTGGTCGGGCGCTTTGGCTTGGCTGACTTTTCCAGGCACGGATTGACGGACCGGAGAGGCTCAGGGGTCCTTGATCCCATAATATCCCGCGCGAGTCGAAGGCCGCAAATCCGGACGCCCCATCTCCACTTGAACCAGGTGAAAGGCGGGGGCATCCTGCGGCAGATTGCGAGGATAATACCCCAGGAAGTACTGCTTGCGCAGGTCGCGCAGAATATCGGCGAAGGCCTGGTCGAGGGGGGCGCCCAAGCTCGGGTAGAAGGTGCGGCCTCCGGTATCCTTGGCCACCAGCGCCAGAGCGTTCTCTCCTCCAACGTTGCGCCCGGCATCGTTGGTGATGGGAACCACGACGATCGGATAGACCACCGCATCCGCCAGATGGGCTTCCCTGATGGCGTCCTGATAGTGGTATTTGCTGGTAGTGTCGCCGCCGTCGGTGACGATCACTTCGACATGCCTGCCGTCGCGGTTGGTCATTCGTTGCGCCGTAAGCACAATGGCGTCGAACATCGAAGTGCCGCCGACGGAATTGAGATACCGGATCGAGCTGTTCAGCGCCGACGCACTGCGCGTGAAATCCCTGAGCAGGGTCACTTGATAGTTGAACGAGTACACGGCAGCCGCATCCTTGTTATTGCCGCTCCCCAGCAGCGCTTTGAAAAACTTCTCGATGGAAGTTGTTTCCTCGCGCACATCCTTGAGCGTCGAGCCGCTGGTGTCGATCAGCACCGACACTGACAAGGGCTGGTCCGTTTGCGCCTCGAAGTGCTCGATTTCCTGTTTGACGCCGCAATCGTAGACCGTGAAGTCTTTCTTTTCAAGGGACCCGACCAGATCGCCCTTGGCGTCCTTCACATTCACGAGCAGCCGGACCAGTTTCACGTCGACTTTGTAGGGCGGCTGCGGTGGCGCCTGCGCGGCCAAAGGCAGGGCCAGCAAAACCTGGATGATGGCCGATCGCATTATGCCCGGGCCTTCACCACCGCATCGTCCCATTCGCCGTCCACCCAAACTTCCCCGTCCGCGAAGTATTCTTTTTTCCACACCGGCACCGTCCGCTTCAGGCGATTGATGCCTTCGAGAGCGGCGTCAAATGCGGCCCGGCGGTGCGGCGCTGTGACCACCACGGCCACGCTGGTCTCCCCGATCTCGATGCGGCCCAGCCGGTGCACCATGGCGATACGTCCGATCGAAAATTCCGCCGCGATCTCGCGCCCGATCTGGGCCATGATTTTGACGGCCATGGCTTCGTAGCATTCGTATTCGAGATAGCGGGTGGGGCGACCCTTGGTATTGTTGCGCGCGACTCCCTCAAAGTTGACGAACGCTCCGTCTTCGCCGCGCAGCAGTTCGCGCGCGATCGCTGCGCCGTCAATGGGCTCCCGCGTGAGGGCAAAACAATTGCCGGTGACTTCGTCGCGAATGTGCTGGGAGTAGCCGCGCGAGCCGCCACTCACGGGCGGGAGGAACGCCACCTCGTCCCCTTCGGCCAGCTGCGCCGAGGGCGTCGAAAACTCCTGATTCAACGCCAGCACCACGCTCGCGGCCATCCCCCGCAATTTGGGAAAACGGCCGGCGTAGAGATCGAAGACCGACTCAAGGCGCCCTCCCTCGGGAATGTCGAGGGAGTCCTCACGGAGGCCCACTACGTCGCGGAGAACGCCAAAAAATAAGACCCGGATTCGCACGTTGCTGTCATAGTATCAGACTGTTTTGAGGACGTTCCGGTTTCCGTAATCCGCTAGAATAGTGCTTCGATGTCAATCCCTTCGACGGCTCATGTGGATGCCCGCTTGCGAGTGCGTTACGCCGAGACCGACCAGATGGGCGTGGTCTACCACGCCAACTATCTGGTGTGGATGGAGGTCGGCCGTGTCGAGTACTGTCGCGCCTCCGGGTTCCGTTACCGCGATCTGGAAGCCGAAGGCGTGCTGCTGGCCGTGGTCGAAGCCCATTGCCGGTACCTCTCGCCGGCGCTTTACGACGAAGAAGTGATCGTGAGGACTTGCGTCCAGGAGGCCACGGCCAGGCTGGTCCACTTCTCCTACCAGATCAGCTCGGGCGAAGACGGCCGCCTGCTGGCCGAGGGCTCCACGAAGCACGTGTTCTGCGGCCGCGATCGCCGAGCCTGCAAACTTCCGCAACAGTTTCATGCGATCTTCGGCGTGAATCGTGTGCCGGGCGCATCATCGGACGTCAGTGTCCCGGAGACTTCACCGTGATGTACGCTCCCGCGGGACTCTGGATCCCGCTGATCGTAATCGCTAGCGGCAGATCGCCATCGGGGGCGTCCAGAGGCACCTGAAAGTCCAGTTGGTACAGGCCCGGACTCGAGGGCGTGATTCCCACGTAGAGAATGTCGGCCGCAGGCAGCGGTTGCCCGTTGAACATGACTGTTGCTGTGCCGGTCACCATTGCGGCCCCCGCCATAAAAACGCCTGGCGCGACAACCGGATTAGTCGCGCCCAAGCCGGTAGCGTAAACCGTGACATATTCGCCCGGCTGTGCGGGCGCATATCCGCTCCCGGGAAAAAGAGTAGGGGCTGCGATTCCAACGTTGGTTTGAGCGTCGGCCGCCGCAACCGGATTATGCCCGTTGGCGTTGGTCACAAAATAGAAGAACTCCGGCGCGGCCGCAGCCACTGCCGCCTGCACTCCAGCGCTCGCAATCTGATTCGAGGAACCGCAATTACTCAACACCTGAACGGTCGCGGAGCTTCCGGTGATCACCGGCACCTGGAAGTTGACCTGCGTGTCTGAAACTCCGAAGATCGGCGCCTTGGTACCAGATAACTGCACGCACACACCCTTGAAGTTGGTGGGGAGGGTTCCATTCACCAGATCTCCCTCGGCGACGCTGGCGAACGTGCCTCCGCCTCCAAATGCATTGCCGAATACGCTGGCGATCCCGCCGGTCGAAAGCGACGCCACCGCCGGTACACTCAAAGCCGCGCCCTCGACTCCAGTGATTTGCGGCCCGGCCGACGTCAGATTGAAGGTGCCCACCGGAAGGCTTCCCACGTTGGCGGTGATTTGGATCTTACCGCCGGTACCCAGAGTGACCAGTATGCTGGCGACGCCGGACGCGTTGGTCATCACGGAATTCGCACTCAAATGAGCCGACCCGCTGACCAGGTTGAAGGTCACGATTACTCCCCCCACGGGGTTCCCCGACACATCTGCCACGGTCACTGAGATCGCGATGTTCGAATCGGGCGGCCCGATTTGCTGGTCTCCCAAGGAAACGCTCAGGCTCGCCGGAGCCACGGCCGTGAGTTTACGGATCCGGTCGTTGAAATTATCGGCGATATAAATGCTGCCGTCAGTATCCACTGAAACTCCCAGCGGATCGATGGAGACTCCGACGGCCGGCCCGGATTCGAGATCGAACGGGTATTTCCCGGTGCCCGCGACGGTCCAAATGGTGTTTCCCAGAATCATCCGCACCACCGCGTTTCCGGAATCGGCGATGAAAACGTTGCCCTGAACGTCGACGGCAACCCCGGCCGGGCTCATGAGCTGCGAAAGAGCAGCCGATCCGCCGTCCCCGCTGTATCCCGCGGAGCCGACGCCCGCCACCGGGGTTACGATCATGCTGTTCAGGTTGATCTTTCGTACCCGGTTGGTCAGTGCCTCTGCAAAATACAAATTGCCGGCATTATCCAGCGCGAGGTCCACCGGTGCCACCGCTGCCTGGCTGGCCGGGCCATTGTTGCCGGTGGAGGCGCACGTGCCGTTGCCCGCGATGGTTGTGATCGTGGCGTTCGTATCCACCATCCGGATCGCACAATTGCCGCTATCGGAAATGTACAGGTTTCCGGACGGGTCCGCGGCCACAGCGGTGGGATTGAAGAGCTCCGCCGCAGGGGCATAGCCCCTATCGCCGCTGTAGCCCGGTGCGCCTGTGCCCGCGACAGTCGCATAGCTTCCGCCATGCACAAGTCGCAATATGCGGTTGTTCCCCGAATCCGCAATATACACGTTGCCTTGGGCGTCGCGGGCGATTCCTTCCGGGAAATTGAGTTCCCCGGCGGCGCTTCCGGCCACGCCATTTCCCACGACGTTGGTGATGGTTCCGTTGGACACCATCCGCACCCGGCTGTCTCCTGTGTCGGGAATCAGGAAGCCGCCTGTTCCATTGCCGATAACGTCATCGGGCTGATTCAGGAACGCAGTGGTAGCCGGAATATTATCCGCGATCGTGGTCCCGGCTACGGAGTTGATGATCGCGCCATGAATGCGCCGGACGCGGAAATTGCCGGTATCGGAAAGCAGGACGTCCCCATTGGGCGCCGCCGCCACATACATCGGAAAAGAAAACACAGCCTGGTTCGCTGGTCCGCCGTCGCCGCCGTAGCCGAGACTTTCGCTGCCGGCCACGGTGTGTATCATTCCATCGGACACGGTGACCCGTTGAAGATAGTTAAGCTCCATCAGGATCAGCACGTTTCCGTTTGCCTCCACCGCGGTCCCAATTGGAAGAGGCAAGGCCGCGGATGCCGCCGGAGCCCCATCCGTCAAGCCGAAATTTCCATTGCCCGCGAAGACGTCGATGACGTTGGTTTGCTGGTTGATCATGCGCACATAGTTGTTGTTGTAATCGGCGAAATAAATTACGCCTTGGGAGTTCACCGAAATGCCGGCGGGGCCATCCAGGACCGCTTTGGCGGCCGGTCCTCCGTCCCCGGCGTCACCATTAATGGCTTGACCCGCGATGGTCGCGATGCTTTGATCCAGAGCGGAGACCTTCCGAATCCGATTGTTCAAGAAATCCGCAATGTAGAGATTCGCGGCCGAATCGACGGCGATATCGGCCGGATCCAGGCCAGCCGCGACGGCGGGGCCTCCGTCGCCGGACCAGTGATAATCACCATTTCCGGCTACCGTGGCAATCGTGCCTTTCATCAGATTGATGAAGCGCACGCGGCTATTGTTGTAGTCGGCGACGTACAACCCTCCCTTGCCGTCCAGCACGATGCCACGTGGACCATCGAACTCGGCTTTCAACGCGGGGCCTCCGTCACCCGCGAACCCGGCAATGCCTGTCCCGGCGACAATATGGATGTTGCCATCCGTCCCCGCCATCAGGATCCGGTTATCCAGGTAGTCCGCGATGTAGACGTTCCCACTGGCATCCTGAGCCGAGCCCCAAGGGTATCGAAGTGGGGTACTGGTAGCGGGTGCGCCTTCTTTCAATCGTGACGTCCCTGCCACCGTCTGAATGATGTAGGATTGACCGAAGGCCACTGCGGCGCCCAGCAGCGCCCCAGCCCAGACACTGAATTGAAACGTTCGCCGCGCTGGCAAAATGAGCATGCTTAAAAGAGTACGGCGAGGCCTTTAAAAACGCAAGAGACCAATCGGTACATTTACAACAATGACTCTCTCAATTCGGGACCTAAATCTTACAGGAAAGCGCTTATTCATGCGCGTCGATTTCAATGTCCCGCTGGCCCCTGGCGGCAAGGAGATCACCAGCGATAAGCGGATTCGCGCATCCCTTCCCAGTATTCAATACGCGCTGGATCGCGGGGCGGCCCTGATTCTCGCCAGCCATTTGGGGCGGCCAAAGGGGAAACCAAATCCGGAAATGAGTCTCGCGCCGGTGGCGGAGCGGCTCGCGCAGCTTCTGGGACGCCCGGTGGCGATGGCGCCGGATTGCGTCGGTCCCCAAGTGGAGGCGATGCTGCCCAAGCCGGGCGAGGTCCTGTTGCTCGAAAACCTGCGCTTTCACGCGGAGGAAGAGAAGAACGATCCCGAATTTTCCCGCCGGCTCGCCAGGCTCTGCGACGTCTACGTCAACGACGCCTTCGGCTCGGCACATCGAGCCCACGCCTCCACCGTGGGGATGATCGCGTTCGTCAAGCAGGCCGCCGCGGGTTTGCTGATGGACAAGGAGCTCGAATACCTTACCAAGGCGGTGCGCAATCCGGCCCGGCCGTGCGTGGCGATCCTGGGCGGGGCCAAGGTTTCCGACAAGATCGAGGTGATTCAGAACCTGATGAAGGTGGTCGACCGGCTCATGATCGGCGGCGCGATGGCCTACACGTTTCTGCGGGCGCGCGGCGAGTCCACAGGAAAGTCGCTGGTGGAGGAAGACAAGACCGACCTCGCGCGCGAGCTGATGGCAGAAGCCGGCGATAAGCTCCTGCTGCCCGTCGATCACGTCGTGGCCTCGGAAATGAAGGCGGGCGCGGAAAACCAGATCGTTGAACGGGTGCCGGACGGAATGATGGGACTCGATATCGGGCCCAGGACCATCGCCGAATACTCCGCCGTCATCGCCGCTGCGAAAACCGTGATCTGGAACGGCCCCATGGGGGTCTTCGAGATGCCTCCGTTTGACCGCGGTACCGTTGCGCTGGCGAAGGCCGTGGCCGCTTCCGGTGCGATCAGCGTGGTCGGCGGCGGCGACTCGGAGAAGGCCATCAAATCGGCCGGCGTGGCCGACAAGATCAGCCACATCTCCACCGGAGGCGGCGCATCGCTCGAGTTTTTGGCCGGCATCGAGTTGCCGGGAGTCGCCGCGCTGGACAAGTCATAGGGATCAAGTCATAGGTATGCTGATGGTTGGATGGCGCTGCTGACAATCTCGGGCGAACCCGCCTCCCGGTTTGAGGAAGTGGCCAACGGCGTGGCGCAGCTCCTGCGCTTCGAATTGGTGACCGCGTCCCACCTGACGCAGTGGATCGCTGAGGAGTATGGCGAGGCTCCGGTTCCCGACCGCGCCTGGCGTCCCGCCGTCGCCTCCATCGTGGCGCGCGTAGCCACCGAGCACCACCTGGTGGTGGCGCTTCCCAGCGCCGAATCGTTGTTCGATCCCATGCCGCAGCTTCTTCGCGCCGGCATCGTCGCGTCGGAGGCGCGCCGCGCGGGCAACGTGATGCTCGATCAGCAACTGGAGCGTCCCGAGGCCAAGGCTGAGCTGGCCCAACTCGACGACGCCGCCAAACGCCTCCGGCGCGCGCGCTTCGGACGGTCCACGGCGCGGGCTGGGGACTTCGATATTACACTGAACGCCGAGGGCATGGACGCCGGGGTAATGGCCGAGGTGCTGCGGGCCGCCGCCGCCGCCCGCTGTCTAGCCGAGCAAGGCATGTTGTCCGCCGCGGCCGAAGCGCGCATCCAGTTCCGCACACGCCTGGAGCTGGCCCGTCACGGAATTGTTCCGGCCGGCCGGGCCCATCTCAAACGCGCTGCCTTCGGCCATCCCAGCGAGGAAATGTTCGCCAACCTCCTGGACTTTTACCGCATCCAATGGCAATATGAGCCGCGCAGCTTTCCATTGCAATGGGACAAGGACGGCAACGTCATGGAGGCCTTCACGCCGGACTTCTATCTCCCCGAATTCGACTTGTACGTCGAGCTCACCACCATGAAGCAGGCTTTGGTGACGCGGAAGAACCGCAAGGTTAAGCTGCTTCGCGCGATCTATCCGCACATCAATATTCAGGTGTTTTACCAGAAGGATTTCCAGGATCTGGTATTCAAATATGGCTCGCGCATGGAAAGCGCTCAAACTCCGCCTCCAATGCCTGCATCATGAACCAGCCACCCGAAATCGAACGCGTCCTGTTCACGGAGGAGCAGGTACACCAGCGCATCGGCGAGGTGGCGGCCGAGATCAGTGAAAAGTTTCGAGGCCGGGATTTGAAGCTTGTCGGCGTGCTCAAGGGCTCGGTGTTTTTTCTCACAGCTCTGGCCCGCGCGATCTCCATCCCCGTCAAAATCGACTTCCTGGCGATTTCGAGTTTTGGCGGCGGCGCTCCCGGCATGGTGCGCATCGCCAAGGACCTCGACGACCCGATCGAAGACGAGGATGTCCTGCTGGTGGAGGACATCGTCGATACCGGCTTCACGACGCGCTACCTCTTACAGACGCTGGCCGGCCGCGGGCCCAACTCGCTGGCGATCTGCACACTGCTCGACCGCACCGTCCGCCGCATCGTCCAGGTGCCGGTGGCGTTCCGCTGTTTCGAGATCCCGGACCGCTTCGTGGTGGGATGCGGCCTCGATTACAAGCAGCTCTACCGCAACCTGGGCTATATCGCGGTGATGAACATCGCTTCTTTAAATCAGGCGCCGCTGAATCGAGAGAAGGCCTGAGTGACTTTCGTCTCCTCGCCCGCTATGATGGCGAGCGCAGGAGTTCGAATCGTGAAACCGAACCGACGGCAAGCCACCTCACCCGCAATTCCGGTTTTGTTTTGTCTCTTCCTTCCTTTGGCGGCGGCCCAACAGCGCTACCTTCCGACGGATGTTGAGAATGGATCCCGGCTGTATCGCAACAATTGTTTCGCCTGCCACGGACCCGATGGAAATTCCATTCCCGGCGTCGATTTTCGACGCGGACAATTCAAGCGCGCCTCCACGGACGAAGACCTGTTCCGGGTTATCGTCAGCGGTGTTCCCGGCACCGCCATGCCGCCAACGGCGGTGAACGATTCGGCGCGTCTGGCGTTGGTCGCCTATATCCGTTCGATGCACGATTCCGCAGCCAGCGCGATCGGGTCGGGCGACGCCACACGCGGGCGAGATCTGTTTGAAAAGGAGGGAGCCTGCCTCGGCTGCCATCGCGTCAATGGCAAAGGCTCGCGAGTTGCTCCGGACCTGAGTGAAGTGGGCGCGATTCGCACCGCGGAGTATCTGGAACGTTCGATCCTGGCCCCCAATGAATCTGTTTTGCCGGAACACCGCACGGTCCGGGCGGTGACCCGTCAAGGCACTGTCATCACCGGCCGAAGGCTGAATGAAGACACACATTCCATTCAACTCATCGATTCGGAGGAACGTTTACGCTCGCTCGACAAATCAGATCTCAAAGAGTATGCGATCCTCACGACCTCGTCCATGCCTTCTTACGAGGGCAAGTTCAGTTCGAGCGAGCTTGCCGATGTCGTCACCTACCTGCTGTCATTGAAAGGAATGAAATGAGCCGACGCATTGTGTTCGCAACGTTGGTCATGGCCGGCGGCCTGCCTGGTCAAGTGGCGCTGGGTCAAGTGAGCTGGGACCGGCTTCTGCACGCCGATCGGGAACCGCAGAACTGGCTTATGTATTCGGGAACCAACAACTCGCAGCGCTATAGCTCGCTCGATCAGATCTCGCGCACCAACGCTAAGAATCTGGAGACGCAGTGGGTGTATCAGGCTCGCTCGTTGGAGAAATTCGAAGCGACGCCACTGGTTGTCGACGGCATCATGTATCTGACTGAACCGCCCAACAATGTGATCGCGCTGGACGCCAAGACGGGGGCGGTCTTCTGGGTCTATGAATACCGAGTCGCGGCGGACGCTCGGCCCTGCTGCGGTGCGGTAAACCGCGGCGTATCGATCCTTGGCAACACGCTGTTCATGGGAACCATAGATGGATTCCTGATCGCGATCGACGCCAAGGGCGGACGTCCGGTTTGGAAGGTTGCCGTCGGCGATCCCAAGGCGGGCTATTCGATCACGCACGCGCCCCTGGTAGTCAAGGACAAAGTCATCGTGGGAGTGGCCGGCGGAGAATACGGCATCCGCGGATTCATTGCGGCCTACGACGCCGCCACCGGCAAAGAGGACTGGCGCTTCAACACTATTCCTGGCCCCGGCGAACCGGGTCACGAAACGTGGAC
>Ga0070733_10000994_pt1 | contig 21655 bp, 21 predicted proteins | sample Coa_R1_9_FD_66450 | JGI IMG/M metagenome (GOLD analysis project Ga0070733, IMG submission 66450) | Surface soil microbial communities from Centralia Pennsylvania, which are recovering from an underground coalmine fire - Coalmine... | ecosystem: Environmental > Terrestrial > Soil > Unclassified ... | reverse complement strand
AGCGCCGGAACCTCGCAGTCGTCGCAGGCCGCTTCCACATCGAGCGCCACCTGCAGACGCCGCCCGAACCGAATCTGCTCGACGTTCAGATACATGCGCGTCAGCTCCATTTCCTCCCGGAAGGGAATGGAAGCGCGCTCGCCCAGCCGCAGCGAGGTGCGCAGGAAGTCCGCCAGCTGGATGCACATCTCCCGCGCCCGCATTGGATCGTTCGCGGTCAGCGCGCTGATCGAGTTCAGGCTGTTGAACAGGAAATGCGGATTGACCTGGGCCTTGAGGGCACGCAATTGAGCTTCGCGCGCCAGCAGCTCCGATCGCCGCGAAGTCTGCGCCTCGATCACCACATAATGCATCGCGATCGAAAGCAGATAGATCATCGCCACCATCGCGGCGAGGACCGGTTCCGCGGCCGCGAAACCTCCCACGGAGAAGGTGCTGGCTGCTGTTTTGGCCACGAAGACCACCACGGCCGATACAACCACAGCCGCCAGAACATGCTGTCCCAACAGCCTCCCGGCGGCGGTCGATTTCAGCGGCAATGCCCGGCACGCGTACCAGGGGGAGAGACATGCGAACGACAAAATCACCGTGACGGGAATGATGATGGCCGCGGTCTCGAGAGCCCTCAGGGAGCCGGCAACCGAGATCAGCAAGCCCAGGATCGCTCCTATCGGTACCCACGCGGCGAAATACAACCCGGAGGTTTTCCAGTCGTGGAGGACAGGATGCATCAGTTACGAATCTCGACACCGCCGAAAACCGCCGCGCCCGTAATGACCAGAGTCGGCGGTTCGAATCCCGGTTCTGGCCTGGGAGGAACCGTCTTGTCTTCGCACCCGCCGAAAACCGCCGCGTTTTTCATGACGACTTTCCAGGTACGCGGGACCGTGATTTCAATACCCCCGAAGACCGCGCTCGCGTCAAGCCTGACGCGCCGGTCCGTCGATGCAATCGATGTGTCCGTCAGGTCGATTTCGATCGATCCGAACACCGCCGCCACCTTGCCTCCTTCGAACTGCTGCGTCTCCACTCGCCGCCGCAGCGAAGCGAAGACCACCGCTTCATCGAGCCTGTTGCCGAAGAAGTTGGCCCGCGGACCGGGCGGCCGCATTTGGGAATACTTGCGAAGGCGCTCCGGCCATTCGTGGAAGTGTGTGGGATTCACCAGCATCGATATGCCGAACGCGATCAGCATCACCGGCCAGAACACGCTCCCGCTGACGTGGATAATCTGCAGGTTGCCGAGGATGAGAAGCCCTCCCCACAAAATCAGGGCGAGGGCCCAGATGATCGCCGTCCGGCTCTGTCGTCGATCCAGAATCTGCACGCCGAATATGACGATAAAGATCGGCCAGTACGCGCGGATATCCTGGATGGGAAGTATGCCGACGTTGTCCAGAAAAAGGAGCGCCCCGACGATGATCAGCATCAGCGCGAAAAGGCTTCCGCGCGGAAGGTCGGCGAGTTTCATTGGTCGTCCCTCGAGGTCGCCCAGAGATAGAGTTCTTCGAGACCTGCGGCGATCAGCGTCACCGGCCACAAGTCCCAATATCGGGCGATCTGAATGATATCGAAACGGCCCATCAGGAAAAGACCGCCGGCGAGGACCAACATCAGCGGAAGTGCGATCTGGCCTGGATAGAAAAGTCTCATTTGCTGTACCTTGACCCGATGGTAAGGTTTCACCCGGCGGAACTCACCAGATTTTCGGCGAACGCCGGTCTGTTACCGGTGAACGCCGCGAGAGCGTTCGAGCGCATATTTAACGAGCGCTGCGGACCGGTAGATCCCATGTACGAATCGCGAGTAAGGCATTGTCAGAAAGAAGGCCAGAACGATTCCAAGGTGCACGATCAGCAGGGCGCCCATCGCCGCCGTTTCCCGTAGAGCGAGCAGCAGCAGACCCGACGCCGCGGTGAGAAACAGAAGCACGATAAATGAGGCGTCCCCGCCAGCCCGCGTTTCGGGGTTGTTCGTCCCCTTGAACCTGAGCAAGCCCAGCGTGCCGGCCAGAATCGCGATTCCTCCCGCAGTCCCCAGTACCACCGGAACGCTTAAATAGCCGTACGGCGCTTTCAAGTCGAGGGCGTAGTGATAGAAAGCCGCGGTCGCGGTGGAAGCGAAGCAAAGGCCGAACCCGTACATGGTGAATTGGTGGCACCACCGACGTGTTTGCGATTGCGGGCCATCGAGATAGTGCAGCGTCAACACGTCCCTCAGGGCTGTGATCAGCGCGCCGGGATTTAAGAATTCCGCGAAACGCTCTCCGCTGCCACGCCAGAAGCGAACGAATCCCATAGCGAAAGCAATGAGCACGAAAATGGAGACGCCGCCGAATGACCAGACCATCACCTGATGCGGAACGATCCGATAAAAATCACCCCGAGCGGTTCTGCCGCTTGCGAGCAGCATCGACGCGATCAAACACACCGCAACGATCAGCCACACCACGGGGCCACGGGCCAACGCGCGCGGCCACGCATATTGCCGATACGAATGCGCCCGAATCTCCGCCAGAAGCTTCGGTACGTTCACGGCAAATTCATGCGGAGGGGCGTACTGGCAGGCGTAGTAGCACTCGCCACAGTTGTGGCAAAGGTTGGCGAGGTAGTTCAGATCGCGCTCGGGAAACGTTTGTCGTAGTTCGATTGCCGGAAAAACGGCGCAGTACCCTTCGCAATAGCGGCAGGAGTTGCAGATGCGCAGGATGCGCTCGCCTTCCTGCACCAAGGCTTTCTGTGGCAGATCAGTGGAGGCCACGGGCTGCCTCGCGACCTGCAATCCTGCCGAAAACGGTGCCGATCGTCATGCCAAACCCGGCGAGATAGCCCTTGCCGAGAATGTTGCCGGCCATGATCTCACCGGCGGCGAAAATATTCGCCGCTCGCCGGCCATCGCTCATTTGGACCGCAGCGTGTTCGTCCACTTTCACGCCCAGATAGGTGAATGTGATGCCTGGACGCAACGGATATGCGAGGAACGGCGGCGTATCGAGTTTCCGTGCCCAATTCGTCTTATCCGGATTCAGTCCCCGCGTGCGGCAGCCGTCAAGGGACGTGTGGTCGAATGCGCCAGGCGATACGGCCTCGTTGAAAGTCCGAACCGTCGCGGCTACGCGTTCCACCGGCAGTTGCAGAATCCTCGCCAATTCCTCAATCGTATTCGCTTCGATTGCCGGAAATACCGAAGGCATGAATTTCCCGCTCGCCTTAGCGTCAATGATCGACCAGGCGATCTGGTCCGGCTGCTGTGCAACCAACCTCCCCCAGATCGCATACCGCTTGGGCCACAGATCCTCACCCTCGTTATAGAAGCGCTCGCCGTTTTTGTTGACAACGATCCCCAGCGGCACACAGTCGAGACGCGTGACGATTCCACCGTCGAACTTCGGCGCGCGCGCGTCGATGGCCACGCAATGACACTGCGTCGCGTCACCGACAGGTTGGGCGCCGGTTTCCAACAATAGCTTCAGCACTTTGCCTTTGTTGTAGGGCGTGCCGCGCACGATGAAGTTGAGCGCGGCGTCTCCCCAGGCCTCTTTCAGCCAGTCCAGATTTGCCTCGAACCCTCCTGCGGCCGCTACCAGGGTCCTGGCGCGAATCTCCACAGGCTCGCCGTCGATCAAAACGGTAGCATTTTCGAACCTTCCATCCACAATGCGGAGCGCCACGACTTCCGCATTGTAGAGTACCTCAATTCCGTTCTTTCGCGCCGCGGCGTAATAAGTATTCATCAGCGCTTTTCCGCCGCCCAAAAAGAACGCATTAGTACGGCCCAGCTGCAGCGTGCCGCCCAGCGGAGGCTGGAACCGCGCCCCACAGCTCCGCATCCATCGACTCGCGGGCGCCGATTGCTGGATCGTCATCCGCGCGAGAGCTTCGTCGGATTCGCCACCGGTGACGCGCATCAGGTCTTCGAAATATTCACCTTCTGTATACGCACCGGTCAGCACGTCGGTAGGCGCGTCGTGCACGCATCGGAGATTGCGCGTGTGCCTGCTGTTTCCGCCGCGGAAATCAGGCGGAGCGCACTCGACCACCAGAACGCTCGCACCGGATTCTCTCGCGCTGAGCGCCGCGCACAATCCCGCGTTGCCGCCGCCCAATACCAGAACGTCGGCCGTCACAGCTACCGTTTCGTCTGCTTACGTAAATCCAGAATCAAGCCCATGACCCGCTGTTCGAGATCGTCCCGCACCATGCGATAAATTTCCATCGGAGCGCCAATCGGGTCACCGACCACCCACTCGAGGACTTCCCTCGGTGGAGAGCCCGGCAACTGGTATCCCGCCATGTTGACGACGATGTCGCACTCCGATGCCTCGAAAGGATTGTATAAACGGGGTTGGTGTTTGGAGATATTGACATTCATCTCGCCCATGACCTTGACAGTATTGCGGGCAACGGCGTGCGTGGGCGAGAGGCCCGCGCTCGCCGCGGTCAGGACGTCGTTCCCGTAGTGTTTGGCGAAGCCTTCCGCCATCGGACTGCGGCAGGCATTTCCCACACAAACGAAAAGAACCCGTTTCAGAGCTTGTTCAGGAATAACTTATGCACCCGTGAATCCTGCGTGAGTTCAGGATGGAATGTTGCGACCAGATGCCTGCCTTGTTCGACCAGTACCGGGTCACCCTTATATTGTGCCAAAACACTTACGCCGGGGCCGGCGCGCCGGATGATGGGCGCGCGGATGAAGACCGCTTCCATGTCTCCCGCGCCCGCTCGTTGTTGAAAATCGGCGGCCGGCTCGATGTTCGCGACCTGGCTGTCGATCTGTCTCCCGTAGGCATTACGCTCGACAGTGAGGTCGACGGCGCCAAAGCTTTCCTGCGCCGGGTTGCTCACTTCCTTCGCCAGAAGAATAGCTCCCGCGCAGGTTCCGAAGATTGGCTTCTCACGCGCGAACTGACGCAGCGGTTCGTTGAGATCCATGAAGTTGATGAGCTTGAGCATGGTGGTGCTCTCGCCGCCTGGTATCACCAGGCCGTCGATGTTCTTCAGCTCCGCTGCGGTGCGGACGAGGACAGGCTGGGCGCCCGCGCGTTCGAGCGCCTTCGCGTGCGCTTCGAAGTCGCCCTGCAACGCGAGAATCCCGACCCTTTTCATAGGCTCCCTATCCGATGGACATGCGGCGATAGCTGCGTTTCCGCGACATCAAAACCAACGCGGCTTTCGCCGCGTGTCCGCTACCAGCCGCGAGTCTGCATCAACTCGCCTTCGGGCAGCTTGGAAATGTCGAGTCCGGGCATCGCCATTCCGAGATCCTCGCTGGCTTCCAGCAATTTTTCGGGGTCGTTGAAAAAGGTAGTCGCCTTGACGATCGCCTTGGCCCGCGCTTCCGGATCTTCGCTCTTGAAAATTCCCGAGCCGACAAAAACCGCTTCAGCGCCGAGCTGCAGTACCAGAGCCGCATCGGCCGGCGTAGCTATGCCTCCCGCCGAGAAATTCGGCACGGGGAGTTTGCCATGCTCCGCGACCCACTCGACCAGTTCGAGCGGCGCGCCCAGATTCTTCGCCTCATGGACAAGCTCTTCTTTGCCCAGCACCGTGAGCTGCCGCATCTCCTTAATGATGGTCCGGATATGCCGCACGGCTTCCACGATGTTCCCCGAGCCCGCCTCGCCCTTGGTGCGAATCATGGCCGCGCCTTCGGCAATGCGCCGCAACGCCTCACCCAGGTTGCGCGCGCCGCAGACGAACGGAACTTTGAAGTTGCGCTTGGCGATGTGGTGCTCTTCATCGGCGGGCGTCAGCACTTCGCTCTCGTCGATGTAATCGACTCCGAGGGCTTCCAGGATGCGCGCTTCCGTGAAGTGGCCGATACGCGCTTTGGCCATCACCGGAATCGAAACCGACGCCATGATTTCGCGGATCTTGCTGACCGGCGACATTCGCGCCACGCCGCCTTCCTTGCGTATGTCGGACGGCACGCGTTCAAGCGCCATCACTGCAGCTGCGCCCGCCCTTTCCGCGATGACAGCCTGTTCCGCGTTCACGACGTCCATAATGACGCCGCCTTTCAGCATCTCCGCCAAGCCAACCTTCAATCTGAATTGTTCGTCCTGGAACATGTTCATCCTCTCCTGAAAAGTCTTTCAAACAAGCGCCATCGCGGGATGCGCATCCCGCGCCTCGCGCGCACCGACCGCATTCTGCACCAACGTGCCCAATATTTCGATTCCTTTGCGAATCTCATTGGGATCGAGACCCGCGAAACTGAGCCGCAGCCCCGAATCGAGCGGCCGCGACACGGAAAAATATCTTCCCGGCAGATAATCGATCCCGGCCTGTTGGGCCAGCCCCCGCAAGGCGGTAGCATCCAGACCCGGCGGCAACTGGATCCACATATTCATGCCGCCGCCTGGAACCCTCCACGTGCAGGAGGGAAGATAACGCCGGCACGATTGATCGAGAGCCCGCAATTTTTCCTTTGCAGCCGCGATAACGATCGCCTGATGCCGCGCCAGCTTGCCGGATTCGGCAAAGCGCAGAAGAAAAGCCTGCGAGAGATGGTCCGTATGCAGATCGGCGAGTTGCTTCAGTTCGGTGGCGCGCGCGATCACCGGGCGAGGCGCGATGATCCAACCTACTCTGATGCCGGGAAACGCAATTTTGGAAAAACTGCCCAGCAGAATGACGTTCGAATCGAGCTGCTTGAGCCGGGGCAGGGAATTACCCTCGTAAGCCAGTTCGCTGTAAATATCGTTCTCGATCACGGCGACTCCGGCCTCGCCGGCCATTCGGCAGATCTCGGCGCGATGCGCAGCCGGCATCGTGGCACCTGTTGGATTCTGGAATGAAGGCGTCACGATCAGCACCTTTGCGCCGGATTTAAACGCCCGCTGCACAGAGTACAAATCGATGCTGTCGCCATCGGCGGGCACGCCGATCAGCTGCGCGCCCGCTTCGAGAAAGAGATTCTTCAAGCCCGGATATACGGGTTCTTCGAGAGCCACCTTCTCACCCGTACGCACCAGCGCGCGGCGCAGCAGATCAAGCGCCTGCTGGCAGCCGTTGGTGATGAGAATGTCGTCCGAGTCGCGCGCGATGCCGTTTTGGATCGCCCGATCGAGCAGATAGCGGCGCAAAGGTTCGTAGCCGCCTGGCGAGCCAAGCTGCATGAGAGCTTTCAGGTTCCGGCTTTCGAGAACTTCGCGGCAACACTCGCGAAACTCCTCGATCGGAAAAAGCTTTTCCGAAGGCCTTGAGCTGGTGAAGTTGATCCCGCCTCCGGCCCCGGCCGCGGCTGACGTTGAAACGGATGTGGTGAGCGCGCGAGACCAATTCAGCGAGTCTGTACCGGGTGCATGAGGACTCCTTTCCGGACCTGCGCATACGTAGCTGCCCCGGCCCACCTCACCCTTGATGAGTCCAACGGTTTCCAGAAGCTCGTAGGCTGCCGAGATGGTCGTTCTGTTCAGTCCAAGTTGGCCAGCCAATTCTCGAGTTGGCGGAAGCCGATCACCCGACCGAAGGTCGCCTGTTTCGATTAGACGTTGCAGATAAGAACCTAATTGGCGGTAAATCGGCACGCCAGACTGCGAATCGAGGTTGGGCCGGATCTCCATCAGAAATCCAATATACCATGCAATTTGGACTGGTGCAGGTCATCCAATAGGACCCACGTGACCGCCGATTATAGAATCGAAACAGGTCTTCATGAGACAACAGCGAGTCATAATCGTGGCACTGCTCACACTTGTTGTTGTCTGTGGTGCGAAAAAGAAAAACGCCGACGATACCACGCAGACCCTCGAGCTGCCCAGGGATCCACCGATGGTGGCGATCGGCGAAACACGCCGCTTGGTCTTCAATGTCTCGCCGCTTTCCTCGAAGGGACTTCTTTCGCAGCAGACGCGCGACGCGTTGAAAGCGATTCTGAAAATGAATGGCGGCGTGCCGGTGATTCACATTCGCGCCTTCGTGTCGGGCAGCGGCGATCTGCGCCGGGTGCCTCAGATCGTCAGTGAAATGTTCGCGGAAAAGAAATTGCCATTGCCCTCGGTGAGTGTGGTGCAGGCGGGAGCTTTGCCCCTGGAGAATGCGCAGGTTGTGATTGAGGCGGTGTCACAAGCGAAGAAGGAGGTGAATCCGGATGGGCTCCTATTTGTCGAGGCGCAGCCCGCTACCTCAATGGAGAGCTCATTGGATCGGTTGTCGGCGCGCCTTGGCGGAACGGTAGCGCTGAGGGTCAGCTGTTTTGAGAGTGCCATCGGAAGCCCCGCAGCGATCACCGCGCGTTTCCCTTCGGCGGCCGTTGATCTGGTTCAGACTCAGCGCACGTCCGCCCAGTCGGAGGCCAGCTGCGAAGCTGTTGGACGTGGTAAAAGTATCGCAGCGCCGAAGCTGGCTTTCACTGGCACGCGGGTCGCTATCGGGGCGGATGAAAAGGCCGCGAAGCTGGTGTTCGGGAGGCTGGATCGCGATCTCAGCGAAGCGGGCAGCGAGCCCGCCGATATTGTCTCGACCAATATTTATCCGCTCTCGCCGCGCATTGGCGAACTCGTCCGCAAGGTTCGTTCGACTCCCGGCACCGTGACCGTCATTCCTTTCGAAGGCGTGGCATCGGTTGACGGAAGTTTTGCCATTGACGCAGTCGCCGTTTCGAAGTAGGGCAAGGGGCTGTGTCCAGGTGTTTGCCGTCGCGCATAATGAAGAGGGCGAGTAGTCAACAGCGCCCGGTCAATCTGCGCCGTCCGCCGGCCGAAGAGAAAAGGATATGAGATGAGTTCGCAAGTAGCAAGCCGGAATACCGAAGCGGCGATTTTCGCCCGGCTGATTCAAGCCAGGACCGAAATGAGCCACGACATTGCGCGCTATTTGCTTTCCTTTGACTTCGAGCCTGATGATGTCGCGCGCATGAATTTTCTCGCAGAGCGTGCTCGGGAAGGGAACCTCCCGGAAGAAGAGGCAGCCGAACTGGACAGCTATATTCACGTCGGCAATCTGCTCGCGATTATGCAGTCCAAGGCCCGGGTTTTTCTCAACAAACAGGATCGTTCGTCCCCGCACCGGTGAACCAGCGATTGGTTCGTGAGGTCAGGCGGCGGGCCGACGATCGGTGTGAGTATTGCCGCATCCCGTTTCCTCAATACCGCTTGCCATTTCAAGTCGACCACGTAATTGCCCGACAGCATGAGGGATCGTCCGATCTCGGTAATCCGGCGTTAGCATGTTTTCACTGCAACAGGCATAAAGGCCCCAACATTGCCGGTATCGACCCTGTAACGGGCGATGTCGTGCGCTTGTTTCATCCCCGCACGGACGTGTGGGACGACCATTTTCGGCTGGACGCCCGCTCCTCGCCGGATCGACGGCCACCGGGCGCGCGACTGTTCAGGTACTCGCCATGAACGATTCAGAATTCGTGAAAGTCCGGAAGGCGTTAATCGCGGAAGGGGTCTATTCAACGACCTGAGCTACACGGCATCCTGGGCTTTGGCGATGGCGGCGCGGATTTCGTCCGGAGTGGCGAGGCCGTCGAAGCGCTTGACGGTGTTCCCGTTGCGGTCGAGCACTAACGTTACAGGCAGTTGATCCATCGAACCCGAACCGAGTCCCACCGTGTATTTCATGGGGTTCTTTTCGAGGAAAGGTTTGACGGCTTCAACGTTGTCGCCATCCATCGAGATGCCCACGACCTGGACGCCCTTCGAACCCAGTTCGTCGTATATTTTATTGAACTGGGGGATTTCGGAGCGGCAAGGTACGCACCAGGTGGCCCAATAATTCAGCACAACCACTTTGCCCTTCCAATCCGCCGTCGACAGCGCCGCGCCATCGAGGGTTTTGAAAGGCGATCCGTCGAGCGACGCGCTTTGTGGTGGAGGCGCCGCCGTCGGTTTGGACTGCAAACAGGAATTGAGGAACGACAAATATTCCTCGGGATTCCGCGTCAGGCCCGGGAATGTCCCGAGCACCTTCTGGTTCGCGTCGTAGAGGACATAGAAAGGAATCGCCACGGTCTGGAATTTGTCCTCTTCGAGCTTCTGGTTGGATTCGGAAGCGGCGTCCGTGCCATCCGTGTAAAGATCCACCAGCACCATATTCTTCATCACGCCGCCTATTTCGGGCTTGGTGAACATGTTCGCCTTCATCCAGTGGCAGTTGGTGCAGGCATAGCCGGTGAAGTTGACCAGTACCGTCTTATTTTCCGCCCGGGCTTTCGCGAACGCGGCCTGCAGATCGTTTTCAATCCACGGGAGATCCCCGGATCCACTACCCACGCCTCCGATGGAGTTTACCGAAGCCGGCGGGATGTATGCCTCAAGCTCGCCCAGTCTCGCGCCAAACATTCCAGGCACGAGGCTTAGTCCGAAAACGACCAGAACCGTGCCTGTCAGGAGGCGTCCGACACCCAGTTCAGCGGCGCCGGAGATGCCGGGAAGGCGAACGAATCCGAGAAGGTAGAACCCCGCCATCGCGAACAGCACGACCCAAGCGGCGAGAAAACGCTCGCGCGTGAGAAATCCGGTCTGCAGAACGGCATCGAGGCTGTAGAGATACTTCATCATCCCGGCAAGCACGAGGAAGCCCATCACGACCTTTACGCGCGCCAGCCAATCGCCCGAGCGCGGCAGCTTGCGCAGGTAGCTCGGGAACAATGCGAGCAGGAAGAAGGGAAGCGCAAGGCCGCTGGCAAAACACAGCATTCCGAGCACTGGGCGGAGTTTGTTGGCGCCAACAGACGCGGCGAGGAGAGTGCCCATGAATGGCCCGATGCAGGCGAACGATGCCAGCGCGAAGGTCAGGCCCATCAGCAGAGTGCCGAGGATGCCCCCCTGACCGGACGCAGCGTTGAGTTTCGTCAACAGACCGGACGGGACAGTTATTTCAAACGCTCCGAGCAGACTTAAGCCGAACGCGAAGAAGATCAGCGCGATGAATCCGTTGACCCAGGCGTTGGAACCGAGCTGCACAACGGCCGCCGGCCCCAGCGCGACAGTCAGGATCAGGCCGAGCGAACTGAAGAACACGATGATGCCGAGACAGAAAGTCGTCGCCTGCCTGAGTCCGCCGCGCTGACCGATGAAGTACGACATGGTAATCGGAATCATTGGAAAAACGCACGGCGTGAAAATGGCGGCGAGGCCGAGCCCGACGGCCAGAGCCAGAAACGCTGCAAGGCTGCTGTCGTCTTTGGTGAAGGGAACCGATACGAGGCAGGGCGCCGGCGCTGCCGCGGTGGACGGACCGATAGCGCGCGCGGCCTCCGGCTTCACTTCGGTATAACCGGCCGGGATCTTCAAGGCAGAAACCGCTGACGCGGAGCCGGAGATGTTGAGGGTGGCGCTCACCTGCCGCGTGCGCGGTGGGATGCAGGTAGTCCCGCTGCAGGTCTGGTAGCGCGGCACGAACGTGATCGTCACCGGTCCGGGCTGCACGTCCTTCTTCAACTGTATTCGCGCGAAAAAAATCTGGCGGCCTTCGTAGGTTTCGGTGTCGGTGCCGAAGCCGGGATCCAACTTGCGGACGGGTGGGGGCTCGAGGATGGTAAAGCTGTCGACTGCCGGGCTGTTGTCGGTTTTGATTGTAGTTGGGATCGGCCCTGGCGGGGTTGTCAGCGAGTACATGTGCCACTCGGGATCGACCGTGGCTTCAAGGCGTCCGAGGACCGTGGCCCCCGGCGCGGCGGACGACGGGTCGAGCGTCAACTTCCACTGCACGTGATTGAATTTCTCGCTTTGTGCAAAAGCGATGCTACCGACGAAACCGATAAAGAGCAACAGACGACGCATTCACATCACCCCGCTGTTGCGTACTCCCGCAACTCTTCTTCGATGCGTTGGTTCATGTTGCTGGATGCAAAATCCGCCGCGACCCGTATCGCATTCTTGATGGCGTTGGAATCCGAACGACCGTGGCAAATGATGCAGACGCCCTTGACGCCCAGCAGCGGCGCGCCGCCATATTCCGCGTAATCCACTCTTTTCTTGAACTCGGTGTAAGCCGAACGCGACAGCGCATAACCTATTTTGCGCGTCACCGTCGCCTCCAGCGCCTCGCGCAGCATGCCGCGGATCATCTCCGACAATCCTTCACTGACTTTGAGTGCCACGTTGCCGACGAAACCGTCGCAGACGATCACGTCGACATGGCCCGAGAAAAGGTCGCGCCCTTCGACGTTGCCGATGAAATTGATGCCGAGCGATTTGAGCAGCGGCGTCGCGTCGCGCGTGAGGGAGTTTCCCTTGTGCTCCTCTTCGCCAATTGAAAGCAATCCGACGCGCGGGCGTTTGGTCTTGAGCACCAGCCGCGAATAGATCTCGCCCATCAGCCCGAATTGCTGCAGCATTTCGGGTTCGCAATCCACATTCGCGCCCACATCGACCACTACGACCGGGGTTCCTTTGTGAGTGGGAAACACGCCGGTGAGCGCGGGACGGTCGACGCCGGGCACCTTGCCGAACACCATCTTGGCGATCGCCATGCATGCCCCGGTGTTGCCGGCCGAGAGAAAACCGTCCGCTTTGCCGGAAGCTACCAGCCGCGCGCAGACGTGCATCGAGCTTTCCTTCTTGGCGCGAGCAGCTTTCGCCGCGTGATCGTCCATGGTGATCCGCTCGGAAGCATGGATCACCTCGATCGGCAGATCGCCGGAATCGTGGGACTGTAACTCCCGCTCCACCGTAGGGCCGTTGCCGACCAGAAGGACCCGATGGCCATACTCCCTGGCTGCATGTATCGCGCCCTGGACTTCAGGCGCCGGGGCTTTGTCGCCCCCCATCGCGTCTACTGCAATGGTGATCATGGGTTCAGGTCAGGTGGCGGTGGGTTACTCCGTTGTGGTTTCGATAACTTCGCGGCCCTTATATTGTCCGCAGTGAGGGCAGACACGGTGCGGCACCTTGGGCTCATGGCAATTGGGGCACTCGGCATGCGCGGGCTTGCTGAGGGCGTCGTGCGCGCGGCGGTTCTGCGTGCGCGCGTTGGAGTGTCTGCGTTTCGGATTCGGCATGGTATTTCTACGTCCTTAAATCTTTCTTAAATGTGCAAATCTTTCAAAGCCATCCATCTGTCGTCTTCCAGACGGGGTTGGCAAGAGCAGTTCGTATCGTTGCGGTTCGCGCCGCAGATCGGGCAGATACCTTTGCAGTTCTCGCTGCAAACTCTCTGCATGGGGAGCTGCAACAAAACCTGCTCCCTGACTATGTCCTCCAGCTGAAGGCCGGGCAACTCATAGAATCCCATTTCAGCCTCGCCTTCGTCGATAGCCACTTCCTCCTCATGGCCCTTATGGCCCGTCGACTCCAGCGGGCGATAAAAAAGGTCAAATGGCGCGTCGATGTGAAACGACGCCCGCCCCAGGCAGCGATCGCATTCGGTTTCCAGATCGGTACGGATCCGCCCCTGAACACGAATTTCACCGCCAGTATCGGACAACAACTCCGCTACGCCCTCGGCTGCCAGCGGACTCTTCTGAATGACGGCCGGGTCCGAAAAGTCGAACCCATTTGGCCCCCAAGTTTCCGCAAAGGGCACTTTGCGGACTTCCATCTCCTTAATACTCAGCAACATGGCTATGGCCTGGGAACATGAGAATTATAGCATGCGGGACGGCGGTACACGCCGCTTCAGGTAAAGCCGCGTCTGTCCACGAAAGGGAACAAACGCGACTGAAGGCGCGTGTACCTAAAACCGTATTGAGTCGCTCTACACTCAAGCCCGGCGCGGCGAAGCACGCAACTCGACCGGCACATCGTCGTCACCGGCCGATTCCAGTCCCGCGCGGCGCAGCATGCGCCTGAGCGCCGCTTCGCCGCCCGCGCCTTTTTGTTCGGCGGCCATCCGGCCTTCACGATCTATCAGTTCGTACAGGGGAAAGCTTTTCGCGGCGAACATTGCCGCCAGGTTGGTATCCTCCATCATCACGATTTTCGCTTTCCGCGGGTTCCGATCCAGAAACGTCTTCACCGTCTTTTTCGATTCCGCGACATCGACGGCGAGCACCACGAGTCCGTCTTTCTCGAACTCCATCGTCAGATCGTCGAGTGGCGCCGCGTCGCTGCGGCAGTACGGGCACCACGTTGCCCAGAACTGCACGAGGACGATTTTGCCAAGCAGGGACCGATTGTTGAATATCTCACCCGTCAGCGTCTTCCCCGAGAATCGCGGCGCCAAATCCGAACTGTCGGCGGCCGGCAATAAACGGGAAATTCCAAGCGAGAGGGCGGTGACAGTAAGAGCTTTTCGGCGGGATAACCGGGAATCGATCGTCATGCCGAGAGATTTTAGCACGAACTCAGCCGAAACTACGCCCGATATTTCTACTCGACGTCCACTACTTTTCCGTCTTTGAAGATTATCTTCACAGGGGGATCTTTATAGGTATAAATCGTCTTGCCGCCGGGCAGGTTATCGAACAACTGCGCCGGTTTTCCCATCGCGGCCTGCACCTGATCGAAGGTCATGTCCAATTTGATTAACGCCGGTGTGCCCTGGTTCCTGGCAGCGGGTTTCTTATCTTGCTCGTCTTTCTGGGTTTGCCCATCAATGCCGCGCGTCCCGGTATTGGGTGGCGGTGCAGCCTGATCCGCACTGAAAATCACTTCCGACACGTCGGACCGGGGATATGTCCGAACCTGATTATTCACCCGAAAGCTGATTTGGCCGGCTGCGGCGCCGAGCCAGGTGCCCGTCACGGTGGTTCCATCGCGCAAAGTGAGAGTGTCGGCGCGGGCGGATACCAGCAGCGCGAAGAGAAGTGCAGTTGAGCGCCACGTCATCGGGGCCCACCCTGATCACTATTGATAACGACAGGCTGCGTCAGCTTGTATGTGAACCGGGTCTCGGGGGCGATCTCGACGCCTTTTCCGGTCACCATGGCTCCTATAGCCCCGGAAGCCGCGCCGATCCCAGCTCCTATGCCGGCTCCAACCGCTCCGCCTGCCAGCGCTCCAATACCTGCGCCGGCGGCTGCCCCACCTCCAACCGCGATTGCGGATCTTTTCGACCGAGAGCCGCTTTGAGAATCCACCTTATCCGTACGCACCTCGACCCTTTCCCCGTTAATGATTACTGCGACGAGGACCAGGGACAGGGAGGGCCGGCCTTTGAGTTTCGGATTTTTTATGTCGGTCACCCGCAGGACGGCGTTAGCGTTCGCGGGCGCCACCTGGACGCCATTCACAATAATGGGATCGTCCAAACTCGCGGAATAGTTTTTGTTCGGGTCGGCGGTCTTCGAATCGATGTAGGTGCCCGTTCGAATGGCGATCTCAGTGCCGATCGGTAGCGTAATGGCGTTCGACTCCGCCGGAGCGGCTGCGGGTGCGGACCGGGGTAAAAAAGCCTCCGTCGAACTGAACCGGATCGACTGAATCTGATCGACGGCAAGCGTCTGGGAGCCGTCGCCTGTCCGGACATGAAGTTCGGCTGAGGTTCCGGATTCCACTGTGCCGGAAATCCGGCGGCCGTCCTTCAGCGTGACAACGTCGCCCAAAACGCTCTCAGCGGGCAGCAGACAGAATAGCGTGAATACGAGCAGCAGGATTTTTTTCATGAGCGTCCCGATCGATTATGGAATTGCACTCCAATGCACCTCACAGCGCTTCTGGGGGCCGGAACTCTTGTTTCTGAGAACCAACCTTTGCGTTTGCCCCTCGCCGGGCGTCAGGCGAGCGTCCCACGTTTTGGTGTCGTAGTCGAGCTGGAGTTTCATCGGCGGCAAATTTCGGAATACATATTCCGCATTCTGGGGGACCGCGCTCCCCATGCATTCCAGAACTCCGGACTTCGGCAGGCCGGAGAGGCGCGCGGTTCCGGAGACGGAAGGCGCCGGCGGCGGAACATACGCCGGTGCCGGCGAAACTGGTCTTGGGGGAACAACGGCCTCTACCGGCGCTGAAGGGCCGTCGGGAATGGCGCCCGCCGTATCGGCGGAGGAGACGGCCAGTCTTCGCCTTGCCGGTGGGCTTTGCCGGTCGCTCGTTTGCCGGTTCCTCGCTTGACTGTCCCTGGGGAGATCGGGCATGTTCCATTTGAGATCGGCCAGCCAGCGTTGCGCCTGATAGCTCTTTTCCTGATCGCCCCCTCGGACCTCCTGAGCCAGAACCGTTTCGGCAGTCCGGCGGTAATGAGGGAGGATCTGCATGGCACTGCCTTTCCACGTTCCTATATCGGTCGGCATATCCACGAGGATTTCGCAGACGGCCTCGGCCTCCGCCGGCGAGAGATCGGGCACAGGCTGGCCGGCGGCAGCGGGTCCGAGCAGGTCGTCGAGGAACGGCTTGGCGCTCTCCGGGTAGCGGAGCATCAGGTGACCGAGAAGTGGCGCATATACGGGAATAAACGTGGCTTGGCGCTGACGGCGCCACGAGTTCTCTACAAGCGCCGCGGCAAGATGCGAATCGGCCAGGGGCTCAATCACTTCCGGCAGATTCGCCCTTCCGTCTCTTTGCCAGGCCGCGATGATCTCTTCGTCGGCAAGATCCCGGTACCACGGCAGAAGACCGGAAATCGTGCGAATCGTTTCCTGGCGATTACCCGGGTCGACGTTGTCCAACAGCGCCCTGAATTGCTGACGGGCCGCGGTTGCCGAAATCGGGGGAGGCCCGACTTCCTTAAACTGCGCAACGGCTGTCATATTCGCCGCGAAGAAGACGAAAAGGAAAAGAGCGAGGGTCGTGTTGGCCGCTTTTATCACGATAAAAGCATTATAAGCGTGTATTAGATACCGGCGACTATTTTCGACATTTTCGACCCTTGCATATAGGCCACCGGGTTTCCGCGCACCTTCATTTTTAAGCGATAGATCGAGGTGTGGCAGGCGCAATAGAGTTCGTCCCAGTGTGAACCACCCCAGTTCAGGTTGGCGATGTGTTCCGGCATGTGGATCACGCCGAGGTGCTTGCCGGCAGGGTTGAATACCCAGATGCCGCGCGGGCCGGTGACGTAGATGTCGCCGCGTTCGTCGCACTTCATGCCGTCGACGACGCCATGCCAGAGTTCGCCGTCACCGATGTTTTCCGCGAAGATACGGCTGTTGCTGAGCGAACCGTCCGGGGCAACGTCGAAGACCCGTATGTGGGCGCGAGGGGTGTCGTCGACGTATAGCAGTTTCTCGTCCGGCGAGAAGCACAGGCCATTAGGCTGGCCGAAATCGTCGGCCTCGAGATGCAGTTGGCCGTCGGGTGAGACGCGGAAGACTCCCTGGAATGAGAGGTCCTGGGCGCGTTCGATGCCGACTGCGGCGAGCCGCCCGTACGTGGGATCGCTGAAGTAGATGGAATTGTCGGAGCGCACGACCACATCGTTGGGGCTGTTCAGCTCCTTGCCCTTCCAATGCGAGGCGATAACCCGGCGTTCACCAGTGGGGCTTTCGCGTACCAGCGAACTCGTGTTGTGCTCGCAGATATAGAGATTGCCTGCGCCGTCGTAAGTCATCCCGTTGCCGCGGTTGCTGGGGTTGCGCGCTTCAGTTACGCCGCTGTTTGCTCCGGAACTCGGGCTCCAGCGATAGCGGATGCCGGCGGGGATGTCGCTGAAGTAGAGGCATTTCTCCTTCGGATTCCAGATGGGACCTTCGACGAACTGAAAGCCTGTGCAGAGTTGCTCGACCGGAGCGGGCTCGTCGACGAGTTCCAAAAACGCGGGTGAGTTTTCTTCGATAGTGGCCATAGAAAGATACTACGTCGATTGCCTGACATGGATTGACTTTTGTCCACAGGCGTCACATAGTCTCCAATTATGCCGCCCGATGGGGAACTGAAAACATTTGACGAGGTTGTCGCCGAGGAACGGAGCATACTGCGCGGGCAAACGGAAGGCGCCGGCCGCGACACCTCTCCGCTGACCGCATTGTGCATTTCGGGCGGCGGGATCCGCAGCGCCACGTTCGCGCTCGGCGCGATTCAGGGATTAGCCGAGAAGGGCGTGCTTACCGGCTTCGATTACCTCTCGACGGTTTCCGGCGGAGGCTACATCGGAGCCTGGCTGACGAGCTGGAAGCACCGCGCCGGGGGACTGGACAAGATCGTCCCCAAGCTGTGTCCGGCAGCTCCCGTGCCGAAACCCGACGAGGTCGACCCTATCGGGCACCTGCGCGAGTTCAACAACTATCTTTCACCCAAGTTGGGCTTCTTTTCAGCGGACACGTGGACGCTCGCGGCAACGGTGATCCGGAACATGACGCTGAACTGGCTGGTGCTGATACCGGTGCTGATGTTCGCGCTGATGGCGCCGCGGCTGATTCTCGCGCTCTGGCTCCTGAAAGATAACTTCAAAGATTTCTATGGCGGTGCGCTGCCTGCCGTTCCGGCATATCCCTTACGCATCGCCGCCGGGTTTTTTTTCGCGGCGGCGATATTTAATACGATGCGCTATCTGCCCGGGGTGGGAGGCAGGAATCGCACGGAGAGCGATTTCCTCAAATATTGCCTCACCCCGGTGGTATTTGCGGCGCTGGCCTTCATGACCTACGATTCCTGGTTCGACCCTTCGCTGGACGATGCTGGTTCCCCTCCAACGTATTGGGACCTGCTGTTCTGGATCACCGGGTCGTGCGCCGCCGGATGGTTGGCATATGTGGCGTTTTGCGTACGCGGCCTTAAACCGAGACTCCGGCAGCTGTTTGGTCCCCTCAGTCTCGCCATCGTGCTCACGGGCGTCAGCACGGCGAGCGCCGCGTGGCTGCTGGTTACCGAAGCCGGCGAGCTTTATGACTGGTTGACTTATACGACGCTGGGTCCCCCTTTGCTGCTTCTCTCGTTCATGGCCGCCGGAGGGCTCTTCGTCGGATTAACCAGCAGTGCTCTGGGAGACGACGATCGGGAATGGCTGTCTCGCGGCGCCGCATGGATGCTCCTGTTTGTGGTTTGCTGGGCGGGGATTTGCGGCCTGGTGCTGATGGCGCCCAATTGGGTTTTTGCGATCGGCGCCTGGGCCCAGTCGAGCATCGCCGCGGCCGGTGGCCTGGCCGGCTGGGTCTGCTCCATGGCCGGGTTCGGCTCTCAGTATGTTTTCGGAAAGGAACAAGACCAATCGAAGCCCGGAATGAAAGCGACCGCCCTGGACCTGGTGGCTAAACTGGCCTCACCCGTATTCGTCGCCGTTCTGCTGGTGGGGATTGCCATATTGACGAACTGGCTGTTGGCTGTAGTTGGAGCCGCGCCCGCCGACTGGACCGCACTGACGTTCATGGAGCGCACACGGCCCGAATTCGTAGTCGCCGGGGCACTGGCGTTCCTTGCGGCTGGATGGATCGCCGCTTACTACATCAACATCAACAAATTTTCGCTGCACGCCATGTACCGGAATCGGTTGATTCGCGCCTATCTGGGCGCGTCGAATCGCGCGCAGGCAAACCGGTTCACGGGCTTCACGCAGACGGACAACATCTTCATGGCGGCGTTGAAGCCCGAACTCAAGCCGTTTCACGTGGTCAATGTTACGCTCAATCTGGTAGCGGGAAAACGGCTCGCCTGGCAGCAGAGGAAGGCCGAATCCTTCACCATCAGCCCGCTGCACTCCGGGAGTGTAAATCTGAGTTATCGGCCAGCCGGCGAGTACGGAGGGCCTGCCGGGATTTCGCTCGGCACTGCCATCACGATTTCAGGCGCGGCGGCGAGTCCGAATATGGGCTATCATTCCTCCGGCGTCATTGGCTTCATCATGACTTTGTTCAACGCACGGCTTGGAGCATGGCTGGGCAATCCCGGCATGGCGGGTCGACGCACCTGGCGGCAGGACGGGCCGAGTTCGGCGGTCGGCTCCCTCGTCAAAGAAGCGTTCGGGCTCACCGACGACACCAGCGCCTACGTGTATTTGTCGGACGGTGGACACTTCGAAAACCTCGGGCTTTACGAGATGGTCATGCGGCGCTGCGGGCGGATCGTCGTTTTGGATTCGGGGTGCGACCCAACCTTCATTTATGCGGATCTCGGCAACGCGCTCCGCAAGATCCGGATCGACATGGGAATTACGATCGATTTCGACGACGCCTCCCTCAAACTGCTGCGCGATCGTAAGCAGCGTTGGGCTTTCGCGACGATACGCTATTCGGCGGCGTTTCAAGGTGTCGAGGACGGCCTGCTGATTTACGTCAAGCCGATGATTCTCGGCAACGAGCCGCCCGATGTCGCCACCTATCAGGCGTCGCACCCGGACTTTCCTCACCAGAGCACTGGGAACCAGTGGTATGACGAATCGCAGACCGAAAGCTACCGGATGCTCGGGCTGCACACGATTCTGGAGATGTGCACGGGCTGGAACCCCAGCCTTGGAACCGCCGGATTGCACGGGCTGTTCGCCTGGCTCACGCGCACGAAGGCGAAGGCCGCCACCGGAGTTTAGTTTCCATCGCCGGGTGCTTTCACGCACCCGCGGCGCGGACTCGTGGCCGGTCGAAGCAAGCGCCCCGAAGAATCGGGGCGCGGCACAAAGTTTTGCGACGTACGAAAAAAGAGGGCGAACCGCAAAGAGATCTTTGCTGCCCGCCCCACGGTTCGATTACCTGACTACCTTCCTGAGATTACCGAACTCAGATTACTGAACTGAGGTTACTGAACGACGCCGCTCCATCCGAATCCATCGGACGGGCGCTTGATGCTGCGCATGCGGATGCGGTGATCTTCGGGATTGCGGCCCGGGTTGCCGGTGATAATGACGTGGTCGCCCGGCTTCAGGGTGTCGCGCGAAACGCCTTCACGGCTCAACTGGCCGCCGCCGCCCCATTCCACCGCCCATGTTTCCATTTGGCCTTTATCGTCCGGGGCTTCGATGTGGACGAACGAATGCGGATTGCGGAACATGAACTGCACCAGCGTGCCTTCCACCGTGATGTTCTTGTCTTCGAAATAGGTGGCGGCAAACGAGTGGTGGGCGTAGGCGGGGATGCCAGCCAGAAACGCTCCGGCGAAAAGCAGAGCAAACGCAGCACGCTTCATAAACGAGTTCTCTCCTTGGGGGGAAGTCTTCCCATTCGTGAAGCTACCATAACGCGTGGCATGCCGAGGGCCGGAGGGGTCATGTGACAGTGCGTGACGCCTATGTTACATGGACTAACCATTTGATTCCGTGGGGCAGACGATCGTTTTGTGTAGTCTGCCGTCTTACTTCTCCGGCGCCACCGGAGGCCGCGTAACCGTCAACTCCCGATGGAACATATACGTGATTTCCGTCGGCACGCCGTCCATTGATCTGACTCTCAGCACCACCTGAAAATACCGCGGAATCGAACCGTCCGCCTTCCGCAGCTTCGAAACCAGCATCTTCGCCACGGAGGGGTCCGTCAGTGTCTGCGCGCCCGCCATCACGCTCGAAATCTGGTTCCCCGACAGGCTGAGAATCTCGCCTTTGCCGCGCAACCCCGGAACCCGGCTGATCAGCGAGTAGGTATCGAGGCTATCCTCGCCGCCCTTTCTTCCCCCCGGCGCGCCGGTCGCTTCGGGAACGAAGGCCGGCTCACCCGGACGCGGGTGCAGGTTGCGAATCCCGTCGGGCTCCAGCAGAATTTCCTGGTCCACCCGCAGCGCCCGGATCTCCCGATCTCCGGTGAGCGGCCCGAGGAAGACCACATTTTCCTCCATCAACTCCGGCAGCGAAAGCAGGTTGGCGCGGGTCACCACCAGGCTCTTCTGCCGCGCGCCGAGAAATTGGCCGAGCAGCAGCGCCGCGCTTGCCGTTCCCACTCCCGTGTAGCCGAACGTGGGCTGAAC
>Ga0070733_10000993_pt1 | contig 21663 bp, 18 predicted proteins | sample Coa_R1_9_FD_66450 | JGI IMG/M metagenome (GOLD analysis project Ga0070733, IMG submission 66450) | Surface soil microbial communities from Centralia Pennsylvania, which are recovering from an underground coalmine fire - Coalmine... | ecosystem: Environmental > Terrestrial > Soil > Unclassified ... | reverse complement strand
GGGTGCGGCGTCGGATGCGGAGTGGGGGTCGGGGTGGGGGTCGGCGTGGTCGATCCCGGCGTCGTTGACGCCTCGGCCGTCCCTGCTCCTAATGCATCAACGAACGCACTGGCGCCCGCAATGCTCAGGCCGGTGGCTACCAGGCCGCGGATGAGCCGCCGTCGGCTGATCCTCCCGGCCAAGTACCCATGTACGAGTTCCTCGTCGGACACGATGCTCACCCCTTGTGGTCTGTTCCCTGGCAGCCGTACATACCCTCCCGGCTGCCGTCAGAGATACCATCGTGGTCAATTAGGTGTCAACGGACGTTTCAACTCCGCCGGTTACGTTTAGCCAGCCCCCTCGGTAACAATCTTTCCGGTTATTAGCGTGCGCTGACCCGGATTTTGGATGGCCTGAAAGTGTGCTGATTAGGCCCTTTGCGGAGTGTCATCCCACGTCAGATCTTCTGGGGTTGGCCGCTGACGTGCACTCTTGTTATTGGCGTTTTTGTGTCAATAACTATGCGTGGTTGCACCGGCACTGTATGTGGTTCCATGACCGGTGCGCGGACGCCCTATATATAGGCCTGCACAGGCGGCGTGCACGCGGACGCCAGCGGCCCGGGAGCCCGGCCCCGGTTCCAGGCCCCGCTCGCCGGGGTACGGGAGCCCACTCAGCCCGTTGCGGAGCGTGTACCCAGAAGATACGATCACCACGTGTTTCACGGGGTAGGGCAGGGTGTCCACCGGCTTGGGGGCAATGATCGTGCGCAGTGATCTCGAAACGGCGATGGGCGTCGTGCTGACCAGCCGCAGTGCCAGGGACATGATCCTGGACGCACCGGACGATTTCGCCACCTACTTCGACCTAACCCCGGCCGAGGCCACCGCACTGGAACAGATGGCCGGTGATTTGGCCGAACTCATGCCCGGATTTGTGCGTAAGCGTGAACGGAGCCTGCGGCAGGCGATGCGCCTTACCCTCTTGCTGCTGGGTGAGGAGGCAACCCCGCTGGTCGAGGATTATTCCGATGCCTATGCGCCGGTAGATTCAACGGCTGCGGAAATGCTCCGGTTCGCCGGCTTCGTCGTTGACGAGACCCGGGAACTCGCCAGCCGCCTCCCACACGGAGACATTATCGCGGATGTCGCACGATTCGAACGGCTGCGAATGCGGACCTTTAATACCGAAGGGCCGCTGTGGCCCGAGCCGGACGAGCCACCGCTCAACCCGCGGCAGATCGACCGGGACCGGCCGTTGTGGCTGCACCGCAGTGCTGCCGTGGAGACGTTCGGCTGGGACGTCCGCACCATCCGGACGCCGCAGATGCTCCCCCGGCTCCGCCCCGACCCGACGAATCTGCTCTGCTTCCAGCAGGGCGACGAGGGCGAGGGAATGGTCCTGCGCATCGATGACGAGGCCGCCCGCGCCGTGGAGCTGATCGGATCGCGGCCGGGAGAGGTGACGGCCGGGCAGATCGGCGCGACAATTGGCACGGACACGACTGGCACGGACACGACTGGCACGGACACGACTGGCACGGACACGACTGGCACGGGCACGACTCCTGAGGCCCTCCTCGGGAAGCTCATCACCCACGGTGTTGTAAGGGGATCAAAGTCATGACTCTTGTCGGTGCCGGGTACCGTCCCGAGCTCTCCGGGCTTTTCCAGGGTGAGCAACCTGTGATCCAGTGTGCCGAGCTGGTCGCGGACCGCTACTTCGGCGAAACCGGCTTTTCCCGCCCCTGGGAGCTGCGCACACTGGCCGGCGTTCCGACGATCGTGCACGGCCTGTGCGGCAATGCCGCCTCGGTGCACGGACCCGACGACGAATTTCTGCGGCAGATCCGGCGGCTGGCCGACACCATCGGCGCCATCCTGTACAGCGACCACCTCGCCCTTACCGGCGTGACCGGCCGCGCCCTCGGGCACCTGGCACCCAACCTGTTCGACGATGAGCTGCTGGCCGCGTGCTGCCGCAACATCACGAAGATGGTGGACATCACCGGACGGCGGCCGTGCCTGGAGAACCTGTCCACCAAGACCATGATCACCGGCTCCAGCTACACGCCCGAGGACTTCTACCTCCGGCTGCTTGACGCTTCGGACCAGTGGAACTGCCTGCTGGACCTGACCAACACCTGGATCAACTCGATGAACCGCCCGGTGGATCCGCTGCGGTTCATCGATGCGATCCCACCGGACCGGATCGGCTACATCCACCTCGCCGGGGGCAGGCGTATCGAGGGCGAGTGGGTGGACACCCACTCCCAGGCCGTGCACAACGAGGTGTTCGAGCTGCTCGACTACCTGCTGGGCCGGGCCACCCCGGTCGCGATCATCGTGGAGCGCGACAGCAACTGGAACGGGGCCGAGGCCGAGCTGCGGGCCGACCTGAGCCGGGTCAAGGACCTGGTGGCCAGGCACCAGGGCCAGGCTGCCAACGGGGTGCCCACGTCGCGGGCACAGCTCGACGCCGAACCCGTGCTGGCCGGCATGAGGGGCCAGTAGATGACGGTCACCGACTCGCCGCGCAGTCAGCAGGAGATCCCGCAGACCCGGGCCGACGTCATCGCCATGGTCCGGCGGATCGGCGCGGCGGCGGCGCCGCACGCGGCGCGGCATGACCGCGAGGCCAGCTTCGTCGATGAGGGCTACGAGGCGATCAAGGCCAGCGGCTACGGCATGATCGCCGTGCCCGGGGAACTCGGCGGCGGCGGCCACGACCTCGGCACGGTCTGCCGTGCCCAGGCCACCCTGGCCCGCTACTGCGCGAACACCTCGCTGGCCATCGCCATGCACCAGCACAACGTCCTGGCGCTGGCCTGGCGCTGGCGGCTGGGCGACCGGGAGGTCGAGCACACGCTCCGGCGCGTGGTCACCGAGAACCTGATCATTTCCTCCAGCGGCTCCGCCGACCCGTCGAATCCGGGCGTGATGGCGACCCCCACCGACGGCGGGCTGCTGGTGACCGGGCGCAAGCGCTTCGTCAGCGGCGTGCCCGGTGCGGACGTCGTCGCCACCATGGCGGCCATCGACGATGGCCAGCAGCGGTGGACGACGACCGTGCTCATCCCCACCTCCGACCCCGGGCTCGAGATCATCCCCGAATGGGACTCCATGGGGATGCGCGGGTCCGGCAGCAACCCGGTGGCCTTCACCGACGCGTTCGTCCCCGACGACAACATCCTCGACCTCGAGCCGATCTGGTCGCTGCCCGGCCGGCGCTCCGGCCAGGGCAGCTCACCCGATGAGCCGGTGGGCCCGCCACCCGAAGAGCCCCTGGCCCAGGTGGTCGACCAGGGCAGCTCAGGCCACCGGCTGCCGGGCCTGCAGATCGCGCTGACCGTGATCGCGGCCGTCTACCTGGGCGCGGCGGGCGCGATGCGGGACAGGGCGCTGCGGATGGCGGCGGCCCGGGGCGTTCGCGAGCCCGCGCAGCAGCACATCGCCGGCCTGCTCACGCACGAGTTCCGCTCGGCCTGGTGGGCGCTTGACGCGCTGATCGCCGACACCACCGACGAGGCGGTCGGCACCGACACCCACTTCACCACGACGATGCTGGCCAAGCGCCAGGTCATCCTGTCGTCCATCCGCATCGTGGAGCTGGCCATGGAACTGCTCGGCAGCCGCTCCTACATGCGGAGCCTCCCGTTCGAGCAGGCGCTGCGCGACGTGCGGGCCGGCATCACCCACCCGCTGGCGCCGGAGAAGACACTCCTGGAGATCGGCAGATCCGCCCTCCAGTTCTTCGCCGACCAGTCGTCCCGGTGACCCGGTGAAGAGCTACCTTCTGTGCACCCTGCCGCGCAGCGGCAGCTGGCTGCTCGCCGACCTGCTCGAGCAGACCGACCTGGCCGGCCGGCCGGAAGAGTACTTCCGGCCCGACCACCGGGTGCAGTGGTCCAAGGAATGGGGCATCCCGGTCAAGGGCCCCTACAGCCAGTACATCGCCGCCGCCCTGGAACATGCCACCACCGCCAACGGCGTGTTCGGCGTGAAGCTGCACTGGTACCAGTTCGAGTGGTTCACCGGCGAGCTGCGGTCGCTGCCCGGCGGCGACCCCGGCGCCTGCGCCGAGGCGGTGGTCGAGCAGTGGCTTCCTCATCCGCACTACATCTACCTCTACCGGGACGACACCGTCCGCCAGGCGATCTCTTACTACCGGGCCACCTACAGCGACCAGTGGTTCCACCTGGCCGAGGAGGACGAGGGCACGGGTGAGGGGCGGTTCATCCGCCCGATCCCGATGCCCGATGAGCCAGACTGGGGACACGTCCGGTACCTCGAGAATGCCGTGATCGACCACGACAGGCGGTGGACCGAGTTCTTCAACAGCTCGGGCGTCGTCCCGCTGGAGATCTGCTACGAGGAGATGGCCGAGTCCTGCGAGAAGACGCTGCGGGATGTGTTCGGCTTCCTCGGCATCCCGCTGGACCCGGACATGACGCTGCCCCAGCCCCGGCTCAAGAAGCAGGCGGACGAAGAGACCGAGCGCCTGGTGAAGGAGTATCTCGTCCACCGGGACCACGTCGAGCCACGCCCGTTCAACCTGCGCGACCAGCGGCAGACCATCGTCCCGCAGCGCTTCGGCGGTCAGCCGCGCCAGGGCAGCGGCGGGCAGGGCAACCGGCGCCCGGGCAACCGGGGGCAGGGCAACCCGCAGCTGCGCAATCAGTTGCCCCAGTTGCCCTAGCTCACCTCTGGCCCGCCCTGCTCATCCCGCCCGGCCTGCCCGGCCTGCTCATCCTGCCCGGCCTGCTCAGCCGGGACGGCAAGGGCTTCCGCAGTGGCCTGGTCGGCCGCAGCCTGCTCAGCCACGGCGGCCAGTTCGGTCAGCACGCCCTCGTGCCGGGATCCGCTGGCCAGGGCCTCGCGAACCGCGGTCACCGGATCCGCGAGCAGGCGCCGGTGTGTGGCGGCCGTGGCCGCCGGATGGCGGGCCACCCCGCCGCGAACCGACGGTTCGACGTCACCGGCCAGCAGGTCCAGGAACGCCGGCCGGGCGGCATGGTTGAACGCGACGCGCCGCCGCACCAGCGCCTCGGCGTCGGACGCCAGCTCCGCCAGCACCGGGCACGGCACCGACCGGTTTCCGGCCAGGGCCGCCCGCACGGTCTCCTCGCCGTCGCCGGCCAGCAGGAAGGCCCCGCCCGCCGTCAGCGCAGGGTTGCCGGCGGCAGCCCGGCGCACGTCCGGCTCGTCGTCGGCCGCCAGCGTGGTGAGCTGCTGCGGCAGGCACATCGGGTTGGCGGCGATGGCCTTGCGGAGCACCGGGTTCCGGCTGGCGGGAGTGTGCACGATCAGCCCGTATGGCACCGACGGGTGGCGCAGCGCCGTCGACTTCACCATCTGGTCCTCGTCCTTGGCGAGCCGGGCCAGCAAGGCAGGCGGTGCGTGCGGGTTGCGGGCCACCGCGACCCGCACGGCGGCATGCGGATCCCCGATGAGTTCCTCGAGCATGTCCAGCGGCGCGGCCGGGTTGCCGGCCAGCAGCAGCCTGCAGGTGAAAACCTCGGACCGGTAGGCGGTCGTCAGCACCTCCGGCGGTGCCTCCGGGTTCTGCAGGGCGCAGTCGCGGACCCGCCGCTCCTTGTCGGCGGCCAGCGCGAGCAGGACCGGCTGCGGGCAGAGCGGGTTGCCGGCCACGGCGCCGCGGACGAGGTCCACGTCGTCCACCGCCAGCAGTTCGACCATGCCCGGCTCGGTGCCCGGGTTGGCCGCCACCGCCACCCGGATCCAGTGGGGGTGCTCGTAGGCGAGCCGGGTGAGGCACTCGGGCGGGCACGACCAGTTGGCGGCCACGCACCGGCGGACCGTGTCGTCCTCGTCGGTGGCGAGCTTGGCCAGCAGGTCCGGGGCGGCCGACGGGTTCGCGGCGGCTGCCGCCCGTACCCGGGGCAGCGCGCGGCGGCCGAGCTCGGCGATCAGTTCGGCCGGGGCGTGCGGATTGATGGCGAGCAACGGACGCAGGTCCGGGCTCGCGGTGCCGGCGCTCACGCGGCCTGGGGGGCAGAGCTGGTCGGCAGGGCGTAGGCCAGTTCTCCGCACGGTATGGTTCCGGCGAGTGAAGCACCGTCCCCCGGCGGGTCACCGAGTGCCCGCAGCTCCGCGGCCAGCCGCCGCGCCGCGGCGTCCTGGCCGTAACCGTTGCTGAGCAGCCAGTCCCGTGGCGACAGCGAGCTGTCCAGGACGGCGAAGAAGGCGTCGACGACGTCGTTCTCGTCGTCGAAGAAGGCCCCCGTCTCCGCTGCCACGTACTTCCAGCCGCCGAGGATCTGGCGGTTGACCAGAACCGGCACGTCGACCGAGAGCGATTCGGTGATGACCCGGGGCGAGGCGTCCCAGCAGTTCGGCAGGAACGCCACCCGGGACGCGGCGGTCACCCGCATGAACTCGCGCCAGGTGAGCTGCGGCAGGTGGTCGATGTTCGGGTGGTAGGCCAGCCCGGGCGTGCCGGCCCGCCCCACCATGACGATGCGCGCGCCGGCGCCGGCCAGCCGCAGCGCACAGGCCCTGGCCAGGTCCACGTTCTTCTGCAGCTCGTTTAACCAGGTGGGCAGGCAGCTATAGATGAGGTCCCAGCGCTTGGCGGGCTTGCCCTCGGCGTGCGCGGCCGCCCACTTCGCCTCGTGGTCGACGAAATCCGACCCGCTGATGAAGATCCGCGGCTTCCCTGGCGGCAGGTAGCGAGCGGGCTCGCGGAAACAGTGCGCCCAGGCCTCACATGCCCGAACTTCCGGCCGCTGCCAGCCCTTCTTTGGGAATTTGCCTTTTCGCCTGCCGTCGTATGCCTCGTGGTACAGCGGGAACGGCCCATAATGCGTGAAACCGATCATCCGGTGGCTGGCGGCCATTTCGTCGAAGGCCGCGCGGCTCCCATTGGGGACTTCCCTGCGGAGCATCGCAAACCCTGTGTCGCGGCCGTCTTCGTCGACGATCCAGCGCAGCGGCCAAGGGGCAACCTCGTCCAGCATGGCAACTCTCGCCCTCCCGGAGGCTTGAGACCACAGACGTCAGGACTTTACCAACCGATGGTTCAGCCATGGAGCAGATACCAGCAGAAGATGATCGCGGGATAGGTGGAGCCAAAGGCCCAGACAAAGCTGTTCAGCCCCATCTGGATGGCCGTCATGATGTGAAATACGGCGGCGCAGGCGAGCAGCACGATTGTCACCTGCAGGGGCACGGCCAGGGTCAGCGGGAAGGCACACTCCGCCGTCATGGTGACCCAGCACAGCGCGAACGCCGCCCGTGGATGGGATTTCAGCACGGCCGCCTGGCGCCCGTTTCCCCACATCAGCGTCGAGGCGATGACCGGGATCGCCCGACCGGACCGCCAGGACGGCTCGCGGAGCTTGCTCGCCCCCGCGACGAAGTAGGACAGGCACGCCTGGGCGGCGATGAAAGCCAGGGCGAACTCCATCGACCGGTGCGTCCCGGCGGCCAGGCCCAGGGCCGCGCCGGTGAACGTGACCATCACCATGGTCCCCGCGGCGTGGATGCTCAGCGGGGTGCGGACCCGGATCAGCAGCGTGCTGAGGGCGATCACGATGGCCCCGATTCGCGCCACCTCGAAGACGCTGCCGCCGGCGACCACCGCGCAGGCGGCCACCAGGCGTACGGCGGTGATCGCCACGCTGACCCGCTGCGACGCCAGGAAGCCGAGCGGGAGCAGCCAGCGGGCCCGGGTGAGCTGCGCCTCCCCGGACAGCAGGCCGCCGGGCCCGAGATCGCCGGGGCGCACCAGCGATTCCAGGGATGAGATGGCCACGCCGATGGAGCCGATCCGCAGCATCAGGGACAGGGCGGTGAACGGCGATGCGAGCGAGTGCAGGATCATCCGCCCGCCCCTGGCCTGACCAGGTGCATCTCCGAGACGAACTCGATGCTGCTGACCGGCTCGTCGGCCGCGTACCGGCCCGTGACCGACTGGTTGCGCACCGCCATAATCATGAACTGGGTCGCCTCGACGGCGGCGTGCGAGCGCAGCGACAAGTAGTGCAGGACGGTGAGGTAGTGCACCCCGGTCATGCCCGGCAGCGCGGTCCGGGTGCCCTGGCCCAGGGCCTGCGGCTGGCCGCCCTGGTCCCGCCGGGCGATCAGGCCGATGATGCTCGCCAGGCTGAGGAACCCGCGCCGCGGGCCGAGATCCGGATTCCAGATGAAGTTGTACCAGCGGCGGGGGCCGGCCACCTCGACCTCCTGCCAGCTGGTGAGCGTCCCGTCATGGAGCAGGTCGCGCCGGAGCAGGACCATGTCCGCGGTCCGCGGCCGGGCGAACAGCGCCCAGTCGGGGATCAGCCGGCCGGCGTCCAGGCGCAGGAAGGCGGCCCGCAGCGGTGGCAGGTTGCGGACGACCGTGATCAGGAACCAGGCGGCGAGCAACGCCCCCACGATCCAGCTCAGCATGGCTACCGGACCCGCTCGGTCTGGATGGCCGGCCGCGGCGGCGGGGCCGGCTCGCGCACCCGCCGGCGCCGGTGCGCGAGCAGCACGGCGACGTGCTGGTACACGCAGACGCACCGGCTGCGGGTCTGGGTTTGCGAGCCGGCCGGGACCGTGCGGGTGACCTCACGGGTCCCGGCCAGGAACTGCCGCCCGGCCGCCGGGGTCTCCTGCTGGTCCCGCAGGCCCGCCCACTTCGCCCGCGCCGTGCTCTCCGCCCGGGTCGGCGGCCTGGGCGGCCGCACGCAGATCGCCTCGATGGCCGCGGCCTCGCCGGTGGCCGTCCGCGCCACGAAACTGAACCCCGCGCTGTCCATGGACGGCTCGATCGCGTCGATGTCGGTGAACGCGACCTCCTCGCCCGAGCCGAGCGACCCGGTGGCGATCGGCACTCCCCCGTAGCACAGCTGCCAGGTCACGACGTCCGGCGAATGGGGCGCCGCAGGGTGGGCGTCCGGCGAATGAAGTGCAGCGCGCTTACCGGAACCTCTGAGCAGGAGCCGGGGCTTGCGGAGCGCCGCGTTCTCATCTTCCACAACCGTCACCCGCTGCCGGGCTTGTGCTGGTTGCGGGCCCACGTCTATGTCCCCACGAGGGGGCTTACGGTGCGGTTCGCACCGCAGGTGGGCAGAAGGGACGCTTCCACGGGCTGATTCTAGACCGGCCCGGCTTGCTGCGGCAGATGCCGATGATCCCGTTTCCCGGCCTATCCGGCGATGGCCGGTCACGTCAGCTATCGGCCTCCACCTGCCAGATCATCACGTCCTCGCCGATCACGCTGTAATACACGGTTATGTTGAAGGCGCTGATCCGGTAGGCGTCCGCGACTCCCTCATACTCGCTGGCCTCTGGTGGAACCGGAGCGTCCAGCAACGTCATGATGAGCAGGCGTGCTGCCTTTCGCAGCTCGTCAGGCAGTGCGCGAATCTGGGTGCGGCCGATGTCACCGACCCACAGATGGTCAGGCAAGCCAATCCTCGCTGTCACCCGCCAGTTCCGCACGCGTGACGCGAGTCAGGCCGGTCATGTCGCCGTCTTGGGCCTGCTGGCTCCAGGCCGCGATCCGGCGGCGCATCTCGTCCTCGCGCAGCCTCTGGAAGTCCTCATAATCAGACACTGGGATGAGAACGGCGCTCGGCCGGGAATGCCGGGTGATCTGGACGTGGCGATGGCCATGGGCGACCTGATCCACCAGTACACCCAGGCGGTCTCGCGCGTCCTGAAGCGGAACACTATCCACGTTACAAACCTTACAGTTCGCACGATCCGTGCTCAAGCTGCGCACGTTGCGCCGACGCCGTGTTAGTACGCCAACCGGCCCGGCGGAGGCGGACGGGAATCGAACCCGCCGGCGGCGCGGCACGTTCTCGCGCCGCCGCTGGAAGCCCGCACAGTTGGTGGGCCATGCGGGTACGCCAGAACCGGGCTCGGCGGAGGCGGACGGGAATCGAACCCGCCGACGACGCGGCGCGCCGTCCCATGGTTTTGAAGACCAGGAGGGCCACCAGGCACCCACACGCCTCCACGGCCGACTCTAGTGCTGCCGTAGTTCGCGCCGGTCGTCGGGCAGCCGCCGGGTGACCGATGCCCGGTCCAGATACTCCAGCAGCGGGATCGCCACCCGCCGCGTCGTGTCCAGCGCCTGCCTGGCCTGCGCCGTGGTGAACGGCTGCGGCAAGGTGGCGAGGATGGCGGCCGCCCGCGTGTCCGCCCCGGGGGCAAGCACGATCTCCGGGCTGACCCGCAGCAGCATCCCGGCGCGTTCCGCCGCCGCGATCGCCTTCCGGTCCAGCCCCAGCTCCCGCAGCCGTCCCGCCTCCGGCGCGCGGAACGGGCTGCCGGCCAGGTCGGCTCGCAGCGCCACGACCGCATCCCTTATTTTGACCGGCAGGGCTGGTTTACCCGGATTTTCTTCCGGACGGAGGGTGCCGGCCGCAGGCGTTTCGGCAATCGCCAGGTAGCCATCCCGGACGGTGAGCCGCCGTCCCGGCACCGGCCCACCGGCATCGGCCACCAGTTCTTCAACCAGCCTGCGGTCCGGCAGCCCCAGCGCGGCCCGGGCGGCCTCCAGCGGCATCCCGACGGTCAGTGGATCGCGAGCCGCATGTTCGGCCACCGCCCGCCCCAGCCGCTCTCGCAACCGCGCCCAATGGCCGGGATCGACAAGCCACCCGGCCACCTTTACCGGCGCTGCCGTGCTGCCGGCCGGCCAGCCCGGGGCGGCGGCGCCCATGGCTCGCAGCGCCGCCGCCTGGATCAGGCCGTGGCGCCGCAGCAGTTCGGTCGCGCCTGGTGCCTGCGGCCAGCCGCTCAGCTCGCTGCGCACCGCGGCGGCGGCCCCCCGGCGCGGCGCGGCCGGCGGGCTGACGTCCAGCACGGTCGCGCCGGTGATGGCCGCCCATCCGGCGGGCCCGGCGGGCGCCGTCGGGCTGGCCGCCTGCGCATCCGTGAGCGCGGCGGCGTGCGGCTGCTTGGCCGAAGCCCTGGCCGCGCCGGGGTCGCGCAGCAGCAGGCGGTCTGCGACGTGCAGCGGAAGGGGCTCGGCCAGGGTCAGCCTGGCCAGGCCGGCGCCGAACGGGCGGACCCGGGCCTGGGTCCTGGCCGAGCCGATGTGCACGGTTACCTGACGGGGCAGCTGGGAGTCCGATCCGCCGTCCCAGCGTCCGGGCGGGCCGGCCAGCCGGACGTCGATCGTGGCGGTCAGGGTCCAGCCACCCGGCTCGGTCAGCGCCATGCCCCGGGCCAGCTGAGCCGTGGCGGTGCCGCGCAGGTTGACCGCGACCCGGGCGACCCCGCTGACCTGGGCGGCCTTCTCCTTGAGCGACTCGATGGCCCGGATCCGGACCGGGCGCCCCGAGGGGGTGACCAGCAGTTCATCCCCGGCGCGCAGGGTGCCGGCCGGGAGCGTTCCGGTGACGACCGTGCCGCTGCCGGTCATGCTGAACACGCGGTCCACCCAGAGCCGGACCGGGGCGGCGGGGTCGGGGGTGGGCAGGCCTGCGGCCAGGCCGGCCAGCGCCGCCCGCAGTTCGGGCAGGCCCTGGCCGGTCACCGCGCTGACCGCGACGGCCGGTACCTGGCCGAGGCTGGACCGGGCCAGTTCCGCGCCGGCCCGGGCGGTGGCCGGGCCGGGGTCGGCCAGGTCGGCCCTGGTCACCGCCAGCAGGCCACGGGAGATGCCCAGCGCGTCGATGGCGGCCAGGTGCTCGCTGGACTGTGGCATCCAGCCGCCGTCCGCGGCGACCACGAACAGCACGGCGGGCACCGGGCCGACGCCGGCCAGCATGTTGGGCACGAACCGTTCGTGGCCGGGCACATCGACGAAGGCGAGCCGCTCCCCGTCCGGCAGCACCAGCCAGGCGAAGCCCAGGTCGATGGTCAGGCCACGGCGGCGTTCCTCGGCCCACCGGTCGGGCTCCATCCCGGTCAGGGCCCGCACCAGCGCCGACTTGCCGTGGTCCACGTGACCCGCCGTCGCGATGACCTGCATGACGCTACGCCGATACCGCAGCGATCACGGCCACGCAGATCTGGTCGTCTTCCTCGGCCGGCACGGCGCGCAGGTCCAGCAGCAGCCGCCCGGCGGCGACCCGGCCGACCACGGCCCGGGTCCGGCCGCGGCGGACCGCCTCGCCGTCGCGGAGCGCGATGGCCAGCGCTTCCGGCAGGCTGACCGCCGCGCTGGGCAACGTGACACCGGGTGCGCCACCGCCGCCGACGGCCGCCTCGGTGGTCTGCGCCCGGGCGTCTATGCCGTGAGCAGTCAGTCTCGACACCATCGTCAGGGCTCTTTCAAGAATGAATTTCGCATCGGCGGTCAGTGCGGCAGTCACCGGCGGAGGCGGGCCAGCCAGCGTCGCCTCCAGCGCGGCCAGGGTCAGCTTGTCCACCCGCAGCGCCCGGGCGAGCGGATGGCGGGTCAGCCGCCGGACCAGGCCGGCCTCGCCGAGCAGCAGGCCAGCCTGCGGGCCGCCGAGCAGTTTGTCGCCGCTGGCGGTGACCAGCGCCGCGCCGGCCCGCAGCGCGGTGTCGGCGTCCGGCTCATCCGGCAGCACCGGGCTCGGGGCGAGCAGCCCGGATCCGATGTCCGCGACGACCGGCGGGCCGAGCCCGGCCAGCTCAGCCACGGAGGTCTCCGCCGTGAACCCCTCTATCCGGTAGTTCGACGGGTGGACCTTGAGCAGGAACCCGGTGTCCGGGCCGATCGCATCGCGATAGTCGGCCAGCTTCGTCCGGTTGGTCGTGCCGACCTCTCGCAGCCGCGCGCCGGTCGATTCGAGCAGGCCGGGCAGGCGGAACCCGTCCCCGATCTCGATCAGCTCACCCCGGCTCACCACGATCTCCCGGCCGGTGGCCAGCGCGGTCGCGGCCAGCGCCAGCGCGGCCGCGTTGTTGTTGACGACGGCGACGGACTGCGCCGCGGGGACCGCGGCGGCCAGGGCGGCCAGCGCGCCGCGGCCGCGCCGGCCGCGCGTCCCCTCCGGCAGGTCGAACTCCACGTCGGTGCAGCCAGCCGCGGCCTGCAGCGCGTCCCGGGCGGCGGCGGACAGCGGGGCGCGGCCGAGGTTGGTGTGCAGCAGCACGCCGGTCGCGTTGATCACCGGGACCAGCGTGGTCGCGTAGGCGGGCAGGCCGGCCACCGCCGCGTCGGCCACCGCGGCCGGCGGGATCCGGCCGGCCCGCGCCGCGTCCTGGGCGCGGGTCACGGCCTGCTTGACCAGCGCCCGGCCGAGCCGTTCTTGCGCCCGCGCCAGCCGGGGATCGGCCAGCACCGCGTCGGTCCGCGGGATCAGCCGCCTCACCTGCTGCGTCGCGGCGGGTTGCGCCGCGCCGGAAGTCTCCACAACCGTGACCTTACTGGCGGCCGGGTGTTTTCCGCTGGCCAGGGGACGGCCAGTAGGACTACTCGCCGGTGCCGGGGCCGCTGGTTGGATAGATGCCCGATTCCCGGGTAGAGAGGAACCGGTTAGATTTCCTCTTCACAGTAGGAAGTGATCGAATTGGCCGGGATGCTGCGAGTTCCCCGGAGCCGCGGGGTGCTCAGTGGAACGCTGCTAATCCTGCTCGGAGCCTGGGGCGCGCTGATTGCCTTCGTCGGCCCATACTTCCATTACGCGTTCACTCCGGACCACGCCTGGACCTACACCTCCGGCCGGCTCTGGCTTGAGATTCTGCCGGGTGCCGTCGCCCTGCTCGGCGGGCTCATCGTGCTCGTCGCCGCGTCCCGGCCAACCGCGGTGTTCGGTGCCTGGATAGCCGCGGTGAGCGGTGCCTGGTTCGTCGTGGGCAGGCCGCTGTCCACACTGTGGACGACCGGTGCCACGGTGGCGGCCGGACACCCGGTCGGCGGGTACATCACCCGCGCGGCGGAAGACATCGGGTTCTTCACCGGGCTGGGCGCGGTCATTCTCTTCTTCGCCGCTTTGGCGCTCGGCCGGTTCACGGTCATCGGCGCCAGGGAGGCCGCACACGCGGCCGGGAAGCCGGTGACCCGCGAAGAGCCCGCCGCCATGGACGAGCCGGTCCCGGCCGGGCCGGCCTCCGCGGCGCCGGCCACGACCGGCCGCCGGAGCATGGCGGCGCGGCTGTCGGGGCTGTCCCGGCGGCAGCCGGGCGGTGCACCGGCCGACCGGCCGGCCGGGATGACCGCCGGCTCGTCATCTGGCACGACGACCCAGGAGCCGGCCGGCCCGGGCCGGCGGAACAACACGCCATAGGGCGCGGTTCCGGCGAACCGGGCACCGTTCCAGCCCGCTGCGCGCGCGGCTCGCGGTAGCTCAGGGCTCGACACGCTCCCGGCCATGGCTGCGAGGCGGCAAACCTCCCAGGCATGGCCGGGAGCGGTAGGCTCTATGGCTACTGTGAGGGTTATTCAGAACTTCGGCCGGTTAGCTGGCCACCGGCGGGCCCGGCCCGGGTGGCACGCTCGCCGTTGTGGTTCCGGATAAGTCTCATCACGACAGCGCCCTGCGCGCAGGACCGCCCCGTTACAACCCTTACAGGTGTTCCAGCCGCCTATCGTTGGGTCGGCGTCGGGTCAGGCGCGCAGATTGCATCAACGTGCCAGACGAGGTAACGCGATGGATCAGACGGGCCCGGCGGGGGACGCGGACGTGCCGGCCGGCACGGGCAACGGCGGGACCGTTCCGGCCAGCTCACTCGCCGTCAGTGATGGCGAGCATACTTCCGGCAACGTGACGGCGGGCCCTGGGCCAGGTACGCCGTGGCAGTCCTGGATGGGCCGGTGGCGGCGCTCGCCGGTCATCCGCCATGTGGTGATCCTGGCCGGCTTCCTGCTGGCCGGGATCGTGTTCACCTGGCCCAGGGTCACCTATCTGTGGGATCACAAGCTCCCCAGCACCCGTGACGCAGCTTCGTTCGTCTGGGGTTTCTGGTGGGTAGCGCATCAGGTCTCCCACCTGTCCAACCCCTGGTTCACCCGCTACCTGGCGGCTCCGGTCGGGTCCCAGCTCGGTTTCCACACGCTTCTGCCACTGCCCGGCCTGGTGATGACGCCCGTCACCCTGGCCTTCGGGCCGTCGGCGTCCTACAACCTGCTGTCGGCGCTCACGCCGGGCCTGCTGGCCTACGCCATGTACCGGGTGGGGCGGCTGTGGCTGCCGTCGCAGACCGGCGCGATCGCCGCCGGTGCGTTCTACGGCCTGTCCTCCATGCTCACCAACAACAGCTGGTATGAGCTCAACCTGGCGATGGGTGCACTGTTCATCCCGCTGGCACTGGAGGGTGCGGTACGGCTGCGCAGGCGCCCGGGCTGGCGTCAGGCCGTGGTCCTCGGCGTGGTCCTTGGCGCGGCGCTGCTGACCGACCAGGAGTCGGCCATCCTGGCGACGTTCGCGGCGGCGCTCGCGCTGCTGCCGTGGCTGGTCTTCGGCCCGTTCCGGGGCAGGCGCACGGCCGGGACCGGGAGCGGCACCACGCCAGCGGCAGAGCCCGAACCGGGCAGCGGCCCGGGGCGGACGTTCCTGAGCAGGCTGTGGCCGGTGTCCCTGGCCGCGGTGGCCACGCTGGTGGTAGCGAGCCCGCAGATCATCGCCATGATCGCGCAAGCCGCGGACGGCAACGCGTCCTTCCCGCCGGCCCAGCTGGCCGCCTCCTACGATCAGTACGGTGCCGGATTGCTGGGGCTGTTCGCACCCTCGCCCCGGCTGTGGACCTACGGGTTCGACGGGGCGTCCTCGTTCTTCTACCACAGCGGGATCATCAACCCGAACCACCTCATCGGTGAGCTTCAGGTCTCCGACGTTCCCATGTTCGGGGTGACGCTCACCATCCTCGCCATCGCCGGCCTGATCGTCTCGTTCCGCCGGCGTAACGCATGGCTGCTGGCGCTGCTGGCGGTAGGCTGCCTCGCTCTCGCCTTGGGCCCGCAGCTCTGGATCGGCTCGCATGTGTACACCCCGTTCGCCCAGACCTGGCGGGGCATCCGGGTCTCGCTGCTGATGCCGTACACCTGGCTGGTCCGCGTGCCGGTCTTCTCGAACTTCCGCGAGGCCTGGCGGTTCGCCGAGCTAGCGCTGGCCGGGATGGCATTGCTGGCCGGCGCGGCGATCAACTGGCTGCGATACCACGCCAAGCCGGTGCTGGCCGCTGCGGTCGTGCTCAGCCTGTTCGAGCTGGGCTGGGCTGGTAACCCGCCGGGCAACGTCATGCCGGGACTGATCAAGATCAGTTCGATGCCGACCTCGATGCCCACGCTCGACAGCCGGATCGCCGCCGACCATTCCTCGTCGATCGTGGTCGACTTCCCGTTCGGCATCCGCGGCGGCCCGCCGATCTACGGCCCCGGGTTCAACCCCGAGACAGAGGTGCTGGCGACCGCCGACGGCCATCCGCTCGCTGATGGCCTCATCTCCCGGGTGCCCAGTTCCACACTCGACGGTATCCAGAGCCACGCGTTCTACGTCGGGCTCAACTACGTCAGCCACCAGTCGAAGCACACGGTGGGCTACTACATAGGGCGCAACGGCGTCTATTACACCTATCCCAGGTCAAGCAAGAAGTACCTGACCACGGCCGGGTGGCTGGCCCTGGAAGCCGCGGCGAAGCAGGACGCCAAGCGGATGAACATCGGCTGGGTGATCGTCTGGCCTCAGCAGCAGGTGCCACGCAGCATTGCCCGGTTCCTGACCGCGACCGGCTTCAAGCTCGACTACCGGGTATACGTCCCCGACGTCCTGCGGGTGTACCACGTGCACTACATCGAGGTGTATCACCGGTAGCGGACCCGGCGGCGGTCAGCTTTCGTACAGGGCGCTGATCACGTCGGCGTACTTGGTGTAGATCACGCGGCGCTTGAGCTTGAGCGTCGGGGTGATCTCCTGGGTTTCCGGGGTCCACTCGGTGTCAAGCAGGCGCCAGCGCTTGACCTGCTGGACCCGGGCCAGCCGCTCGTTGGCCGCGGCGACGGCGGCGGTGACCTCGGCGGCCACGTCCGGGTGGGCGGCCAGTTCGGCCACTGAGGAACCCTCGATGCCGTGGGCCCGCGCCCAGGCGGCCGCTGCCTCGCCGTCCAGGGCGAGCAGCGCCACGACGTAGGGACGGCGGTCGCCGTAGGCGGCGGCCTGGCCGATGAGCGGGTGCTCGACCAGCAGGCTCTCGATCGCGGCCGGGGAGATGTTCTCGCCGCCCGCGGTGATGATGAGTTCCTTCTTGCGGTCCACCACGGACAGGAAGCCGTCGGCATCCAGCGAGCCGATGTCGCCGGTGTGCAGCCAGCCGTCGGCGTCGATCAGCTCGGCGGTGGCTTCGGGCAGGTTGAGGTAGCCGGGGGTGTTCAGCGGGCTGCGGGACAGGATCTCGCCGTCCTCGGCCAGCTTGATCTCGACACCGGTCACCGCCCGGCCGACGGTGCCGAGCTTGAACGCGTCGTGCGTGTTTGCGGTGAACGCACCGGTCGTCTCCGTCATGCCGTACACGTCGAGGATCTTGACGCCCAGGCTGGCGAAGAACCGGCCCACCTCCACCGGCAGCGGCGCCGCTGCGCTGGAGGCGGCCACCGTCTCACCGAGCCCGAGCAGCGAGCGGATGGGCTGCAGCACGCTCTCGTCGGCCAGCTTGAATTCCTCGGCCAGCCCGTCCGGAACCGTGCGGCCGAACTGGCAGCTCTCCACATACCGCCGGCCGGTGTCCATGGCGCGCTCGACCGCGGCCCGCTGCTCCGGGTCGGGCTGCGCTGCGATCAGCGCCTGGATGCCGGACATCACCTTTTCCCAGATCCGCGGCACGCCGAAGAATGCGGTCGGCCGCACCTCGCCGAGCGTGCCGATCAAGGTGGTGGCCACGTCCCGGCAGAAATGTATGTGGCCGTTGAACCGCATCGGCAGGTAGATGCTGAACATCCGCTCGGCGATGTGCGCGAGCGGCAGGTAGGAGACCCAGCGGACGTCCTCGGGAACGGTGCCGAGCTCACCGGCGATGGCGGTCTCATACAGCACGCTGTGGTGGGTGATGACGACACCCTTGGGGTTGCCGGTGGTGCCCGAGGTGTACAGCAGGGTGACCGGATCCTCCGGGGAGATCCGCGCCACCCGCTCGCTGACGATTTCCGGGCTGGCCGCCAGCCGGGCCTTGCCGAGCGCCGCAAAGTCCGGCCAGCTCAGATAGCGGTCGCCGGCCGGGCAGGCCGCCGGATCCCTGACGATGATCTTGGTGAGCCCGGGCAGCGCGGCGAACACCTGCTCCAGCCGGGCCAGTTCGGCGGCCCCGTCCACGACCGCGATCCGCGCGTCGCAATCCCCCGCCATGTAGCCGATCTGGTCGGCGGACAAGGTGGCATAGAACGTCACCGGCACACCGCCGGCGTGTACGGCCCCGAGGTCGGCGAGGATGTGCTCGACCCGGTTGGGCATCATCAGCGCGACCCGCTCGCCGGGCGCCAGCCCGAGTCCGGCGAAGCCCGCGGCCAGTTCCAGCGCCTGCTGCCTGGTCTGTGCCCAGGTCAGCGTCGTCCACTCGGTACCAGGGGCGGGCCGGTCGGAATAGGCGGGGCGGCCGGCCGATCGTTCCGCTATGCCAGCGAACTCGTCGCACACCGTACGGCCCGCGATGGCCTGCTCGAACTCTGCCCGCTGCCGCAGCACTTCTGAAGTCAACGCGCACCTCCCTCGCCCTGTTGCTGGCACGGTACCGGATGGGATTGCCCGGGTTCGACCCCGGCCGCTCATGCTGGAAACGGCGTAGCCTTCGAGAAGGCCAGGCGCGTTATTCAACCGCGTCGCGAGTGCGGGCCTGCGTGAGCGATCGGGCCAGGTCACGCGGAGCTACCTGGCAGATAATTGGATAACGCGAACTCTTTATCGACCCAGCGTATTACGGAGAGCGGTATGACGGGCAGGACGGCCAGGCGGCGGATCCTGCACATCACCATGGACGGCTCATCCGGTCCGGGTGGCGGGGACGGCGCGAATGGCACGTACCGGGCCGACCTGCTGGCCACCGAGGAACCGCTGGAGATCCGGGTGAACGGCCGGCCGCTGGCCGTGACCATGCGCACGCCGGGCGACGACATCGACCTGGCCGCTGGGTTCCTGGTCACCGAGGGCCTGGTGCCGGGCCCCTCAGCCATCGCCGGGATCCGGATCTGCGAGCCGGGCCAGGAACCGGCCGCCGGTTTTGACGGTGCAGGCAGCACCAGACCGGCCGGCAACGTCGCGGAGGTGACCCTGGCGGCGGGCCTGGACATCGACGACGACCGGCTGCGCCGGAACTTCCTGACCACGAGCGCCTGCGGCGTCTGCGGCAAGGCCAGCATCGACGCGATCAGGGTGCGGGCCGTCCACGACGTGGCCGCCGACCCGGTCAGCGTCGCCGCCGCGGTGCTGGCCGAACTGCCCGGGAAGCTGCGGGCCGCGCAGCGGGTGTTCGCCCATACCGGCGGGCTGCACGCGGCCGGGCTGTTCGCCGCCGACGGGTCGCTGCTCACCCTGCGCGAGGATGTGGGCAGGCACAACGCGGTGGACAAGGTGGCCGGCTGGGCGGCCGGCCAGGGCAGGCTGCCGCTGGCGGGCTGCGTCCTGCTGGTGAGCGGGCGGGCCTCCTTCGAGCTGGTGCAGAAGGCCTATGTGACCGGCATACCGGTGGTCGCCGCGGTGTCCGCGCCGTCCTCGCTCGCCGCCGGCCTGGCCGGCGAGGCGGGCATGACCCTGGTCGGCTTCCTGCGCGGCAACTCGATGAACGTCTACACCGGCGCGCACCGGATCACCACGCCTTGACCCGGCGGGTAAGCGGCGCGGCCCTTCGCCGTATCTGGGCACGGGCGGTTCCGGCATAATCGCCAGGTGGCGCTACATGTTCGAGCTGCGCGTCGCCCGCCGGGCAGGCTGGCGGAAGGCCGGCGACGCACAGCAGGCCGCGGCAGCGCTCGTGGTGAGCGCCGGGCCAGTTCCGGTCAGGTTCCCACCGCGGGGCCGGCCAGCCCGCGCCTGCGCCGGATGGTCCGGTCCAGGCCGCCGAACAGGGCGTCGACCGCGATGCCGAGCACCAGGATCACGATCATGATCGACATCGCGCTGGCCATGTCGGCCTGGTTCTGGTCATTGGAGAGCAGCACGCCGATGGACGAGCTGCCCGCGATGATCACCAGCAGCTCACCGGCCATCAGGCTGCGCCAGGCGAACGCCCAGCCCTGCTTGAGCCCGGCCACGAAGGTCGGCAGCGATGCCGGGAGGATCAGGTGCCGGTACAGCGCGATGCCGCGCAGGCCCATGGTTTTGCCGGCCCGCAGCAGCAGCGGCGGGGTGTAATCCACTCCGGCGATCAAGCCGTTGGCGATCGATGGGGCCGCGCCGAGGACGATCACGAACATGATCGCCGAGTTGTTCAGCCCGAAGAAGATGATCGCGAACGGGAACCAGGCGATGGACGGCATCGTCTGCAGGCCGGTGATCAGCGAACCGATGGCGGCGCGCAGCGGCTTGATCCTGGACACCAGCGCCCCGATGACCGAGCCGATGACCAGGGCCAGCGCGAAGCCGAGCACGGCACGGCGGAGCGTGGTGCCGATCGCCTGCCAGAGCTGGTAGTGCTGCGCCTGGTGCCACAGGTTGGGCAGGACCGTGGCCGGGCCGGGGAAGATGTCGTGCGGCTTGTAGTTGCTGAGGTAGACGAGCTCCCAGATACCCAGCACGATCACGATCGCGAGCACCTTGGGCCACAGGCCGCCCAGCAGCTTGGCGCTGTTGCCGCGCAGGAACTCCCGGCCTGGCTGCGGGCCGAGCTCGAGGTTGTCCAGCCCGGCCAGTGAGGCGACGGGGGTGCTGGTGGTCTCAGCGGACATGGGACGCCATCTCCTCCCGCAGCAGGCTGGTCAGGTGTGCGCCCACCTCGGCTATCTCCGGCGAGTCGATCCGCCGTGGATGGGGGACGCCGACCTTGACCTCCTCGATCACCCGGCCCGGGCGGCTGCTCAGCACGATCACCCGGTCGCCGAGCCGCCCGGCCTCGCGGACGTTGTGCGTGACGAAGAGCACGGTCAGCGCGCGTTCCGTGCAGATCCGGTCGAGTTCCTCGTGCAACAGGTCGCGGGTCATCGCGTCGAGCGCGCCGAACGGCTCGTCCATCAGCAGGACATCGGCGTCCTGGGCCAGTGCCCGGGCCATCGCGACCCGCTGGCGCATGCCGCCGGACAGCTCGTGCGGTCGCTTCCCGCCGAAGCCGTCCAGGTGAACGGCCTCCAGCAGCTCCGCGGTGCGGCTTCGCCGCTGCTGCTTGGGCACGCCGCGGGTGCGCAGTGCCAGCTCGACGTTCCTGGCCGCGGTCAGCCAGGGGAACAGGGCGGGCTCCTGGAATATCAGGGTCACCCGCCGGCCGCCGGTGCAGACCTGGCCAGAGGTGGGCGTGTCCAGCCCGGCCACCAGCGAGAGCATCGTGCTCTTGCCACAGCCGGAGGCGCCGATGAGGCAGACGAACTCACCCTCAGCGACCGACAGCGACACGTTGTCCAGCGCGAGCAGCGACGTGCGGCCCTTGCCATAGACCTTCGAGACCCCGGTGAGCTCGATGGCCGGGCCCCCGGCGGCAGAGCCGGCACCGGCCGCCCGTGCGGACGGCCTGGAGCTGCCGGATGACTGCTCAACTGACCGCACTCCCCCGGGGGCCCGCGGGGCGGTGAATCCTCGCTGCGTCACGCTCATGAGCTGACCTGTGGCTCCCCGGCAGCCTTGAGCTGCGCGTTGAGCGGCCCGAGATCGTAGATACCGGCCAGGCTGACCGG
>Ga0070733_10000992_pt1 | contig 21681 bp, 14 predicted proteins | sample Coa_R1_9_FD_66450 | JGI IMG/M metagenome (GOLD analysis project Ga0070733, IMG submission 66450) | Surface soil microbial communities from Centralia Pennsylvania, which are recovering from an underground coalmine fire - Coalmine... | ecosystem: Environmental > Terrestrial > Soil > Unclassified ... | reverse complement strand
CGTCGACACCATCGGCACCCACATGGTCCACGAACTCCTCGCCCAGCTCACCACCAAAAACCGCCCCCCCAACCACGTCATCCTCCCCACCCAGCTCATCCTCCGCCAATCCACCTGAGCAGGCGATCAGCGCGAATAAATTCGTCAATCGCGTGGGAACGCTATCCGCAGGTAACCTGCGGATGCCCTCTGTCCGCAGACCGAATCCACCAGTGCGATTCTCATCCGCTAGAGATGGGCAATGTCACCCCGGCTCCGGGCAGCCAGCCCGCGACCCGGAGCACCTCGGCGGCGGTCTCGGTGACCGGACGGTCGTGATTGCCGACCGTGTGGTCTTCGACGTGCGCGTCGTCCAGCCGCGGGGCCAGGTACTCGGCGACGTCCAGGTACCACCGCGGATCCCGCCCGGCCTCCCTGGCCCTGATCCGCGACCGCACCGTCTCCAGCGGCGCCCGCAGCCGCACCACGGTGATCTCCGCGCCGGGCACCGCCGCGGAGATCCGGGTGAGCAGGCTGCGGGCCTCAAGAACGCGGCACAGCAGCAGCCGGCCTGCTCCGGCCCGCTGGAAGTTGGCCCACATGCAGGCCAGGTTGCGGTGGATCAGATCCTCGTTCCACCGGTCACCGGGTGGCGGCGGCCAGCAGCCGCCGATCACCGCCAGATCCAGCACGGCGTGCGGGATGCCCGCCTCGCGCAGCAGGGAAGAGGCTTCGCCGGTCACAGCGGTCTTCCCGACACCCACGACGCCGGTGACGAGCAGGACCGGCACCGGGCCGGCCACAGGGGCTTCGTCCATGGCGCGGTCAGCGGGGCGGCTGCGGCCCGGCGGGGTGGCGGGCGGCCAGCCGTTCGACGATGCCGAGCTTGAACCGCTCATGCTGCTCGATGTGCAGTCCCAGGTCCTGGACGTGGCGCAGCGGGCGGCGGGTGAAGTGCTCGCCCTGCAGGGGCCCGGTGATCAGCTCCGTCGCCCGCTGGACGGCACGGACCGGCCAGGCGGATCCGGCGACGTGGTCGGCCAGCAGCATAAGCCCGCCGGGACGCAGCACCCGGCTCATCTCGCCGACGGCCCGGCGGTCGTCGGGGACGGCGCACAGCACGAACGTGCAGATCACGGTGTCGAAGGATGCGTCAGGAAAGGGTAGCGCGAGGGCGTCGCCCTGGCGCAGGTCCGCCGTCGTGCGGCCGAGTTCGGTTGCGCGCTGGCGGGCGAGGGCGAGCATGGCCGGGCTGAAGTCGATGCCGGTCAGCCGGACCCGCTCCGGGTAGAAGGGCAGGTTCAGGCCGGTCCCGATGCCGACCTCCAGGGTGTCGCCGCTCGCCTGCGAGCACACCCAGTTGCGGCTGTCGCCGAACAGGTGCCGGTCGAAGAACCCCATCTGCTTGTCGTAAGACGCCGCGCTCTTGTCCCAGTAACGACGCCACCGCTCCACGTCAGTCATCGGCTACGTCCCTTCCCGCATCGTCACGGCCGCGACCGCCGGCCATGCCTGTCATCTTCCTTGCGGGAGGTTGCGCCCGTCTACAGCGGACGATCAAGAGAAGGAACGATACACACTTCTCTCCAGTTTCAATCTATACCGCGCCCGGGGGCTTGCGGCAAGACCCGGGTCGTGCCGCATAATCGCAGGCCGAGGCCGGAAACTGCGGAAATGGGGGTCGCCGGATGCGGGTGTGGTCGCCAGCGTATGGGCCGGAGCTGATGACGTGAATCAACTGACCGCCAGCGCGTTCGGCCTTCCTGGCCGCCTCATGGCCAAGGCTGACCCGGCGCTGATCGCAGGCGACGAGCGGCACTTCGCCGCCCTCGCGGAGAGCCTCGGGCAGTCGATCGCCGGCCTGTCCGGCCGCCTCGAGGCTGAGCGCAAGGCGCCCGGCGGGATCGGCCAGGCGGCGATGGACCGGGACCTGGAGATCCACCGGCTGACCGCTCGGCTGCGCGTCCTGCGCCGCTTCGGCCTGGACCTGTGCCTTGGGCGCATCGTCGGCGCGGACAATCCCGAGCCGGTGTACATCGGACGGCTCGGCCTGCGGGACAGCGCGGGCCGCCAGTTGCTGATCGACTGGCGCTCCGCCGCGGCCGAGCCGTTCTTCGGGGCGACCCATGCCAACCCGATGGGCCTGGCAAGCCGCCGCAGGTACCGCTGGACCCGCGGCCGGATCAGCGACTACTGGGACGAGGTGTTCACCCCGGACGGGCTTGACGGGCACGCCGCACTCGACGACCAGTCCGCCTTCATCGCCAGTCTGGGCGGCAGCCGGTCGGCCCGGATGCGGGACGTGCTCGGCACCATCGCGGCCGACCAGGACGCCATCATCCGCGCGGGATCCCGGGGTGCCCTGGTCGTGGACGGCGGTCCGGGTACCGGCAAGACCGTCGTCGCCCTGCACCGCTCCGCCTACCTGCTGTACTCCGAGCCTCGCCTCGGTCACCACCGGGGCGGCGTGCTGTTCGTCGGTCCACATCGGCCATACCTGGCCTACATCGCCGACGTGCTGCCCAGCCTCGGCGAGGAAGGCGTGCAGACCTGCACGCTCCGCGACCTCGTCGCCGAAGGAACCACCGCAGCGATCGAGACAGACCCGGAGGTGGCCCGCCTGAAGTCGTCCGCCGGCCTGGTGAAGGCGATCGAGACAGCGGTCAGGTTCTACGAGAATCCGCCTGCTGAGGGGATGACGATCCAGACCCCGTGGTCGGACATCTGGCTGAGCGCAGACGACTGGGCCGAGGCGTGCGAGGCACCAGAACCCGGTACCCCGCACAACGAGGCGCGCGACCAGATCCTGGAGGAACTGCTCACGATCTTGATTGACAAGCACGACGGGGACGCCGGCGCCGGCGCCCCAGAGCACCTGCTGCGCAGGTCGCTGCTGCGCAGCAGGGAGTTGCTGACGGCCCTCAACCGTGCGTGGCCGCTGATCGACCCGGCCGACCTGGTCGGAGATCTGTGGACGGTACCCGCCTACCTGCGCCTGTGTGCTCCCTGGCTCAGCCCCGATGAGATCCGCACGCTGCAGCGCGAGGACGCCCACGCCTGGACGGTGTCCGACCTGCCGCTGCTGGACGCGGCACGGCAACGGCTCGGCGACCCGGAGGCGTCACGACGTAACCGCCAGCGTGCCGCCGCCGTCGCCGCCGAACGGGAGCGGATGGCCCGGGTCGTGGACGACCTCATCGAGGCGGCCGACGACGAGTACGGCACCGGCCTGGTGACGATGCTGCGCGGCGAGGACTTCCACGACGCCCTGGTCGACCAGGCCGCGCTGCCCAGCACCGGCCGGGACCCGCTGGCCGGCCCGTTCGCACACATCGTCGTGGACGAGGCGCAGGAACTGACCGACGCGGAGTGGCAGATGCTGCTGCTGCGCTGCCCGTCCCGGAGTTTCACCATCGTCGGGGACCGTGCCCAGGCCAGGCACGGGTTCACGGAGTCGTGGCAGGAACGGCTCGAACGCATCGGGCTTCGCCAGATCAACCTGGCCTGCCTGAGCATCAACTACCGGACGCCGGAAGAGGTCATGACCGAAGCCGAGCCGGTCATCCGGGCCGCGCTTCCGGATGCCAACGTCCCAACCTCGATCCGCAGCGGCGGGGTCCCCGTCATGCACGGATCCGTCTCGGACCTGAGCTCGATCCTGGACACCTGGCTCGCCGATCACGCCGAGGGGATCGCCTGCGTGATCGGTGACCCCGCGTTCCAGGCGACCTCCCGCGTCCGGTCGCTGACCCCGGAACTGTCCAAGGGGCTCGAGTTCGACCTGGTCATCCTCGTCGACCCAGAGACATTCGGCACCGGCATCGAAGGAGCGGTCGACCGCTACGTCGCGATGACCAGGGCGACCCAGCAACTCGTCATCCTCACAAGCTCCTGACCCAACCGCAGTGAATGGGTGGTTCATGTTCGACGTGATCATTGCCGGCGGCGGCCCAGCCGGTTTGATGCTGGCCAGTGAGTTGCGGCTGCACGGCGTGCACGTGGTCGTGCTGGAGAAGGAGGCGGAGCCGGCCGGGCAGGCCCGTGCGCTGGGCCTGCACGTGCGCAGCATCGAGGTGATGGACCAGCGCGGCCTGCTGGAGCGGTTCCTCGCGCTCGGCAAGCAGTATCCCCTCGGCGGCTTCTTCGCCGGCATCAGAAAGCCGGCACCTGGCCGGCTGGATACCGCACATCCCTACGTCCTCGGCATCCCGCAGAACCTCACCGAGCGCCTGCTGGCCGAGCATGCCATCGAAGCCGGCACCGAGATCCGGCGCGGCTGCGAGCTGACCGGGCTGAGCCAGGACGACACCGGGGTGACCGCCGAGCTGGCCGACGGTACCCGGCTGCGCTGCCGCTACCTCGCCGGCTGCGACGGCGGCCGCAGCATCGTGCGGAAGCTGCTCGGGATCGGCTTCCCCGGCGAGCCCGCCAGGACCGAGTGGCTGCTGGCCGAGGCGGAGGTGGCCGCGGCACCGCCGGAGCTGGACGCCGCGGCGGCCGAGGCCCGCGCGGCCGGGGTGCGGTTCGGCCCCGTACCCCACGCGGACGGAGTCTACGGCTTCGTCGTGCCCGCCGCGGAAGTGGCCGGGGACGGCGCCGCCCCGCCGGCCCTGGATGAGTTCAGGCAGCGGCTGCGGGCGCTGGCCGGGACCGACTTCGGCGTGCACTCACCGCGCCGGCTCACCCGGTTCGGCGATGCCACCCGGCTGGCCGAGCGCTACCGGGACGGCCGGGTGCTGCTGGCCGGCGACGCGGCGCACATCCACCCGCCGATGGGCGGGCAGGGCCTCAACCTCGGCATCCAGGACGCCTTCAACCTCGGCTGGAAGCTGGCTGCCGAGGCCGGTGGCTGGGCGCCGGACGGCCTGCTGGACAGCTACCAGGCCGAACGGCGGCCGGTAGCCGCCGGCGTGCTGACCAACACCCGCGCGCAGGCCGAGCTGCTGTCCCCTGAGCCGGGCCCCCGGGCGGTGCGCCAGCTGGTGTCGGAACTGATGGACTTCGAGGACGTGACCCGGTACCTGATCGAGAAGATCACCGCGATCGCAGTCCGCTACGACTTCGGCGGCGGGCATCCGCTGGCCGGGCGCCGGCTGCGGGACATCGGGCTGAAGCAGGGGCGCCTCTACCGGCTGATGCACGGCGGCCGCGGGCTGCTGCTCGACCAGACCGGACGGCTTTCGGTCGCGGGCTGGGCGGACCGGGTCGACCACGTCGCCGACGTCAGCGAGGAACTGGACGTGCCCGCCGTGCTGCTGCGGCCGGACGGCCACGTGGCCTGGGCCGGTGACGATCAGCAGGATCTGCTCAGCCAGCTGCCACGGTGGTTCGGCACCCCCGGCTGAGCGGGCTCTCCGCTCGTCCTGCTCAGCTGGCCAAGGTGCCGTCGAAGCCGGTGATCAGGTCCGTGCCGTCGCAGAAGGGCTCGTTACCGGGGTGGCCGCACCGCCGTAGCGCCATCTGGTCAGGGTGTTCGATCTGCCGTAGCGCGGGTTGATGCCTGCGCATCTTCGAAAAGCTCGCCTATCTGATGCCTGGGCAGGTCGATGAGGCGTGCGCCGAGCGTGGCCGGACGCCGGGCCGCCTCCGCCACGATCGCCCGCGCGTCGCGTCTGGTCAGCCGGGCTCCGTGGTCATCCCCTACCGCCCCGATCAGGCCTTCCCGCCACACGTTGCCGATCTTCCCGTGGGCCCGCTGAAGGAGCCACGAGGTCACCCGGCCGCCGGGACCGGGCGCCTCCCCCGCGACCGCCGTGGCCTCGACGATCGTGTGACCAGGGCCGGGCTGGCCGCGCAGGAACCGCAGCGTGTACTTCGCGCCGGCCAGCGCGGCGAGCGCTCGCTGGCCGGCCTCGTCGCGTACGTCGGCGTGCCGGGAGGTGACCACGGCGGCGACCCGGTCCGCATTGACGGCCAGCAGGACCCGGAGCAGCCAGGCACCGGGATCGGCACGCAGATCCGCGGCCACGGCGAACCGGTCCCGGCCGGTCAGGCCGGGCGGAAGCCCGGACGAGATCAGCGTGCTCAGCCGCAGCTTCGCGGGCGCGGCCCCGGTGGCATCGCCGGCCTCCCGGGGCGGCGCCTGCTGGCCGGTCCAGGAATCTCCGACCATCACAGCGAGCGGGTAGCCCGCCTCCGTGGTCACCCGGTGCACGGCCGGTGGCACCGCGTTCCAGGCCGCCGCTTCCTCTGCCGCTGCCCCTTCGGCCGACTGTCCGCCGCGCGTGTAGATGTTGTGCTGAGCGTCGGCGAGGACGCCATCGAGCACGCGCCAGGACCGGCTGGTCGGCCGCCACACGTAAAGGTCGCTGGCGCTGCCGACCGCCTGGGCGCCGTCATACCGGCTGAAGGCCGGCCACTGGGCCTGCGCGGCAAGGCCGAGACGGTGCACGGCCGACTGTGCCTGCCAGCCGAGGCTCGGGTGGCGATCGCTGTAGCCGTAGGCGACGATGACCCGGCCCTGGTCCCGGTTCGCCAGGCCCTGCAGGCCCCTGGCGGCGAACAGCGCCAGGCCTTCGGGCGTGTACGGGGGGTCGGTGAAGACCAGGTCGGCGCACCCGGCCGCGGATTCCGCCAGCCAGAACCGGAAGTCACTGACGAAGCACCGGATGTCGAGCCCGAGACGGGCCGCGGCGGTGTCGATGTACTCCAGCGTCGCCTCGTCGATGTCGGCAACGACGATGCTGGCGCCAGGGCTGATCTGGGCCACGGCCAGTGACGTGAGGTCGTGGTCGCCCACGCACAGAAGTACCGTGCCATCCAGGTCATAGGTGCTGTCCAGCCACAGGGCGCGGCGCACCGCGGTCTCCGGAGTCGCCTGGACGTGATCGAGGTCTGACCGGGCCTTCGGCGCGGCGGCGATGAGCTTCGCCATCTCGGCGACGGTCTGCGCCGCGGCGGCCATCCGTTGAGCCAGCGGATCGCCAAGCTGGGTGGCGAGCAACCGGTCACAGCCGAACCGCTGGCGATAGCTGGTGACCCGGGCAGGCGCTATGGCCACGGTTTCACCGTCGCGCACCAGGTCGTCGCCGGACGCGCTGAGAATGGCTTCCACGGTTTTGCGCGGCAGGGCAGATTGCCGGATCAGCGTGGCGAGATCCACCGGCCGTTCGGTGAGCATACAGACCAGCCCACGCAACCGCCTGCTGTCAGGCCGGTGGGCGGCGATCAGGGCCGCGACCGCGCTGATCGGTTCGGTTGAGTCGCCGGCTGGCACGGTGTCGCCGGCTGGCACGGTGTCGCCGGCTGGCACAGTATCGTCGGCTGGCACAGTATCGTCGGCTGGCACAGTGCAAGCGTCCCATCATGAGCGAGACAGTCAGATGCTCCAAAGCACCTGACGGGGACAGCCGGGCGGCGCCGATGGCGGGCAGCAGTCCGGCGAGGGCGCCGATGAGCAGGGCAGCGGCCAGGCCGGCGGCCCAGACGCCGGGCGGGATGACGAAGGCCCAGCCCTTGGCGCGGGCGTAGACGAGGGTGGCGGCGTCCACACTGACACCGGGCGTCCACCCTGAGACCGTTGGCCTGGATCGAGGGGATGAGCGGGGACTTGCAGACATTCACGGCGCAAGGCCGCATCCAAGCGGCGATCTTCGCCCTCCGCCACCAAGCCGGCAACTGCTAGCACGCGGCCTGGTCAGCCACCTGCCTTGGTGCAAGCGGTGGTGATCTTGTTTGAGTCCGCTGTCAGCGAGCTGATGAGTGAGCTGGCGCTGCCGGGATTGGTCGCCAGCGATCGCAGCGCCTGCTGCACCGAACTGGTGAAGTCGTTGACCGCCGTGGTCAGCGCCGCGTTGCCGGCACCGGCCGCTTCCTGCTTCAGCTGGTTGACGAAGGCGGTCACGGCCGGCTTGGCCGTCGAGGGGTGCAGCACGAGGCCGCCCAGCGTGGACGGCGCCTTCGCCAGTGTCGCCTGGATCTTCTGGCACGCGGCCGTGACCGTTGACGTCGAGGTAGAGGCCGACGGTGAGGTCGTCGACTTGGCGGACGGACTGGAGCTGCCGCAGCCGGCCGCCAGGATCATGACGGCGGCCAGTGCGGGAGTGAACGCAAAGACGCGAAATGCATGCCTGCGCATGCCTCTCCCCTCCTGTTTCCCAAGCGTAGTAGAGGCCGGCGCTGGTGCCGTGGCTTCCCGCGGAGGATGCGACGGTGTCTGTGGTGCGCCCATGTCCTGGACCGCGAGCGCATGCTGACCTCCGGCCCATCCTACCCGGCAACGAGATCACAGACATGCGTTAGCCGGGACCGCGGACACCCGGGCAAACCTGTGCTCCGGGTACCTCGGCTGACGACTGAACCTCGCACGTCAGCCACACGTGTGATCGGAAGGCAGGACCGGCCGTGGCGATGGTGTGCCGCCCGTACGCAAGGGCAAGAAACCTAAGATGGGCAACGCGGCATCCCTTGGCAGCGTGCCATGGACAACGTCGGCGGCGCGGTTTCAGATCGTCCAGTGGTGGCGGGGGTGTTGCCTTCTTGAAAGACCCGGATCGTGCCTTGATCATGAAATTCGACATGCTGACGCCTGTCGCTGGCCCCCCTGCGGGCCCGGCCGATGACATTCGGGGGATAGCCGACGGTGGGCTCCCCTGGGTGATGGCAGCCGGATCGGGCTCGCTCAGCCGCGATGGACACCTCCTGGTACGGATACGCGGGCTGGTGCTCGCCAGCGTTCCCCCGGTTCCGCGCTCGTTGCGCGGCACGAACCCGTTCCCCGCCTTCCGGGTTGTCATCAGTTGCCTTTGCACCTGCCCAGACGGCACCGGCGCCATCAGGAATGTCAGCACGGGTGACTTCGCGGCTGACTCATGCGGGAACTCGGACATCGATGCCAGGCTGAGCCCTCCGCAGCCTTGCATCGCGCCGATCTTGCTCGTGACCGGCCCCAGCGGCGTCGACCACTGGCTGGCGGTTACCGGAAGATGAACTGCCCCCTCTCGCCTGGTAATGCTTCGTCAACAGGAACTATGGCCCGGTCGATGAGCCTCAGGGCATCGGCGATGGTCAGGGCCTCCATCCGGTTGCGGGCGCCGAGCTTTCTGAAAAGCCGTGCCTGGGTATTTTCAACGGTCTTTACCGCTATTCCCAGCAGGCGCGCGGTCTGCCGGATCGTATGGCCGCGGGCTATAGAGCCAAGAATGTCGAACTCCCGTGGTGTGAGCTTAGGCAGCGCCGGAGTGGGGGACGGGACCCATTTCAGCAGCGCACTAGCGTATCCCCAGCTCATCACCATCATACCCTGCACCACCGTATTCAGGATGGGTGTGAGACCGGCCATGACGTCCTCCTTGCACGCCACGGCGCTCGCCTGGCGCGCCAGGGCGTCAGCGATCGCGAGCTTCGCTGGGATATCACGATTATGGATGAGCACGGCCGGCGCGCCTAGCGTGATGGCCACCTCCCAGTCCCCGGGCTCGGGATCGACGAGCACCACGACGATGAACCCGCGTTGCCACCATAGCCAGTGATCACCGATCAGATCTTCGTGCTTTGCCGCGATAACGAGCGGCACGCGTTCAGAAATCAGCAACTGCCCAATCTCATCCCGGCTTTTACCGGCCGGGCCGATTAAAACCGCGAGCAGAGCGCGTCCCGGTTCGCCCGCATACTGCTGCGGGGCCGGTCCCCGGCGAGGCAGGGTAGGCGGCGGGCCGGGCTGGAGCAATCCAAGCCAGATCGCCTTGGCCACCGCGTGACTCTGGCTGCCGACTCCGAGCTTCTCGTAGATGCTCCGCTTGCGGTTCTCCACCGTGCGCGGCCGCAAATCAAGTAGCTTCGCGATCTCGGATGCGGTATGACCAGCGCTCATCAGGAAGACAATCATCATCTCCCGCTCAGTGAGGAGCGGGGGGATGGCGGCGGGTGAGGGGTCGTCGTTGACCGGCATACGGGTCTCCGTAGTGATGTCTCCGGCACCCTCCCGGAAGCGGAGACAGCGGTAATGGGAAGTCCACCCCCCACGGCAAACACGGCGCGCAGTCTTGGCAGCCGATGACGGCAAACGTTCGCAGCGATAAGCGACCCCCGGGGGAGCACGGGAGTCTGTCCTGGCCTCGGTCTGTCTCAATGCCTAGCGAGCGGATTCGGGCGCATATTCGCGGATGAAAGCCCGCGGCGTGGTCCGGGAACGCCCGGTGCAAACATTGGCCACGAGCGTCGCGGCCCAGCGAAGCTTATTCTAAGCTTGGCCAAGCTTGATCGATTGAATCCAACCATGACGGCCTCCCGGCTATGCGGACGGGCGCGCCGAGGCCTGCCAAGGGGTCTCGGACGGTCATGTAAACAGTGCGTAATGACTAGGTATACATTAGAGTAACTCCGCCGGAGTAACCAATGACGAATCCCCCCTAGGGGGTCGAATAGGATCCGCCCCCCACCTGCGAGAACGCAGTTTTTATGGTGATTGTATACTTTTATAGCGCTTTAACCCATTTAGTGTACGGTGACGGGAACGGCGACGGTCGTCTCGTCGAAGGCATCGCTGCGAATGGTTATTTGCAGCTGCCATTGTCCGGTAATGGTCACCGTGATCGATCCGCTGGCATAGCGCCCCGCACCGTCGGCCCTGAGCGGAACGGGCAGCGGTCCGAGGTGGCGGGCAGGCAGCAGGAGAGACGCCTCGATCTGCTTGGGCGAGTACGGCCTCCCCGCGCTGCCGGTGACAGAAACGCGAACCTGATTGGGGCCGAGCACCGCGGGCGCCACCGTGACGCTGATATCGCCACGCCCTCCGGGGCCGCCGGTGTTGAACGGGACGGCCACGCTGGCCGGCTGGGTGAAGGTTTCACGGGCCGTGGGGGTGTTGACCAGTACAGCGGTGACGGCGAGCACGGCCGAGGCGATCGTGGTCTCGGCGGCGACGGACCAGCGCAGCTTGCTCAGTGTCACGGCCGTATGCCCACAGTCCGGCGCTGAACCGTTGGACGAGCCGTTAGCCGCAGCCCCGCTGGGCGAGCCGTGACCAACGCCACCGCTGGGCGAGCCGCGGCCAACGGCACCGCTGGGCGAGCCCTGACCGACGGCACCGTTGGATGAGCCGTTGGCGGTAGCACCGGCCGATGAGCCATTGCCCACACCCGGCAGTCTCCGGCCTGATCTGGCGCCCACGCTGACCCGCGGCAGACCCGCCGCGACCAGTTGCATCACGGAAACGCGAGCCGCCGGTGCCGGGGCCCGCATCGCGGCGATCCTGATGCGGGCCAGATAGCCGAGGCCAATGAGCGCGCTCATTGCGGCGATCTTGATGAGCAGCAGGCGGCCATAGGTGGTGTCGAACAGGGCAAGCCAGCTGCCAACGTCGCGCCATGCCTGGTAGGTACCGGTGAGCAGGATGGCGCCGACGCAGGCCAGCGCGAGCGGGGAGAACCGCTCCACGGCCTGCACGACGTCCTGCGCCGCCTGGTCTTTCTTCCGGTCGGCCCGGCTTCTGGCCTGCCTGGGCAGTGCCGGCCCGGGCCGGCGAAGCACGATCGTGGCGAGCATGGTCAGCCCGCCCAGCCAGATGGCGACCGCGCTGAGGTGGATGATGTCAGAGACCAGCGACAGCGGCACCTGCATGCCGGCCCCGGCGTGATCGGCGAAGCCCCAGGTGGCCGCCAGCGCCACCGCGAGCACTCCCCACGTGGCCGACGCCACAACGGGCAGCCGCCGGTTGTTCTCCCGCAGGTTACCGAGTATGGCGGTGAAGACGAACAGGGCGATGATCACCAGGATCAGCCGCATGCCAAGCGCCCGGCCGTAGCGGCTGTACAGGGTCGCGTGCAGCACGTTGGGCCAGAACACCTGGCCGACGCCCTCCCCAGCGCCGTAGACACCCTGCAACAGCACCGCGCCGAGGACGGAGCCGGCGAGCCCACTCCACGCGCCCATCGTCAGCCGCAGCACCAGCGGGCTCGAAGCTCCGGCAGGCCAGCACCAGAGCACGAACGCGACCGCACCGATCAGCAGTGCGAAGCAGCAGAAGGCAACGAACCGCACGACACCGAACGCGATGCCGACCAGAGCGCTGTTGGCCTGGTTGACTGTGTTCGGGTTTACCGTGGTGGCACTCGGTGCGCCGATCGAGAAGGTCCAAGCACCCTGAACGTGGTGTGAGTCGGCGGAGACCACCTGCCAGCCGACCGTGTACGTGCCGCGGCTGAGGCCCGGCTTCAGGGCTATGACGACCTGGGCCGGTGTGCTGCCGTGCCTTGCGCCGCCCGTGTCGGCACGGCTGCCGTTCGGCGCGAACACCTCCAGGCTGGTGGGACTCACGCCGACCGGTTGGTCGAACGTCGCGGTCACCTGGGCCGGCGCGTGCGGCACGATCGCGCCGTCGGCCGGGCTCGTGCTGACGAGCGTCGCATGGGCCCAGGCGGCCGTCGCCCCGGTCAGCAGAACGAACCCGGTGAGGAACAGCATTGCCACCAGGCGAGTGAATCTGCGGGCCAACTCAGCCACCTCCAGAAGTTAATGGAGCCGCCCTTGACGCTGCCTTACGCACGGGGTCAGCCGCGACGGCGCCGCTGAGGCTGCCGGCTGGATGCTTTCTTGTTCGCGGGCGCTGGCCGCCGCGTGGGTGCTTTGCTGCCCGCAGGCGCCTGATCGCGCCGGGCGGGTGCCCTGGTGCTGGCGAGTACCCATTCGCCACCCGGCTCGCTGGCCGGCCCGGCCTGGACGGTTGCTGCCGGAGCACCGGCCGCTGCCGGGGAACCGGCGCGAACTCCGCTCCCGGCGGCCAGCCGGCGGTTCTGCCTGGCCACCATCAGTGCCAGCAGGCAGGCCAGCAAGCCCACGACGAGGCCTGCCAGCCCGAGCGCACTGGAACCGCCGCCGGAGCCCGAGCTTGCCGGAGCGGTGCCGGCATGGACGGCACCGGCCGGTGCCATGGCCGTGCTGAGCTTGACTACGGGCGCGGGATGCGCTGGCGCGGGCAGACCGGGCTGCTGCAGATCGATCCAGCGGACGACGTCTCCGTTGGAGTAGGTCTGGATCGCCTTGAACGGCACCTGGCTTTCGCCGGCCGGCATCGGGTCAGCGGAAATCGTGAAGCTCTGGAACTGTCCTGGCACGATCCGCCCGCCGGACCAGATGACCTCGGAGACCGCCTGGCTGAACGACCCATCGCCGGTGACGAGCGGCTTGGCCAGCTTGACGGTCTTGACAGAGACGGTCCAGCCGGGAACGGGCTGGACGAGCAGCTGGGCGACCGGGTGATCGACCGGGATCTGCACGTCGACCTTGACGGTACTGGCGTTCGCCTCCTCGTTGGGTACGTGGAAGGTCAGCACGTCTGCCGACCCGGCGGGCACCGAGTCAGGGGTGACCGTGATGTGCGCAAACGCAGGCCCGGCGAGCAACAGCATCGCCGTCGCCGCGGCGCTGACGACTGTGGCACGGCGCAGGGTACGGGCACCCGGAACAAGTTTCAAAGGGCTGAACGCAGTGGACATGTCATCTCCGCGGTAGGTCGTTGCTGGCCGGCACAAAGCGGCGTGCTGCCGTCCCGGGCCTCGCGGCCCGGGACGGCAGCGTCAGCGGCTATTTACTACAGCCGGGTGAGTGTCTTTCCATTGACGGCCGGTGCCGAGAACGGGGGTGGGAGAACCCGCATGATGCCCCAGTCACCGGACTTGATGAGCGGGGCCCGGCCCATGTTGTACTCGAAGTCGCCGGTCGCGCCGGTCGCGCCGCCCGCACCGTTGACCAGGTAGGCGTCGAACGTCTCGCCGGGGGCCAGGGTCCGGGCTTCGATGATCTGGGATCCGGTCAGCCCGTGATCCAGCGGGAAGGAGTGGCCTGCCACCTGGAACGAGATGATGTTGTCCCCGGCCGCGTCGGCCACCCGCCATCGGACGGGATCGCCCGCGTAGGCCTCGAACAACGGCGTAGCCGGATCATTCCCGCCATTGACGCTGTCGCTCTTGGCTTGCCAGAGATTGAACGGGTCCGGGCAAGGACTGGATCCGCAGTTGCCGTTGCCACCACCTCCTTCGTCTGCCGGTTCCCGGTCCGTGAGCGAGGCCTCGTTGTAGTCGGTGTAGGAATGGTCGGAGTCGAGGTAGTAGATCATGACCTCGTGGGCGAGCAGCGGTTCCCGGTCACTGAAGATCGTCACGTATTCCCGGAACGGGCTGCCACTGCCCGGGAAGATGTCGGCGAAGATCCCGGACTGGATCTGCTGGCCGGTGAACGGGTCCTCGTACACCGAGCCCTGCGGTTCGGCGATGAGGGCGCCGTAGGCACCCTGCCGCCAGGTGGACTCGTTGGCCGTGTTGAGGATCAGGTTGGTGCCGAGCTCCCTGTCCACGTAGTAGACGTAGGTCCGCGAGCCACCCGGAGGCACGCTCGAATCAGGGTCGTACCCGATCGCGCCGCCGAAGGAGGTCTGCGGATTGTAGAGGACGTTGCCGATGTTGAACCCGGCTCTGGTGGTGCCCGATCCCCAGGTCCAGGTCCAGTTATCGGTTGGCAGGTCGTTGTGCAGGGTCACCTTCAGGCAGTCTCCCGCGTTGGCCCGGATGACCAGCGGGACGGCCGGCTTCGTCCCGGCCTTGATGGCGGCCTCGTCCTGGGTCAGCGAGTACATCATGGCCCAGGATCCGGTGCTGCCCGGTGCGGCATTGTCGCTCTCGCCCGGCATCCCCTTGTCGAAGGTGATCCCGTTGAAGACCGACACGTTGTAGCTGCGGACCGGTGCGCTGCCCGGGCAGACGGAGCTGCTGTCGCTGGGTGCGGCAGGCGGCGCGTTACCCGTGGTCGTGAGCGTCGGGAACCCTGTCCCGGACGGTGGTGGCGTCCGGTCCGGCAGCGCCTCCAGGGCGTTCGGCCCGGAGGTGTGCAGCGTGTTCATCACCCGGAAGATGCCCCAGGCGCCGCTCTCCAGCGACAGGTTGCGGCCGGAGTAGTAGAGGTAGTCACCCGGGAAGTTGCCGGCGTTGAAGACGTAGTCCATCTTCTCGGAGATTCCGGCCGTGCCGGCGTCGGTCAGCACGCCGTTCGGGTTGAACCTCTCTTCAGCGAACCGGTGGCCGGTGACCCGGATGTCACCGACCTGCTCGTCCAGGCCGACCTGCCTGATCACCACCGGGTCGCCAACGTAGGCCTTCAGCAGCGGCGTCGGCGGATCACCGTGGGCCACCGATGAGAACACGTACGGATCGTTGGACGTGCCGATGGCCGTACAGTCAACCCGGTCTGATCCCGCGGGCTCCTCGTGTGCCTCGAAGCCCATGGTGTAGTTGCCGACCCCGTCCGGGATGCTGACGCCGGGTCCCGGGGCGTTGTTGGGGTTGGCGGCGTTGGGATCCCGGTTGATCAGCGGTGCCGCGCGCAGGTTGAAGCTGGACATCTCGCAGCCCTGTGGGGAACCACTGCTCCTGATGCCTTCGTGTTCCCACAGGACGTACTCGCGGAAGTCGCCCTGCTCGCCGAAGCCGGCCGAGCCGGTCGTGTAGATGTCGGCGATCGGGCCGCTGTCGATCGGCGCCCCGGTCACCGGGTCGTGGAAGGTCGAGCCCGCGGGCTCGATGATGTGGGCGCCGAACAGGCCGTGGCCCCAGGAACTCAGCGCATCCACGTGGTCGTGGAAGAAGACCGTGCCGTTGTCGACGTCGCTGTACCAGCGGTACTGCACGAACTCGACCCCGGCCGGCTCGCCCGACGCGTGCGCGTTCTGCAGCGGGCTGCCCAGCGTCAGCGTGTTGCCGTTGATCGCCGTGATCTGGTTGACCACCTCGGTGTCGGTCAGGGTCTGGCCGACCTCGATGCTGACGCCCGGGCGCAGCCCGGCGGTGCTGGCCACCTGGAGCTGGGTCGCTCCGGCGGGCGCCGCCGCGGTCAGGGTCGTCTCCCCCGGCGTTCCGCCGGTGATCGGCCGAACCGCCTGCTCGAAGTTGAGGCCCGTGATCACGCCGTCGGAGGCCTGCGGGTCGAACTGCACGAAGTGGATGTGGATGTTGACCTCCCGGAAGATGTTCTCCAGGCTGGTCGCCTCCACCCCCGAGCTCGACGGGCTCAGATCGTTGGTCAGGGTCACGGCTATGCAGTCGCCGACATCTGACCTGACGGCCAGCGGCGTCGCGGGCATGGCGCCGCTGCGCACCGCGGCTATGTGCTGGTTGAGGACGAAGATCTCCCCATTGGGGTCGGACTGCGGGGCGATGGGGTTCCCATTGGCGTCCCGTCCACTGTCCGTCTGGTCGTTGATGGGAGTCTGGATGGCGCTGATGTTGTAGGTGCGCAGCGGAGCGCCCTGCGGGCACAGGCCATCCGGTCTCGTGGAGGTGACGTTCGGCCCCAGCCACGGTGCCCCGCTGTGGCCGTTGGGCGAGAACGGCGGACGTTCACCGAGGTGCGGCTGCAGCAGCGGGTACGCGTACCTCCCATTGCCCGGGTCGAACAGGATCTGCGGCCGCTGCCCAGGGTTGGGCGCGGTGTAGTTGGCCCAGACGTGGGTGTCCTCGGGCTCGCCGAGGGCGATCGGCTGGTCTGCCGTGCCGCCCCAGGTCCAGTCCCATACCGTCGCGTCTTCCTGGCTGAGCCGGGTACCCTGCGGCGGGAGTTGCTGGCTGACCAGTTGCTGCACGGAGATCTGTGTGCTCGGATTGGTGAGCTGGTCCTGCGGGACGACGGTCTTGCCCTCGATCACCTTGCCGATCAGGCCGGCCGAGTTGACCGCCTGCGGCCTGGCCGTGCGGCCCGGCACCGTCGCCAGAGTCGATTGCTGGGTGTCGAACACCCGGATGAAGCCGACCATCCCGGCGTCATAGTGAGCCGCGATGTGGCAGTGGTACAGGAAGTCGCCCGCAGCCTGCTGGCAGCCGCCGGCCCCGCACTCGGTCTCCAGGTCGTAGGACTCACCCGGCTCGATCGTCTGCGAGTCCAGCCGGATCGAGGCCTTCGTCACCGGCGGGAATTTCTCCAGCCCGCCCGAGATATCCGGGTTGGCGGCGCCGGGGTTGCGCAGCCAGCGGATGGCGCCGCCGTGCTCATGGAACACGTGGCCCATCTCCGAGTCCGCGTTCGTCAGGAGGATCTTGTAGGGATCGCCGATGTACGCCTCCGGGCGCGGCGTAGCCATGTCGCCGTTGCTGTACGAGCTGTAGTCCTGCGCCTCATCGGGAGTGAAGCCGGCCCTCATCTGGGCGAGCTCGCGCTCGAAGAAGCACTCGCTCCGGTAGTTGATGGCCTTGGCGCAGGGCCGGTAGGCGTCGGTGAACTTGTCCACCACGGGCAGTTCGCACCCGGTCGACGTCTGGACCTCGCCCTGATCGGTTGCGCAGGGCGCGCCGGCCGCCTCCATGATCTGCCGGTAACCCTCGTCGCCGATCGAGTGGAATATCAGGTTGAACTCGCGGAAGCTGGGCTGGGAGGCGCCGGACGGCATCTGGATCGTCGCGTCCCATCCGCTGGCGAGCGGCTGGTTCGTGTGCGGGTCCAGCCACTGTGACCCGGGCGGCTCGGACACCAGAACCCCGAACAGCCCGTGCGCCTGAAGCTGCCGGGTGTCGCCCGTGGTGTGGAACAGGTGAGCTCCGTAGCCCAGGGCGGGGTCCATGTAGACGGTGTAGCTCGCCGTCTGGCCAGGTGCCGCGGTGCTGTCCGCGTTCTGGCCGATGGCGCTCGATACGTCTTCGGCCGCTACGCCGGGCAGCCCGTCCACGTTCCAGGCGATGTTCTCCGGTGCGGTGTGCACCAGCGACCCGTCGCAGGGGAACAGTGGAGTGGGCGTGCACGCGTCCGCCGGGTCGGTGTCGGGTGGCGGTGGCTGGTCCATGGCGGCCAGCCCGAACGTGGTCGCGTTGGTGAGGTTGACCGTGACGCAGTCGCCCTCGTGCGCACGGATCACCAGTGGCTGGATCGCGTCGCCGCCCTGGAGCCCGCTGGAGACCTGCTGAGACTGCTCCTGCGCCCGTACCGCCGCGATGTTGCTGTTGAGCACGTACATGAACGCGTTCGGGTCGTGGACCCCGAAGCGGTTCAGCGGCATGTTGACGTTGATTGCCGAGATGTTGAACGTGTCGTGCGGCGCGGTGGAACAGGGATTGCTGGCATTGCTGGCAGTCGTGGCCGACGACGCCGGGCGTACGCCGGCCATCGCCATCGTCGCGCCCGGGCCAGCGAAGTAGGCCACGGCGGCCAGGGACGTCCCGATGGAGACGAACCGCGAGGGGCGCCTGCGGCCCATGGTCCGCGGCGCCGGTCTAGCCTGTCCCAGCAGCAGGCAGGCAGCCAGCAGCAGCGGCAGGCCGGTCACCTGGCCGATCAGCGCGTCGCTGACGCTGCGCAGCGCCTGCGCGGTCAGGCCCGGGATCGCCCCTCCTGCCGGGAGCACACCTGGGACGACGGTGATGCTGGCGGTCGCGAAGAACCGGCCGATGAGAGCCGACGGGACGAACAGCACCATGAACGTGAGCGAGATCAGCGCGCCCCGGTTCAGCGCCACGGCGAAGCTCCCCCGGTCCTGGCCGGGCCGGGAAGTGAGCCGGAGGCCGAGCCAGGCGGCCACCAGGGCGGCCGGGACCGACAGCAGCATGTCGCGCGGCGCGTGCGCCAGGCCGCCTCCGGCCCGCCCGAATATCGCATCGATACCGAGCTGGAAGCCGACAACACCCGTACTCAGCAGGAGCGCCAGCAGTGTGATCTCCTTGGCCCGTCCGGAACGCGGGGGGCTGGATCTGCCAGGAAATGACATATGTTCTTCCTCTCGAGGCCAGCCTGCCGGCTGGCAAAAAAGTGCTCGATGGGTTGAGCGACGTGGGCCGGCGCTTCCTACATCTGCATTCCGCCTGATGAGGCGCCGCCGATCGTGACCGGTATGGACACCGTGGTGCCACCGCGAGACCAGTTGAGGGTCAGATGCTTACTGTTTTTACCTGGAATATCGAAATAAACGTCGACGGTCACCTGAAAGCCGGGTGCGAGAGTTGCTGAACCCACCATGGAACTGTGCTCCTGGCCGTTGGGCTGCCAGGTTTTCCCGCCTGGACCGGACAGGCTGAAATCGGTGGTCGAATACCGCTGCATACCTGCGGTGACGTTGCTGAGTGCGACTTCGACGCGCAACCGGTTGTCGCCGGCTGGCTGGATGCCAGGCATCTGGCTCGCGGGCATCGAGTAACTGTTCGGGTTGACCTTCTGACCCGGCCCCAGGCCGGTCATGTCGTTGCTCATCCAATACATCGTGTCGACGGAGAGCGCGAGGCCACCGGCCCGGTAGCCCTGCTGGTGAGCGTTGGTCTCGGCCGCCTGACCCTGGAACGTGCCCATGACCAGCATGCCGATCAACGCGGCGAGCGCGGCCAGCGGCACCGGGACCCAGCGAAGGCCAGGCATCCGCAGAACCCCCGGCCCTGCCGCCCGCTCGCGCCTGGCAGCGCTCCGGGCCCGGTTACGCGCCATGGCATCCGCCCTTGCTTCCCGGCGGCGGCAAACCACCTTTTTCTTCGCCATTCATCTGTACCATCCGGATCGCATCGTCCTTCCCGCTGCCGTAACCTCCCGAAGGAATTCTTAGAGCAACCTCTGAGGCGAAGGTAGCGCCGAAAACAATCCGGTAACATGGACGAGCTACCATTGAGGGCTAAATACCCCTAGTGGAAATTCACTCCGGCGTAATCACGTCATTTGCCGGTAGTCGTGATATGCGGTGATGGCATCCGTGAGTTCGGCAATGGCCTGCGGGCAAACCAGCTTGGCCCGGGTCAGCACGCGGTCAAGCGCCCGGTCTATCCCGGCGGCGGGATCGTGTGAGCTATTGACCGCCCCGGCCAGGTCAGCCAGGAAGGCCCGCCCGGCCGCCGTCACGCCGGTCTGCCCGGCGGGAAGAAGCGCAAGGCCCCGGCTGAGCCGTCTGTGCAGGAGCACAGCCAGAACGATGTGCTCGGCCAGTACGCCGGTGCAGGACGGCTGCTGGCCGGAACGCCGGGCGATGAAGGCGGCGGCGCGGGCACTGGCCGCCGGTGTTTCGCCGGCCGGGAGCCGGTCCAGCAGGCCGGTGGCTGCCGTCCGCTGACGAATCCGGGCGATCCGGGAGGCGGCGGCGAGGCCGATGTTGACCTGGCGCAGTTTGCCATCGTCAGGAAGCAGGAACACGAACCAGAGAACATCCGGATCTGCCGCCGCCGGTCGTGCCAGCCGGGAAGCAGGGCACCGGCGCGCACGCGCATCAGATCGTCGATCACAGCGACGATGGCCGGCAGCATGACGTCGGCCACGCCCACGATGAGGTCGAGATCGGCCCCATCGCAGACGGCGTCGCCGGCCCCGGCCGCGCCGGAGAGCAGCAGGTGAGTGATCGCTGCGGTATCGGTAAAGATCCCGGTCAGCCGGGCGGCGAGCCCGGGGCACGCGGCCATTCCCACGACGGGTAGATCGCGCTGCGTACCGTCCGGGGCTTCCCTGGGCAGTTCCGGGACCACGCCGGGGGCAAGCTTCTCCTTGTCATTGGGTGGAGGCGATCCGCGAGCGGGCCCGAGGGCCAGCACCGTGTGCTTCGTTGACAGCCAGCGGCTCGCGGTCTGGGAATCACCGGATTCCTCATACATCCGGGCGATCAGATCATAAACCGCCCCTTCGGGCATGGCATGGCGATAGAACAGCCGGAGCAGGAGCCATTCGGCCGCATCGGTGAACCCGAGAGAGGCGAGCTGACGGGCGGCACCGAGGCGGTCATTCAGCACATCCGGCGTGGCAGCCGGAAGTGGCTCGACCTGCGAACGGTGCAGTGACGCCTTTGCGGCGAGCCGACGATAGGCAGCATCATGATAAACGTCCGCGATCAGGTGGATGCGGTCCGGGCCGAGAAGATTGCAAACTCCGTGGGCATGCACCGGGGCCAGCCGCCAGATTCCCCCACTCGCCAGGTGAACCTTGGTGCCTCCGGTTACCAGGAATGCGGACGAATTGGTGCGCAAAGGCAGGTGCAAGCGGTGCCGCTCCACCTGGCGCAATTCCCGGTAGTCGCGATGTTCCCACAAGAACGCGTTCGGCTCCAGCCTGGCCAGCCGCACCCACATGTAAGACAGGCCCAGTTCGGCCAGCAGTTCTGCGGTGGCAGGCATGTGTTTCAGCAACTCCGTCGGCCGCGCGGCACAATCGCGGATGGTCACGTCCGCCGCGTTACCGGTGTCATTCATGAGGGAAGCTGTCCACCAGCCGCCCGATTGGTACAGCCCGTACTCGGCCGTCCAGGGAACCGGGGCGGTGAGCGCTTCATGCCGCAATCGCGCGGCACGTGCCTTATCGATCTGCTCCAGATGCGCGATCTGCCCGGTCAGGGCGACCGGCAACTGGAATCCTCCATTCCCGTCCCCCAGCAGTCTGCTAATGGCTTCAGAAGGGGATACCGTCACCTGGGATATTACCTTATCACATGGGTTGCCATTTCGCTAGAGTGCTTACAGGGAGGCTCAATTCCTTCGGTTCGGGCCAGCCTTTAAATATCGGGATCGGCGCCGTTGCCCGGCCAGTGCGATTGGCTTCGCCGGGTTTCGGGGCTAATGCCCGGACCGCGGTTCGGTGTCCAGGCCGGCCCCGGCGAGCAGGTGGATGGCCTCGCGAGGGGTCATGGTGCCGGGGACGGCACAGCGGCCCAGCAGGTAACCGGGGAGCGTTCGGCCTCGGCCGCCGGAACCCCGGCTCGCGAACGGCGCGGCCGGCCACCGCTACGCTGTCTTCGCGGGCGTGCTCGACCAGGTAAAACACCCTGAGCCTGGCGCT
>Ga0070733_10000991_pt1 | contig 21690 bp, 19 predicted proteins | sample Coa_R1_9_FD_66450 | JGI IMG/M metagenome (GOLD analysis project Ga0070733, IMG submission 66450) | Surface soil microbial communities from Centralia Pennsylvania, which are recovering from an underground coalmine fire - Coalmine... | ecosystem: Environmental > Terrestrial > Soil > Unclassified ... | reverse complement strand
CCCCCGGTGGCCATCGCGGGCGATCCGGAAAGATTGATAAACACCTGGCCGTCCGGCCTGGCGATGAGCGTGCGATGGCCCTTGAGCACCAGGCACACGTTGCGCTCCTGCGCGAAGGCGCGTGCCGTTTCGAGGCGATCGCCGACCGCGTGGCCGAGAAGCCGGGCCATTTCGCCGGGATGCGGAGTCAGGATGGTTTGCATGCCTCGTCCCCGGAAATCCGAGCCGGCGATGGAGTTCAAGGCATCCGCGTCGATCACTACGGGAACCGCGGCCTCGGCCAAAACGCGCCGCACCAATCCGGGCTGGAGCCCCAGCCCTGGACCAATGGCGAGCACAGTCTTGCGCTCCAACGAAAAGTCTTCGAGCGTTTCGGTCATTAGCTCCGGCGCTACATTGGCGGCCGCGTGCGTGGTCACGCTGACCAGGCCTGCGCCCATTCGCAGTGCCGCGAGCCCAGCCATGGCCGCGGCTCCGGACTTTCCAGGCGCGCCTCCAATCACCAGGACGTGACCGAAATCGCCCTTGTGGGCGTTGCGGCGGCGGGGCTCGAACAGTGGCGCGAAAGCGCGCGGATCGGAGAGGGCGAGCTGCGAAGTGACGTACTGCGGCGGGCAGCCAATCTGAGAGATGGTGAGCTGGCCCACGCACTCCTCCGCGCCTTCCGCCAGGTAATGCTCCACCTTCGGCGCGGTAAAGGTGACGGTGACATCGGCGCGGACGCATTCCCCGCCGCCGCCCAGGCCCGAAGGCAGGTCCACCGCGACGATTTTGGCCGAGGGAAATTCGCGCGTGGCGCGGATCAATTCCAGGATGCGGCCCTGAGGCGGACCTTTCACCCCGGTGCCCAGCAATGCGTCCACCACGACGTCGACTTCGCGGCGCTCGCGCAGCTTCGTCGGGATATCGCGGGCGGGCATGACGCCGCCTTCGCGCAGGCGTTCATAGTTCACCTTGGCGTCGCCGCGCAGCTCCTCGGGATCGCAACCCAGGACCACGTGCAGGCGTGCAACCTTGCCAATCAGCAGACGCGCCAGAGCGAGTCCATCTCCTCCGTTATTCCCCTTCCCGCACAGGATCACGACGTACTTCTTGTCGAGCGGATCGAAATGCTGGAGCAAAGCCTCATCCAGACGATGCGCCGCATTTTCCATGAGCGCGAGACTGGGGACGCCATTCTCCTCGATGGTGAGGCGGTCGACCTCGCGGACCTGCTCCGCGGTTAGGACCGTCACGCGGGCACTCCCATGAGCACGTTCTCGAGTTTCCGCAATCCCTGAGCCTCGCCCATCGCGATGAGATGATCGCCGCTGAAAACCATGGCCTCGGGAGGCGGATTGAACTGCATTTCGCCAGTGACTTTGCGGATCGCCAGCACGATTACTCCGGTGTCTCTCCGGATCGCCATGTCCGCCAGGGATTTTCCGGAGAAGGCACAGCGATCACCCACTTGAACTTGTTCGATGGCCACCTTTAAGTCGATGTTGCGCGTGGTGAAATCCAAAAACTGCTGCACGTGCGGGCGGACGATAGCCTGGGCCATGCGATGGCCCGTGCTGTTGTACGGAGCGATCACAAAGTCGGCGCCGGCGCGGCGCATCTTTTCTTCGGAGCTCTCCTCGGCCACTCGAGCGGAAAGCTGCAGGCGCGGGTTTAGTGTCTTGGCGGTCAGAATCAGGAACAGATTATCGGCGTCGGTAGCGAGCGTCGCGATCAGTCCCATGGCCCGTTCAATCCCGCAGTCGCGCAGGGTCTCATCGCGGCTGGCGTCGGCGAGCACGCCGAGCATGCCCGCCCGCATGGCGTTTTCCACGCGGTCTTCATTGTTATCCACCACCACGAAGGGGACGCGGGCTTGCCGCAGCTCATCCGCCGCGCCTCGCCCAACCCGCCCGAAGCCGCACACGATCACGTGCCCTTCCAGTTTGTTGATCATTCCTTTTACCCGCCGTTTTCCAAAAAATTGGTTGAACTCCAGCTCGACGATGGTCTGCGTCATGGCCCCAACCGCCAGCAACATGGCGATGACGCCGAAGAGAATCAAGATCGTATTAAATACGCGGCCTGCGTGGCTGAGCGGATGGACCTCGCCGGACCCGACCGTGGTCACCGTCGTCAGTGTCATGTAGAACGCATCGAAGACCGAATAATGCTCAATCCATACGAAGCCCAGCGTTCCGCCGCCCAGCGTCACTGCCATAACGATCAAGATCAACGCTAGGCGCCGCCGGATCCGTTCCATGATGTCTATTTTAGTCGGTTGGATTAGGATGAAGCATTTTTTACTTGAAAACCACGAGAACAGGTGAAAATGTTACTGCTTTGAGTACGGCGGCGGAGTCCCGGCGCTCAGCTGTGGATCTCAAGTGGAGTGCGTGCATTCGGTTCCGGTTTTGGCAGATCGATTGCCCCGTCGAGTCCGGCTGGATATCGGCCCCAGGGAAGGATAACCATTATGAACCTAATCACGAAGGTTGGCATTATTGCGCTCGCGACAGCGGCGTTGGGTCTGGCGGAGAGCTGGACCGGAAAGTTGATCGACGGCAACTGCAAGCAGGACCCGAATGCGTCGTCGAAGGAGAGCCCTTCCGCGAGCTGCGCGCCCACCGCCTCAACCAAGGTGTTCGCGATTCAGACAGCGGATGGGAAGGTGTTTCGATTGGACAACGCAGGCAACATGAAAGCTGCCGCGGCTTTGAAGAACGACCCTAGCAAGACCAGCGTGACCGTGTCCGGATCGCTCGATGGACAAATGGTGAAGGTCGATTCCATCGATCTTGACAAAAACTGAGCTTCAATTGCTGGAATGACGCGGCGAGCGCTTCCTTGAGCCGCGATCCTCCCGTGACTTTCGGAGGCGCTCGCCTGGGTAGGGCTTGGTGTGTTTCCCTGAAAGGCGATTTTTATGAAGTGGACACGAGCTTTGTGTCTGTTGGCGCTGATAATGCCGACTGCCACGGCCGATGAGTTGCATCTGCGCGACGGAACCGTGATGGAGGGCAGTTACATCGGCGGAAGCCAAAAAGAGATCTGGTTTCAGCGGACTCCGGCGGGGCCGGAAGTATTTCAATTATTTCTGGTGGAAAGCTTGAAATTCAATTCTATTCCTACGCTTGCGCCATCGGCCTCGGCTGTTGCTCCGGTTCCGATATCGCGAGCCCGCGGCAACGCTGTGCAGGCCCGCGGCAGCGATCATTGGACGGGTTCGGTAAAATGGGCGTTTGCGCTATTTCTTCCGCTGTCACTTGCCGCACTGCTCGCGCATCCTCCTCATTGAGAGCGGTTCGCGCCATTTGATTGAAGGCGTCCTCCCGCTGCTGCGCACGGGATTCGGAGAGGCGCTTGAAATCGATCTGCTTACTTGTTTCCCGGGGACGCCGCGCGGCTGCAATGGCCGAATCTTTCGCGTCGCCGATTACGGTGGTGGAGCGGCTGGCCGGGGCCGGCTCCTGGCCGATCTGGCCGCCCGTGATTACCGCATGGCGGGAATGATCTGCTCAGCCGAGCCGCTCATGACCAAGTGGAAGTGGTGGCTGGCCGCGCGTCTCCGCGCCAAATTTTTCATCCTCAACGAAAACGGCGACTATTTCTGGTTCGACTGGGAGCGGCGCCGGACTATCCTCCAATTCGCCGTTTATCGCGCCGGGCTCACTGGCGCCGCCGCCGTTCCCGCCATCGTGCGCTTCCTTCTGTTTCCGTTGACGCTCGCGTACCTGATCCTTTACGCTTGCACGGTACACTTACGGAGAAGGATTCGCATGCTATGAACGCTGTCTACATCGAAGAGAACGGCGGAGCGGAAGCGCTGATTTACGGCGACCGTCCCAAGCCGGCGCCGGGCCCCGGAGAAGTGCTGGTGAAGATCGCCGTCTCGGGAGTGAATTTCATCGACACCTATCACCGGACCGGGCTTTACAAACTGCCTATGCCGGCGATTCTGGGCTCGGAAGCGGCCGGGACGGTGGAGCAAACCGGCGAGGGCGTGACCGGTTTCAACCCCGGCGATCGGGTGGCCTACGCCATGGCTCGCGGCTCTTATGCCGAGTATCAGGCCGTGCCGGCGAAGCTGCTGGCGCACGTTCCCGCCGCAGTCGACCTGCGTGACGCCGCCGCCGTCATGTTGCAAGGCATGACCGCGTATTACCTCACGCATTCGACTTTTGTGCTGAAGCCAGGCCATACCGCGTTGATTCATGCCGCGGCGGGAGGCACCGGCCGGTTGCTGGTGCAGATGGCGGCGATGCGGGGAGCCCGCGTGATCGCCACCGCGGGCTCGGAAGCCAAAGCTGCGCTGGCTCGCGAGGCCGGCGCCAGCGACGTCATTCTTTACGATCAAGCCGACTGGCCGGCGGAAGTAAAACGTCTGACCGGCGGAGCCGGCGTCGATGTGGTTTACGACTCGGTCGGGCAATCCACGTTTCTCAAAGGCCTGGATTGTTTGAAAGTCTGCGGCATGATGGTGTGCTTTGGGCAATCCAGCGGCGCGGTTGCGCCGCTCGACATTCTCGTGTTGAGCGCAAAAGGATCGCTTTACGTCACGCGGCCGACGCTGGCCAGCCATGTTAGCGCCGCGGACATCGCGCGAAGCACTGGCGATATCTTCAACTGGATTGCCGAGGATAAACTCAAACTGCGCGTCGAGTACGTCTATAAATTGTCGCAGGCTGCGCAGGCGCACCTGGATCTGGAAGGCCGGCGGACCACCGGTAAGCTGATCTTGGAAGTTTAGCGGCGAGTTGTGTTCGCCGGGTCAAACGCCTTTAGTGCACGGCCAAAGTTTTTGCATGGAGGCGCGCAGGCGCAGGATGGCCTGCGATTTCAATTGCGAGATGCGCGATTCGTGCAGGTTCACGATTTTTGAGATTTCGCGCAAGTTCAGTTCCTCGTAGTAATACAGGCTGAGCACTTTCTTTTCCATGTCCGGCATTTTGCTGATGGCTTCGGCCAGCACTTTTTGCAACTCGCTGCGCTCCATCAGACTGGACGGCCAGGACTCCTTGTCATCGGAAAGGAAGTTCAGCAGATCGCGGCTGCCCTCGTCGTCGGGCGCGGCGGTCTCCAGGCTTCCCACGTTCAATCCTTGAAGGTCGACCAGCCCCGCGTGATACGCCTCGATGGTTACTCCAAGGTGGGCGGCGATTTCCGCTTCTGCCGGTGCGCGGTGCAGGTTTTGCTCCAACTTGGCGATGGCGGCTTCGATCTGCTTGGAGCGTTTGCGGTGCTGGCGGGGCGCCCAGTCCAGGCCGCGAAGATTGTCCAGGATCGCGCCGCGTATCTTGTATTCGGCGTAAGTCTTGAGCTTGATGTTCAAGGCCGGGTCGAAGCGGTCGATGGCCGAAATCAGGCCAACCGTTCCAGTGGAGACGAGGTCGTCCAGGCTGACGCTGCTGGGAAGACGCTCATGGATGCGGCGCGCAATCAATCGCACCTGCGGAAGATGCTCCAGAATGACAGCCTCGCGCTCCGCGGCGCTGAACGGGTTTGCAGCTGGCGTTGCGGTGGCCGGATTTCCGTTGGCGGCGAAGGCCAGCTGGGTATCTGCCGCAGTCAGATCGACGTCGGGGAGGTTGAAGTTGTAATTGAACGGATTGACGGTCACGTTCGCCGAAAGAGCCTGGGTAAATGCGGTCGACATTTGGGTTCTCCTGAGGGTTGCCAATTCGAAGCAGGATGGCCCATCCGTCCCGGATACCGGCTGTTCGCTTCGTGCTCTGGCTGTTGCGTTCACACCCTCTAAAAGGCATGTCTGTAGCCGAACACAAGCCTATTATAATCAGTCACTTGCGGGTTTATCCGGTGGCAAGGAATTGGCGGTCGTTGGGTATCGGCACAATCCTGCCAGTCGGCATGGGCCAAAGGAGGGTTTAATCCACGGACCAGGGTTCAAGATTTAGGCGGCAGGGTCGAGTGGCGGGTCTAGAAACAGAATCGGCGGCCCGTTTCGGAGGTAACGGGCCGCCGTGGACCAACCCGGCCCCCCCGCGAGCGCATGAGGGGAACTGCGTCCAGGTGATCCAAACTCAAAAGCTCAAATCTCGATGAGCAGGTTGTTGGTTACCGAAAACACGCCAGGAACAGCACTAGCCCGCTGATAAGCCATGGTCCGATCCAGTACGCTTGCGACCGCGCCTGTCAGCGTCACGTGGCCGTTCTTCACGACGATCCGAATACCCGGCTGGGATCCCAACCCGTACCGTTCGAGCGGACCGTAACCATACACCGCATAGTAAATGTTGCGGCGAATCTGATCGTCCGTCCGCGACAGCGGTAAAACCTCAATCTGGCTATTCACGCTGCGGACCCCAGCCAGCTTCCTCACCGCACGCTCGGCATCTTCTTTCACCACTGGCTGCGTCACCTGCCCAATGAGTGTGACTTGGCCCGAATCCACACGGAACGCAAGATTATCGAACACGGTGTAGTAAGGCAGAGCCGCCAATTCGTGCCGAACCCGCTCTTCAAGGAGCGCGGAGGCTGGGTTGCCGCTCGATGCATAGGGGAACGCTGGCGCGGCCAGCATTACCGCCGCCACGATCCCCTGGAACCTGCTCACCTGAAACCTGCTTGCCCCGGACCTTCTGACGCCGCTCATCTTTCTTCTTCTTTCACTCTATTTGACGATTCAGTGTCTGGATTGGTTGCACCCCTTCCGCTCTTTGATGGTCCAGGAGCCCCCGTGGAAACAACCGCTTAGCGCGGCCCGTAGGTTTCGGACTATCATTCTAAGAAGGACGTTTCGCTTGGGACCTGCGCCGAACGGCGTGAAACCGCGCTTGGCACAAGCCCGTCACACACGTTAAGCGTTGATTTTGGAGCCATACGGGGCCGGAGCAGCAGGGGATCGGATACTTTATTCAGTGGACTACATTAAGTTGAACCGTTCATTTTTTTCCAGGATCGCCGTTCCGTTCGTTGTCCTGCTCGCCGCAAGCCAGACGCGGGCCCAGCCGGTCTACGTTTTTTCGACCGTGGCCGGCACCAGCGTTCCGGGCTTTGCCGGTGACGGGGCGGCAGCCACCAGCGCGGAATTGAACTCGCCTACCGCCGTTGCTTTGGACGCAGCCCATACCCTCACAATCGCGGACGAGCTGAATCACCGGATTCGCCAGGTCGCGAATCAGACCCAGTTTATTTCGACTCCTGTCGGCAACGGCACGGCGGGTTATTCCGGCGACAAGAGCGGCGGCACCGCGGCGGAGCTCAACAGTCCCATGGGTGTGGCGATCAGCCCCTCCGGCGTATTCTACATCTCCGACTCGGCGAATAACGTGGTCCGCCAGGTAACCTCGGCCGATGTCATCACCACCGTGGTTGGCGATAACGCCTTGGGAGCCGGGTATTCCGGAGACAACGGCGTTCCCACCTCGGCCCAACTCACTAGTCCGACGGCGCTGGCCCTGGATTCGGCCGGCAACCTGTACATCGCCGACACTGGCAACAACCGGATTCGCAAGGTAAATTTCACCGCGAACACCATCGTGACTGTCGCGGGAACGGGCACGCTTGGGTTCTCGGGAGATGGCTTCCCGGCCATCAACGCCGAGCTCAACGCGCCCCGCGGTATCGCGTTAGATGCCGCCGGCAACCTGTACATCGCCGACAGCGGTAACCACCGCATTCGCATGGTTTCGGCTGCGACCAAGAATATAACCACCGTGGTCGGCAACGGAAACCTGGGGTACAACGGCGACAACATTTCCCCCTCCAGCGCCGCACTCAACTACCCGCTGGGAGTGGACCTGGACGCAGCCGGCAACATCTACATCGCGGATTCGCAGAATTTCAGGATTCGCATGGTGTCCAACAACATCATCACGACCGTCGCCGGAAGTGGCCAACCCGGTTGGGGCGGCGATGGGGAATACGCCACCATCGGCCTGATGAGCTTCCCCTCGGACGTACTGGTGGACGCGTCGACCGGAAACCTGTACGTAGCCGACACCGGAAACAATGTCGTCCGGCTGCTCATAAAGGTGACGTCACCCATAGGACCACCCTTGATCAACACCGGCGGCGTGGTGGGCGCCAGCCAATTCGGCCAATTCAAGTCCATCGCGCCGGGCTCCTGGATCGAGATCTATGGAGCGAACTTAGCGCTGGATTCGCGCTCCTGGCGAACGACCGATTTTCAAGGCGTCAACGCTCCCGAAATGTTGGATGGAACCAGCGTTTCCATCGGAGGCCAGCCTGCCTTCGTTGCGTTTATCGGCGGCGGACAATTGAACGTCCAGGTGCCTTCCAACATTGGAACCGGTCCGCAGCGGCTCGTTGTGACCACCAGCATCGGCAGCACCGTGCCTTATGTCGTAAGTGTCAGCCCGCTCGAACCGGGGCTGTACGCTCCAGCCTTTACGAATATCGGCGGCATGCAATACGTTTGGGCGATGCTCCCGGATGGTTCGATTGCGCTCCCGCCCGCATCCGTCGCGGGGGTGACCTCGCGGCAGGCGAAACCAGGTGAGACCATGACCCTGTACGGAGTCGGGTTCGGAGCGGTATCGCCTGCCATCCCCGCGGGTCAGATCGTCCAGCAGAAAAACCAACTCGCGGAGACCTTCAACGTACTGTTTGGAGGAGTTCCGGCCCCCAAAATCAGTTATGCCGGCCTCGCGCCAGGCGCCGTCGGACTGTACCAGTTCAATGTTGTGGTCCCCAATATTGGGAATAGCGACGCGATTCCCTTGACCTTCACGCTGGGGAACGGGACCGGAGCGCAAACCCTGTTTACAGCGGTTCACAATTAATACCAGGAATCAGCCGGCGCTGGCTGCGGTCTTGTCCGGGCCAGTGGGCGCCTCAGAGCCCTTGGGTTCCTCTTCCAGATACCGCTGGAGCAGCTCAATCGTCTGCTGCGAACGCTGCTGAAGCAATACGCTGGCCTTCTCAATGCGGTCGGGATCGAGTGCGCCCGTCTCCGTCTGCTGGCCCGCGTAGTTTTCCAGGAAACCCATTTGCTCGAAGTAGTTCATGAAGGCGATTTCCGCCTGGATCAGGTTCGAGAGCGCCACTTGCGTCTTTTGGATAGGGCCCAAGAAAAAGAAACCGATGAAGCTCGCTGTACCGAGGCCCGCAAACGCCCCACCATACTGCAAATCGTGGAACACAGCCGAATAAAAGACAGCGAAAGCGAACAAGCTCACTCCCATCCAGAACATCGCCTGATTCATCAGCGTGATTTTCCGATACGTGGACGCCGAATGCCCGATCGTCTCCTTCAACATATTGACGGTAAATTGATTCAGCTCAATCATGCGCGCGGTCTGGGCTTTGATCCGGGTCCGCATCTCTTCCTGCTGAAACCTGAATCCGTCGGTAATGTCCTGAAGGGGAGGAACCGTCTGCTGCTGCGGCGCGGACGAATCGCAGATGGCGGCGTTCGCAATTTGCAACTCCTCCGGAGAGAGCGAATAACCGGCGTCTCTCACGGCGCCCTCGAAATCGCGGATCAGCCGGCCAGAGAAATCTCCATCCAGCTTGGCCCTGCCGACTACCGCCCAAACGTCCTGCTGGCTCATCCCTTTTTACCTCGCGAGCGCTACTTGATCTCCAGCGAATCGGCCATGTGTTGAATCACGGGCAGGAACTTGTCGTACTTCTGCAACTCCGCCGTGTAGGTGACCACGTAGCCTTTCGAGTTCGCGACGACGACCCACTGCATCACTTTCCCGCTTCGGGGCACTGGCGTTGGCAGCGGTCCAGTGTAAACGTGGCGATACGCCGGCCGCCCTGCCAGCGTCGCCGGACCTTTTTCGAGGAAAGTCTGGTTCGGTCCCTGCATTGAATTCTGGATGTACTGTTCCAAAGTCGTGCCCGGCAGGAGCGCCTCGACGACGACATTCAGGTTCTCTAAGAACACGTCCGACGGATCCTCTCGCGGAGAAGCAAAGGCGACGAAAAACACGTTTTGCATGCTTTGCTCCTGCTTGGTCCAGCCAGCCGGGTATGCGATCTTTATTCCCCGGTCCAGATTCAGATAAATCAGGTAAGGTTGCTGAGATCCTTTCCCGGTTGCGGTATCGGCCATGGAAGTCCTCCCATTGAAACTCCGGATTCCGAGCTACAATTGTCCCCCAAATCTCAAGCGGGGGCAAAATCGCCGCCTCACACTGGCCAGTCCCCGGTGTGATAGCTTGGCGAAATGGCCCTTTTGCGAACTCTCGGATTCTGCCTTGGCCTCTCGGCGGCCGCTTCGTTGCTTCTTGCTCAATCAGGCAACGCCCAAACCGGCAATCTCCAGATCATCTGGACCGACGTCGAGGGCGGCGCTGCAACACTGATCGTTACCCCTTCCGGACAGTCGCTCCTGGTGGACACCGGGTTCCCGCAGGACGATCGTGATGCCAAGCGCATCTTTGCCGCCGCGGAAGCCGCCGGACTCAAGAAAATCGACATGCTGTGGATCACGCATTTTCACCTGGACCACGTGGGCGGCGCGCCGGCGCTCGCCAAACTGATCCCCATCGACAGGTTCTACGACCACGGTGACTCCATCGAGGCCAACACCCCGCAGGGAGCCAAACTATACGACGACTACAAAGCGGTCGTGAAGGGCAAGCGCACCATCGTAAAGCCCGGCGATAAGATTCCTCTCGCCGGCGTCGACATCACCGTGGTCAGCGCGGCCGGCCAGGTGATCTCTAAGTCCGTGAACGGCGGAGGCTCTGCCAACGACTTCTGCAAGGACGCGCAGCAGAAGCCCGAGGACAAAACAGAAAACGGCCAGAGCGCCGGATTCCTGCTCACCTACGGCAAGTTCAAATTTCTGGATCTCGGCGATCTCACCTGGGATCGCGAAATGATGCTCGCGTGCCCCGTCAACAAGCTCGGCACCGTGACGCTGTTCCAGGCGTCGCACCATGGGTTTTCGGGCGGCCAATCGGGCGCACCCGCGCTGGTATGGGCGCTGAAGCCGCAGGTTGTGATCGTGAACGACGGCGCGCGCAAGGGCTTCGAAGGGGACGCCTACGACATCATGACTAAAATCCCCGGGATCGAGGGCATCTGGCAGCTCCATCGCTCCGTGTTGCGCAGTGATCCCGCGCACAACACCGCGGAGCAGATGATCGCCAATATCGACGAAGGCGCCGCGGACCAGGGACTCGGAATGAAAGTCAGCGTCGGCAAAGACGGCGAGTTCACCGTGACCAATAATCGCAACGGTTTCAGCAAGTCCTACACCTCACGCTAAGTGTCCACCTTGAGTCTTCGCTACGCTCATCCCCCAGAACTATGAAATTACGTTCCACGCATTGGTTTGGCGAACAGGATCGCGATGGATTTATTCACCGCTCCTGGATGAAGAACCAGGGTTTCCCGCCGCATCTTTTTGATGGGCGTCCCGTGATCGGGATCTGCAACACCTGGTCTGAGCTGACGCCCTGCAACGCGCATTTCCGCCAGATCGCCGAGCGGGTCAAGCGCGGAGTCTACGAAGCCGGCGGTTTTCCGCTCGAGTTTCCGGTGATGTCGCTGGGAGAAACCAATATCCGGCCCACGGCCATGCTCTATCGCAACCTCGCCAGCATGGACGTCGAGGAGTCCATCCGCGGCAATCCTATTGATGGGGTTGTGCTGTTGTGCGGCTGCGACAAGACCACTCCGTCGCTGGTGATGGGCGCGGCGAGCTGTGATCTCCCCACGCTGGTGGTCTCCGGCGGCCCCATGCTCAACGGGAAGTTTCAAGGGAAAGAGATCGGCTCCGGCACGGCGGTCTGGCAGATGAGCGAAGATGTGCGCGCGGGCACGATGAAGCTGGCCGATTTCATGGACGCGGAAGCGTGCATGTCGCGCTCGGCCGGCCACTGCATGACCATGGGCACGGCGTCCACGATGGCCTGCATGGTGGAGGCTCTGGGCCTGGGCTTGCCGCAGAACGCGGCCACTCCAGCCGTCGATTCCCGCAGGTATGTTCTGGCGCACATGGCCGGCCGGCGGATCGTGGAGATGGTTCACCAAGACATTAAGCTGTCGCAAATCCTCACCCGCAACGCCTTCGAGAACGCAATTCGCGTGAACGCCGCCATCGGAGGATCGACCAACGCCGTTCTGCATCTGCTGGCCATGGCTGGGCGTGTGGGCGTGACGCTGGATCTCGACGATTTTGACCATCTTGGTCACGACCTGCCGCTGCTGGTGGACTTGATGCCCTCGGGACGATTCCTGATGGAGGATTTCTATTACGCGGGCGGCATCCCCGCCGTGGTCCGTGAACTTGCCGGACTGATTCACACCGATGCGCTGACGGTAAACGGCAAGACCATGGGAGAAAACACGTCCGAGGCTCCGTGCTGGAACCGCGAGGTGATCCGGGAGCGCGCCAATCCCATTCGCGAGCATGCCGGCATCGCCGTGCTGCGCGGAAATCTCGCGCCAACGGGCTGCGTGATCAAGCCTTCGGCCGCCACTCCGCGCCTGCTCCAGCATCGCGGACGCGCCGTGGTCTTCGAGAGCATCGAGGATTTCAAAGCGCGCATCGACAATCCCGATCTGGCGGTCGATGAAAACTCCGTGATGGTGCTCAAAGGCTGCGGCCCCAAGGGTTATCCCGGGATGCCTGAGGTCGGCAACATGCCTCTGCCTCCCAAGCTGCTGGCGCGCGGCGTCACCGATATCGTACGTATCTCGGATGCAAGGATGAGTGGAACGGCGTACGGAACCGTGGTACTGCACGTCTCACCCGAATCGGCGGCCGGAGGTCCGCTGGCGCTGGTTCAGGAAGGCGATCAGATTGAGCTCGACGTGGCCTCACGGCGCGTAGAGCTGTGCATATCCGACGACGAGATGTCCCGCCGCCGCGCTGCCTGGGCTGTTAAGGCGAAGACCGCCCCCGCGTCCCCCGCCGGCGGCGGCTATCAGCAGCTCTACATCGACCATGTCCTGCAATCGAACCGCGGCGCGGATCTCGATTTTCTGCTCGGATGCCGCGGCGCCGGCATTCCGCGAGAGAGTCACTAGGGAAATATTCTTGAATCTGTAACGTTCAGCGGCTATACTGTGAACCTTAAAGGGCCGTTCCACCACGTTTGCTTCCGGCTGTTTCAAGCGTTCCGGCTTCATCTAGCCGTCGCTCAGAGTATGGTGTAACCAGTCGATTCGTTTACTTTTTTGGATTGCGGAGGTAGTCAACTGTGAAACGAAGTCTGTTCATGAGTGGAGTTGTGTTTGCACTGGCTTCTTGCCCGGCGTGGGCCCAGGCGGCCGCGGGGTTGTCGGAAATCTCCGGAACGGTGCACGACAGCTCCGGCGCGGCCGTCCCGGGCGCACAAGTGGTGATTTCCAACTTATCCAGAGGCGTGCACTTGACCTTAAGTACCTCCGATGGCGGCGTATTCGACGCTCCCGCTCTCGTTCCTGCCTCCGGCTACGAGGTCACCGTCAGCAAGCCAGGCTTCGCGGCATATGACGTGAAGGACATCGACTTGGCCGTGGGCCAGAACGTAAACATTGTCGCTCCCTTACCGGTTGCCAGTACGGCCACGACGGTTCAAGTAGAAGGCGTTGCGCCGCTTGTGGACGATACCAAAACCGACGTTTCGCAGGTGATCGGCACCCAGCAGATCGACAGCCTTCCAGTCAACGGCCGCCGCTATGATAATTTCGTGCTGCTGACGCCAGGTGTGACCGCCGACGGCGCTTTCGGACTGCTCAGTTTCCGCGGCGTGGCCAATGGGAACAGCTTCCTGCTGGACGGCAACGACGCCACGCAACAGTTTTATCTTGAGAACAACGGCGGCACTCGCGAGCTTTCCCCAATTGCGCTGGATTCCGTGCAGGAGTTCCAGGTGGTTACGGCGAATTTCTCAGCCGAATACGGCTTCGCCAGCGGCGGCGTGATCAATACCACTACTAAAAGCGGAAGCAATGACTTGCGCGGCAGCCTATATTGGTTTTTCCGCGACGGCACAGCCATGGCGGCGCACGATCCTTTCGCCAACGTCAACCCGGATCAGTGGCGCCTGCAATCCGGCGCAAGCGTCGGCGGCGCAATCGTCAAGAACAAGCTGTTCTATTTTTTCAACGGTGAGATCACGAAGAGCAACATTCCGATTGTCGACAGCTACATCAGGTCCGGCATCATCGATCCGGTCAACCAGGTGTTTCTGGGATGCACCGCTCCCGCCACTCCAGCCCAGTGCAGCGCGATTAACGCCCTGTTGCCGCGCTTCTACGGCCAAGTCCCCCGCACGGTCGATCTGGACCTCGGCTTCGGCCGCATGGATTATCATCTGAACGACAAGAATACGCTCAGCGCCAGCCTGAACATCATGCGATTCGTCTCTCCCAACGGGTTGCAGCAGACGGCAGTGGCATACACCACCGGCAACGCCATCAATGGCAACGGCAACGACACTGCCTTTGTACGCAATGGAAAGGTAAGTCTGGTTTCCGTGCCTGCATCCAATTTCGTGAACGAGTTCCGCTACGGTCTCAGCACGGACCGTCTGGCCGACACCCTAAATCCCGCGCTAAACGGTTCTCTGGGACTCCTTGACGTCTCCGCCGCCGGCGTAACGCTGGGCGCAGTCAACTACCTGCCGCGAGTCGAGCCCATGGAAGTGCGCAATGAGTTCGCCGACAACGCCACCTGGGTCAAAGGAAAACACATCCTCAAAGTGGGCGCCGATATCTCATCTGTCAACGATTACAGCTACTTCATCCAGAATGCCAACGGCGCCTACACCTACCAGACGGTGACCAAGTTCGCGGAGGATTACACGGGGAACACCACTGGAGCCAAGGATTGGCAAACGTATTCGCAAGCCTTCGGCAACCCCGCCGTCAACACGCGGATCAACCAGTACGGCGTCTACGTCCAGGACCAGTGGAAAGTCACACCCAAGTTTACCGTTAACGCCGGGCTGCGCTACGAATACTCCCAATTGCCACAACCCAAGAACTGTAACCAGATTTATACGCAAACCTGCCACATCAACTCGCCCGGCGACAACTGGGCGCCGCGCATCGGCCTGGCGTACCGGCTAGACAACAAGACTGTGATCCGCGCCGGTTACGGTATCTTTTATGCCCGCGTCATGGGCGCCACGCTCCAGGACCTGTTTACCGGCAACGGCGTCACGACGGTATCTGATTCGTTGTCCAGCACCAACGCAACGCAGTTGGCGGCTGGACCGACCTTCCCCAACATCCTGAGCGCACCCCCTACCGGAGCGAACGTGTCTGCGTCCAGCATTCAGTTCGCCGCGCCCAATTGGAAGGTTCCCTATTCCGAGCAAGGCACCTTCGCGGTGGAACGTGAACTCACCCACGACATCGCCCTCACTGCTTCCTACATCTGGAGCCGCGGTGTGCAGTTATATAGCGAGCGCGATCTCAACCTGCCGACAGGGCCGACCACGAACTTTACGTACCAAATCGTGGATCAGAACAACAACTCGCTGGGATCGTACACCACACCGGTACTGCTCGGATCGGGGGTGCGGCCAGACGGCCGCTTCGGTTCCATTGTTCAGGATGAGAACGGTGTCACCAGCTTTTACAGCGCCGCAACTCTCCAGGTGACCAAACGTTTCTCGCACGGGCTTCAGGCCTTGCTGGCCTATACCTGGTCGCATGAATACGACGACGGCCAGGGCTACGGTCAGGCGTCGCAGAACATCTTCCTGAGCAGTGCGAGCGCCTGGCTGTACAACGGCAACTACAAAGCCGACAAAGGTAACGGCCTTGAGGATCAACCCCAACGCTTTGTGCTGTCGTGGGTCTGGGCGCCGACGTTTACTCATCGCACGGATGCTTTCTCCAGATTCGTAGTCAACAACTGGCAGCTCTCCTCCATCACCACGATCAACAGCCGCCGCCCCTACACCAGCCCGAGCATCTTTACTAACGATACGCCGGTGCCCGGCATGTTCAGCAACCGCAGTCTTGATGGCGAGGGATTGAGCAGCCGCGTTCCGTTCTGGGGTGTGGATAGCGTCTATCAGCCAGCCATGTATCGTTCGGACGCGCGCATCAGCAAGATTCTGTCCTTCGGGGAACGCTACAAACTGGCTCTAAACTTCGAAGTCTTCAACCTGAGCAATAGTTGGTCTCCAACCGGCATGACCTCGCAGGCCTTCACGGAGACCAAGGGTGTTCTGACGCTCACTCCCGCCGCATACGGTGTCGGCACCACCGACCAGGTTTCCCCTGACGGCACCCAGGCTCGCCGCCTGCAAGTCAGCGCGCGATTCACTTTCTAACGGCGGTCGCCATCTGGATCTTAAGCTAACCAACAAAGTCGCGATGGTCGCGGGGGCGAGCCGCGGTCTAGGATTCGCCGTCGCCCGGGCCCTCGCGAAGGAAGGCGTTCGCGTCTCGATTTCCTCTCGCAATGCTAGCGCCATCGCCGCCGCCGGCGCCGCAATCGAGCAGGAGACCGGCCGCCCGGTGCTTGCCACGGCCGTCGATGTTCGCTCCGCCGAAGGCATCGACGGGTGGTTCAAATCAACCATCGAGCAATATGGAAATGTGGATTTCCTTTACCCCAATTCCGGCGGCCCGCCCCCCGGCCCGGTGCTCAAGTTCGACGATGCTGCATGGCAGAACGCCTTTGAATTGTTGCTGTTGAGTGCTATTCGCATGATCCGCCTGGCGGTTCCTTCCATGGCTTCGCGCGGCGGTGGCGCCATCGTGCTGCCGACTTCGTCGGCGGTGAAGGAGCCGATCGGGAATCTTTCGCTTTCCACCGTCATTCGGACCTCGGTGGCGGCGCTTTCGAAAACGCTGGCGTTGGAGCTTGCGCCACAGAACATCCGCGTGAATCAATTGATCCCCGGGCGCATCCACACCGATCGAGTGGAAGAGATCGACATCGAAAACAGCAAGCGCGCGGGCATCTCTCAAGAAGACCAGCGCAAACGCGTCTGGGCCACGATCCCAATGGGGCGCTACGGAGATCCCGAAGGTTTCGCCGCCGCGGCGGTGTTCCTGTTCTCGGACGCGGCGTCCTACATCACCGGTGCGAGTTTACAGGTGGACGGCGGCTTGATCAGGGGGATTTAAAGCTTGCGCCCGATCGACTTGGCCTGCGTGAACAGGTACAGATAATCCGCGCCGCCGGCCTTCGAGTCCGTCCCCGACATATTGAAACCGCCGAAGGGATGCGCTCCCACCATCGCGCCGGTACACTTGCGGTTGATGTAGAGATTGCCGACGTGGAAATCGCGCTTCGCCCGCTCGATGTTCTCCGGAGAATTGGTGAAAACCGCGCCGGTCAGCCCGTACTCGGTGTTGTTGGCGATGGCGAGCGCGTCGTCGAAGCCGTGCGCCTTGATGACCGCCAGCACCGGGCCGAAAATCTCTTCTTGGGCGATGCGCGCCGTTGGCGCCACATCCGCGATCACCGTCGGTTCCAGAAAATAGCCATCACCAGCGCAACGTTTGCCGCCGATGAGCAATCGCCCTTCGTGTTTGCCGATCTCGATGTAGCTCAGCATCGACTTCAGCGCGCCCTCGTTGATCACCGGTCCCATGTAGACGTTCTCAGCCGGATCGCCCACGCGCATTCGCGCGACGCGGTCGCGTAGCTTCGCAACAAAAGCGTCGTACACGCCGGCATCCACAATCGCCCGCGAGCAAGCCGAGCACTTCTGGCCCTGAAATCCGAATGCCGAGACCGCCACGCCCTCGACCGCGGCGTCCAGATTCGCGGCGTTCAAATTTCCACCTCCGTCCACGATGATGGAATCCTTGCCACCCATTTCCAGAATCGTGCGCTTGATCCAGACCTGACCCGGTTGAGCTTTGGCGGCGCGCAGGTGAATGTCCAGCCCTACGTCGCGGGATCCGGTGAACGCGATGAAGCGGGTTTTGGGATGCTCTACGACGCCGTGTCCGAAGGTCGCCCCGGAGCCGGGACAGAAGTTCACCACGCCGGGTGGAAGTCCGGCTTGTTCCAGGGCTTCAAAGAACTTCGCGGCGATGGTCGGCGAATCGCTGGAGGGCTTGAGCACAACGGTGTTTCCGCACACCACTGCCGCCACGGTCATGCCGCACAGAATCGCCAACGGGAAATTCCAAGGGGCGATCACCGCGCCCACGCCCAGCGCGATGTAACGCAGTAAATCCTGCTCCCCGGGGAGCTGCACCACCGGCGCTGCCTGAGCCAGATGCAGGGCCGTGCGCGCGTATAGCTCACAGAAATCGATGGCCTCGCAAGTGTCGGCCTCGGCTTCATCCCAGTTCTTGCCGGTCTCCAGCACCAGCCATGCGTTGAATTCGAACTTGCGATTCCGCAGAATCTCCGCAACCCGGAAAATCAGATTCGCGCGCTCTTCAGCTGGCACGTTTTTCCAGGATTCGAACGCGGCCAAGGCGGCCTGCATCGCCGGCTCGACGTGCGCCCGATCCGTCTTCTGATGGATCCCAACCACTTCAGAGGGATGCGCCGGATTGATCGACCGGATCTTCTCAGCGGTGCGTTCGCGCTTCCCGCCGATGACCAGATCGTATTCACGGCCGAGCTCCCCGCGAACTCTCGCGATGGCCGCCCGCATGGCAAGGGCATTTGCTTCGAGGCCGAAGCTGACGGGCGTTTCGTTCACGAACGGGCGAGAAATCACTGTTTGCCTCGGGACATTGCTATTTCCGGCGGGTGGAATCGACCAGCACGGCGCCAGGCGGTTTGACGAACCTGAACAGATTGTCGGCGAGAGGCGGATTCAGCATTTCGCCATCGAAGACGTACTGCATCGTGGAGCCGTCCTGCCCCTTGATCGATAGTTTCATGATGCGGAATTCGGGCCCTGGAACCAGCGTCACTTCGCTATACTCCAGCTTGTCGGATTTCGGCACCGCTGTAATGGCTCCGTCCGCGTCTCCGGTGCGAAACTCTCCAAAATCCCGATTGAAATCCAGTTTGCCCAGCAGGAATGCGAGCGGGCCGCGCAGATCGTCGCCGTCCTTCAGCGCTTGTTGATCTACGCTGTTCGTCTTAGCTTCGTAGTTGTAGGTGAACTTTCCATCGGATACAAACAGGTCCCCGGGCGGCATCGAATATTCCCAGCGCATTTGGCGCGGCTTGCGCAGGTACAATGTCCCCGCCTGCGGGATGTGTCTGCCGCCCCTGCCTGTCAGCGTCTCGGTGAAGTTCACGCGCAGCGTCTTCGAATTGTTGTAACGATCCTCGATGCCCTTGAGCGTCTTCGTGACGTCCTGTCCCGCGGCTTGGAAGCACGCGGCTAGCAGGCATCCGGCGAGCAGCAGTTTGTTCATCCATTTCCAGTGTAAGCTGGGGACGAGATGGAGAAAATAACCAAAACCGACCAGGAGTGGAAGACGCAGCTTACCGATGAGCAGTATTACGTTGCCCGGAAGAAAGGCACCGAGCCCGCCTTCACGGGCAAATATTGGGACCTGCACGAGGACGGCGTGTACCGTTGCGTGTGCTGCGGTGCCGAGCTATTCCGCTCCGATACGAAGTTCGAGTCCGGCACCGGCTGGCCCAGCTTTTCGCAGCCCGTAACCGAGGAAAACGTCCGCACCGAAACGGATTCCACGCATGGGATGCGCCGCGTCGAGGTCATGTGCGCGCGCTGCGACGCCCATCTGGGCCACGTTTTTCCAGATGGTCCCCGCCCCACCGGTCTGCGCTACTGCATGAACTCGGCGTCTTTAGACTTTGAGAAGACAGACCCGAAGGGCTGAACTTCAGAAGGATTGATTCTAAAGCGGCGGCGGCTTTCCGCCGATGGAACGGCGGAGGACCCGAATCATGAGTTCCATCCCTGATTTTCTCGGTGCGGGCACGACCCTGGTGATGTTTGCCCTGGTCATCGCCGCAGTTATGAAGATCTTCCAGCTCGCCTCCGATGTGCGCGAACTGAAAGACGTCCTTCAGGACATTCGCCGCAACACCCTGGAATCCGCTCGCCCGCCTGTAGCGGTTTCGCCGATGGCTGGCCTCTCTAGCGCCCCCCCTACTCCAGAGGAATTGGTGCGCGCGGTCCACTCCCAAACCTTCGGCGACGATTTTCCGCTGTAGACGCCCAGACTTACTGTCCCGTCACCTGAATCTCGAACAGCTTCGGCCAGTGCTTGCCGGTCACAAAAATGCGCTTGTGCGGTGCGTCGTAGGCGATCCCGTTCAATACGTCGCAATCCTCGCGGCAGCCGGCCGCCTGCCGGAGACCCGTAAAGTCCACCCAGGAGTTCACTTGGCCGGTTCGAGGATCGATTCGAGCCACGATCTCCTTTAGCCAGATGTTCGCCCAGATTTCGCCTTCGATCAGCTCCAGTTCATTGAGATTGGAGACCGGGCGTGTGCCGTCTCGCACCACCAGCCGGCTTTCTTCCCGGAACGTAACCGGATCGAGAATTCGCAGAGCGGAGCTGCCATCGTCCATGATCAGGTGCTTGGCGTCGTGCGTCAGTGCCCAGCCTTCGCCGGAGTAATGGAACGACTCGACCTGTTTGAAGGTCTTGGGATCGTACACGAAGGCGACACCGCTCATATAGGTGAGCTGGTACAAACGATCTCCGAAGAATGTGATGCCTTCGCCGAAATACAGCGTGGAAAGCGGATGATTTTCGAGGACTGTCCCAGTGGCCAGATCCACCCTTCGGATGGAGCTGGTTCCATTTTGCCCGGTGCTCTCCCACAGCGCGGTTCCGTGAAATTCGAGACCCTCGGTGAAGGCCGTGGGATCGTGCGGATACGCTTTGATAATTTTGTAGGAATGAACGGGAGCGGTTTGCGCCCAGCTTGGGATCGAAGCCGCAACGAACGCCGCCGCGAGGGCGCAGGCGCGAAACATAATGCTCCATTATCCCTGGTTCCAGGGCGTTACGATAGTCAAGTGGACAAAACCTGCGCCCAGTTATTGTGCGATGCCAGAACCAAACACGTACGTCTATCTGCGCTTCCCGACGCGGTGCGGCCTACGACGCAGGAGGAGGCTTATCGCTGCCAGGACCTCCTGGTCCAGCAGCTCACAGACTATTACGGCGGCGCGGTGATCGGATACAAGATCGCCTGCACTAACGTCACCGCGCAACGCCAACTGAACGTCGATGGACCGTTCCACGGGCGCATGACCTCGGCGTTCTGCTTCGACAGTCCAGCGCGTCTCGACGCCTCGCAGTTCTTCATGCGCGTGGTCGAAGCCGAATTCGCGTTTCGCATGGCCCAGGATTTACCGCCCGTGTCCATTCCCCGCTCGAATGAGGAAGTCGCCGCGGCCGTCGAAGGCGTCCTTCCGGGCATCGAAATTGTCGACAGCCGCTTTGACGACTGGACTACCATCGGCGCTTTGTCGCTGATTGCCGACAACGCCTGCCACGCGGCGTGGGTCAAAGGCTCACTGATGAAGGACTGGCGCGGTATCGACCTGGCGGCGCAGCCGGTCCGGCTGACGGTAAACGGGAATTTCCTTCGGGAGGGCAGCGGGCGCGCCGTGCTGGGCCATCCGCTGAACGCACTGGCATGGCTTGCGAATCAATTGTCCTCGCAAGGACGGGGCCTGAAGGCAGGTCAGTACGTGACCACCGGAGTCACCATGGAAGTCTATATGGGGCAGCGCGGGGATCAAATCGCGGCCGATTTCGGGCCGCTCGGCGTAGTCAGCCTGGCGTTGTTGTAGGCCAGCGATTATGTCCCCTTAATGGGCCAGCGACTTTGTCACCCATTTGGTTAGTCGGGGACGCTGTCCCCGAACCCCTGGGATTTAGCGCATTCGTGCCAGGATTGCAGAT
>Ga0070733_10000989_pt1 | contig 21696 bp, 26 predicted proteins | sample Coa_R1_9_FD_66450 | JGI IMG/M metagenome (GOLD analysis project Ga0070733, IMG submission 66450) | Surface soil microbial communities from Centralia Pennsylvania, which are recovering from an underground coalmine fire - Coalmine... | ecosystem: Environmental > Terrestrial > Soil > Unclassified ... | reverse complement strand
CGCGTCACAACAGAATGGGCAGGCGTTCTTTACCGGCGCGCGTCCCGCCGATGGCATCGTCTCGCCGCTGCTGAACACACTGGTCGGCCAATCGTCCTTCAGTTGCAATGGCTGCCATGTGTTGAATCCGGCGAACGGCTCCTTCGGCACCGGTGGCAATCAAAGTTTCGAGGGCCTGCCTCAGATCGTCAAGATTCCGCATTTGCGAAACGCGTACGCCAAGATCGGCATGTTCGGAAGTCCGTCGCTGGCGTTCTTCGACGCGCCCGATAGCGGGAACGTGGGCGATCAGATTCGCGGCTTCGGCTTCATCGGCGACGGTTCCACGGATACGCTTTTCCGTTTCCTCAGCGCCGGAGTTTTCCACCCCACTGCAAACTCGGGGTTTCCGCAGAACAATCCGGATGGCACTCGACGCGATGTCGAGCAGTACCTGCTGGCGTTCGATAGCGATCTGGCGCCCATCGTGGGCCAGCAAGTCACGCTGACCGGCGACAACGCCAGCGCCGTGGGCCCGCGCATCGATCTGCTGATGCAGCGCGCGGCCGCTCCGTTTGTGTCCAAGTCCCTGAACGGTGCGGTGACGGAGTGCGATCTCGTGGCTCATGCGGTGCGCGATCGGCGCTTGACGGGGTACCTGTTCGATCCCGTCGCCGGCAACTTTATCCCCGACGACGGCCAGCCGCGGATTAGCGACGCCGCGTTGCGCGCTCTGGCGGCCATCCCCGGGCAAGAGGTCACCTACACCGCCGTCACGCCGGGATCGGGCGCACGCATCGCGTTCAGCGACCGCGCGCCGACAAGAAGGCCGCGGCTCCGATAGGACCTATCGCGCGTTCAGTAATTCCAACAACTCTTCCATCGACAACTGAGAATCGCGCAGAACCTTGTGCAACAGTCCCGGCCCAATCGTCTCGCCCGAGTGGACCGGCACTACCGTTGCTCGCCCGTCTCCGTGGCGAAGGAAGTGATGGCTGCCTCGAACGCGGATGACTCGAAATCCACCCTTGGCCAGCGCGGCAATCAATTCAGAGCCGCTGACTCTAGGGCTGCGGCTCATGCCGCGATGGTGATGCGCTGAATGCCAATGAACTCGAGGCTGTGTTTGGGCGCGCCTTCGGCCTCGAGGCACAACTCAATCGCCTCACGAATGCGCTCGTTTACCTCATCAAGAGATCGAGCCTGAGTGTGACATCCAGGGAGTTGAGGGACGGACGCAACGTAATAGCCTTCCTCGTCGCGTTCTATGACGACATCGAACTGGTGTGCCAAGCGGGTGCCCTCGCTAATCATTCTATGCCATTCTGGTTGTGCCATGAAGAAGCCGCCTCATCCGGGCGACCTGATTAGAACTGAAGTTGTCGAAGCCCTTGGCCTCAGCTCGGCTACGACGTGGCGCAAATACAGGCCCGCGCTCGGGACATCTCGATCAAGCAATATGTCCCGGGACGGCAGCCCGATGCAGAGGAGTGCCTCTTATTGAGAGAATGGTCGTGAGGACGCTATGACGATTCAGATCCCGGACGACCTCGCACATGGCTTAGAGGGAATCGCCGCAGCTCAGCGCAAGAGCGTGGAGCAGGTGGCAGTGGAGAGTCTGCGCTCTCTCGTCAATCGCACGGGCTCGCCCGAAGTCGTTTTGCGGACACTCCGCGAACTAACTCCTCTAAGCGCTGCGGACGTCGACGATATCGAGGCCGCGATTGCTGCCGGTCGGCTGCCAGTGCGCGACGAAGGTGCTTTCGACTAAGTATCGCCGGCGTGATCTACCTGCTGGATACAAACGCGGTCAGCGACCTGATGATCGCCGCCGCTCGAATCGAAAACTGGATGGCTGGACTGGGCCCAGGCGATCGTGTAGTTATCTGTCCGATTGTCCGGGGAGAGGTTCTGTTTGGAATCGCCAGGTTGCCAATAGGGAGGAGACGCGTCAGGTTAGAGGAGGCCAGCCGCCAGCGCCTCGCTGTCTTGCCCTGTGAGCCGATCCCGGAAGGTGCCGGAGACATCTACGCGGCGCTGAAGCTGGTTCGCCAGCAGCGCGGCCTCACACTCGACGAAAACGACCTTTGGGTGGCTGCGACGGCGCTCGCCCTTGGGGCAACGCTGGTGAGCCGCGACCGCGATTTCGGAGGGATAGACGGTTTGTCGGTTGTCGCGCTTTATTAAGTAAAGCTTACCTTGTCATCATCAGCTTCAAGTGAATCTTGGGCAAAGGTGTCGCTCTTAACATTGTTCTTATCGTCGAACCACTGACAAAGGCAAAACTTTCCTCCCGCGCCCATCTCTGGTGTCTTCACTGTCATCAGGGGGCCTCCAGACTTGAGCCGCACAGTATCGCCTGCCTTGAACTTTGCCATGCTTATCTCCTCGATGCCCACGATTTTATCATCACTTTACGGATAGTACGGAAACGACATTATGAACGGACAGGTAGAATTGGTTCGAAATCATCAACAGACAAATCATTCCAATGATACGGAGCTGGCGGAGCGGGTGTGTTCCGACTTCGCCGTCCGGCGCTCCGAGCTCGCACGTAAGGAGGCTCTGCAGTGTGAAGTGGCAACGTTGGGAGAACGGGTGCTTGAGAGCGTGCGAGTTTCTAGGCTCGGCGAGTTCACCAAGGCTTGAGCCAGATCGAGATCTTCCATCCGCTCTTGGTTTGTCTGAACGCCTCGCACCGTCCTCTCGATCGTGTCGCCGAGCAGGGTTGGTGGCAGCGACCACCTCTCCCCCCACCCGCCCTCTGCTACAATCCCCTCGTGAGTCATCCCGCTGTCTACCCGCCCCCTGACGATTTCGTCCGCAAGGCCCATGTTCAGGGCCTCGAAGGCTACCACGATCTGTACCGCCGCGCCGAGCAGAATCCCGAGGAATTCTGGGGTGAAATCGCCACTCGCGAGATTCACTGGTTCGAAAAATGGTCCGCCGTCCTCGAATGGAACCCGCCCACCGCCCGCTGGTTTGCCGGTGCGAAGACCAACGTCTCCTACAACTGCCTCGACCGCCATCTCCTGACGCATCGCAAAAACAAAGTCGCCATTCTGTGGGAAGGTGAACCCGGCGATCAGCGCTTCCTCACCTATCAGGAATTGCATCGCCTGGTGGTCCGCTTTGCCAGCGTGCTGCACTCGCGCGGCTACCGCGCCGGCGACCGAGCCATCATTTACATGCCCATGATTCCCGAGCTGCCCATCGCCATGCTCGCCTGCGCGCGCCTCGGCGTCATTCATAGCGTCGTGTTCGGCGGCTTCTCGGCCGAAGCGTTGAAGGCTCGCATCCAGGATCTCGGCGCGACCATCGTCATTACCGCGGACGGAGGCTACCGCCGAGGCAAGGAGATCAAGCTCAAGCCCGCCGTCGATGAAGCGCTACCCGAATGCCCCACCATCCGCGACGTGATCGTATATCGGCGCACCGGCTCGGACACGCCCATGCGGGCTGGCCGCGATCACTGGTGGCACGATCTCGATGAACACGCCTCGGAAGACTGCCCCGCCGTTCCGCTCGATAGCGAGCATCCCCTTTACGTGTTATATACCTCCGGGACGACAGGCAAGCCCAAGGGAATTCTGCACACCACCGGCGGCTATCTCACGCACATCACGGCCACCATGAAGTGGGTCTTCGATCTGCGCGATGAAGATACTTACTGGTGCTCGGCCGATATCGGTTGGGTCACCGGCCACAGCTATATCGTTTATGGCCCGCTCTCCGCCGGTGCGACCACGGTGATGTATGAAGGGTCGCTCGATTATCCCGCTTTTGACCGATGGTGGCGAATTATCGAGAAATACCGCGTTAATATTTTCTATACTTCGCCCACAGCCATAAGAGCCTTGGTCCGTCAGGGCGAACAGTGGCCCAACGCGCACGATCTCTCCAGCCTGCGCCTGCTCGGCTCCGTCGGCGAGCCCATCAATCCCGCGGCCTGGGAATGGTATCACCGCGTCATCGGCAAAGGCCGTTGCCCCATCGTCGATACCTGGTGGCAGACCGAGACCGGAGGCATCATGATCGCGCCCATGCCCGGCGCGGTTCCGGCTAAGCCGGGTTCGGGAACTCTGCCTATGCCCGGCGTCATCGCCGATATCGTCGATCTCAACGGTTATGAGGTTGGCCCCGATCGCGAAGGCTTTCTCATCATCCGCCGTCCCTGGCCCGGCATGATCCGCTCCATCTGGGGCGATCCCGAGCGTTTCAAGGAGCAATACTGGAGCCGCGTTCCCGGCGCCTATTTCACTGGCGACGCCGCGCGCCGCGATCACGACGGTTACTATTGGGTGCTCGGCCGCGTCGACGACGTGATGAACGTCAGTGGCCATCGCCTCAGCACCATGGAGGTCGAAAGCGCCCTGGTCAAACACCCCGCGGTGGCCGAGGCCGCCGTTGTTGGCAAGCCGCATGAGATCACCGGCCAGGCCGTGTGTTGCTTCGTCACGCTCAAGAAGGGCGAATATGACCACGCCCAGCTCGGCAAGGATCTGCGTCAATGGGTGGCGCACGAAATCGGCGCCTTCGCCCGCCCCGAGGAGATCCGCTTCACCGACGTTCTTCCCAAGACCCGCAGCGGCAAAATCATGCGCCGCCTGTTGCGCGAGATCGTGACCGGCAACACTGTTTCGGGCGATGTCACGACGCTCGAGGACTTAAGCGTTGTGAGCCGCCTTGCGGCGCAGCACGACGAGGACTAGTGGCGCACGCTTCAGCATGCCGCGTCGGCAGTCCTGCCGGCGCTGTTTCTACTGCTCGCTCGGCCGATTGCCATCCAAGGCAACGATGAGGCTGATTTCCCTGTGATCGCGCACCACCGTGAGCGTAGCCGATTGTCCCCGGTCAGTCCGAATGCGTCCGGAAACGTCCGCAGGCGTCGTCACCTTGACGTCGCCCACGCGCACAATCACGTCGCCTGCCTTGAGCCCCGCGCGCTCCGCCGCCAACCCATGGATGACCGCGCGCACCATTACGCCGTCTTTAACGCCAAAAGCATCCGCCAGTTGCCCCTCCAGCGACTCCAGCTCCGCGCCCAGCGCGCCGACTCCCCAACTCATCCGGGTTACGGGAATGTCTTGCATTAAATTCCGGAACGGAGTGATGCGCGGTTGAGTCGGAACCAGCTCGCCCTGAATCACCATGGCCGGGTGCGAGACGATCTTAGCCGTGAGGATTTGAGAAGCGCCCGCGCGGTAGATAAGCAATTTCACTTCTTTTCCAGGCGGCGTTTCCCGCACCAGCCGCTTGAATTGGTCCTGACTGTCCACGTGCTGGCCGTTATACTGCATCACCACGTCGCCCACCTTGATCCCCGCCGCTGCCGCAGGACTGTGGGGATCGAGCGGATCGAGGAACGTGACCTCCACACCACCATCCTCGGGAAGCTTCAGCGCCTTGGCCATCTCCGCGCTGACGTCCTGGGAGGCGACGCCCAGGTAACTCACCATGGGCGCATCCGCCACCCGAACCAATTGCAACGGCTGGCCCTGCGCGACGCACGCGCCGCATCCAATCAGCGCGATGAAGATAAGATTTCGCCCCTGCATTTTCCCCTATTTTGCCTTTTTAAGATAAATAAGGCCGCTGCCGCTCAGCAACAATACTGGACCTCCGCCATGAATGGCTCCTTCGGCCAGAGGCGGGCGCGCGAAATTCAGCCATCTGCCGCGCACTTCTGAAAAATCGGAGACAATTCGCGGAATACCGCCCATTTCATTCGTGGCCATAACCGATACCGCTACATTGGACGGAATCATTACCGTAATGTCACCCGAGGCCGCGGCCAGCGAGGAATTCTGAAGTCTCCCTCCCGCCAACAGCTCCGCCAGGATATTGCCGACGGCTGTGGACACGTTCAGCGCGCCCATGGCGTCCGTCAAATGCACTGGACCTGCCGCGGATTCGGCGTGGATGCCCGCGGCGGAGCCCACGCGAATCTCTCCCCCGCGCGTGTCGGCGATCACTTCACCGCCGGCTTGCCCCACTTGAATCGCGCCCTGCATCGAATGCGCCTCCACTCGCTGGCCGGCACGATCCACCAGGATATTGCCGCCGCCGCTGGAGAGCCGAACCGCTCCGCGTGCTTGCGTGACCCAGATCTCGCCACCGACTGTCTGGCAGTTTACATCCGCGCCTGCGTCCGCGATCGTAATCGAGCCGGCGCCGGTGTAGCATTGGACCGGGCCGCCCACTTTGCCGAGACGAATATGGCCTCCGCCGGTGCGGGCGTCGATCGAGCCGCCAACATTGTCGGCCTGAATATCGCCGCTGGGCGTGCGGGCATAAAGACTACCGCTGAAATTGTAGATCTCCAGGTCGCCACCCTTCAGGATTTCCAGCGTCGCCGTCTTCACCGTTGCCGGAACATAGAGTTCGAGCGTGGCCGAGGCCCGCAATCCTTGGGCGGTGATCATGGTCACACCCGGGCCGAGTGTAATTGACGCGGAGCCGGTCAGCCAATGTGCCGCTTCTTCCACCGTTCTTGCCCGTACGCGCTGACTCAACTGGTAGGTGATGCGCTTCTCGGTCGTGCCGCGCAGCACCACCCGCACTTGCGAGGATATCTGCAAGCGCGCCGCCGGCAAAGCCTCTCCTCCGCCGCTCTGCAGCCGCACCCAGGATCCGTCATGGCTTCGCTTGATATCCGGGTGTGTGATCTCCGGCGCCGTCTCAAGTTTTACGCCTTGCGCCGCCAAACCAACCGAGATACCGAACATTAAACTGATACAACGCATCGCAATATGCTTCCTTAATATCGCCTTAATAGATTTCGGCGGAAGCGTTGATCGCCTCCAGCACTCTCTGCCCGCGCTGCCGCACACTGGGGTTGTTCTCCCGCAACATCAGCTCCTGCAAAGTCCCGATCATGGCGCGGTCGATGTTGGGGAAGGAATGATCCTCCGGCCGCGGAACCAGCATGTCGATGGCCTGCGTCCGCACCCCTGGATTGGAGTCGTTCAGCAGCGCCCGCGCCAGCGCGTCGCGCACTTCCGGCTCAGTCGCGGAAGCCTTCAAACCCTCCATCGCCTTCAGCCGGACCCCGTCGTTGGGGTCGTGTCCAACCAGATACACCAGCGCGCTCCGGATCTCGGCCGATTGCGCGCGATGGCTCAACAACGCCACGCTGTCCGCACGCAGCCCCGGATTGCTGGGATCGCGCACGGCTTCCAGCAGCAAGGTTCGGATGCGCTGGTCGTCCAGGTTTCCCGAGATGGTCTTCTGCCGGGTCTCGTCCACCACGACTCTCACGCTGCCATCCGTCTGCGTCTCGACGTCGCTCACCCGCGCGATTCCTGCCTGGGAAGTTCCCGCCAGCAGGCCCTCGCTCTGCCCCAGGTTTAAGAATGGCGTCAACCGCGCGCCGAAGAACCCCAGCGCCAGCAGCGCCACGGCGCCCACAGGCCGCAGAATAGACGCTCCACCTAGCGCATTGACGATCCGGTCCCACCAACCGCCCGGTTCTCGCGAGGCCGCCTGATCCCGCGAGCCGGTCAGAAGCGGTTCATGCTCCAGCGCCGCCCGCAGCTCCGCCCGGCATTCCCGCAGCAGCGAAGCCGCCGGCTCCACTGCTACGCCGTCGAACGCAGCGTGCAAGGAGCGCTCCCGTTCCAGTGCGGCGCGGCAGTCCGCGCAGCCGTCCAGGTGCGCATCCACGCTCTCTTCCTCGTCAAAGGAAAGTTCCCCGTACAGCAGCAGCGCGAACAGCATGCGCGTATCCGCGCAGTTCGATATGTGACTCATACGAAATCTCCCAAAGCGACCCGCATCTTTTGCGTCGCCCGAAACAGGCAGTTTTTGGCCGCTTCCTCGGTGGTTCCCAAAATCTCTCCGATGCGCCGCAGGCGCAATCCCTGGTAATGTCTGAGCTCGAACACCATCCGCTCCCGCGGCGTCAAGCCGTCCAGCACCTGCTTCACACGGATGCGAATCTGGCCGCTGAACAGGTGCCTTTGCGGATCCCCGTCCACGCGATCCTCCGGAACCGAATCCATCCGATCCAGCGGACCGTCCGCCGCCGCCAGCACCGGCGGCTCCTCGCGCCGCACCTTGCGCTTGCGCATCTGGTCCAGGCACAGGTTCGTGACGATGCGGTACAGCCAGGTATGGAAGCTGCAATCGAAGCGGAATTTGTCCAGGTTACGGAACACCCTCAAAAACGCCTCCTGATACACGTCCTGCGCATCCTCGGGCGACCGCAACAGATTCATGGCCAGCCGTAGAACACTTTGGTCGTAGACCCGCACGAGCTGCTCGAAGGCGTCGTGATCGCCCTGCTGCGCAGCCCGGATCAGCGCCGATTCGTCTATCTGTAAGCCCGAGTTGGGGGCCACGGCACTCCGTTGCAACACTACTTTGACGCCACCATACCGGAAAGGTAACGCAACCGGCGCAGGTGCCCCACCTCGGCCGCACGTAGTGTTCTCACAGGTTTCATAGATTCAATAGTTTAGCGCTACCGCTGATGATAAGCATGCTCAAGAGCCGCGATGTCGAGCTTCTTCATTTTAAACATCGCCTGCATGACCCGCTGCGTTCGTTCCGCGTCCTGATCCTTCAACATCTCATGCAGAGCAGTGGGGACGATCTGCCAGCACAGCCCGTATTTGTCCTTCAACCAGCCGCACTGGACTTCCTTCCCGCCTTCCAAGAGCTTCTCCCAGTACTCGTCCACCTCCGCTTGGGTTTCGCAGTGGACCACAAACGAGACGGCCTCGGTGAATTTGAAGTGCGGCCCTCCGTTCAATGCGGTGAATTTCTGTCCGTCGAGCTCGAACTCGACGGTCATCACGCTCCCCTTGGGTCCCGGCCCGGCGTCGCTATAGCGCGTGACCGCCTCGATGCGTGAATTCTTGAAGACCTTCGTATAGAAGCCGGCGGCCTCCTCGGCCTGAGTGTCGAACCACAGAAACGGAGTGATCTTTTGAAGGCGCATGTTCATGATATTCTCCTTGCTCCACATACAACTTTAGCTTTTGTTCCTAGATGGAGGAGACCCTTGCTCTATAGCACTCAGTCCTATAAAATAGACTAGGCGCACCGCGTGCGAGTCTTCAAATCCAGATGGTTTCGACGTTTCGCCAGGAAGGAAGGGATTACGGATGCCGTCTTACCTGACGCTGTTACCCGGGCTGAAAAGGGCCAGATCGACGCCGACCTTGGCGGTGAGGTCATCAAACAACGGATTGCCAGGCCAGGGCAAGGAAGATCGAAGGGCTACCGGACCATCATCCTTTTCCGGCGCGGAACTGTTTCCGGCGACACGGCATTCTTCGTGTACGGGTTTGCCAAAAGCCAGCGCGCGAACATCAGTGACGATGAGGAGCGACAGTTCAAGGAAGCGGCGAAGATCGTCCTGTCGTTGACGCGGAACGCACTCGCGGCAGGGTTGAAAAGAGGCGACTTTGTGGAGGCAAAAGGCGAATGAGCAGAAAGTATAAAAGCGATGCCATGGCGGCGGTTCATGAAATGATGGAGGACTTGCACGCCGGCGGTGTCATCGACAAGCAAACGATGCGGCGTTTCGACGATGCTTGCCTCACGCCCATCCGGCCTCTAAGACCTCGAGAAATTAAGGCGATCCGGGAGAGAGAACACGTCAGCCAAACCGTCTTCGCCAACTATCTGAACGTTACCAGCAGTCTTGTCAGCAAGTGGGAGCGCGGAGAGAAGCGGCCTTCGGGCGCTTCGCTGAAGCTGCTTTCCCTGGTCGAGAAGAAGGGGCTCGCCGCGGTAGCGTAGTTGTGAGCGAGCGGTAATAGCGGCGCACCGCGAGCGCAGAAGCGAGCCGCTGTCGTTTCCGCCGCTGGTGCGGCTCAATTTGAAACTGGACCTAGACCCGAGCGCTTTACATAACGGCGGATTGAACTAAGCCGCTGCGCGGCGGAACAGTAAACGGAACAGTTCGTCTATGGTGGATCGCGGAAGGAGATTCCGTGACCCAACTTCGCAAGCGAATGCAGGAGGAGTTGCAGCGACGCAACTACTCTGAATCTACCACTGTCTGCTCCCTGCGTCAGATAACCGAGTTCGCCCAATACTTCGGGCGCAGTCCCGCGCAACTGGGGCCCGAGGAGATCAAGCAGTTTCAGTTGTACCTGGTCCAGCAGAAGAAGGTGTCCTGGGCGACCTACATACAAGCAACGGCAGCGCTCCGGTTTCTGTACGTGAAAACGCTCGGCCGAGCGTACATGGCCGAAAAGATTCCGTATCCCAAGCGGCCGAAGCATCTGCCGACCGTGCTGAGTCAGGAGGAGAACACCCGGCTGCTCAACGCCGCGCGATCGCTCAAACACCGCGCGCTTCTGATGGCGATGTACGGAGCTGGCCTGCGCGTATCGGAGGCTTGCCGCCTCACCATTGACGATATTGACAGCAGCCGGATGGTTATTCACGTTCGTCAAGCCAAGGGGAAAAAAGATCGGGATGTCATGCTCTCGCCCGTGCTGCTGGAGACGCTCCGGCAATATTGGAAAGGCAGCCGGGCCAAGCCCTGGTTATTTCCGGGCTACGGTCCCGACAAACCGATGACGACGAAGTCGGTATTCCTCATGGTTCGTAGCATCGCAGCCAGAGCGAAAATCACTAAGACCGTTTCGCCGCATACGTTGCGCCACAGCTTTGCGACCCACCTGCTGGAGTCCGGCACCGACCTCAGAACCATTCAGATGTTACTCGGCCACGCAGATGTGAGCACCACCATCGTCTATTTACAGGTCTCGCAGCAACATATTCGCAAAATCACAAGCCCGCTGGACCAACTTGCCAGCCCTGTTCCGGCCGAGCCATGAGCAGGAGGCCGCCTTACGAGGTGGCCGATGTCATCCGGCAGTACGGAAAACAGTTTGTGCAGACCTATGCCAGACTGCTGGACCTGATCCATCTCCGCGTCCTTTATGCCATCGAAAACTGCCGAACGGCTGTTCTCGGCGGCCACATCGAGGAGTGCGATCGGTGCCGTCATCGCGTCATCTCTTATAACTCTTGCCTCAACCGGCATTGCCCCAAGTGCCAGGGTGCAGCGCGCGAGAAGTGGCTCGCCAACCGCACGGCAGATCTGCTTCCGGTTCCGTATTTCCATTTGGTCTTCACGCTGCCGCAGTTGTTGGCTCCGCTGGCTCTGCAAAATAAGCGCGTAGTGTATGGAATCCTATTCCGTGCAGCGTCGGAGACTCTGCTCGAAGTCGCCGCCGACCCGAAACACTTGGGAGCCGAGATCGGCCTTCTCGCGGTGCTTCACACCTGGGGACAGAACTTACAGCATCATCCGCATCTCCACTGCGTGGTGCCAGGCGGCGGTCTGTCGCCGGATCATACCGAGTGGATTTCCACGCGCTGCCGCTTCTTACTGCCGGTAAAGGTGTTGAGCCGTGTTTTCCGCGGCAAGTTCCTGGCGTTCTTTCAAACAGCGTTTCACAAGGGCCGGCTCCAGTTCCATGGCAGACTCGCCGAACTGCAACAGAAGCCTTCCTTTCAAGCACTCCTCCGCCGTGTCTACGACTCCGAGTGGGTGGTTTATACCAAACCGCCCTTCGGTGGCCCCGAGCAAGTATTGAGATACCTGTCCCGCTACACCCACCGCGTGGCCATCTCCAACCATCGCATCTTGAAGGTCGCTGAAGGCAACGTCACCTTCCTCTGGCGAGACTACGCGCACGGCAACAAGAATCGGAAGATGACCCTCCCGGCCGGTGAATTCCTGCGCCGCTTCTTCCTGCACGTGCTGCCCCCGGGATTTGTGCGCATCCGCCATTTCGGATTCTTGGCCAACCGGCACCGCAAGACCTTGCTGGACCTGTGCCGACGCCTGTTGCACGCGCGGCCCACCGTCCCGGCCGTAGCCGCTGTCGTCCTCGATCTCCCTCAGTGTCCGGCCTGCGGCATAGGGCAGCTGCGAATCGTCGACCAAATTCCCTCTCAGCTTCGGGCTCTCGCCCAAGTCGATTCTTCTCGATCTCCACCGGAGGGCGATTCAAAACACATAGTACGGTCCGGCTCGCCGGGACGGTGGGCCGCGCAATGCCGCCTTATCTGAAGTGCTCGGGCGCCCACTTTGCCGCCTCTGCCCCGGCATCCTGCCGCCCGAGCACTCCAGATCAACGCTACCGGATTATCGGAAGCGGAGCGTCGCCAACTGACAGCCGCACCTCCAACGACTTTGGCGTACAATCATAAAGTCTGTAGTGGCGTTCTAAAAAACGCCCTCTTCCCAGACGATGAATCCCGAAATGGAATTGAAACTCAGGGAGGCAGCGCGCACTGGCGACTTGGAAATGGTCAGGACGCTGCTCCGGGAGAAGCCTGCCTCGGCTGCGAGTGAAGCAACCACATACGACAAAGTTACGGCTTTGCACGAGGCGTCGGAAAATGGCCATCAAGACGTCATATCGGAATTGCTGGCCCATCGAGCCGACGTCAACGCCAAGGACAAGAACAGCCAGACGCCTTTGCACCTTGCCAGCAATAGGGACGACGCGGAGTTGACGCCTTTGCACGTTGCCAGCAATAGGGACGTCGTGGAGTTGCTGCTTGCCAGTGGGGCCAACGTCAACGCCGAGAACTGCGACGGCCGGACACCTTTGCACATTGCCATTGCTTATAGCAAAGGCCACAACCGGGACATCGTGGAATTGCTACTAGCGAATGGAGCCGACGTCAGCGCCAGGGATAGTAGCGGCAGGACCCCTTTGCACGCGGCTGCTCAAAGAAAAGCTGCAGACATGGCGGCGGTGACGGAAATGCTGCTCTCTCACGGGGCCGATGTCAGAGCGCTGGACGCCGACGGCCACACAGCTTTGTATTATGCAGCGAAACGCAGCGACCCTACCTTGGCGCAGTTGATGTGGGCGGAAACTGCCAAGGCCAATCCTCGACTGGAGACAGGACTGCACGCTGGATCAGAAGATACAGATGTTAGCGTGCAGCTATTGCAGCCTATTCAGAATCACGACGAGTTGGGCGTTCTGTCCCTGCTGACTGCGGGTGCAAGCGTTGATGACACCATCATCCAATCAGCAGAGGCTTTGCTGGACCGAAGAAGAATGGAGCAAGCAAAGCTCACCGAAGGGTGGCCGAACCAGTTTTTTGATGGAGAGGCTTACAATCGTATGTTCCTTTTTCTCACAGAGGGAGAGCGGGAAATCGCGGCTGGACACGACGTCGAGGCCGCTAAGGGGGTCCTCGCCCTTCTTAAGTCGAGGCTGCTATTGTTCGGGTCGGCCCCGACTGCGTAACTTGACGCTGGCTCGTCTCGGCCCAAAAGTCTAGATCAAACGACGGGCGGACCACCGATGCCGCCGGCCCATCCCTCTTTACAGCCTTACAAGGAACAACTTAGGCTTCGACTGGAAGCGGGCAAGGGCCAGACTGAAATCCTGGTGATTGATCACGTGGAACGACCTTCTGAGAACTGACGTCCAGGTTGAGATTTACTAGATGATAAAGTATGAAATCGTCTAACAAACGACGCCCTCACTAAACAGGATGAACTAAGACAGAATTCGACCTGCGTGCGGACAACCCTACCACGAAGACGCATCATCGGCCCGACAGCCACTCCGATCGGCGCGCTCAACCCTACCCAAGTCGGAGTGACATGCACCCATATTAAAGACCAAGCCGGAGGAGGCGCTGCGAGATGCTTCGCCGCCACCCGCTATAATCAAGTTTAAGTCCCTCCTTCGCGGCTCGGAGCCGCACAGGCGAACCGAAATGAAGCTTCTCAGGATAACTTTACCCGCACTTGCATACATGGCTTTGGCCGCCGTCCAGGCCCACGGGCAATATCCGCCCCCAGCCTCGCAGCGGCCTTCTGTCCCCTCCGGAGGAATCCATTTTTCCGAGGAGAATCAGTTCCACGGCAGCGTGGCCACAGGTGTTGCCGCCGCCGCGCCCCTGAAGCTGACCCTTCAGGACGCCATCGACCGCGCCCTCCAGGCCAACCTGGGACTGCTGGTTCGCGGCTCTGAAACCAGCGCGGCTCGAACGGAGCGGCTGCGCACGCTCAGCGCCTTGCTCCCTAACGTCAGCGCCGCCTTCACTGAGACCGAGACGCAGATCAGCCTGGCCGTTTACGGTTTTCACTTCGCCGGAGTTCCGTCCATCGTCGGGCCGTTCTCCTTCACCGATGCTCGCGCCTTTGCCAACGCGCCCGTGTTCGATTGGACCGCGTTCAAGAACCTCAAGGCCTCCGCCGAGAACGCCCGCGCCGCGCAACTGTCGCTCGAGGACGGGCGCGACCTGGTGGTGCAGGCAGTCGCTTCCGGCTATCTTACGCTGCTGGCCGATGCCGGCCGCATCGAGGTGACGCGGACGCAGGTCACCACCGCCGAAGCGCTCGCGGTCCTGGCCAAGGACCAGCATGCGGCGGGCATCGTACCGGCCATCGACGAGCTTCGGGCGCAGGTCGAATTGAAGACTCAGCAACAGCGCTTGCTGATTCTGCAAAACCAGCTCGCCAAGGACAAATTGACTCTGGCGCGGGCCATCGGATTACCTTCCGGGCAGGATTTCGACGCCGTCGATCAGGCGCCCTACAGGCCCGTTGAAAATTTGAACACCACCAATCTGCTCAGCAGAGCCTACGAGAGCCGCGCGGATTATCGCAGCGGAACGGCGCAGCTCCGCGCCGCCGAAATCGCGCGCCAGGCCACCGGCGCCGCGCGTCTTCCCACCGGCTTCCTCACCGCCAATTACGGCGATATCGGACCCACGCTGGCGCAGTCCCACGGCACCTTCACCGTTGCCGGAACCGTCAGCGTCAACGTTTTCGACGGCGGCCGCATCCGCGCGGATCAGTCCTCCGCCGATATCGAAATCGAGCGCCGCCGCAATGAGCTGGCCGACCTGCGCGGCAAGATCGATTTCGAGGTGCGCTCCGCGCTGCTGGATCTGAACAGCGCCGCTGATCAGGTGAACCTTGCACGCGACAATTTGGACTTGGCCGGCCAGGCTCTGGTGCAGGCGCGGGACCGGATTGCCGCCGGCGTCACCGATAATCTGGAGGTGGTCCAGGCGCAGGAAGCGGTCGCCGCGGCGAATCAGGACCTGATCAATGGAATGTACGTGCACAATCTGGCGAAAGTTGCGCTAGCAAGGGCGGTGGGCTCGACGGAAGCGTCGCTCAAACAGTTCCTGGGAGGGAACTAACGGATGGCGGAGGTATCGGAAAAAGAAACTCGTGAAGCGCCCGCAACCGGCGGGGGAGCCAAGACGGCGATCAAATGGATCGTCGCGCTGGCGGTGCTGGCGGCGATCGGTTGGGGCGGCTACACAATATGGCTGCGCCTGTCGCTGGTGGAGTCCACCGACGACGCTCAGATCGACGGCACCATCGTCCCGGTGAGCGCGCGCATTGCCGGCTATGTGGTTGCGGTCGAGGCTCGCGACGAGAGCCAGGTGAAGGCCGGCGACGTTCTGGTGGAGCTGGACAAGAAGGATCTGCAAGTGGCTCTCGCCAAGGCGCAAGCCGATCTGGCCGACGCCGAGGCCACGCTCGAGAGCGCACGCAGCGATGTTCCCGCGGCGTCGGTGGCCAGCGCCAGCACGCTTAGCGGAGCGCGTTCCACGCGCGATGACGCGGTTGTCGCGGTGAGCTATGCCCAGCAACAGCTCGGCGCGGCGCAGTCCCGCTTGGCGGTGGCGCAGGCGAATGTCCGCGTGGCCCAGGCCAATCGCACGAGGGCCGCTCAGGACGTCGAGCGCTATCGAGGCCTCGCGGCCAAAGACGAAATCTCGCACCAGACCTTCGATCAAGCGGTCTCCGCCGAGCAAGCCGCCGCCGCCACGGTCGAAGCGCAGCAAGCCGCCGTGACCGAGGCCCAGCAGAATGTTTCTGCCGCCGAAAAATCCGTCGAGCAGGCCCGCGCCCGCGTGAGCGAGACGGATGCCCAGGTGGAGGCCGCCGCCGCAGGCCCGTCGCAGGTCAAAGGCACCGAGGCTCGCGCACAAGGAGCCCTGGCCCGCGTGGCGCAGAAGCGGGCGGAGGTCGAACAAGCCAAATTGAACTTGACCTACACGACAATCACCGCTCCGGTCAACGGCATCGTCGGAAGGAAAGCGGTCGATCCGGGACAGAACATCGCCCCCGGCCAGCAGTTGATGTCCATCGTGGCGCTGGACGACATCTGGGTCTCTGCCAATTTCAAGGAGACTCAGTTGAAGGATATGCGCATCGGTCAAAAGGTGACCTTCGAGGTGGACGCCAACGGCCGCACCTACACCGCCAGGGTCGAGCGCATCGCCGGAGCCAGCGGCGCCAAGTTCAGCCTGCTTCCTCCTGAGAACGCCACCGGGAACTATGTCCGCGTGGTGCAAAGAATCCCTGTGCGGATTTCCATCGACCCCGGCCAAAATGACGATCACACGCTTCGCCCGGGTATGTCCGTAACCCCTAAAGTACAGATACACTAGGCCCTACATCGGGTTTATAAACAGAATGAATTGGACGCCGCTATGCTCTTCGGCTATTCTGTGAGCGTAGAAGGTGGATGATTCATCCCTTCTCTACGAGACCCCGTCGTTGGTTCCCTATCGTTTCTGCCGCCACTTTGATGTGCGGCTTCTTAGTTAAGTAGATTCCTGCCACATTTTAAGCCGTGAAATCCAATCAGGAGGACGTGTCTCTATGCGACGGATTGTTTTCTCTTTGACCGCGATGTACTTCGGGGCGGCCGCTTTGCAAGGTCAGGCGCCAAAATTCTCTTCACTTGGGATGCTCACTCGCGCCGAGGATTCTCCCGATGCGGCTTCTTACAACCAAACCTTCTATGACAGTCCGCGCACGCCGGAGCCGCAAATCTCCGAGCGGGTCCGCACGGTTTCCGTCGATGAGCTTCTGCACCCGCTCTCGCGCAAAGGCGCCGGCCTGATTCGCCGGGCCCAGAATTTCGTGGCCATGGGCGACCACGGCAAGGCCATCGCGGAATTACAGTTGGCCCTGAAGGAGCGTTCTGCGATTCCTTACGCCAACAGCCTGCTGGGCACGGAATACCTGCGGACCAACCAGGTTCCCGCCGCGATCGACGTATTGGAGCAGGCCGTGAAGCTGCTTCCGCGCATCGCGATCAACCACGCCAACCTGGGTTATGCTCTGTTTCTTCGGGGCGGCGACGCCCAGCGCGCCGAGCAGGAAGTCCGCTTGGCCCTCGACCTCGACCGCAACAATGAAAAGACTCGCCGCGTTCTAAGTCTCATCACTCACGCCCGCGAGCGCGCCCAATAGGCTCACGACTCTCCCTAAGAAGAGCGCGCCGATCTGTTATGATGATCTCCAGGAGGGCACAAGATGGGTTCGCTCGGCGTACCGGAAATGATTTTCATCTTTCTGCTTGCCCTCGTTCTGTTTGGGCCGAAGAAGCTTCCAGAACTGGGGCGGACGATGGGGAAAGCCCTGACCGAGTTCCGCCGCGCTTCGAGCGATTTGAAGTCTTCGTTCGAGCGCGAAATGCAGACACTGGAGCGGGAGAGCGATTCGCTGAAAGATGCCACGCACAATGTAGTGGGTGATCTTGCCAAGCATCTGGAGTATGACGATCCATACAACGAGGACCGTCACAACTTCACGCCAGCCGTTATTGAATCCCCCGCCACCACCAATCCTTCCACAGTAGGCGCCTCTGAAGTATCGAGCGCCGAATCACACGGGACCACCGAAACCGCGGGCGCGGTTGTAGCAGCGCTGCCGCCGGTCGAGGACACGGTTCCCCGCTCGGAATCCACCGAGACGGTACAGAAGCATAGTTAGTTAGAAGCGTAGTTTTCGATGAACGAAGGAAACGGCGGAGAACTGCCTCCGGATCAGACCGATTCGTCTCGCGACGCCCCTCACGCGCTGCCGCCGGAGATCATCACTCCGACGGCGGTAGCGACGGGGGGCGGCGGTTCGCGCACGCCTCCGCCGCCTCCTCCCGATGACGACGAGGAAGACGGCGAGGACGGAGGCATGCTGCGCATGTCTTTCCTCGAGCACCTGGAGGAACTGCGCTCGCGCATCATCAAGGCGCTGTATGGCTTCGGCGTGGTCTTCCTGGGGTGCGTCATCTTCAGCAACGATCTGTTTCGGATCATCAAGGCGCCGGGCGACGCCGCGATGAAGGCCACCGGAATCCCAGGCGCCGGTTTCATTTCCATCGATCCGATGGAGAATTTCCAGATCATCTGGGTGTGGACGCCAGTAGTGGCGTCGCTTTTTCTGGGTTCGCCATGGATTCTGTGGCAGGTGTGGGCGTTTATCTCACCAGGTCTGTATAAGAAAGAGAAGAAATGGGCCATCCCGTTTGTCCTGGGCACCGCGGGGCTGTTCATCGCTGGCGGATGCTTCGGCTACTTCATCGCCTTCCGCTATGGGATGGCGTTCCTTTTCGGACTGGGCAAGGACGTGGGCGTCTTGCCACTCATCACTATCGAAAACTACTTCGATAAGTTCGTCGACGTCATGCTGGGCATCGGCTTAGTGTTCGAGCTGCCGATCCTGCTGTTCATGCTGACCCTGCTGCGCGTGGTTTCGCCCAGTTTCCTGCTGAATCATTCGCGCTACGCGATTCTGGCGATCGTGATCGTGGCCGCGATCGTGACGCCCACTCCGGACGTATTCAACCTGATGTTGTTCGCGGTGCCGATGTGCATGCTATTCTTCCTCGGCATCTTCCTGAGCTATCTGTTGGTGCTCAAACGAGAGCATCGCCGTTTCCCGTGGAAGCCGTTCCTGCTGTGGCTGGGGATCGCCCTGGCGATGATTGCCGGCGTCGTGGCCGTGATGGTGTTTGAGTATCATTTCCACCTGACCTGGCACCCGCCGTTCCTGATCAGGTAAGTAAGCGCTTCTGAAGTAGCAGGCGCCGAATCATCGGACAACCCCCGCTCGTGGGTTCAGAGCCGGGGTCCAGGTCCATCCCCTTTCAAAAACATGGCTGTTGAGTTGTTGCCTCCTCAACAGGAAGAAGACGGCATGCTGCGCATGTCGATCCTGGAGCATCTTGAGGAGCTGCGGGCGCGCATTCTCAAAGCCCTGTACGGCTTCGGCGTGGTGTTCCTGATTTGCGTCGTCGAGAGCGAAAAGCTATTCGACATCGTTATGGCGCCGGGCTGGGATGCAATGCGCAGAACCGGGATTCCCGGCGCGGCATTCGTCGCCATCGGCATCATGGAACAGTTTCAAATCATCTGGGTCTGGACCCCGCTAGTGGCGTCGCTGTTTCTGGCGTCTCCGTGGATTCTCTGGCAACTCTGGGCGTTCCTCTCGCCGGGGCTATACAAACGCGAAAAGAAGTGGGCGATTCCGTTCGTCTTGAGCACCGCCGGTTTGTTCCTGCTGGGCGGAGCCTTCGGCTACTTCCTCGCTTTCCGCAACGGGATGGAGTTTCTCCTCGGAATCGGCAAGAATACGCACGTGCTGCCGCTGATCTCCATCGCGGATTATTTCGACACGTTTGTCGACCTGATGCTGGGGATCGGCGTGGCCTTTGAGCTGCCGGTGTTGCTGTTCTTTCTAACGTTAATTCGCGTCGCGTCTCCCGGCTTTCTGCTGAATCATTCGCGTTACGTGATTCTGGGCGTCGTGATTCTCGCCGCCATCCTCACGCCCAGTCCGGATGTCTTCAACCTGATGCTGTTTGCCGTGCCAATGGTCCTGCTGTTCTTCCTCGGCATCTTCTTGAGCTATCTGCTGGTGTTGAAGCGCGAAGGCCGCAGGTTCCCGTGGGCCGCATTCCTGATGTGGCTGGCGATAGCCGTGGCGCTGATCGTGGCGGTCCTACTTGTGGCTCGCGCCGCGGGCTTCTTCCCGATGCCGGCGCCCTAAACGGGCTTCTTAAAGAACCACAGCCAGAAGTATTGTTCGCCGGCGCCATGGGTGTAGCGCGGCTCGAAGCCGCAGCGCGCCGCCATCTCCTTGGCCTGCGCCTCGGAGTACGACACTCCCAGCCAGGTCTCTCCGGGCGAGGACGGCATTGCGTAGCCTTGCACCTGAAACTTGAACAGCGCGCCGGGGCGCAGCAGGCGGCCGGCCTCTCGCACGTAGTTCTCGATGATCTCGCGGCTGGGGACATGCTGGAACACGATGAAGGAGTAAGCGAAATCGAACTCAAGCGGCGGCACCACCGTAAGGTCGAAGCCGTTGTTCTGATAAATATGCACATGCGGCATGTCGGCGACAGCCCGGCGAGCCTGCGCCACCATCTCTCCGCTGACATCCACGGCGTGGACTTCGCCGAAGATCCGGCCTAGCGCCCGAGTCACCCGCCCGGCTCCGCAGCCGATCTCGAGCACCCGCATCTGACGCGGGTCTTTCCCCTGATAGATGTTGGCGGTGTCGTTCAGAACATCGCCAGCCAGCGATGCCTCGCCGGAGCGGAAGAACTCATCGTCGGTCCAATCCGTCTTATCCGTGGCGACGTAGTAGCGGGCATTCTCCTTGGCGCGCTCATCCCAGTCACGGCGCATGTTCTCGAGCTGCTGATTGAGGCTGATAGGTTCCGCCATGGTATGGGGCTTGGTGGACGACGTGGGACTCGAACCCACGACCCCGGCGATGCGAACGCCGTGCTCTCCCAACTGAGCTAGTCGCCCATCCGATGAAGCTACAAAGTTAGGATATCACGGCGTCTCGCGCGACTACTCGTTTTCGTCGCCGATGGTGAGGCTCCGCAGCTTGGCCGCGAGCGTAGTCCGCTTCAATCTCAGCATGCTGGCCGCGGCGCTCTTGTTGCCATGGGTCTTGCGCAGCGTGTCCTCGATGATCTGCCGTTCGATCTGGCCGATGGTCTGCTCGAAATCGAGCCCCGATTCAGGGACGGCGATGGGCCCGCCGGCCGGAACCTGCGCGGCCGTCGCCGCCAGCGCCACTCCGGCGCCGAGGGGGAAATCAGAAGGGTGGAGCACGTCGCGCCCGCCGCTCAGCGCCACCGCCATCTCCACTGCGTTTTCGAGTTGTCTCACGTTTCCGGGCCAGGGGCGCGCTTGCAGGTGCTCCAGCGTCTCCGGCGCCAGCTCCGGTACGGGAATCTCTTCAATCCGGCAAATCTTGGCGACGAAGTGCCGCGCCAGCAGCGGAATATCCTCAGGCCGGTCCCGTAAAGGCGGCGTCATTACCGGAACCACGTTAAGGCGATAGTACAGATCCTCGCGGAATCTGCCGCGGCGGACGTGTTCCGCCAGATTGACGTTGGTGGCAGCGATCAGGCGCACGTCCACCTGCACCGTTTCGGAGCTGCCGATGCGCTGGAACTCGCGCTCCTGCAACACGCGCAGAAGCTTGGTTTGCACATCCAGGGGCAGATCGCCGACCTCGTCCAGAAACAGGGTGCCGCGGTGGGCCTGCTCGAACCGCCCGATGCGTTGCTGAACCGCGCCGGTGAAGGCTCCTTTGATGTGGCCAAACAGCTCGGTTTCCATCAGACTCTCGGGCAGGGCGTTGCAATTCACCGCGACCATGGGCAGATGCGCGCGCGAGCTGGCCAGGTGCAGCGCCCTGGCGACCACTTCCTTTCCCGTGCCGGTTTCACCGGTGATCAGGACCGTGGCGCGGCGCATGCCCACCAACCGGATCACCTGGATGGTCCGCTCGATGGCCGGGCTCGAGCCGATGATCAGTCTGCGCCATTTTTCTTCGTTGGTGGCTTTCGCCTCCACCATGGCCATGGACGCCGTCATGCACTTCCATCGTCAGATCGCGCGTCTTCTTGATTTAGGATTATGACCTACCTCGTCGTA